>Ga0209343_10001521_pt1 | contig 31205 bp, 23 predicted proteins | sample RifCSPlowO2_02_FD_184026 | JGI IMG/M metagenome (GOLD analysis project Ga0209343, IMG submission 184026) | Groundwater microbial communities from Rifle, Colorado - Rifle CSP2_plank lowO2_0.2 (SPAdes) (version 2) | ecosystem: Environmental > Aquatic > Deep subsurface > Groundwater | place... | reverse complement strand
GGCCAAACATGGCCCTTGGAGGCATCACCCCAAAACAGAAGTTGGCTCTCGCGGCCTAACCTCTATTTCTGGCGAGCACTAAAAATGGGGGGATTACCACAGCAAGCCCCAAGGGCAGCGCGCGCAAGAGGACGATCAGCAAGCTGAGCTGCGTCGTCTTCGTGCCGAACTCAAGCGCGTGACCGAAGAGCGAGACATCCTAAAAAAGGCCGCCGCGTACTTTGCCAAGGAGTGCGGCTGAAGTACGCCTTCATCAACCAGCTATCCGCTGACTATTCGGTTCGCCGCCTGTGCCTGACGCTGAAAGTACATGCCAGTGGTTACTACGCGTGGCTGGCTAAACCGAAGTCGGCACGAGCCAAGGATGATCAACGCCTGCTTGGACTGATCAAGCACGCGTGGCTAGAGAGCGGCGGTGTGTACGGCTACCGCAAAATCCACGACGACCTGCGTGAGCTTGGAGAAGCATGCGGCAAGCATCGTGTTGCTCGACTGATGCGCTTGGAAGGGCTGCGCTCACAGTCAGGGTATCGTCGCCGACCGGGCCGCTATGGTGGTAAGCCTCCAGCGGCTTCACCGAATCATCTGGAGCGCCGATTCAATGTCACCGAACCCAACAAGGTCTGGGTCACGGACATCACCTACATCCGCACCTATGAAGGCTGGTTGTATTTGGCGGTGGTGCTCGATCTGTTCTCGCGGCAGGTAATCGGTTGGTCAATGAAACCGCAGATGACCAGCGACCTGGCTATTGATGCGTTGCTGATGGCAGTTTGGCGGCGTAAGCCAAAGCAGGAAGTGATGATTCACTCAGATCAGGGGAGCCAGTTCAGCAGCGGCGACTGGCAGAGCTTCCTGAAAGCCAACAACTTGCTTGGCAGCATGAGTCGGCGCAGCAATTGCCATGACAACGCAGTAGCGGAAAGCTTTTTCCAGCTGCTGAAGCGGGAACGGATCAGGCGAAAAATCTATAGCACCAGGCAGGACGCACGCGCTGATGTGTTCGACTACATCGAGATGTTTTACAACCCAAAACGCCGACACGGTTTCAACAACCAGCTGTCACCGGTAGAGTTTGAGAAGCGACATTTACTGAGCCTGGAAAGTGTCTAAGAAATCCGGGGCGATTCAGAGTGTGTAAAAACGCCCGGCACCCTACCCACGCTAAGCAGAATGATGACGACCAGTGCGACATCTTAGATGCGAGCGGTTGGCGTCTGATCGCCAAAGCTGGTGTCGAGGCCCCTGTTGCGCCATCTAGTGCGGTCGCACGGATAGGGTGCGTGAAAGTAGCTCATGCCGTGGGATGCCCTTTGCGCTTACGCCGCACACCATGCCGCGCCGTCGAACCAATGGGCTGCGCAGGACAGCCACCCTGGGTCATGGGAGGGTGTGTCGGACGCTTGCTCATAGCGGCCACACGATCAGCAGCATCGGTACAGTCACCGCAATCACGATGATTTCCAGCGGCAGCCCAAGCTTCCAGTAGTCGCCGAAGCGGAAGCCGCCCGGGCCGAGGATCAGGGTGTTGTTCTGATGGCCGATCGGCGTGAGGAAGGCGCATGAGGCACCAATGGCCACCGCCATCAGGAAGGAGTCCGGGCTTACCCCCAGCGTGGCAGCCGTGCCGATTGCAATCGGGCACATCACCGCGGCAGTGGCGGCGTTGTTCATCAGGTCCGAGAGAAACATCGTCACCACCAGGATCAATACCAGGCCGACGATGGCGTGGCCCTGCGCGACGTTGTCGATGAGCACGCGGGCGATGATATCGGCCGTGCCGGTGGTTTGCAGGGCTCCGGCCACCGGGATCAGCGCGGCCAGCAGGACGATCACCGGCCAGTCGATGGTCTCGTACACTTTGCGCGGTGGGACCGTGCGCAGCGCCATCGAGGCCAGCACGCCCATGGCAAAGGAGATGGCCGCAGGCAGCAGCCCGGCCGCGGCGCTACCAACGGCAAGGAGCATGATCAGGCTGGATTGCCAGAGCTTGCGCTTGTTGGGGATGCGCAATTCCCGCTGGGCCAGCGGCACGCAGCCATTGTCTGCGGCGAACTCGGCAACCGACTCGGGCGGCCCCTGCATCAACAGCAGATCGCCGGACTGCAGGTCGATGGAGCGCAGGCGCTTCATCGACCGCCGGCCCTCGCGCGATAGCGCCAGCAGATTGATGCCGTATCGCGTCCTCAGCAGGATATCGCTGGCGGAGCGGCCGGATAGTGGCGAGCTGGGCAAGACGACGAGCTCCATCAACACCACATCGCCGGATTTTGCCGGTGCAGCGACCTCGCTATAGGCTTCCTCCGTGTGATCCTTGGCCGAGTTCTTGCCCTTTTCCTTGCTGTCGTCCTCTGTCGTTGCCGCGCCGCGGCTGGCCTGGTTTTCTTCAGGCTCCTCGGGGGGCTGCGCTTGCTCCGGTTTGACCGACTCCTCGAGCGTGAGCTGCAGAGTCGACAGCACATCGGTTAGCGAGTCGGCCTCTGCCTCGATCATCAGAATGTCACCGGCGTGCACCCGTCGGCCCGGATTGGCGGCGATAAGCCGGACCTCGTGTTGCACGATACCGATGATCTGCGCATCGATGTCAGCCAGCGCGGCCTCGATTTCGCGCAAGCTCATGCCCTCGGCCTTACTGTCTTCCTTCACCCTGACCTCAGTGATGTAGGCACCGGATTCGAAGCCCTCAACACCCGATTGTTTGCGCGCCGGAACGAAGCGCCAGCCGACCAGCGCAACGAACAACACGCCGGCCACTGCGACGGTCAGCCCGATGGGCGTGAAGTCGAACATGCCAAAGCCGCCCATGCCCGCTTCGGCACGAAAGCCGGACACGATGAGGTTGGGGGGAGTGCCGATCAGTGTGGTCATGCCGCCGAGAATGGTGCCGAAGGCCAGCGGCATGAGCACCTGTCCGGGCGTGAGATCAAGCCGTTGCGCCACCTGAATGGCCACCGGCATCAGCAGTGCCATGGCCCCGACGTTGTTCATGAAGCCGGACAGAATGGCACCCAGCGCCATCAAGGCGGCCAGTGTCACCAGACGCCCTGCGTTGGCCGGCAAGACGGCGCGCGTCAGCGCATCGACCGCCCCCGAACTCTGCAAACCGTGGCTGAGCACCAGCACACAGGCCACCGTGATCACCGCCGGATGACCGAAGCCCAAGAACGCCTCGGCGGGCTCGATCAGTCCCGTCAGGACGCAGGCGAGTAGCGCACCGGTTGCCACCATGTCGTGACGCCAGCGTCCCCATAAGAACATGGCCACCGTGGCCGCGAGTATCGCCAGAATGGCCCATTGATCGTTGGTCATGTACGCCTGCACGGTCGATGTGGTGAATAGTAAGGGGGTGGGGCGCTGCCAGCGCGCAACCCTGCGCCTTGCGATAGCCCCCTGGGAGCAACCGGATCGTCTTGTTCAACGGCATCAGGCTCTCACATTTCATTTCCCCAGGACTACAGCCATGCCATCGGTGGGCATGCTGTGCAATTCCCGGCAGGGCAACGGATCACCGTGGCCACAGCACGGGCCGCACGAACGCCCGCCACGCCTTCGCCGAATGGATAGAGATAGCCGTAGCGTACCCATCTGCGGGCCAATTGGTCGTAGCTGAAAAACATCGCCGCAAAGGCTTCGACGTCCTCTCGTTTCTGCAGCGCCAGCAGGCACATGGAGACGGCGACGAAACCAGGGGCGGTTCAGATGCACTCCTAGAAAGGCGAAGAGCAGAGCTGGAGATGCTTCATGGCGAGGCAGGGTGGTTGGCGGTAGGTGCTGTCGCGCTGATCTAGAGGGCGGGTCGCAGGTGAAACCAAGTGGTGACCAAAAAATGATTAATAGCGCAGAAAAGAAAAAGGCCAGTCCGAAGACTGGCCTAACTCTTTGATTTGAATGGTGGGCCCACACGGACTCGAACCGTGGACCAAAGGATTATGAGTCCTCTGCTCTAACCAACTGAGCTATGGGCCCCAGAAGCGGGCGGATTATACCGGGGCCTTCTCGGCAGCGCCAACCGAACGGCGCGGTTCGAGGAAGTTTTGCGCGAAGGTGTCGGCGGGGATGGCGCGGCTGATCACGAAGCCTTGAATCTGTTCGCAGCCTTCGGCGGCGAGGAACAGTTCCTGGGCCTTGGTTTCCACCCCTTCGGCGATCACGGTGAGTTGCATGCTGCGGCCCAGGGCGATGATGGCGCGGGCGATGGCGACGTCGTTGGGGTCGTTGGGCAGGCCGCGGACGAAGGACTGATCGATTTTCAGGGTATCGACCGGCAGGCGCTTGAGGTAGCTGAGCGAAGAGTAGCCGGTGCCGAAGTCGTCGATGGCCAGCTGCACGCCCAGGTTCTTCAGCTGGTGGAGCAGTTTCAGGGCGTCTTCGGTCTGATTCATGATGAAGCTTTCGGTAATTTCCAGTTGCAGCAGGGTGGGCGTCAGGGCGTTTTCCGCGAGCAGGCTGGAGATGCGCGCGAGCAGGTTGGGCTGGCGTAGCTGGATGCCGGTGAGGTTGACGGAGATCGGGCCGAAGGGGGCGTGCTGGCGCTGCCAGTGTTGCATCTGTTGGCAGGCCTGCTGCAGGACCCAGTCGCCGAGGCTGATGATCAGGCCGGTTTCTTCGGCCAGGGGGATAAAGCGGTCCGGCGGTATTTCGCCGAACAGCGGGTGGTGCCAGCGCAGCAGGGCTTCGGCACCGACCAGGCGGTTGCTGAGCAGGCTGAGTTTGGGTTGGTAGTAGAGCTGCAGCTCGTCGCGCTCCAGGGCGCGGCGCAGCTCGCGTTCCAGGGCCATGCGTTCGGTGGCCTGGAAGGTCAGGTCGCGGGTATAGATTTCCACCCGGTTGCGTCCGCGGGCCTTGGAGCGGTACATCGCGGCATCGGCATTCTTCACCAGGGTGGCGACGTCGTTGCCGTCGTCGGGGTAGCGGCTGATGCCGATGCTGGCGCTGATAAACAGCTCCTGTTCGTCGACCTCGAACGGTTGGTTGAAGCATTCGAGAAGCTTGTGCGCGACCCGCTCGGCGTCGCTCAGGTGTTGCAGCCCGGGCAGCAGGATGATGAATTCGTCGCCGCCCAGGCGGGCCACGGTGTCGATATCGCGCAGGTGGGCTTTCAGGCGTTCGGCGATGCTCTTGAGCAGTTGGTCGCCGACCGGGTGGCCGAGGCTGTCGTTGATGTGCTTGAAGCGGTCGAGGTCGATAAACAGGACGGCCCCCAGGTGCTTTTCGCTTTGCGCATCTTCGAGGGCGCTGCGCAGGCGGGCCTCGAACAGCATGCGGTTGGGCAGGCCGGTCAGCGGGTCGTGATGGGCCTGGTGGTCGAGGCGGGCCTGGGCATGTTTGAGTGAGCTGATATCGGCGAACACGCCGACAAAATGGCTGATGTTGTTCTGCGCGTCGCGGACCGCGCTGATGGTCAGCCATTCGGGGTAGAGCTCGCCATTCTTGCGCTTGTTCCAGATCTCGCCCTGCCAGTGCCCTGAGGCGCTGAGGTTATGCCACATGGCGGCGTAAAACGCGCTGTCGTGGTTGCCCGAGGCGAGCAGGCGTGGCGAGCGGCCGAGGGCTTCGGCTTCGCTGTAGCCGGTGATGGTGGTGAAGGCGCGGTTGACCGCGGTGATGCGCTGGTCCAGGTCGGTGATCATCACGCCTTCGGCCGTGCTTTCGAACACGGTGGCGGCCTGTTGCAGGCGTTCCTGCATCAGCACCCGCTCGGTAATGTCGCGGGCGATGCTCAGCATGCAGATTTCGCCTTCGATCGGTATCGGCTGTACCGACATTTCGCAGGTGCGCAGTTTGCCGTCCTTGGTGCGGATCGGGGCGCAGAAATTGCTGACAAAACCCTTTTCGCGGACCTCGGCGACCATCCGTTCGCGGTCTTCGGGGTTGGCCCAGATGCCGAGCTTGACGGTGGATTGCTCGGCGGCCTCGGCGGCGCTGTAACCGGTGATGCGGCTAAAGCCTTCGTTGACGTCCAGCATCTTGCCGTCGCTCAGGCGGGTAATCAGTAGGCCGTCGGGGGAGGCATGGAAGGCCTTGGCGAACTTGGTTTCCGAGAGTTGCAGGCGCTGTTGGGTGTCTTTCAGTTCGCTGATGTCGCGTACCACCACCACCAGGTTGGCGGTGTTTTCGATGCCGATTTTCTGGGCCGATATCAGGCCGATAAACTGGCTGCCATCGCGGCGACGAAACGGCGTTTCGATGTTGTGCACCTTGCCTTCGCGCAGTTTCTGCAGAATGCGCGGGCCGGCCCCAGGCTCTGTCCACAGGCCCAGCTCGGTGCTGGTATGGCCGACGGCCTCGGCCGCGCTGAAGCCGAACTGTTGTTCGAAGGTGTGGTTGACCGTGACCAGCATGCCGCTGTCGATATTGATCAGGGCAATGATGTCGGGGCAGTTGTGGAATACCGAGGCGAACTTCTGCTCGGAGAGGGCCAGGGCCTGCTCGGTCTGTTTCGCTTCGGTGATGTCGATCATCAGCCCGCGCAGAATGGGTTCCTGGCCCGGCGGCTGTTCGGTGGGCAGGGTGATGATATCGCGTATCCAGACCACGCGTCCGTCGGCGGCGAACATGCGGTAGTCCATGCTGTGGTCGCGCCCGGCCAGGGTCTGTTCGCGGCAGTAGGCCAGGGTCTGTTCGGCGTCGTCCGGGTGTAGCGCGCGCTGCAGAAAATCCGTCTGCAGCCAGTCCTGTAGCGGGTAGCCGAGCAGCTTGGCGGCCTGGGGGGCGACATAGGTAAAGCAGAAATCGCGCTGGCGCATCTCCCAGGCTACTGCATTGAGGCCTTCGACCAGGCCGCGATAGTGCTGTTCGCTGCTGCGTAGCTCGGCTTCGAGGATGATGCGGTTGTGCATCTCGCTGCGCAGGCGACGGTTGATACGCAGGATGCTGGCGATGATCAGCAGGGCGACGAGCAGGCCCGGCAGGCCATACAGCAGCAGGCTGCGCCAGATGGGGCGACGGTCGACCAGGTCGCCGACCCAGTGCTCCTGAATGGCGCTCATCTGCTCTGGAGTCAGTTCGGCGAAGACCTTGTCGAGTATGCCGGCGAGTATCGCCTGTTCTTTTGGCACCGCCATGGCCAGCTGGTAGCGGTAGGGCGTTTCGCCATTGATATACAGACCGTCAAGTTTGAGCTGGCGCAGGTTCCAGGCGCTCGAGGCAAGGTCTCCGACCATGGCGTCGGCCTCGCCGGTGGCCAGGGCCTGGAGTGCGGCAGCGACACTGGGGCGCGGCCAGAGCTGGAGATGCGGGTGCAGATTGCGCAGCAGCTCATGGGGGGCGTAGTCCTGCACGACAGCGATCTTGAGTCCGTCAAGGTCCTTGAGGTTGCGCGGTTGCGGGCCTTTTTCATGGGTCAGGATGACGATGGGGAAGTCGAGATAGGGGCGGGTAAAGGTCAGGTATTCCTGGCGCTCGGGGGTCGCCATCACCCCGGGGAGAATATCCAGTTGCCCGGCCTTGGCCTGATTGATGACCTCGCTCCAGCTGCTGGGCGGGATGGGCTGCAGTTTGATCTGCAGGCGCTGTTCGATCAGCCGCACATAGTCGGCGGAGAGGCCCAGGTAGCGGTCTTGCTCGTCACGAAACTCGAAGGGTGGCCAGGCCCCGTCGACACCCAGGCGCAGCTCTGGATGGGCCGCGAGCCAGGCCTGCTCTTCGGCACTCAGTTCGAGGCCGATGGCGGGCGCAGTCCATAGAGCCAGACACAACAAGAGAGTGGCCGCAACGCGCTGCATGGGCGTGCTCGTTTTCAGGGACGGTACCTAGCAGTGTAGACCGGCAAATGGACGCTTGGTAGCGCTGCCATAATGCAAAACCCCCAGCAGGGCCGGGGGTTTTGTGTGTTACTCGTCGAGGAAGGAGCGTAGATGCTCGCTTCTCGTCGGGTGGCGCAGCTTGCGCAGCGCCTTGGCTTCGATCTGACGAATCCGCTCGCGGGTTACATCGAACTGTTTACCGACTTCCTCGAGGGTGTGGTCGGTATTCATGTCGATGCCGAAACGCATGCGCAGAACCTTGGCTTCACGTGCCGTGAGGCCGGAAAGCACTTCGCGTGTCGCTTCTTTAAGGCTCTCAACGGTGGCGACATCGATTGGCGACTGCATGGTCGAGTCTTCGATGAAGTCACCCAGATGGGAGTCTTCGTCATCACCGATCGGGGTTTCCATGGAGATCGGCTCTTTGGCGATCTTCAATACCTTACGGATCTTGTCCTCAGGCATTTCCATGCGCTCACCCAGCTCTTCCGGGGTCGGCTCGCGACCCATTTCCTGCAGCATCTGCCGGGAAATACGGTTGAGCTTGTTGATCGTCTCGATCATGTGCACCGGAATACGGATGGTGCGTGCCTGGTCGGCGATCGAGCGAGTGATCGCCTGACGGATCCACCAGGTTGCATAGGTCGAGAACTTGTAACCGCGACGGTATTCGAACTTGTCCACCGCCTTCATCAGGCCGATGTTGCCTTCCTGAATCAGGTCGAGGAACTGCAGGCCACGGTTGGTGTACTTCTTGGCGATCGAGATAACCAGGCGCAGGTTGGCTTCAACCATCTCTTTCTTCGCGCGGCGGGCCTTGGCCTCGCCGATCGACATGCGACGGTTGATGTCCTTGATTTCCGCCAGGGTCAGCTCGCATTCGGCTTCCAGGGCAGACAGCTTTTGCTGGCAGCGCTGGATATCACCCTGCAGGTTACCGATGGCTTCGGCGTACTTGGCTTTGCCTTTGGCCAGGCCAGTGGACCACTCGGGGTCGATTTCATTGCCTGGGAACAGGCGCAGGAAATCGGCACGTGGCATACGCGCATCACGTACGCAGAGCTGCATGATGGCGCGTTCCTGAGCGCGCAGACGCTCAAGGGACCCGCGTACGCGGACCACCAGGGCCTCGTACTGCTTGGGCACCAGCTTGATCGGCATAAACAGCTCGGCCATTTCTTTCAGCGCGGCGATGCCTTGCTTGCTGCCACGGCCATGCTTTTTAAGGGCTTTCTTGGCCAGGTCGAGCGCGTCGCCAATCGCGGTGAAGCGGCGCAGTGCCTCTTCAGGATCCGGACCGCCGTCGCCTTCCTCTTCCTCGTCGTCGCTGTCGTCGCCGTCTTCTTCATCGTCCTTGTCGTCAGCGGCGTCGCCATCCTTTGCAGGGATGGGGGCGGCGGCTTCGGCGGGTACGATGCCGTCATCCGGATCGATATAGCCACTGAGCACTTCAACCAGGCGGCCACCTTCGGTGGTCACACGGGTGTATTCGCCGAGAATGCTGTCGACAGTGCCGGGGAAATGAGCGATAGCGCCCATGACCTCGCGAATGCCTTCCTCAATGCGTTTGGCGATTTCGATCTCGCCTTCGCGGGTCAGCAATTCCACGGTGCCCATTTCACGCATGTACATGCGCACTGGGTCCGTCGTGCGGCCGATATCGGTCTCCACCGCTGCCAGCGCTGCAGCGGCTTCTTCAGCGGCTGCCTCGTCGGTATCGGCGTCGGCCAACATAAGGGCGTCCGCATCCGGAGCACTCTCGTGTACGGGGATCCCCATGTCGTTGATCATGCGGATGATGTCTTCCACCTGCTCCGGATCAGAAATATCTTCCGGCAGGTGGTCGTTGACCTCTGCGTAAGTCAGATACTTCTGCTCACGACCCAGGGTGATCAACTCTTTGATACGAGACTGCTGTTGCGCTTTTCCGGACATAACACCCTATCCACTGAAGGTCTTGGCGGGCAAAAAACAAGCCGCGGATTATACCCGAGTAACACCCCTAAGCGCCAGTTGGGCTCGGGATTACTGGTGATGCATTACGGCTCAGCAAGCTGCGCAGCTGGTCTTTCTCGTCTGCACTCAACTCACTTTGACGGGCTTTGCGCAGCAAATGTTCCAGACTGCGCTCGCGTTGGCGGGCTACTAGACTAGTTATAGTGTCAAAAAACTGTTGTTCAAGGTTATCCGCCGAAATTAGCCATTCCTTTTCCGCCAGGGCGCGCAGTAGACGGCCCTGTTCGGTGCCATGCCAGCGTGCGATCAGTTGCAGTGAGCGCAGGTTGGGGTTTTTCTGCAGGGCACCGAGCAGGGCGACCAGCAGCTGGGCATAGGTGTCGTCTTCGGCGGCGAAGTGGCTGACATCTTCGACCTTCTGCGCCAGTTGCGGGTGGTGCAAAAGGGTGCGCAAAGCGCTCAGGTGTGGCGATTCGACGCTGACGGCGGTGCGTGGTGCGCGCGGGGCGAACTCGCCCTGGCCCTTCTTGTTCCACTTGCCGCCTTCTTTCTTCCAGTTGCCTTTGCCTTTTCCGCTGTTGTGTTCGAATTGCGGCGCGGGGCTTGGGTTTTCGTATTCGTTGCGGCTCGGCTCGACATCGTAGTAGGCGCTGTCGGGAATCTCGGGGTAATCCGGATAATGGCTGGGCGCGGGTGGTGCGCTGTTGGTCGGGGCGCTGCTGCGGCCGGCTGGCGCGGCCTGGCCGGGAGCTTCGCCGGTCAGGCCGGTGATTTCGCTCAGGCGCTGGCGCATCAGGGCGCGCAGGTTGTTGCCGGGGATCTTGTCGATCAGCGGCGCGGCCAGGGTCATCAGGTGGGCCTTGCCTTCCAGGGAGCGTGGGTCGGCCTCTTCGCTCAGTTGCTGGAAGAAGTAATCGGCCAGCGGCTGGGCGTGCTGGTTGATCCGCGCGCGGAAGGCGTCGGTGCCTTCGCTGCGCACCAGGGTGTCCGGGTCTTCGCCGTCGGGCAGGAATAGAAAGCGCGCGCGGCGGCCGTCCTGCAGGCTCGATAGGGTGGCTTCGAGGGCGCGCCAGGCGGCGTTACGCCCGGCGGCGTCGCCATCGAAGCAGAACAACACGCTGGGTACGACGCGGAACAGGCGCTTGAGGTGCTCTTCGCTGGTGGCGGTGCCGAGGGTGGCGACGGCGTTGCGCAGGCCCTGCTGGGCCAGGGCGATCACGTCCATATAGCCCTCGACCACCATGATCTCGTCGAGGTCGCGGTTGTGTTTGCGCGCCTCGAACAGCCCGTAGAGCTCCTGGCCCTTGTGGAACACCGGGGTTTCCGGGGAGTTCAGGTATTTCGGCTTTTCGTCGCCCAGCACCCGGCCGCCAAAGGCGATCACCCGGCCGCGGCTGTCGCGGATGGGGAACATGATGCGGTCGCGGAAGCGATCGTAGCGCTTGCCGCTTTCGGCGTTTTCCACCAGCAGGCCGGCGTCGATCATCGCCTTCTGCTGCAGGCTGTCGCTGGCCAGGTGCTTGAGCAGGTTGTCCCAGCCGGGCGGGGCGAAGCCCATGCCGAAGTCGCGGGCGATTTCGCCGGACAGGCCGCGGCCTTTCAGGTAGTCGATGGCGGCCTTGCGCTGCGGGTGGCTTTTCAGCGCCTGCTTGTAGAATTCGGCGGCGGCAGTCAGCAGCGGGTACAGCGGCGAGTCGGTGGGCTGGCGCGGCTTGTTGTTGCGTCCGCCTTCCTCGCGGGGCACTTCCATGCCGGCGCGCTTGGCCAGGTCCTCGATCGCCTGGGGGAAATCCAGTTGGTCGTGGTCCATGACAAAACCCAGGGCGTTGCCGCCGGCACCGCAGCCAAAGCAGTAATAGAACTGTTTGTCCGGGCTGACGCTGAACGAGGGGGTCTTTTCTTTATGGAAGGGGCAGCAGGCGGTGTAATTCTTGCCAGCCTTTTTCAGCTGGATGCGCGAACTGACCACGTCGACGATATCGGTGCGGTTGAGCAGGTCATCGATAAAAGACTGTGGGATCAGGCCGGCCATAGGTGCTCAGAGTACTGCCGTGCAGGCATGTGCGACAGGTATGGGCGGAAACTAAAAGACTCCGATCGTCACCCGGAGGTGGCGCGGAGTCCTGAAGCGAAACCCGGCCGAGGCCGGATGTCGGGCGTTACTTGTACTGAATTAGTACAGGCGAACGCTGCGGCGCTGCTCGCGCTGCACTTTCTTGGCGTGACGCTTAACAGCGGCTGCTGCCTTGCGCTTACGCTCGGAAGTCGGCTTTTCGTAGAATTCACGGCTGCGAACTTCAGCCAGAACACCGGCTTTTTCGCAGGAGCGCTTGAAACGACGCAGAGCGACGTCGAAGGGTTCGTTCTCTTTAACTTTGACGGCTGGCATCCAGGGCTTACCTTCTTTATTACCGGGGGTAACGTTGCTCCTGGCAGATGGCGCTGGAGAACGTAGGTTTTTAAGGGTTGCGGATGTTACCGTCTCATCGCGCGGAATGCAAAGCCTCTGATCGAAAAGCGCTGGTCGGCTCGCCTCGGGGCCTATTATTATGCGCGCCTTCTGCTATTTAGCCCCTCGAAATCAAGGCGTTGCCCATGCTGGTACTGGGATTGGAAACCTCCTGCGACGAGACCGGTGTCGCGCTCTACGACAGCGAACGCGGCCTGCTGGCCGATGCCCTGTTTAGCCAGATCGACCTGCACCGGGTGTACGGCGGCGTGGTTCCCGAGCTGGCCTCGCGCGACCACGTCAAACGCATGCTGCCTTTGATCCGCCAGGTGCTGGATGAGGCGGGCAAGAGCAAATCCGATATCGATGCGATTGCCTATACCGCAGGTCCAGGCCTGGTCGGCGCGTTGCTGGTGGGGGCGTCCTGTGCCCAGGCCCTGGCCTTTGCCTGGGACATTCCGGCCCTGGGTGTACACCATATGGAAGGCCACCTGCTGGCCCCTATGCTGGAAGAAAATCCGCCGGCTTTTCCGTTCGTCGCCTTGTTGGTCTCAGGTGGCCATACTCAGCTGGTGCGGGTCGATGGCATCGGCCAGTACCAGTTGCTCGGCGAGTCCCTGGACGACGCCGCTGGCGAGGCATTCGACAAGACCGCCAAGCTGATGGGTCTGCAGTATCCGGGCGGCCCGGAAATCGCGCGGCTGGCGGAAAACGGCACGCCGGGGCGCTTCAAGTTCCCGCGGCCAATGACCGATCGCCCAGGGCTGGAGTTCAGCTTCAGCGGCCTCAAGACCTTTACCCTGAATACCTGGCAGCAGTGCCGGGCTGAGGGCGATGAGGGCGAGCAGACCCGTTGCGATATTGCTCTGGCGTTTCAGCAGGCGGTGGTCGACACCCTGACTATCAAGTGCAAGCGTGCCCTCAAACAGACCGGTTTGCGCAATCTGGTGATCGCCGGCGGCGTGAGCGCCAACAAGGCGCTGCGCCTGTCCCTGGAAGGCATGCTCGGCGAACTGAAGGGGGAAGTGTTCTATGCCCGTCCGGCCTTCTGCACCGACAATGGCGCGATGATCGCCTACGCCGGCTGTCAGCGGCTGCTGGCTGGGCAGCATGAAGACCTGAGCATCAAGGTGCAGGCGCGCTGGCCAATGGAGCAGTTGCCGGCGCTTTAGCATGAGCCGGGCTCAGTCTGGCTATTTAGAAATGCCGCTCACGGCCGGCGAACAGATCGCGTAAATTGCTGCGGTGCCGCCAGACGATCAGGCCGGTGAGTACGCTCACCGGTACCAGCGCCGCCGGTTGTTGCCAGGCCAGCAGCGGCAGGGTCAGGGGCGTAGCTATTAGCGCCGCCAGCGAGCTAGTGCGCGTCATGACGAAGGTCAGCAGCCAGGCGCAGATGGCCAGCAGCGCAGCGGGCGGGTAGAGTCCCAGCAGCATGCCGGCGGCGGTGGCGACACCCTTGCCGCCGCGGAAGCGGAAATACACCGGGTAGAGGTGGCCGATGATGGCTGCCAGCCCTATCCAGGCCTGCTGTTGCAGGTCGAAGCCGAGCAGGGCGGCGATCAGCACGGGCAGTAGGCCCTTGAGCAGGTCGCCGAGCAGAGTCAGGACGGCGGCACGCTTGCCCGCCAGCCGTAGCATATTGGTGGCACCGGGGTTGCCCGAGCCACTGGCGCGCGGATCCGGCCCGCCGGCCAGGCGGCTAAGCAGGATGGCGAAGGACAGCGAGCCGAGCAGGTAGGCGAGGAGCGCCAACAGCCAAAACATGGTATCCATTCCGGGGCAAGGGAGCCCCGATTCTAACTAGGTGCGCCAGTATTGTCGTGCCGCGGAGAGCGTGCTTGGACACAGTTTTTATCGAGGGTCTGGAAGTCGATACGGTGATCGGTGCCTACGACTGGGAACGTACCATTCGCCAGTGTTTGCGCCTGGACCTGTACCTGGGTTGGGACAATCGCCCGGCGGCGGCCGGCGATGAGCTGGACAAGGCGCTGGACTACGCGGCTGTGGCCACGCGGGTGCAGGCCTTTGCCAGTGAGGCGCAGTTCATTCTGGTGGAAACCTTCGCCGAGCGCCTGGCCGAGCTGCTGATGGCGGAATTCCAGATTCCCTGGCTGCGGATCAAGCTGACCAAGCCCGGCGCGGTGCCGGCGGCCAGTGGTGGGGTCGGTGTGGAGATCGAGCGCGGATGTCGCTAACACCAGTTCTGTTGGGCCTGGGCAGCAATGTCGAGCGCGATGTGCATCTGCGTGCCGGCCTCGATGCGCTCGCTGGCCTGCTCAGCGAGATGCGCTGCTCGCCAGTCTTCGAAAGCCAGGCGGTGGGCATCAAGAGCGGGCCCTTCTTCAACCTGGTGGTGGCGGGCTACAGCGACTTGCCGCTGGGCGAGCTGGACCGCCGATTGAAATTCATCGAAGCCGACAACGGTCGCTATGCGCCCGAGCGCAAGGGTCTGCCGCTGGATATCGACGTGCTGCTGTATGGTGACCTGGTCGGCAACTTCGATGGCCTGATCCTGCCGCGGGCGGAAATCCTCCGGAACGCCTTCGTGCTCTGGCCGCTTTCGCTGCTGGTGCCGGAGCGTTTGCACCCCGGCGAGCAGCGCAGTTTCGCCGAGCTGTGGCAGACGGCGCAGATCGACCAGCAGCTATGGCCGGTGGCGTTCCAGTGGCGTGACGCCGAGTTGACCCCGGCGGCGTTGCTTCAGGCCCACCCTATCACCTAGCAGGCGGGGCCGTTCGCTAGAGCTCGGCACCTGCCTTGTAGGTCTTGAGCGCCTGCAACCGTTGGCGGTTGAGCGCCTCACCCAGTTCCGCACCCTGAAAGCCCTGCTCCAGCAGCGGCTGCACCGCCACCGCGCGGGCCGCGTGCATGGCTCCGCGCAGGTAGTCGGCCTGGGGGTAGTCGCGTTGCTCCAGGCCCAGGCGGCCGCGGGCGTCCATCTCGCAGGCGGCAATAAATTCCTCGAAGCGCTGCGGTCGGCGGAATACGTCGAAGCTCTGCAGCAGCTTGAACAGGGTCGATGCCTTCAGCTCCAGGGCGCGATGGCCATGAGTATGGAATTCGCCGACCTGCAGGGCCAGTTCCTGGCAATCCTTGGGAGCCTTGCAGCGCTGGTTGATCGCACGGATCAGCTTGAGGCCCTTGTGTTCATGGGCAATATGCCGCGGCCAATCGGCCTCGGGTGTCAGGCCCTTGCCGACATCGTGCAGCAGGCAGGCCCAGCGTACGGTCAATGGTTGCTGGTGTTCGGCGCACTGGCGCAGCACGCTGAGCACATGCACGCCGGTGTCGATTTCCGGGTGATGGGCGGCCGGCTGGGGCACGCCGAACAGGGTGTCGACTTCCGGTAGCAGCACCGCGAGCGCGCCGCAGTCGCGCAGCACCTGGATAAAGACATCCGGGCGCGGCTCCAGCAAGGCGCGGGAGATTTCCTTCCAGCTACGCTCGGGCGTCAGCGCGTTCAGCTCCCCGGACTCGCTCAGTTGACGCATCAGTTCCAGGGTCTCGGGCGCAATGCTAAAGCCCAGGGGCGCATAGCGTGCGGCGAAGCGGGCGACGCGCAACACCCGCAGCGGGTCTTCGGCAAAGGCTGGGGAGACATGGCGCAGCAGCTTGGCCGTCAGATCACGCTGACCACCGTAGGGATCGATCAGCCTGCCCTGGTCGTCTTCGGCCATGGCGTTGACGGTCAGGTCGCGGCGGATCAGGTCTTCTTCGAGGGTCACGTCCGGGCTGGCGAAGAAGGTAAAGCCGCCATAGCCGCGGCCGCTCTTGCGCTCGGTGCGGGCCAGGGCATATTCCTCGCCGCTTTGCGGATGCAGAAACACCGGAAAGTCCGCCCCCACCGGGCGATAGCCCAACTCCAGCATCTGCTCGGCGCTGGCACCTACTACCACCCAGTCGATCTCGCTGACCTCGCGGCCCAACAGGCGATCACGCACCGCGCCGCCCACTTTGTATATCTGCATCATGGTTCCTCCGCTAAGTGGGGAGGATAACGGTTGGCCGCTAACGAGGGGTAGCCTGGATGCCGGCCCGGGGCTTGCCAGCCTGTGCCCGAATTGCAGCCGGCCTAGGGGCTGGCGACGGGGATCTGCTGCAACAGCGCCTGGGTGGCGCGCTCAAGCAGTTCGGCGCTGTCTCGTTGCGGGCTCAGGCCGGTGCTGGTCAGGCCCTCCCAGAGTATGTGCTGCTCCGGGGTGGTCAGGCGGATACGCAGGGTGCCGGTGCTGTCGCGCAGGCGATGAAGCGCCTGGTAGGGGCCCAGGGGTGTCGGCGGGGCAGCCTCGAGGTGGAAGTCCAGGGGGCTGTCCTGCACAGCGAGCCAGTAATAGACCAGGATCTGTGCTTCATGGCTGGCGTGATAGCCGCGCTGGGTGAGGCCTTCGCGCAGCAACTGGTCGAGCTGGCGGTAACGCTCGGCGAAGGGTAACGGGCCGTTGACCGCCTGTTCGGCGGCGATCAGCTCGAAACTCCGGCTTTGTGTCAGCTCGGCGCTGGCCGGGTTGATTACCTGGACGCGGGGTTGCTGGCTGCTGCAGGTGGCCAGGGCCAGGCACAGCAGTAGAACGATAAACAGGCGCATAAGGACATTTCCAGAGAGACCAGGGTCTGTCGCGGTTCGCGACGAAATGGCAACGGACCCTAGCGTTCATGCTGGGCGGCATGGGCGTGGGGCGCAACCGATCAAATGGGCGGCATGATCAGGTCCAGGCGCGGGTAATCGCCGTCATGTTCCACTTCGTTCTTCGGTGGTACGTGCTGGGTGTTGATCAGCTTGTCATCCTGCATGATCTGCAGGTGGATATCGAAGCCCCACAGACGGTGCAGGTGCTTGAGCACTTCGTCGGTGGAGTTGCCCAGGGGTTTACGGTCGTGCTGTTGGTGGCGCAGGGTCAGGGAGCGGTCGCCGCGGCGGTCGATACTCCAGATCTGCACATTGGGTTCGCGGTTGCCCAGGTTGTACTGCGCGGCCAGGGTTTCGCGAATCTGCTGGTAGCCGGGCTCGTCGTGGATCGCCGGGACATACAGCTCGTCCTTCTGGTCGTCATCGAGAATGCTGAACAGCTTGAGGTCGCGGATCACCTTGGGCGACAGGTACTGCAGGATAAAACTCTCGTCCTTGAAACTCTTCATGGCGAACTTGAGGGTGCTCAGCCAGTCGCTGCCGGCGATATCGGGGAACCAGCGGCGGTCTTCCTCGGTGGGATCCTCGCAGATGCGGCGGATGTCGCGGTACATGGCGAAGCCCAGGGTGTAGGGGTTGATGCCGCTGTAATAGGGGCTATCGAACGGCGGCTGGTAGATCACGCTGGTATGCGACTGGAGGAACTCGATCATAAAGCCGTCGGTGACCAGGCCCTCGTCGTACAGATCGTTCATCAGGGTGTAGTGCCAGAAGGTGGCCCAGCCCTCGTTCATCACCTGGGTCTGGCGCTGCGGGTAGAAGTACTGGGCGATCTTGCGCACGATGCGGATCACCTCGCGCTGCCAGGGTTCCAGCAGTGGGGCGTGTTTCTCGAGGAAATACAGGATGTTTTCCTGCGGCTCGGCGGGGAAGCGCTTGTTGTCCTGCTCGCCACCCTTGCTGGCGCTCTTGGGGATGGTGCGCCAGAGGTCGTTGATCTGTTTCTGCAGGTGTTCCTCGCGGTCCTTCATGCGCCGCCGCTCTTCCTCGGCGGAGATCGGGTAGGGACGCTTGTAGCGGTCGACCCCGTAGTTCATCAGGGCATGGCAGGAGTCGAGCAGGTCTTCCACTGCGTCGATGCCGTGGCGTTCCTCGCATTGCATGATGTACTGCTTGGCGAACACCAGGTAGTCGATGATCGAACTGGCATCGGTCCAGGTGCGGAACAGGTAATTGCCCTTGAAGAAGCTGTTGTGGCCGTAGCAGGCGTGGGCGATCACCAGTGCCTGCATGCACATGGTGTTCTCTTCCATCAGGTAGGCGATGCAGGGGTCGGAGTTGATCACGATCTCGTAGGCCAGGCCCATCTGCCCGCGCTTGTAACCCTTCTCGGTGGCCAGGAAGTGTTTGCCGTAGGACCAGTGGTGATAACCCAGGGGCATGCCCACCGAGGCGTAGGCATCCATCATCTGCTCGGCGGTGATCACCTCGATCTGGTTGGGGTAGGTGTCCAGCGCGTAGCGTTCGGCGATGCGGCCGATTTCGCGGTCGTAGGCGCGGACCAGTTCAAAGGTCCACTCCGAGCCGGTGGACAGCGGCTGGCGCTTTTTCTCGGTTGCGGTCATGGCACGGCCCTCAGGTCGTCATTCGGCGCTGGAACAGTTCACGGAACACCGGGTAGATATCGCCGGCCGACACCAGCTGCTGCTGGGCAAAGGTATCGGCAAAGCTCTCGGCCACCTGTTCGTATTCGTACCACAGCGCCTGGTGTTCGCGCGGGGTGATCTCGACGTAGGTGAAGTACTGCACGAACGGCATGATCTGTTTGATCAATATATCGCGGCACACCGGCGAGTCGTCATTCCAGTTGTCGCCATCCGACGCCTGGGCGGCATAGATATTCCACTCGTTTATCGGGTAGCGCGCGGCCATGATTTCCTGCATCAGCTTGAGGGCGCTGGAGACGATGGTGCCGCCGGTCTCGCGGGAGTAGAAGAACTCCTCCTCATCCACTTCCTTGGCGCTGGTGTGATGGCGGATGAACACGACGTCGATCTTGTCGTAGTTACGCTTGAGGAACAGGTACAAGAGGATAAAGAAGCGCTTGGCGATGTCCTTGGTCGACTGGGTCATGGAGCCGGAAACGTCCATCAGGCAGAACATCACCGCCTTGGAACTGGGGTTGGGCTGCTTGACCAGCAGGTTGTATTTGAGGTCGAAGGTGTCGAGGAAGGGTACCCGCTTGATCCGCGCGCGCAGTTTGACGATTTCCTCTTCGAGGGCCTGGATATCGCCGAAGTTGTCCGGTTGTTCCACGCGCAGACGTTGCAGTTCGCTTTCCGCGGTTTTCAGCCTGGCCCGGCTGCTGCCGGACAGGGCGATACGCCGGGCGTGAGCCGAGCGCAGGGTGCGGACGATATTGATCCGTGACGGGTTGCCCTCGTTGCTGATACCGGCGCGTACATGTTTGAAGGTGTCGCTGCCGGTCAGGTGGCGTTTGACCAGGTTGGGCAGCTCCAGATCCTCGAACATAAAGTCGAGGAATTCCTCCTGGGTGATCTGAAACACGAACTCGTCCATGCCTTCGCCGGAGTTGCTCGCCTTGCCTGCGCCCTGACCGCCGCCACCGCCTTGCGGGCGGGCGATCTTCTCGCCGGTGGTGAATTCGCGGTTGCCGGGGTGCACGGTGGTCTGACGGCCGCCACGGCCGTGGTGCAGCACTGGCTCGTCGATATCGCGGCCGGGAATGCTGATCTGTTCGCCGTGCTCCATATCAGTGATGGAACGACGGCTAACGGCTTCCTCCACCGCCTTCTTGATATGGTCACGGTAACGCCGCAGGAAGCGCTGGCGGTTGACCGTGCTCTTGTTCTTGCCATTCAGACGTCGATCGATCACATGGCTCATAACTGCCCTCCGTGCGCTGCAGGCTTCAGGCGCAGCCGGCACAGGGTGGCGTTTGTCGCGCACCCTGCGCCTGCTGGCGGCCTGTCGCGTCAGGCCGCGTTATTGCGATTTACGAACCCGCAGATACCACTCGGACAGCAGGCGCACCTGCTTGTCGGTGTAACCGCGCTCGACCATGCGAGTGACGAAGTCGTTGTGTTTCTGTTGATCCTCCTTGCTCGCTTTGGCATTGAAGCTGATGACCGGCAGCAGGTCTTCGGTGTTGGAGAACATCTTCTTCTCGATGACCACGCGCAGCTTCTCGTAGCTGAGCCAGGTCGGGTTCTTGCCGTTGTTGTTGGCTCGGGCGCGCAACACGAAGTTGACGATCTCGTTGCGGAAATCCTTGGGGTTGCTGATGCCGGCCGGTTTCTCGATCTTTTCCAGCTCCTCGTTGAGGGCCACGCGGTTGAGGATCTCGCCGGTTTCGGGGTCGCGGTATTCCTGGTCCTGAATCCAGAAGTCGGCGTACAGCACATAGCGGTCGAAGATGTTCTGCCCGTACTCGCTGTAGGACTCCAGGTAGGCGGTCTGAATTTCCTTGCCGATAAACTCGATATAGCGCGGTGCCAGGTATTCCTTGATAAAACGCAGGTAGCGCTCGCGGGTCTCGGCGGGGAACTGTTCCTGCTCGATCTGCTGCTCCAGTACATAGAGCAGGTGCACCGGGTTAGCGGCGATCTCGTGGGGGTCGAAGTTGAACACCTTGGACAGGATCTTGAAGGCGAAGCGGGTCGACAGGCCGTTCATGCCCTCGTCGACGCCGGCGGTGTCGCGGTATTCCTGAATCGACTTGGCCTTGGGATCGGTGTCCTTGAGGTTTTCGCCGTCATAGACGCGCATCTTCGAGTAGACGTTGGAGTTTTCCGGCTCCTTGAGGCGGCTCAGTACCGAGAACTGGGCGAGCATCTTCAGGGTATCCGGCGCACAGTGGGCGTTGGACAGGGAGCTGTTGGCCAGCAGCTTGTCATAGATCTTGATCTCGTCGGTGACGCGCAGGCAGTAGGGCACCTTGACGATATAGATACGGTCGATAAAGGCTTCGTTGTTCTTGTTGTTGCGGAAGCTGTGCCATTCCGATTCGTTGGAGTGGGCCAGCAGGATGCCGTTGTAGGGAATCGCACCAAGGCCTTCGGTGCTGTTGTAGTTACCTTCCTGGGTGGCGGTCAGCAGCGGGTGCAGCACCTTGATCGGTGCCTTGAACATTTCGACGAACTCCATCAGGCCCTGGTTGGCCCGGCACAACGCCCCCGAATAGCTGTAGGCGTCGGCATCGTTCTGCGGGAATTCCTCCAGCTTGCGGATATCCACCTTGCCCACCAGCGAGGAGATGTCCTGGTTGTTCTCATCCCCTGGCTCGGTCTTGGCCACGGCGATCTGGTTGAGGATCGAGGGGAACAGTTTGACCACGCGGAATTGGCTGATATCGCCGCCGAACTCCTGCAGGCGCTTGGTCGCCCAGGGCGACATGATGCTGCTCAGGTAGCGTCGCGAGATGCCGTACTCCTCTTCGAGGATGGCACCGTCTTCGGCATCGCTGAACAGGCCCAGGGGCGACTCGAACACAGGCGAGCCCTTGATCGCATAGAAGGGCACCTTCTCCATCAGGTGCTTGAGCTTTTCCGCCAGGGAGGACTTGCCGCCGCCGACCGGGCCCAGCAGGTAGAGGATCTGCTTCTTCTCCTCCAGTCCCTGAGCGGCATGGCGGAAGTAGGAGACGATCTGGTCGATGCACTCCTCCATGCCATGGAAGTCGGCAAAGGCCGGGTAACGGCGGATCACCTTGTTGGAGAAAATCCTGGAAAGCCGTGGGTCGGTCGAGGTGTCGAGTAGTTCGGGCTCACCAATGGCCAGCAGCAGGCGTTCGGCTGCCGAGGCGTAGGCGCTGCGATCCTGCTTGCACAGTTCGAGGTACTCCTGGAGGCTCAGTTCCTCCTGCCGAGTCGCTTCGAAACGTTGCTGGAAGTGGCTGAAAATACTCATGACTTCACCTCGCTCGATGCTGGGAGCCGGTGCCATATCGGTCGTACGGGGCTATTGGTCGGCTGACGCGTCAGCCGAGAAGAGTCCCCCAGTACAGCAAAAGTCTACCGATGGCCCGGGTGCCGGTTGGCCGGCGCTACCTTTTTTTGGATGGCCTGAGCTAAAGGATAGTTCGGTTTCGGCGAGAGAAAGGCGCGCTTAACGATAACAGGATATTACCGTTGGTCGGGATGCTCGGCAGGCCAGAGCGGGCGCGGCCTGCCGGGTGCGGAAAAAAATGGCCGGCAGCCATTTTTAACGTCGTGCAGCGACGGCCCGCTGGGTAGCCGCCAGGGAAGGCAGGCTATTAAACAATCATTCCGCGTCGCCCTGGGCGGTGTCCGCGGGGAAGGTGGCGCGCCACAGTTCAAAACCGCCGTCCAGGCTGTAGACCTCGCTGAAGCCCTGGCCCACCAGATAGGCCGCGGCACTCTGGCTGGAGTTGCCGTGGTAGCAGGCGACGATCAGTGGCGCGTCGAGGTCGGCCTTGGCGATAAAGTCGTGCAGCGAGTGGCTGTCCAGGTGCAGCGAACCACTGATATGACCGGCGGCAAAAGTCTGCGGGTCGCGGATGTCGACCACTACCGCGCCTTGCTGGCGCAGGGCCTGGGCCTGCTCGGGGGGAATGCGTTTGAACTCGCTCATGCTTGCTCCTTACAGTCGCAGCGCTGTTGTTCGCCGCTGTCGATATTCACCAGGGTCATCTGCCCGCCCCAGACGCAGCCGGTATCCAGTGCCAGCACCTTGGGTTCCGAGCATTGGCCTTCCAGCGCGGCCCAGTGGCCGAAGATGATGCGGTGGTTGCGGGTCTTGCGCTGCTTGTAGCTGAACCAGGGCGCGTAGCCCGCGGGGGCGCTGCCCACGCCTTCCTTGCTGCTCAGGTCGAGGGTGCCGTCGGCCTTGCAGAAGCGCATGCGGGTGAAATAGTTGGTGATCACCCGCAGGCGCGCCACGCCGTGAAGGTTCTTGTCCCATTTGACCGGTTCGTTGCCGTACATGCCATCAAGAAACAGCGGCAGGCGCGCGTCGTCGCGCAGCGCTTCCTCGACTTCGGCCGCGCGCCTGAGGGCCTTGTGCAGTGTCCACTGCGGCGGGATGCCGGCATGCACCAGGGCGGTGTCGCGTTCGGCGTCGTAATGCAGCAGCTTCTGCCGGCGCAGCCAGTCGAGCAGGTCGGCGGCATCCGGGGCGTCGAGGATCTCGCGCAGGGTGTCGCCTTTCTTCAGGCGCTCGATATTGTGCGCCACGGCCAGCAGGTGCAGGTCGTGGTTGCCCAGCACGCAGGTCAGGGCGTCGCGCATGCCATAGAGAAAGCGCAGGGTTTCCAGGGACTGCGGGCCGCGGTTGACAAGATCGCCGACCAGCCACAGCTGGTCCTGCGCGGGATCGAAGGCCACCCGCTCAAGCAGGCATTGCAGGGGTTTCAGGCAGCCTTGCAGGTCGCCGACGGCATAAGTCGCCATCAGTGCAGTGAGCCTGGCACCGCCAGGCGGAAAGGGGCAATGGTGGCATCGAAGTGTTTGCCGTCTTCGGCGAGCATCTGGTAGCTGCCCTGCATGGTGCCGACGCGGCTGCTCATTACCGTGCCGCTGCTATAGGTGTGGCTGTGGCCCGGTTCGATTAACGGCTGTTGGCCGATCACGCCGGCACCGCGCACTTCCTGCACGCGGCCGTCACCGTTGGTGATGATCCAGTGGCGCGAGAGCAGCTTGGCAGGCACCTGGCCGTTGTTGGTGACGGTAACGGTGTAGGCGAAGGCAAAGCGGTTCTGTTCCGGCTGCGACTGCTCCGGCAGATAGCGGGTGACGACGCTGACGTCGACCTGATAACGGGGATCGCTCATAAGAGGGGCTCGCTGGGCTGCATGGCCAATTGGTCCGCGAGGCGGACAAAGGCGGCCAGGTCCAGTTGTTCGGGGCGCAGGCTGCCGTCTACTTCGGCGGCTTCGATGGCGCTGGCTGGCAGCAGGGCCTTGAGGGTGTTGCGCAAAGTCTTGCGGCGCTGGTTGAAGGCTTCGCGCACCACTCGTTCGAGCAGGTGATGGTCCTTGGCCGGGTGCGGCAGCACCTCGTGGGGTACCAGGCGGACGATCGCCGAGTCGACCTTGGGCGGTGGGTTGAAGGCACCGGGGCCGACATTGAACAGATGCTCCACGCGGCAGTGGTACTGCACCATGATCGACAGGCGGCCCCAGTCGCCGCCACCCGGTGTGGCGGCCAGGCGCTCGACCACTTCCTTCTGCAGCATAAAATGCATGTCGCGGATCAGTGCGGCATTGTTCAGCAGGTGGAAGATCAGCGGCGTGGAGATGTTGTACGGCAGGTTGCCCACCACCCGCAGGCTGCGCGGCTCGGCCTGCAACTGGTTGAAGTCGAATTTTAGCGCGTCGCCCTGGTTCAGGCGAAAGCGCGGGTTGCTACCGAACTGGTGCTGCAGGATCGGGATCAGGTCGCGGTCCAGTTCGATCACGTCGAGCTGCGCGCCGCTGTCGAGCAGGCCTTCGGTCAGTGCGCCCTGGCCCGGGCCGATCTCCAGCATATGCTCGCCTTCGCGGGCATGGATGGCGCGCAGGATGCGGTGGATCACCCCGGCGTCATGCAGGAAGTTCTGGCCAAAGCGCTTGCGTGCGCGGTGTTGGTATTCGGACATCGAGGGCAGCTCCGGGCCTCAAGCTGCAAGCTTAAAGCGCAAACAAAGAGCGGCAGTTTAACAGCATTGGCGGCGCAAGCCGTAGCGCCGCCAATCCTCAGGCGCGGCTGGCAGCCATCTGGTAGGCGGTTTCCAGGGCCACTTGCAGGCTGCCGCTGTCGATCCGGCCAGTACCGGCCAGGTCCAGGGCGGTGCCGTGATCCACCGAGGTGCGGATGATCGGCAGGCCCAGGGTGACATTGACCGCCGCGCCGAAGCCCTTGTACTTGAGCACCGGCAGGCCTTGATCGTGGTACATGGCCAGCACCGCATCGCAGTGGTCCAGGTGCTTGGGGGTGAACAGGGTGTCGGCCGGCAGCGGGCCGATCAGCTCGATACCTTCGCCGCGAAGCTGCTCGAGCGTCGGTTCGATGATCTCGATTTCTTCCCGGCCCAGGTGGCCGCCTTCGCCGGCATGGGGGTTGAGGCCGCAAACCAGGATGCGCGGCCGGGGGATGCCGAATTTCGTGCGCAGGTCATGGTCGAGAATCCGCGTGACCCGCGCCAGGCGCTCGGGGGTGATGGCGGCGGCCACGTCCTTGAGTGGCAGATGGGTGGTCACCAGGGCTACGCGCAGGCCGTGGGTGGCCAGCATCATCACCACCTGCTCGGTTGCGGTCAGCTCGGCGAGAAATTCGGTATGGCCGGAGAAGGCGATGCCGGCCTGGTTGATCACGCCCTTGTGCACCGGGGCGGTGATCATTCCGACAAAGTGCCCGTCGAGGCAGCCCTGACCGGCGCGGCTCAGGGTTTCCAGCACATAGGCGGCGTTGCTCTGGTCCAGTTGCCCGGCCTGCACCGGCGTGCCCAGTGGGGTATCCCAGACATACAGGCTGGCGGCGGGGGCGGGTTGCTGCGGCCAGTTGCCGGGGCCGACGTCCAGCAGCTGAATGTTCAGGCCCAGCTGCTGCGCGCGCTCGGCCAGCAGGGTGCGGCTGGCAATGGCGACAAGCGCATGCGGCTGGGCAGTGCGCGCCAGCAGCAGGCACAGGTCGGGGCCAATGCCGGCGGGCTCGCCGGGTGTTAATGCGAAAAGGCGGGGTGTGGTCATCGGCTGGCTCTCGCGGGGTAATCCGTCAACGGGGTTGGGGCGACGCTTGATGGTAGCGTCGGGGCGCTAATAAAGGACGAAAAAAAGCCCGACTCGCGCATTGCGCTGAGTCGGGCTGGGTCACCTGAGAGCTGGCCGCTTAGAGCTTGCTCTCGACATAGGCTTCATCGCGGATCTGGCGCAGCCAGATCTGCAGCTCTTCGTCGTACTTGCGGTTGCGCAGCAGGGTCAGGGCCTGTTGCTCGCGGTACTGGGCGCTGCTGTCGGTGGCGCGGCGGCCCATGACTTCCAGCACGTGCCAGCCGAAGGGGCTCTGGAACGGCTTGGACAGTTCACCGGCCGGAGTGTTGTTCATCACTTCGCGGAACTCGGGAACCAGAGCGTTGGGGTCGATCCAGTTGAGCACGCCGCCGTTGAGGGCCGAACCCGGATCTTCGGAGAAGCTCTTGGCCAGCTCGCTGAAGTCTTCGCCGGCCTGAATGCGCTGATACAGACGCTCGATCAGGCGTTTGGTTTCGGCTTCGCTACGGATCTCGCTGGGCTTGATCAGGATATGGCGGACATTGACCTCGTCGCGTACCTGGCTGTCGCCGCCGCGCTTCTCCAGCACCTTGAGCAGGATAAAGCCGCCCGGGGTGCGCATCGGTTCGGTGACATCACCCGCCGACAGGCTGGTCAGCATGGTGTCGAACGGCGGTGGCAGCTGGCCGGCCTTGCGCCAGCCCATCTCGCCGCCCTCCAGGGCGGTTTCGCTGGCCGAACGGGCAATGGCCAGCTGGGCGAAGTCGGCCCCTTGCTGCAATTGCTCGTACAGCTCGCGAGCCTGGCGCTCGGCCGCCTGGATGTCCTGGGAGGACGCGCCTTCGCTGACCGGAATCAGGATGTTGGCCAGACGGAATTCTTCCGAAAGCTGCATCTTGCCCATGTCCGAGGCGAGGAAGTTCTGCACTTCCTGATCGGTCACCTGGATGCGCTCGGCGACGCGGCGCTGGCGCACGCGGCTGATGATCATCTCGCGGCGTACCTGGTCGCGGGCATCAACATAGGACAGGCCGTCGGCCGCCAGGGCCGCGCGGAACTGCTCGATATTCATGCCGTTGCGCTGGGCAATGGTGCCGATGGCCTGGTTCAGTTCTTCATCGGTGATGCGAATGCCGGAGCGTTCGCCGATCTGCAGCTGGATATTCTCGATAATCAGACGTTCCAGCACCTGCTGGCTGAGCACGTGCTCGGGCGGCAGGGCCGCGCCGCGCTGGGCGATGGTTTGCTGCACCTCGCGCAGGCGGGCGTCGAGCTGGCTCTGCATCACCACGTCGTTGTCGACAATAGCTACTACGCGGTTGAGCGGTTGTACTTCGGCTTGCGCCACAGCACCCAGAAACAGCGCGCCCAACAGCAGCGGGCGCATGCAATCAGAAAGCTTTGTCTTCACGTTCACGATAACCTTGAATGCCTTCGTCGAGGAAAGTCTCGACCTTATTACCCACTACACCGCCCAGACCCTTGAGTACGATCTGCAGGAAGATGCCGCGATCCGGTTCGTCGTTAAGCGAGGGATTCAGGCTGACTTCGTCGTAGTCGATCCAGTAACGGTTGATCAGGCGCAGTTTCCAGCAGCAGCTGTCGTACTCGAAGCCGGCGAAGGCCTCCAGGGTACGGTCGCGGCCATAGTCATACTGCCAGCGGGAAATCACGCTCCACTGCGGCACGATCGGCCAGATGACCGAAAAATCGTGCTGACTGATCTTGTAGTAGTCCTTGATGTAGTTGGGGGAACCTTCGGTGCCGTAGTCCGGATTGTTGGTCCAGGTGGCGCTGTCGCGGTCATAGCGCATGGTGTCGTTTTTATAACGATACCCGGCGTTGACCACCTTGTTCGGATTGTCTTCGGGCTGGTAGTGGAACATCGCGCTACCCGAGCGGGTGCTGTGAGTATCCGGGTCCCAGTTGAAGTCCGAGCTCAGGCGCCAGTCGCGGTTGAAGCGATACATATACTGCAGCGCATAAGGCGACTGCGAGGTCTGTGCGTCCGGGCGGGTGCGGTAGTCGATACCGGGCATCTGCACCTTGCGGTCTTCGAAGTAGAAGGCCTGGCCGATGCTGAAGCGCTGGCGCTCGAATCCGTTGCTTTCGATCCAGCGGTTGGTCACGCCCAGCGACAGTTTGTTCTCGTCGCCGATACGGTCCTTGCCGGAAAAACGGTTCTCGCGGAACAGCGAGGCGTAGTTGAAGGTGCTTTCGCTGGAGTCGAACACCGGGATATCGGTCTGGTCTTCCTCGGGAACATTGAGGTAGAACAGGCGCGGTTCCAGGGTCTGGCGATAGTTCTTGCCGAACCACTGGGTATCGCGGTCGAAGTACAGACCGCTGTCCAGGCTGAACATGCCAACACCACGGTTTTGGCTGCTCTTGTAGCTCTGTTCGGCCAGCAAGGTGTTCTCACCCCGACTGTCCAGGCTCAGGTCGTAGTTGGTGTGCAGGTATTTGACCTTGGGCGTAAGAAAGCCCCAACTCCAGTTCAGAGGCAGGCTGACAGCGGGTTCAACATGCAGGCGCTCGCCATTGGCGCGGGCCAGGCCGCGCAGGCGGTCGTCGTACCAGCGGAATTCATTTGTGCCGGTGTTGCCATCTTCATCGGTGAAGAAGCCGCTGCGAAGGTTGCGATCAAAGCGCACATACTCTGTGCCGTACGTAAAGTTCAGCCCCGCCGGCTCGAAGGGCAGCTTGCCGTCCAGGGTCAGCTGCGGCAGACGGTTGTAAGGCGTGACGTCGGTAATATTGGCCAGTTCGTAGGCGTGGGCGTTGAGGCGCGCCGTGTAGCCGTTGCCACGATAGGTCAGGGTGCCGCGCTGGTCGACATAGCTGGTGGAGCCAATGCCGAGGTCGGTATTCAGATCCTGGAAGTAATAAGGATCGCTGATGTCGGTGTAGTCGACTTCGGCCAGCAGGCGCGAGTCCAGGCCGGTCTTGTGCTGCCAGCTGTACATCCAGCGCTGGTCTTCGTACTCGGACTGCAGCTTGCGATCGTCGTTGCTGTCGTCGAGGTAGGCCGCGCCGAACTGGCCTTCGCTGCTCTTGGTCAGGTAACGGAACTCACCTTCCATCAACAGACCGCGGTCGGTCATATAAGTCGGGTAGAGCGTGGCATCGTAATTCGGTGCCAGGTTGAAGTAGTACGGGGTCTGCAGGCTCAGGCCATTGTCGCTGGAGCTGCTGAGGCTCGGCGGCAGGAAGCCGGACTGGCGGCGATCGTCGATCGGGAAATAGATATAGGGGGTGTAGAACACCGGAATGTTCTTCACCCGCAGGGTCACGTTGGTCGCGGTGCCGAAACCGGTAGCCGGGTTCAGGGTGACGTTGTTGCCCTTCAGGTGCCAGGCGTTGCTGCCCGGTTCGCAGCTGGTGTAGGTGCCGTCTTTCAGGCGGATAACGGCGCTTTCTTCGCGCTTGGCGTAGAGCGCGCTGCCGCGGGTATGGCTCTTGTGCAGCACATACTCGGCGTTCTCGACCTTGGCTTCGCCGTTGTCCAGTTGCAGCTCGGCGCGGTCGCCGACCACCAGCATGCCCTGGTCGCGCAGGCGCACGTTACCGATCAGTTCGCCGCGGTTTTCCGCCTGATGCAGGTTGGCTTCGTCGGCTTCGATCTGCATGCCGGCCTGGCGTAACACCACATCGCCGGCCAGAGTGGCGACTTGCTCTTCCTGCTCATAGCGCGAAGCCTTGGCCGAAACGAACATCGGCGCTTCGTCCATCGGCGTGGTGTCGTCCATGCCGGGCCGCTGGGGCTCGACATAGGCACCGGCGCAGTACGGGCCGGCTTCGGCCAGCTGCGCCGCGCTGAGGTTTTCTCGCGGCACCCAGTCAAGGTGGCTATAGTCGGCACTGCGCGAGGCCAGACCTTTACCGCGGCTTTCGGTGACCAGAGTCGTTTTGGCGACTTCTTCCTGGGCCTGACCGCCGCTACTGGCGTCAGCACCGGCTACCGTCGCACGCGGCGCGGGTCGTGCCGGCAAGGCTGCCGCACTGGCTTTAGGCGCGCACGCCCAACCGCCAGAGGCGGAAACCTGGCAGTCATACTGCTCGGCCGCGAATGCGAAGGGAACGGCTACGGGCTGCAGCGCCAGAAGGCTGCCAGTGACCAGTAGAGGGAATTTTTTACGAAACGCGGGGTATTTTACTGCCATCTTATTTTTTCCGGGCTTCCTGCGCGCCATTGGCCCTGAGGCCGCACGCCTCTCGATGGGCTTGAAAAGATGCTGGATAATAAAGCATGACCCGCGCAACGGCTAGCGCCGTCGGAGACCCTTGCAATGCCTGATCAAGATGTACGCCTGAAACACCTGGAAAACTGGCTCGAACCGCAACTAGCCGCGCTGTTTGCGGCGAACGACTGGGGTGCTGTACCCGCGGCCACGCTGACCTCTGCCAGCAGCGACGCCAGTTTCCGGCGTTATTTTCGCTGGCAGGACGGCGAGCGCAGCCTGATCGTGATGGATGCGCCACCGCCGCAGGAAAACTGCGCGCCCTTCGTCAACATCGCCGCCCTGCTGGCCGAGGCGGGCCTCAATGTGCCGCAGATTCTTGCCGCCGACCTGGAGCATGGCTTTCTTTTGCTCAACGACCTGGGCCGGCAGACCTACCTGGATGTGATCACCGCGGGGAATGCCGACCCCCTGTTCTCCGACGCCCTGCAGGCGCTGCTGGCCCTGCAGCAGTTGCCGCTGGACCGCGGGCTGCCGAGTTACGACGAGGCCTTGCTACGCCGCGAACTGCAGCTGTTCCCCGAGTGGTACGTGCAGCGCCATCTGGAGGTCGAGTTCGACGAGGCTCAGCAGGCGGCCTGGCAGCGGGTCAGCCAGTTGCTGATCGACAGCGCCTTGGCTCAGCCGAAGGTGCTGGTGCATCGCGACTATATGCCGCGCAATCTGATGCACAGCGCGCCCAACCCAGGCGTGCTGGATTTTCAGGATGCGGTCTACGGCCCGGTGACCTATGACGTCACCAGCCTGTTCAAGGATGCCTTCCTGAGCTGGCCCGAGGCGCGGGTGCGCGGCTGGCTGGAAAATTACTGGCAACAGGCGCGTGCCGCGGGTGTCCCGGTGCAGGCTGACTTTGAGGATTTCCTGCGCGCCAGCGATCTGATGGGCGTGCAGCGCCACCTCAAGGTAATCGGGATATTCGCGCGTATCTGCCATCGCGACGGCAAGCCCAGATACCTGGGCGATGTGCCGCGTTTCTTTAGCTATATAGAAGCAGTACTGGCGCGGCGGCCGGAATTGGCTGAGTTGGGCGAATTGCTGGCCAGCCTGCCGCGTGTCGCCCAGGTGCCTGCATGAAGGCGATGATTCTGGCGGCCGGCAAAGGCGAGCGCCTGCGCCCGTTGACCCTGCATACGCCCAAACCCCTGGTGCAAGCCGGCGGCGTGCCGCTGATCGAGTACCACCTGCGCGGCCTGGCCGCAGCGGGTTTTACCGAGGTGGTGATCAACCATGCCTGGCTTGGCCAGCAGATCGAGGACCATCTGGGCGACGGTGCACGCTTCGGCCTGAGCATTGCCTATTCGGCCGAGGGCGAGCCGCTGGAAACCGGCGGCGGCATTTTCCAGGCCCTGCCGCTGCTGGGCGATCAGCCCTTTGTCCTGGTCAATGGCGATATCTTTACCGACTACCCTTTCGCCGAGTTGCGCCGCCCGCTCGCCGACCTGGCCCACCTGGTGCT
>Ga0209343_10001519_pt1 | contig 31218 bp, 35 predicted proteins | sample RifCSPlowO2_02_FD_184026 | JGI IMG/M metagenome (GOLD analysis project Ga0209343, IMG submission 184026) | Groundwater microbial communities from Rifle, Colorado - Rifle CSP2_plank lowO2_0.2 (SPAdes) (version 2) | ecosystem: Environmental > Aquatic > Deep subsurface > Groundwater | place... | reverse complement strand
AGCAATAACAAATGAGATTGCAGCATTCAGATTCTTATTCCCAACATCACGGCCGCTAATTTGATCCTTCCCAAGAATCATAGTCTTTTCCAGGACTGCATAAACTAATGCAAAAACAAGTATAAACGGCAGAACTACATCAAATAATCCCAACTCTTGAAAGAACTGAATAGCATTCTGCAAAGATGAGGCCATATAATTATCCTACTTCCAGAATATATAAAGTTTACTCTTCCTCTTCTTCTGCAGGCTCTTCTTGTTGCTGAGGAATTGCATCTTTGCTTATTAAAACAACATCACCAATAGATTTAATCATCTGATGAGGAACTATAACTCCTTTAGCTCCTCCCAAAACCTTGCTTAAATAAGAACCCTTAGTTGCCTTTATCTTCCATCCAAAAACTTTATTGGAAGAAATTATGCTTTCCTCAACATCACCAAAGTAATTACCATCATCAGTAAACACTTTCATATCATAGACTTGACTTACTCTCTTTGTTTTATACATGGTCTACTTCAAATTCTTTAAATATTTAAAGATTTCTCTTATCTCATGCAATCTTACAAAAATATATATCTACTCGGTACCTCCCATATCTCAGTAGAATCGATAAACCAGGTAAAAGAGTTCATAGAGTCAAATAAGCCTGAAATTGTAGCTATAGAACTGGATAAAAAAAGATTATACTCCCTATTGCATAAAAGAAAGCTCAAGCTCTCAGACGTAAAATCCCTTGGAATTAAGGGGTTTATAATACACCTTATTGCTGCTTATATTGAAAAGAAGCTTGGAAAATTAGTTGGAACGTCTCCTGGAGATGAGATGAAAACTGCAATAAACCTTGTTAAAGAGCATAAGCTAAGCCTTGCCTTAATAGACCAGGATATAGAAATTACTTTAAAGAAACTGGCAAAAGCAATAACATGGAGGGAAAAATTAAGATTTGTAAAGGAAATAATTAAGGGGTTAATAACAAGAAAACCACAAATAGAACCCTTTGATTTAAGAAAAGTACCTCCAAAAAAGACAATAAAAAAAATGATTTCTTTAATAAGAACAAATTATCCTGGAGTTTACAAAGTTCTAATAGAAGAGAGAAATGAAGTGATGGCAAAAAATTTATATAATCTTATAACTAAGTATCCTGATAAAAAGATATTTGCTATTGTCGGTGCAGGTCATGAAGAAGATATACTCAAAATTATCAGAAGAAATCAGGGATAGTTTATTAGTAATAGTTCTATTGACAATTGTCTTTGGGTATAACGATAGAAAGGAAATTACAACAATAGCTTCATGGACATCTAATTTAGTATTCACATTTATTGTTGTAACAATATCAGTATTATTCTTAATATTAGGTTATAAATTAGCGGCAAGATATTATGGAAATAAAGCAAAATTTCAGTTATGGAGGATTTCAAAATTAGAGGAAAAGTTTTCAATGAGGGCATTCCATATCCCTTTAATAAAATATCTAGGACAAATGCTTGCTATATTAATCACCCTATTATCATCAGGCTTAAATTACTTTGCTGCAATATCAACTTTCTCTACTGAATTAGTAAGCAAAAGAAAGAAATTTAGAGAAGTAACAGGTTACGAAGACGCTATGACTGCTATTATAGGCATGACCTTTAGTTTTATTGCTTTATTTATTTTCAAATTAGCAAACTCAGAAACAGGAGTCTTAGTAAATACATGGATAATAATAGGAAATCTCATTCCATTTTCCTCTCTTCCGGGTTCTTATGTATTGATGAAGTCAAGAACTTCTTATATTTTCATAGCAGTATTATCTCTATTGCTTTTAATCTTAATAGGCTTCTTGCCAATAAAAATAGCATTAATAGTCTCATTATTGCTTGCAGTAATTTTTGCATTAGTCTATTTTAGATATGTAGAATATGAGAAAAGAATGTTTGGAAATAGGTTCTAGCTAAACAAGCTTATTATTCCCTTTTGTAAAAGCCATAGCACAACTAATACATTAAGAAATGAATAAATATCTATTAATACCAGAGCCATCATTAAAACAGCAACTAAGTCTACCCAACTTGCCCAGCTTGTTATAAAAATTAAGCTTTTCCCTAAAAGTATCAAAAGAAACAACACAAATAAACCAGTAAAAACTATATCAAAACCGGCCAATAAAAGTAAAACAGCTGCAATCAGGTCAATTAAGCCGAATATTTTGGAGATCATGATAAGACATAGTTTAAATAATCTTTTAAACACTTGCTAAAGATGTTTGAAATAAAAAATTTTACCCCAAGAAAGTATCAGAGCAAAATAGTTGAAACATCAATAAATCACAATACTCTAATAATTCTCCCAACAGGACTAGGAAAAACAAAAACAGCAATAATGACTGCAATAGAGAGGTTAAATTCTTGTCCAAACAGTCAAATACTTTTTTTAACGCCTACAAAACCCTTGGCCTCACAAATACAAAAAGAATTCATAGAAAATACAAATATAGAAAAAGATTTTATTGCCCTATTAACAGGTTCAACTTTACCAAATAAAAGAAAAGATATCTTCAATAAAAGCAAAGTAATAATCGCAACACCGCAAACAATCCAAAAAGACTTGGAAAATAAAAGGATATCATTAGAAGACACATCCTTACTAGTAATTGATGAAGCCCACAGGTCAAGAGAAAATTTTGCCAATACCAAAGTAGCTTCTTTTTACGACCAACAATCACAATTCCCAAGAATTATTGCATTAACTGCCTCTCCTGGTGGCTCAAAAGAAAAAATAGAAGATGTATGTAAAAATCTTTTCATAAAAAAAATAGAAATAAGGGATGACGCTCATGAAGATGTCTCTGAATACGTAAAAAAGAAAGAGATAACCTGGGTTGAAGTTGAACTTCCAAAAGAAATAAAAAATATTCATAAAAAAATAAAATCAGTTTATAGTTTAAGGTTAAAAGAGCTGCAGAAGCTAGGCTTCAATAAACCAATCTCGGTAATAAACAAAACAGATATTTTAAAGCTACAGTCTCAGTTCAGAAGAGAAATAGAAAAGAAAAACCAGATAGCATTTTACGGTATATCCTTAACATCTGGTTTACTAAAGCTTGATTTCTTGCTGGAATTAATAGAAACACAGGGTCTTGAAGCAATGAACAAATACTGGGATAAGATAAAAAATGAAAACTCAAAGGCTGCAAAGGCTATAATAAATAATGTAGAAATAAGAAAGGCAGTTGAGGAAAGCCGTGAGCTCATGAATAATAACTTAAAACATCCAAAATTATTAATGTTAAGAAAAATATTGAAGGAAGAATCAAAAAACAAAGCAATAGTCTTTACTAATTACAGAGACACAATTGAAGAAATATTAAAATTTCTTAAGGAAGATGAAGAAATAAAACCATTGAAGTTGATAGGGCAAAAATCAGGGTTATCCCAAAAAGAGCAGATAAATATAATAAAAAAATTTGAAGAAGAATGTTATAATGTATTAATTTGCACGTCAATTGGCGAGGAAGGCCTTGATATCTTAGGAGCATCATTAGCAATATTCTATGACTCTGTCCCGTCAGAAATAAGGGCAATACAAAGAGCTGGAAGAGTTGGTAGGCTGTCTGCAGGAAGAATAATCCAGTTAATCACAAAAGATACAAGAGAGCAGGGGTATTACTGGTCTGCAAAGAGAAAAGAAAAAACAATGAGATCAATACTGAAAAAAATGCAGGATGACACCTTATTAAAATGGAAATAATCGCAGATTACAGGGAAAAAAGGATTATTCTTGAGTTATCTAAAAAAGAGATTGATGTAAAAAGTAAAAGCTTAATCTCAGCAGACTTTATAATAAATTCAAAAACAAAAAATGGAAAAGAAGTATTAGTCGGAATTGAAAGAAAGACATTAACAGATTTCTTAAACTCGATAATAGACAAAAGAATAATTACTCAGTTAATCTCACTAAAGGAAAATTTTGACATACCTCTCTTGGTAATAGAAGGTGAGCAAAATATATACAAAATAAGAAATTTCCATCCAAATTCAATAAGGGGAATGCTCTCAGCAATAGCAATAGACCTACAGATCCCAACATTATATACTAAAAACGAAAAAGACACTGCTTCTTACATAGAAACCATAGCAAAAAGAATAGAAAGTAAAAGGAAAGATATTAGTCTATTAAAAAAAAGAAAACCTCTTGAATTAACGGAGCTACAGGAATATATTATAGAATCCTTTCCTGGAATAGGTCCAACAATAGCAAAAAACCTGCTTAAGAAATTTAAAACAGTAAAAAAAATAGTAAACGCTGAAGAAAAAGAATTATTAGAAGTAGAAAAATTAGGAAAAAAGAAAGTTAAAGAGATTAAAAGAGTGTTGGAGGAAGACTATAAGTTAAGAACATAAATTTCTCTTCCATCTTTATCTAAAACTTCAGATAAACGCCTTTCAGGATCATAAACAAAAAATACAAGATCATCAACAAATGAGGCAGAGGATCTCATATATTCAACGAAATTAGCTGGACTTGAGGGTGTTAATGGGGTAGTTTCATATCTCATCATAGTCCTCCTAACTCTGCTAGATTCAAGAAAGCTCCTTACTTTTATAGCAAGAGAAACGATGTCTAATTTTCTGCCTTCGCCACCTTCAACAACAATAGCTATATAGCTCATTCCTTTATTAATGTACTGAGCTGAAATAAAACTAGTAGTGGCAGCATATAACTCCTCCAAAGAATCTTCTAATCTACCAACAGACATAATTCATCAAAAAGTAAAAGTGTAGGTTCAGTTTAATAAGCATTATTAAATTTTAAAGTAGATAACAAACAACAATTATCTATTTAAACTAAAACATCTTCATTTCTTTTTTGCTTTAAACTCTTCTATTAAAAAATATTTTGCCCCATCTTTGTGCAACTCGCTTTTGTATAACACAAAAGAATTAACTTCTTGTTTAATCTCTTTAGTATCAATTTTTTTTATTTCCTGAACTAATTTATAAGATTGTTTTGAATAACCTATCCTAGCAAGAGTGATATGTGCCTTAAACTCATGATCTTTATTAATAACACCTAATAAAGACTCATCAATATTTTTTTGTAGCTTCAAAACATCAACTTCTGGCTTAATCCCGATGTATAGAACTCTTACAGTCTCTTCATTTGGAAAAACACCAAGCTTGTAAATGTTGAATTTAAATGAGTTAAACTTTATCTCTCTTACAATTTTCTTAATTTCCTCTAACTTTCCTTCTTTAATCTCTCCCAAAAACATTAAGGTAATATGCAAATTCTTTTTCGGCACAAATCTTATTTTCAAATTATGTTTCTTTAAATCCTTCTTCAGCTGATTCATCAGATTATACAGATAATCTTTAACTTCATCATTTAATTGAATAGCGAAAAAGCATCTCATAATATTTCCAGTTTATCTCCAATTTTAATATTATTTTTGTCAGTAAACCTACCATTCAGTTCTAATACATACTTCGCTTTCATACCAGAATCATAAGTCATACAGGAACCTTCCAAGCAGGGTGTAGCATGTTTTATATTCACAATTTCATAGTTTTCATCTATAAATATCATATCTAAAGGAATTAACGTGTCCTTCATCCAAAAACTTCTAGGTTCAGAATCATCAAAAATAAATAACATACCACAGTTTTCACACAATTCTTCCCTGAACATTAGACCAGTAACTCTTTCTTCATTATTATCTGCAATTTCTACTTGAATTGTTTTATTATTTATAATCACAAAATTCTCTGAAGAACAACCAAAAATCAAAGCAAGCATTAATAAGGCAAGATATCTCATAATAAAACATAAATCACAGGCATTATAAATTTTTCTTTAGACTAATATAGTGTGGAAGAAGGAAAAGAAATTAAACCGAGAAATAACCCACCAAAAATTGAATCGTGGGAAACTGAATTATACATTCAAGATGGAGAAAGATTAACTATTTCAGAAAAACCAAATCTCGTGTTTATAATTTTGAGAGCATCCGGACAAAAAGGAGTAGAATTAGGTCAAGGAAAATTCATTTATGAGATCCATGACATAAGAGAAGGATATATGGGATACTACAACGCCGGAGGTTCAGGACTCCCAAGAAGCAGAGAAGAAGCAATAACCCGGATAAGAATAACCTACCAACAGCAAGTTTTAGAAAAACGTAGAAATAATCCTAGTCCCACAATCTAAAGTCACGTCATCTCTATCTTTCTCGGGGTTAATCTCAACCAAATCTACTCTTTTCAAATTTCTGATTTTGCTGATTCTCTGCAAAAAAAAGAGCAGTTCTCTCATACTCAATCCCCCGGGTTCCTTATACCCAGTTCCAGGAGCAAAAGCAGGATCTAGAACATCTATATCTATACTTAAATATAAATCAGAAAAATTTAAAGCAATCTCCATTGCATCTTCTGCAGTTTCTTTTATTCCATTTTCAATAATCTTCTTCATAGAAATGCATTTTATTTTATTTCTTTGAATAAATTCTAATTCATTCTTGCTCCAGTTTCTCACACCAATTAAAACGACATTCTCTTTTTTTACACTTCCCTCTTCAATCAAACTCCTTAGATAAGATTCATGGTCAACTGTTTTAGTGCCAACTTCCAAATCAGGATGTGCGTCAAATATCATAATCCCTTTATTTTTCCCTTTCATGCTCTTAAAACAGGAATATGTAATAGAATGATCTCCTCCAATAAAAATATCTCCTTCCTCGTTTCCTATATTTTCAAAAGTTAAATCAAAATTATTCTTATCTGTCTTAACTTCAGAAACCTCAAAAATAACAGATTTCCCATCTTCATTTAGTTCATATTTTCTCAGTCTTTCAACTAGTAAATCTGGGGCTTTTTCACATCCATTATTCTTCCCAAGGCTTCCTGAAGAAAAGGGTATTTTGACAATTTTCATAAAAAACAAGAGAGCAATAATCTTTTAAATTGTACTTTCTGCGTAAAATTTATATTTAAAACAAAATAGGTATAATAATGGATTCTGCGTTTGGGATAATAATTTGGCTTATTCTATGGCCCACAGTATTTGGTTTTTCTTACTATTTAATCTTCAAAAAGAGAATTACATATATAGAAGGATTTCAGTGGATGTTTTTTTATTGGTTAGCAGCATGCATAATCGCATTTTTAATATTTAAGGGTATTTTGATGCCTATTTTGAAAGATTTTACAATTACACCGTTTATAATATTACTATTTATCTATGCTAGCATTCTCGTATTATACAGTTACGCAAAAAAAAGATTAAAAAGACCAGTAAAACTAATTGAAAAGTATGGCAAGCACGAACAAATAATAATGTTGGAACCAAGGTATTTAATTTCCAAATCTCCTTCTATACTATTCCAACAAATTCTTATTACAGCCTTTCTTTTAATATTAAAAAACAATTCTTTCTCAGTTTTTCAGAGCATCATGATATTTATGGTTTTATTTAGTTTATTCCATATTCACATAACAAAGAAAACAGGATTAATTGTTGGGTTATTATATGTTAGTTCATCATTGTTGGGAGCTATAATATTCCCATTATTAATCCTTAGCATAAACTACGGGTTTGTATATAGTTACATTGCCCACCTACTTTTCTATGGATTAGGAGGAATCGGTATCTGGATTTACCAACAGAAAAGTATCAGGTCTTTCCAATAATCTCAGTGTAATACACATGAAGAGTAATATCTCTGCCTTTTCCACCTAATTCACGCCTTAACTCATTATACATTTCTCTGCGCTCTTTTTGTCTTCTACGTAGTTCCCATAAAGCAGGTAAACTTGTACTATTTCCTGCCAATCCTTCTAAATGGTAAAGCAGTTTAAGTGTAAATTCTTTTCTATTCCAACCGTTTAGAAATAAGGGGTCTCCAAAAACTAATTCATATGAATCTTCTCCCTCCCTGAGTGCAATAGGGTAAATCGGTACATCTTTTCTTAACATCTCTTGTGCTTTCTGCGCAATCCATGCTAAACCCCCATGCCCCGCAATATAATCTTCTCTATGCATGGTTCTATCTCCCTTCCCTATAGGAGAGATACCTAATAAGCCCCCCTCCTCAATAATACGCAAACTGGAATCCAATATTTCTCTCAAACCGATTAAAGGTCTACGTCTATCGACATTTAACTGACCTGCTTTCCGAAGAAATGGACCAAAAAGCCAGTGGTCAAAAAGTCTTTTGTAATTATTCCAAGGATAAGTTGGGTCAGAAATCCAGTGTATATAATTAGGAACAGCTCTCTGGATGGCAAACCATTCCCATTCATGATGAGTAGAAGCTATTATAGCCGGACCAGTTATTTCTGTCTTAGATACACGTTCAATAGGTTTTCCTATCTGAAAGTGTTTGATTCTCAAAACAACCTCGCCCAATGTCCTATAGGCTAATTTGTAGGCACTATTATCTTCCGTATTTATGACCCACGAATTAGCATTCCTTAATCTTCTGTGTAAACTATCGAATCTTTCTAATCGCCCCATAACTGGAACCTAAGAATTAAGCTTTTAAGACTTTCCGAATTTATCCTAGTACAACTTAAGATATGAATCATGAAAGAATCAACTTTATTCAAGTTTGCATTAGCTGTTTCACTAATCGGAATTCTCGCTTTATTGATAATTGTAGAAAAGATAGAACTTCCATTAAACAGTATTAATTCAATTAACGATGCTAAAAAAGAGAATTTAATAAAAGTTAAAGGAACGATAGAAGGCATAAAAGAAACTCCAGGACTTTTCATTTTAAATGTAAAAGATGAAACAGGAAACATTGATGTATTAGTATTCAAAGAAAATAATCTGAACTTTACAAAAAATAGTTTAGTGGAAATAGAAGGCACAGTTCAGGAGTATCAAGGAAAAAATGAGGTGATAGCGAAGAGGATTATCACATAATGTTACTGGAAATAATAATCACAATAATAGCAGGAATTCTTTTAGGAGTTCTATGCGGTCTTCTTCCTGGTTTGCATCCAAACACAGTTAATGTAATTTTATTATCTCTTTCTCCGTTCCTACTGCAATTCATGTCCCCATTAACTTTAGCAGTTTTAATTATTGTAGTCTCAGTTTCAAATTCAATCATAGACTCAGTTCCTTCTATTTATCTCGGAGCTCCGGATACAGATGGAAATGTAATGTCTGTTCTTCCAGGTCATCAGATGTTGTTAAGGGGAGAAGGGCATGAAGCAGTAATATTAACAGTAATTGGCTCTATTTTCGGGTTAGTTGCTGCAGTGCTTGCAATTCCACCTTTAGCATTAATCCTGCAAAAAATATATCCTTTAATTCAGAATTACATAGTCTATGTATTAATAATAACGGTAATATTCCTGATATTCAGGGAAAAAGATAAAGTTTGGGCATTCTTCATCTTTATTTTATCCGGAGTTTTAGGAATAGCAACATTAAGCTCCCCATTAAAAGAACCTTTATTTCCTTTATTCTCTGGATTATTTGGAATTAGCATGTTATTGCTAGGATTAAAAAATAAAGTAAAAATACCAAAGCAAAAGTTTACAGAAGCAAAAATTAAATCTAAAACAATCTTCAAAGCAGTTTTAACAAGTCTAATATCTGGCAGTATTGTTTCCATGCTTCCAGGATTAGGAAATGCTCAGGCAGCAATCTTAGGTTCTTCAATAGTAAAAGATAAAGATCCTGAATGTTTTCTCATCATGGTCGGCGGGATTAATACAGTTAACTTCATAATAAGTTTTATATCTATTTTAATTTTAGACAAAGCAAGAAATGGATCAATAGTCGCAGTTTCTGAATTGCTTGAAATATTTACTATAAATCATTTAATTTTATTTATTATTGTCTCATTAATCTCAGGAGGATTATCTGTCTTAGTTACAATAAAATTATCAAAAGTATTCTCTAGTTTAATGCCAAAAATAAGCTATCAAAAACTATCTTTATTTATAATAATAGGAATAACCATTGCTGTAATCATATTATCTGGTTTTCTAGGTTTATTAGTTTTAATCACTGCAACTTCATTAGGGATGATACCTCAATTTAAAAACATTGGAAAAAATCATTTAATGGGTTCATTATTGCTCCCGGTAATCTTATATTTTTTGCTATAAAAATCTAATGTCATATATAGGAACTCTTCCTTCAGTCATTCTTCCATTTGTAACATTTCCTCCAAATTGTCTTAACTTTTCTAAAACTTCTTCTGAAGAAAAATATAAACTAAACCCTATACCTGCAAACCTAAGATCAACATCAGGAGTATAACTATTCCCTAAGGCTCCTCTTTCGCAAAAATCACCTAACAATAACAAGATGTCATCCAGTTTTTCCCATTTCAATCCCTCTGTGTACAAAAATACTTCTGCTTCCACACCCATAAAGGTAATAGTAAGAAGATGTTTAAAAGTATTTCTAAAAATTAAAATATATTTTACTTAGTATCTTCCGCCAAGATAAACACTTTTTATTTTATTGGATATTAAACAGATTAGGCATCCTAAATCCTAATTAATACCAACTCCCCAAACCAGTCTGTCTTTCTTTATCTTTCCCAAAAACACTTTCAATTCTCATCTTTGTCAGTTCTAAACTCTGTTTTAGATAGTTTGGTAATTCATATTTTTGTGCTAAACTTATGCTTGGCTCTAAATACTTAACAACGCTTCCCTCTGAAACAGTAAACAGCAATTTCCCTCTGCATTTTATACAATGGCCAAGCAAAGGAGGTCTTCTGTATTTTTCATTGCAGCTAACACATCTAAATTCCTGGGTAGAAAATTTTCTTAAATTTCCTTTAATATCTCTAATGAAATGTCTATCAATTACCAATCTTGCAACATCAACTTCATCAACAGCCCTAATTTTCTCAGCAATATCTAATTGACCAAACACTTTCTGCTGCATATCAGGTATGCTTTTATATGCACTGCAAACTACACCAGAATTTATATTGCTTACATCATGTGTAAACATCCATCCAGTTTGTTCATTTTCTTTCCCTAATCTATCTCTCATCTGCTCAATCTTGACTTCCCATGGCATTTTATATTCCAAAGCAGATTTATACAAATCTAAAGGATATTTTGCGGCTATATCTAAATCAAAAACCATATCATCTATCTCACTAGGTATTAATGTGGAACTCAGAACTAATGGTGCATCTTGTGTAGCTCCTCTATGTGCAGGCAAGTATACTCTTGAAAAATTAATTAGAGCATCTAATAATAACATAATTGCAACTTCATCACCATCGCATTGCCCTGTTAAAATTCCATTTGCAATAACTATATTGTTTTCAACATTCAAACAATAAGTTTCTTCCGCCCCTAAATGATTAATAGCTTTAATTCTAGGCAAAACTAATTCTTTTTCCTTTTTTATCCTCATTCCCAAGGGCTTGGTATTTTTAATTAAATGCTCTAGAATTTTTTGTTTTCTTTTTAATGAAAATCCTATTTGCTCATAAAAAAGTTGAATATAATCGCTTAAAATTAAAAGTTTAGTAATTGAAAAAACAGGAATTTTCCTTTTCTTCCTAATATAAAAATCTCTAACCTTTGGACCTGGTTCTTTGCTATATTGATATCTCTTAGTAAATAAACCATATCTCCTCAATGCAAATTCAAGATCAGTTAACAGACCAGAACTAACACTATCACAAGTAACTCTCCTATCACTTCGACTTACACTTCCATCTCCATCGAAATATCCCCTCAAGAAAGAAGATAGTTTTTCTTTAGGTAAATTAAGAATAATCCCTGGAATCCTTTTATTATACGCATTATGTCCTGCTTTTAAGATATCAACAAAAAACTCATACAATATTTTGCTGGAAAAAGTCAGATGATCTTCATGGTCTTCACTAGGATTCAAATTAAAATATTTATTCATTACTTTTTTTACTCTATCTCTTATTTCCTCTTCTGTACAAGAAATAGAAACATGATAAAATCCTTTTTTACTTTCATTTTTTCTGGCATGACCTTCCGCAACATACAATCCTATCAGATTCAAAACTTCATCATTCAATGGAATATTATGGGGCAAACTTATGGTATCCCTCTTAACTGCAATCTTTCTCTCTTCTGGTAAGTCTAGCATGCTTAGACCAGCCAAAGATAAAGTAGTTAATAAAAAGGGTAAAGGAAAACTATCCCTAATTAAAAAATTGAATATATTGGATTGTGGAAAATTAAAAGTTCTCCTCAAAACAGAATTGCCGCCTAGATTTTCAATAATTGGTTTAACAAATTCAGAAACATCTCTAATCACAATATCTTCTCTATCATGGAAATATTCTTCTAAATTAATAAAAGAAACATCTTTTTCATTAATCTCTGAAAAAGAAGGAACTGTCAAATAATCTCCCTTCTTCAATTCACACACTTTTCTCTTGACAATTTTCTCATTTTCTAAAACGCAAAACTTATGCCCTTCAGTAACATCAATATTCCTGCCATCTTCTAATTCAAATCTTAAGATCGGAGAAGGAGTATGTTTAGTAAACTCATTAATTTTCACCTTACTAACTTTACCATTCTTATATCCTAAAGTCCATAAGTTTTTAACTTTCTTAGCTTTTGTTCCATAAGCATCAACAATAGTTTCAGGATTTAATTCCTCAACAAACTCCCCAATTTTAACATTTCTCCATAATTTTCCATCATAAATTGGGATAAATGTGTTATAAGAAAAACAATCTCGTCTGACAGCGCAATGCAGCATCGGATGGGCATAAAATCCTTGCGTATTACTAAATCCAATTATTCTGCAGATTATCCCAGCAGATATATGGGGTGCAATTGCCATAATTAAATGGCCTACTAAATCTTCTCTTTCATCCACATTATAAAAAGGTTCAAGATTATACATATATTTTAACATTCCATCAATAAATTTACATGACCTCAATAATATATCATCCCCTCCTTCGTCCAAAGACTCCTTACATGCAGGGATTATAACATCTTGTGGTTTTATCTCAATAATTTGAGTATCCTTCTCTAATGGATTCCCATAAACATCATATTCATATCCCAATTCTTTTAACTTAACAATGCTCGTTCCTATTTCAATAGGTTTAAAATGTGTTATCGTTAATTCCGTAGCATCATATCTTATTGTTCCATCTTTATTAACATAAACATCATTTGCTGCTCTTAATATTCCCTTAATCAAATTTTCAGGAACATGCTCCTCACTGCTTAAACCCCTTATGCCTTTAATTAATTCTGGAAGTTCATTTATTCCTAATTTATCCTGGGCTTGTTTGAAATAATCTCTTATTAAGATCTCTCTTCGTTTATACGTTTTTATTGTATCTGCATGCTCGCATTTTTCAGTTTCTTTTTTGCAAGTATAGCAATAAGATTGTTTTTCAGTTCTTCCATTGCATTTAACGCATATTGGATATATTGAATCACTATTGCACTTATTGCACACATATAAAGGAAAATCCCCTGTAACTCTACCAACTCCGATTGCACTTTGAAAAGATCTCATCCTACCTCCTTCATCACCTACTGGAAATAAGCAGTGAGGTTTTCCCGTCATCTTTCTCATTTTTGCTTTTTCAGGTCTGCCCATCCTTGCTCCAATAAATGTGCCAGATTTATCTCTTTGAGTGATATAACAGATTTTATTTACAGCATCAAGACCATTCTCTAATACTTTATCTTCCTTAAACTCTAAACTATTCAGAGAAAGAACAAGTGCTTTTGCATAATCTCCCTCAACAACAACATGTTCTTTTCCAACAACTTTATGTGGAACCCCTAATAGCTCAAGAACTCTCTTAGGGTCAGTATCTCTTAAGTCAGAATTAATATCATAGACAAAAGGCAGTACTACTCTGTCTTCATTAATTGCTCCTTGTCTCACCCATGAAACAAGGCTATTAAACTGCTCTTTATTAATGTCCTTCCAATGATAAGTAAGTCTTGGAACAAATGGAACATCTAATTTTTCAGATATTTTGAGCGCATTTGAAAAAGACACATTAAACGGATCTAAAAGAATTCTTTGTATTTTGACACCAACAAACTCACTTGCCTTTTCAATATTTCCATTGAATTTCTTTTCAATTGCTTTTTCAATTTCTCTTGCCCACCACTCTTCATTATAACCGCAAGGAACCAGCATGTGCGCCCTATTAAAAAAATCTCCATAACTGATTAAAATATCTCCTAGAAATAAAATTTCCTCAACATCTCCTGCATATTTTTTTGCTTCCTCTGCATTACTTAATAATATCACACTCTGGTCTTTTAATTTAATAATTGGACCTTCAATTGTATCGCATAAACTTAATGCACTTGCCTTCCCCGGCCTCTCCATTTTTATTTGAGTTCCAACAGCAATATAATTATTTAGTACAAACATCGTAGCAGGATGAATTGCATTAGAACTTAATCCTGTATTCCTTGCTCTTCCATATCTTAATCTAAATCCCCCTGTTCTTAATGGATGAGTTAAAACTGGTCTTCCTGCAACAAGATCCTTTATGAATGTATAATCTGGTTTTATTTTTGAGCCATCATCAACTTTCTTTACTTCTTCTCTTGCTTTTATTTTCTTTTGGATCTTTAGAAATTCTTCTAAAAATTTCCAATGTCCTAAATCCATATCCTTCCCCCATTTATCCAACTGCTTCAATAATTTAGGAGCTTTCTGACATAAACCCTCTCCCAAAACTAAACAAGGGCCATTTCTTATTTTATTGGTCTCAACTCTCTCAAGATCCTTGTAATTACTAACATCATATTTCTCACTCGGATCTCCATCTATTTGCACTGCTAAATTTGAAACCATGAACTCAAGCTCTTCTGCACTCGGAAAATACTGTAGATTAGTTACTTTTTCATGATAATCTGTTAATTCAGTTGTAAATCTTTTAATCTCTCTTTCATCAGGATCAAATTCAGCATACCCCATCTTCTTTCTTATATAATCTCCAATAATAACAGAAACACTTGCTCCTGTTCCACCTGCACTCCTTATTGGTCCTGAAAAATAAAGAGCAAAATATTCTTTCCCATCTCTCCTCTTTCTTATTTTTAATTGGGTGAAACCCTCTAAAGGACTTGCAACGACACCATTTGTAACATATGCAATCCCAACTCTTATTCCAACTTCCATTGCTTCTCTTTTATCTTTAAATTTACAGAATTTTTCTCTTGCAACCTCTTCCGCAATATTCAAGGCTACTCTCCAATCAAGTTTCCCAAACTTAATCTCAAATTCCTGTATCCTCTCTACAATTCCACTCCCTTTTACTTGTGGAGCAACAACACTAATCAATCCTTCTACTCTCTCAGCCATATTCTTCGCAATAGGAATTTCCACCTCATCTCTTGGATCTAACCCCTGAATCCTTGCTTTTTGTGCAACGCCGTAAACAATCTTCAGTTTATCATTAAGTTCCTTATGGTATTTTTCCATTTAATCCTCAAAATTTAAAATTTTTACTTCTCTTGTTTGTAAATTAACTAGTATTACCCTATTTGGATCGGGAACAATTCCTCTCTTTTCCTGATCCTCTGTTTGGTCAGTCCAGCAGCCACAACCTATTAAAGTCACATTTCTGTAATTATTTACAACAGTTTTATGAATATGACCACTAATAAAAAAATCAGGTACTCTATCAATGACTAAATGATCTTCATTCCCGGGAACATATAATGTAGAGGTATGACTAACTGCTAAATGTCTTCTTTGCAGCAAATATTTCATTATAAGATCAGGTCTATCCAATCTTCCATTTTTTCTTATACTATCTACATTCTCAGAGATATATGGGAAGCTCCCGCCATGATAAAGTAAAATATTAAATCCTGGAAAACCATCTCTTGAAAAAATATTAACCATAGAAGGGTTAGTTAAAAAAATAACATTTTCTAATTCATAAAGTCCTGGAGCAATCTTTTTATCAACTATTGGTTGCGGTTCACTTAATCTCAATGCATCATGATTCCCACCTATAGTAATTATTTTAAGATCTTTTCTTATCTTAGAAATATATTCTGTTAGTTTATTATACTGGTCATAGATATCCTGAATGATTAAATCTTTATCCTGATTCGGATAAACTCCCACACCCTCCACTAAATCTCCTCCAATAAACAAATATTTGACCTTTTTTGCAATTTCCTTGTGCTCCTCACCCCCATAGTCTCCATTCAACCATGATATAAATTTTAAAAAATTATTTTCAAAAAAAACCTTGCCACCTACATGTAAATCAGAGGTAAAAACAACATATTCCTCTCTATCTAATTTTTTTAGTTCATTATTGACTGGAACATCTGGGAATAATATTTCATTTACAAACACAATTTTCTCACTGTTAGCACCCAGAACACCTATAACTTCATCAAGTAAAATATCTTTTGTAGATTCAAAAAGTTCTGGCTTATTTTTATTAACCAAAACTTTAATCTCCCCTGTAAGGTCCTCTAACGTAATCATGAGATTCCCATTCTTGGTTGTTGATTTATCCCTTACAATCCCTATCAAAGCCACTCTGTCTTTATCGCTTTTATTTAATATCCTGTTAATAGAAGTAGCATTCTGTAGCTCTGGCCTGTTCATTAATAAATTTTTTAATGAATTATACCTTGCTCTAAAATAATCTACAAAATCCATTACTTCCTTTTTCTTATTTACTTCAACATAATTTTTTAATATTAATAATCTATTTTCTTCTTTTTCTTCGGAAATAATTTCAAAATTTAAATTATCCTCAGAATCCTTCTTTTCTTTCAAAGATAAAAAAACCTTTTCTGAAAGAATAAATGGTTTGGGATTGCAACTCTCTAACTTTTTACATAGCTCTTCCGCGTCAAATTCTTCTTTTACTTTATCAAAAAAATCAGAACTTACTAAGAATCCTTTTGAAACTAAATATTTTATAATTTCATCTTTATTTTCAGTAAAAGATAGCATCTTACAACCCCAGGCCTTCTTGTAAGGTCTCCTCTATCTTTGGCATGGTAGAAGAAGGTATACCTATACTTATCTCTTTAGTCCTCCCATATCTTCCTTTACTTACAACTCTTGCATTTATTATTCCAAACATATCAAGTTCTGCAATAATATCACTTATTCTTCTTTGTGTTAAGGGTTTTAATCCTACATCTTTACATATGTTTTTATAGAAATCATATACATCTCCTGTAAATATCTGTTTTCCATTATTGCAAACTTTTAAAATAGAATATAATGTTACTTGACTTTGTTTAGGTTGGGTTCTCACAACATCCAAAACAGTATCTTTCTCTATTTTCTCTTCAGCCCCATCAATATGTCTTATTTGAATAATCTCACTACCTGATCTCTCAGCTAACTCTCCCGCAACTCTCAATAGTTCAAGAGCTCTTCTCGCATCTCCATGTTCTCTGGCTGCATAAGCTGCACATTTTTGTATAACTCCTTCCTCTACAACATTTGCCCTGAAGGCTATTTTTGATCTTTCTCTTAAAATATCCTGTAATTGTATTGCATTATAAGGTGGAAAAACTAATTCTTCCTCACTTAAACTAGATTTAATCCTTGGATCTAAATTATCTGTAAATAATAAATCATTGCTTATTCCTATAATACTTAATTCACAGTTCTTTAACCCAGAATTTATCCTTGTTAAATTATATAAAACACCATCTCCTACTTTACTAACTAATTGGTCAATTTCATCTAAAATTAAAATTAGTAGTTTTTTGCCCTTTGTGTCGATTGCCTTTACAAATATTTTATAAACTTCCTCTGTAGGTAACCCTGTGGCAGGAACTTCAACATTGAAATTTCTTGCAAGCTCTGCAATTAATCTGTATTCAGTATCTGCAATTTTCTTCAGTTTGCAATTTAAATAACAAATTTTAAGATCTATTTTTTTCTTCTTGCTTAAATCATAAACCTGAGAAGTCACATAATCAGTAACACAAGTCTTTCCTGTCCCACTTTTACCATAACAAAATACATTACTTGGCTTCTCTAATCTTAAAGCGGGAGCTAAAATATTAGCTAATTGTTTAATTTGTTCATCTCTATGGGGAATATTTTCAGGTGTAAAATTACCTTGTAAAGCCTTTTTGTTAATGAAAAGAGGGTTCTTAGTTAGATAATTTTCAAAGAAATTTGATAGCCCCTTTTTCATTCTAATCCTGAATTTAATTGAATATATAAGCATTATTATCTAAAAGTATATACTCCCACACCTATATTTCCTATGCAACACAATTTTATTAAAAATTCACGATTAAACCCCTTAATTTCATATAGAACTTAATAATAGTAACAGCAATTATAATACATATTTTAAAATATATATAATATAAATATATAATAAATAATAGAAAAATTTATATAATAAATAAATTATAAAAATAATAATTCTTCAATATTTCAATAATACAAGCCTTATAACATCATTTTAGCTATTATTAATTACTTAATAATTATTAATAAAAAAACAAAGAATAGTCAATATTAAAGAATTTTAATACATAGATAGCATAAAACATCAAAATAAACATTTTTATTCATTCCATAGGAAGCAAAGCTTATTTATAAATCTCTATAAGAAATAAGGGTGTGAGAGGGTAAGAATACGTATTTACTAATAATACTATGAAAAAACAATAATATTTATAAGCAAGTTAAGTTAAGTTATTTCTATGAAAGAAGAGGATAGAAAATATTCTAAACAGCTTTTAGGCAAGACTATAGTCTCTAAAACAGGTAAAAAGTTCGGAATCGTAGGAGATATTGAATTTGAAATGAGAACTGGTGAAATAATATATGTTCTATTAAAAAACCCAACAGGGTACTGTGAAGGCCTTGAATTAGAGAAAAATGAGGAAAACCTATTACAAGTTCCATTCTCTTCAGTCATAGCTGTTGGAGATTATATTGTAATATCTGAAGAAGATATGGTTTAACCCTTCCTACTAAAGTTTTAAAAATATACTTATTTCTATTTATCCTATGTCTAAATTAAATTACAAGTCCACAGAAGAAATAAAAGTTCCCGCAAAATTAATAGATCAGGTAATAGGGCAGGGAAATGCTAAGAATATTATAAGCAAGGCAGCAGAGCAAAGAAGAAATGTCTTATTAATCGGCCAACCAGGAACTGGAAAAAGTCTTTTAGGTCAGGCATTAGCTGAATTATTACCAGATGAAAAATTAATGGACGTTCTTGCATATGGCAACCCTTCTGATGAAAATGTTCCAAAAATCCAGACAGTTTCAAAAGGATCAGGCCAATCAATAGTTAATAAAGCAAAAATTCAGGCCATGTCATCTTTCAAAAATCAAAATATAATTTTTTTCATTTTAATTATATTAGCAATGATAACTCCATGGTGGGTAAGAAAACAATATGGGGATATCTTAGCAGCAGCATCTTTAATATCTTCAATGATATTTTTAGCAGCAGTTGTAATCTTCATGAATTTAAACAAAAGGATGAGAATGTCAAGTTCAGAATCAGGAATACCAAAATTATTAATTGATAATTCCGCAACAAAGAAAGCGCCATTCCTTGATGCCACAGGAGCTCACTCAGGAGCACTATTCGGCGATGTACTTCATGACCCGTTACAAAGCTTCTCAGCAAGAACTAAAATAAAAAAAGGAAATGGAAAGTTAGTAAATATGGCCACAGAAGTAAATAAATTACTAAAAAAACATGAAAAGGAACTAATTAAGAAGAAAGGCTACGAAGCAACTTATTTAGATAAAGGAGAACTATACCTTTTAGCAGAAAAGAATGGAAATGTACATCCAGTAGAGGTTCTTTCCATAAATAGATATAAATCTAATAAACCTTATTTAGTAAAAATAACTACAGAATCAGGCAAAACATTGACAGTAACCCCTAAGCATAAGATAGCAGTTAAAAAATCAGGAAAAATAGTGTACAAGGAAGCAGCAAAGCTCACAAAATCTGATAAGGTGGTAGTAAAATGAGAAAGAACATATTAAAACATCAAGATATAATAAATACCTATAATCCTCAACAACAAGAACAGTCAAACTTATATTTTAAATATAAAAAAATAAAAAAAGAAAACTCTAATTGGGGGTATAAAAAAATAGCAAAGGCCATTAATCAGCCAATCCACAAAACAAGGTGGTGGCATACAAATAAACATATTCCTACTCCCATACAAACAATAAATTGGTTAAAAGAAAAGAACTTAACCCCCCTAAACGAGGGCAATCAAATAATAAATTTAGTCTCAAAAATTCTAGGGACCACATTTGGAGACGGAGGTATCTTCTCGAATCTAAATGGAATATTTTTTTCTAGTTCAGAAATAGATTCGATAAAAGAATTTGAAAAAGACTTAGAGTTAATATTCGGAAAAGAAATAAGAAAAAACTCAAGAATTATTGAAGGGGGGGTCTATGGTCATTCTTGGTGCTATCAAAATACAAATAGGAATGTAATACGATTTTTTCAGGCATTAGGGGCACCAGTAGGAAAGAAATCTAATTTGGAAATAAAAATTCCAGAATGGGTGATTACAAACCCCCAGCTTCAAGATAGCTTCTTTTCATCCTTTTTTGGAAATGAGATAGGCATTCCAAAGATACACAAAGATAACAAAAGAACAAACTCCTTAGATTTGGGGTTAGTATGCAAAAAGATGTTATACAAAAATAGAATAATCTTTCTAAAACAAATTCAAAACTATTTGAAGTCTAAAAACATAAATGCAGATAAAATATATACAAGACAGCACAAAGAAGACAAAAATAGTTTTATAATTAAATTAGCAATTAATCTAAACTTTGATAATCTAATGAATCTCAACAAAGAAATAAACTTAAGTTACTCAGATAACAAACAAAAAAGGCTAGTCCAGACATTAAACAAATTAAAGGAAATAAAATTACAAAGATACAATCAGCTTTCAAATACACGTAATCAACTAACACAAAGAAATTACTCAAGAGAATGGATTAAAAACAACTTAAGGCTAACAGAAAAATCTTTAAAATTCATTATGGATCAGGAAATACTAGAAAAATGGTACTAAAATTAGAAAAAATAAAGAAAATAGAAAAGGTGCGATCTAAAGGTTACTTATATAATTTAACAACCAAATCAGGAAATCTACTAGCTAATAATCTCCTAGTCAAAAACTCGGGGGGGTTAGGCACACCAGCCCATGAACGTTTAATTCCCGGATTTGTTCATAGAGCAAGTGGAGGGGTTCTTTATGTAGATGAAATAGCAAGCCTCTCCCCAAAATCTCAGCAGGAGTTATTAACAGCCATGCAGGAAAAGAGATATCCTATAACTGGCCAGTCTGAAAGATCTTCTGGTTCAATGACAAGATCAGAGCCAGTTCCAACAGATTTTATCTTAGTTGCCTCAGGAAATTTAGAAACATTAAAACATATGCATCCAGCATTAAGATCAAGAATAAGAGGCTATGGCTATGAAGTTTTTATGGACCATGATATGGAAGATAATCCTGAAAATCATTATAAAATAGCCCAGTTCATAGCGCAAGAAGTTAAAAAAGATAAAAAAATACCACATTTCTCAAAACAGGCAGTAGAAAAGATTATTGAAGAATCCAGGAAAAGATCATCAAGAGCAGGAAAATTAACTTTGAGATTGAGAGAGCTTGGTGGTTTAGTAAGAGCAGCAGGAGACTTAGCCTTAGAAGAGAAATCAAAGTTAGTTCAACCAACTCATGTTGACAAAGCAAAAACATTAGCAAGAACTCTTGAACAGCAAATAGCAGACAAGTACATAGAAACAAAGAAAGAATACCAGATCATAGTAACTCAAGGAACTTTAATTGGAAGAGTTAATGGTTTGGCTGTAATGGGCACAGATGCAAGCTTCTCAGGAATTGTTCTTCCTATAGAATCTGAAGTAACTCCAGGCGGTAAAAAATCAGAGATAATAGCAACAGGTCAATTAGGTAAAATCGCCAAGGAAGCAGTAAAAAATGTCTCAGCAATTATTTTAAAGAACTTTGGAGAAGATATAAAAGAAAAATATGATATCTTTGTTCAATTTTTACAGACAGAATCTGGAGTTGAAGGAGACTCAGCATCAATCGCAGTAGCAACAGTTATTATTTCTTCATTAAAAAAAGTGCCCGTAAGGCAAGACACTGCAATGACTGGCTCTTTATCTGTAAGAGGGGAAGTTTTAGCAATAGGAGGAGTAACCTCAAAGATAGAAGCAGCCATTGAAGCAGGGATTAAAAGAGTTATAATTCCTAAATCAAACTTAAAAGATGTAGTTCTTTCATCCGAAAGTAGAAATAAAATAAAAATCATCCCAGTAGAAACAATAAAAGAAGTTCTAAAAGAAGCATTAGATTGGAAAGGCAAACAGACTATTCTTAATAAACTAAAGTAATTCTTTATACTTGTTAAACACTTCTTCTTTCAATTTCCATTTTACTCTTTCTCCCCTTCCCCCTTTATCTTTCATAGAAATAACTAATCCTTCATTTAACATACCTCTCATTAATTTTAAAATAAACTCATTATCCCTAATTATCTCATAAGAAATTTTGTTTGTAAAATGAAAAGCAGGATATTCATCATATAGAAACCTCAAGATCTCCTCTTTTATTCTACCCTCTTTTTTCTCCCCAATCTTGCTCATACTTTAATTATATTTCAAGTATTTATAAGCTATGCGGTTAACAGAATTACATTTCTTCAATAGCTTCAATCCCCAATAACCCTAACCCAGACCCAATAACAACCTTAACACAGTAAATTAACAACACCCTGGCTTTTCTAAGCGCTTCATCCTCATCCAGCACCTTATACTTATGGTAATATTCATTAAATGCCTGGCATAAGTCTAACAAATTTCTGCTAATAAGATTTGGTTTATAAGTCATAGCCGCTTTCTCAACCACTAAGGGGTATTCATTCAACAATTTGATTATTCTCTTTTCCTCATCACTATTTAATAGAGAAAATTTAATCTTATTTCCAACCTTGACTTTCTTTAATATGCTGCAAATTCTGGCATAAGTGTACTGGGTATAAGGCCCTGTTTCTCCATCAAAAGATAACGCTTTTTCAGAATCAAAAATAATTTCCCTGTTAGAATCCTGATTAAGCATAGTAAACTTCATCGCCCCAAATGAGACAGCGCCAATAACTTTCTTCTTATTCTTTAACTTCCTGTCCTTCATAACTTCTTCAACTTTCTTAATTAGATCATCCCTAAACTCTTCATAAAGAATAATATTCCCTTCCCTAGAACTCATCTTACCTTCCTTTAACTTAACCAACCCATAAGAAACATGATTTAATTTCTTAAACTCCTTATACTTAATTAACTCTAAGCACTTAAACAGCTGTTTAAAATAAAAGTCCTGCTCACTGGCAACAATATAAAGGGAGTTATCAAATTTATATTTCTTAGACTTCAAATAAGCTAAAGCAATATCTTTTGTAGAATACAAGGAAGCACCATTACTCTTCAATAAAACAAAAACTCCCAGATTATATTCCTCAAGATGCATTATTATTGCATCTTCATCAATCTCTGCTAGTTTATTTTTGACAAGACCCTCAACAATTTTCTTCCCTGGCTTCTCAACCTCACTTTCAAAAAAGCCTTTATTTATTTTACATCCAAGTTCATCAAAGATTTCATATAAATCATCCAAGCACAATGTTCTGGTCTTCTTCCACAACTCAACTAATTTTTTATCTCCTTCTTCTAGTTTTTTGTGCACTTCATTTATCTCTTCTTTGTATTTTTCATCCCCATCACTTTTCTTTGTAGCTTCAGTATAAATCTCTCCAGCCCACTTGCTTACATTCTTCTTAGGTATGCTTCCTTTGTAAAATTTGTTAAAGTACCATATCCATTTTGCTACATGTGCTCCAACGTCCCCCATATAAGAAACCCTGATCACCTTATGACCATAAAATTCCAGTATTCTTGCAATACTCTCACCCAGTACAGCATTTCTTATATGTCCTATATGGAATGCCTTATGCGTATTCGGTTGCCATCCCTCTAATAGTGTAGTCTTCTTTATCTTTCCTCTTCCATAATTAAGTTTATTCTTCACAATTTCACTCAAAACATTCTCATTCAACGTTTCTTTCTTGACAAAGAAATTGATATAAGGTCCAAGCACCTTTACAGAATCAATATACTTCCCACTCTTGATTTTCTCTCCTATTTCTTTTGCAATTTCATTAGGATTCTTCTTCAGCTCTTTAGATAAAGTAAAACAAGGGTATGCATAATCCCCCATCTCAGGGTTAGGCGGAACTTCTATACTGTTAATATCAATCTTATTCCCTATTGCCTTAGAAATGGCATTACCTATCTCATTCTTGAATTTATCTTGAGGCATAATTTAAGAAGAATTAAGCAATTAATAAACCTTTTCTACCACAAGGTTTAAATAAATTACGTTAAGATATAACTCTTCATGGCAATTTTAGGATTTAATTACGATAAATTAAATGTTGAAAAACATGAGCATGATGTGAAGAAGGGTGGAGAATTCAAGATAAAGTACAACATGGCAATAAAAGGCATGAATGACTTTGATCTAAGACTCCCAAACAAAGAAAAAGCATTGAAGTTCAATTTTGAGTTTTCTATAGCTTATGATCCTAAGATAGGTGCATTGAATATCGGTGGAAACCTAATCTACTCAGAAACAGAAGATAAGATCAAAGAAATAAAAAAGCATTGGGAAAAGAATAAAGATGTTTCAAATGAATTAAAAGCATCTTTGCTAAATGTAATCTTCAAAAGGTCAAACATAAAGGCTCTTCTATTAGCGCAAGAAGTAGGCTTGCCCTCTCATATTCCTATGCCGAAATTAGTTCCGCCATCAGAAGACCCTAGTAATTATATCGGTTAATCACTATAGAATAAATTCTGTTATAAACATATCTTATAAAATTAATATTTTTTCTGATATAATCTATCTACTTTAACTGATTATATAAACCAGGATATACTATCTCTAAAGATGGAAAAAGAGCTGAGAATTCTAAAGATAATGAAGAAAGATAAATGTTCCTGGAAAGATGCCAAATCTAAAGAAGCCGAGACAAAATCTCTTTCTGATTACTAATCATCAATCATCATCACTTTAAACAATTAAACCTATATATTTATCCTGTTTATCGTTAAAATGACCGGTTTAGATGAGGAAAGAATAAGGAATTCCTTTGAAAAAGTAAGGAAAGACATGAGTTTCTTAAAAAAAGAGCTAGAATCGGTCAAATTAGAGCTAAATAGACAAAAAGAAGAAGAAAAAGGTTTAAAATTAAAAATAGACGATATTCTTAGGTTTATTAATGAAATAAAGGATAATATGTCTTTTTTTTATAAAATTTCCAGTGGAAATGATGGGGTAATCAACAATCATCAACAATCATCAACAATCATCAACAATGAGCATCAATCATCATCAACCAACAATAATCAACCAGAATCAATAAATGACTTAAAAGAAGACTTCGAGTCCTTATTTAGGGGACTTACAGACAGGGAATTCTCAGTTTTTATGGCAATTTACCAGTTAGAGGAAGATTTACATGGTTTGGTAAGGTATTCAGACGTTTCGAAAATGCTCAAAATTACGCAAATAACGGTCAGAAACTATGTAAATTCAATGATCTCAATGAATATCCCCATTGAAAAACATCGCCAGTATAACCGTAAAGTCTCACTTTCTATAAAAAAAGAGCTAAGAGACTTAAATTTAGCCACAAAATTACTAAAATTAAGGCAATCTGGTTCACATTCCCAAAAAACACTCTTCGAATGAACTCTCATTTTCTCATTATTTTAGCCAAATTTCTATCAAAATATATTATTTCTGGTTGATTCCTCTCTGATTATGCTCCAACAACACTCATTTTTCTATAAATTTCTAACATTTTATGTGTTTTTTAAATATTTTTACTAAAAAGAACCCTCATTTTCTCATTATTTCAATAAAAAAACACTAAATCTCCTACTAAAGAACTCTCACTTTTGCGATTTTTAGAAGTTTTTTAAATATCTCTAAAATTATCACTAAACAGGATCTACTTATTAAGGGATTATCCTTGTCGACGATAAAATTCACAGTTCTAAGACGTCTACGAACTTCTAAGACGTCTACGACATGTCTACAGACGTCTACGACATTTAAAATAAAAACAAAAAACTATAAATATAAGCTTTCCTTCAATAAATCATGGTCTTTTGGCTATTTAAAAAAAGAGATGATACAGAAGAAAGGTTCAGAAATCTACATGATGTTCTAAAAACAACGTTTTCTAATGTAAGAGAGGACATAGACAGGCTACATAAGTGGGTGGACAGCTCTCACGAACACCATAATTCGCACAGAATAAATTTCAAGGAGCACGAATTAAGACTGTTAAAATTAGAAAATCAAATATCTTTATTATTAGACAAAGTACTTCATGAAGAAGCACCAGAAAAAGAAGAATATGAAGGGGATAAAGACGAAATAGAAGAACTTTTACCTAAAAAAATATCACAAAATGAGATTTTCTCAAGCTTAACAAAGACGCAATTAGACTTATTCAAAACTATTTATCAAATACAAAAACAAACAAACACAAATAAAGTTTCATTAAGATCCGTCGCAAAAATACACTATCCTGAAAAAGATTATAGCTCTGTAAGGTCTACAATCTCAGATTATCTAACAATTCTATCTGCCTGGGGTCTAATTAAAAAACAAAGAGTAGGAAAAGAAAGTTTTGTAGCAGTATCAGATCATGGTTTAGACTTGGTTTCAGAAAGCAATATAAAGCAAAAAAAGAAGAAACTAAAAGCTAAAAGAAAAAACTAAGGAGGAAAAATGAAAAAATTAATAGCAATATTATTACTTTTGGTATTTATCCCAGTAGTAAATGCTCAAAGCAATTTTGACATAGGCGCAGTTTCAATAGAACAATTGCAAGAAATACTATCAAACCAGGCAATTGAGGTGCCGGAATCAGCAAGGTCTCTAGTTAAATCAGATGAAAGAATAAACCTAATCATCACAGACACAAGAGAACTTAATGTAATATTAAAAAACTATAAGGCAGTCTCGATAAATGAGGGTAAATTAGAAGATTCAACAGTAGATATAATCGCCACAAAAAATGCAGTAAACACAATGTCTACAACAGATGACCAAAAAGGCTCATTAACTGAACTAATAAACAACGGAGAAATACAAGTTAAACCTAAGGGATTTTTTGGAAAATTAAAGATTGGGTTTGCCAAACTTTTCCTTAAATTTCTTTAATTCTTTTTTTAAAAAGTTTTAAGATTTGATTAAAATATTTATCCAATAAAAGTTATAATCTATGATTAAAAATTTTAAGTTGATTTATGTCTGCCTCTTAACAATTTACTTAGATCATCTGCCCTGCCCACTATTCCAGCTCCCCTCACTGAAATACCATCAAGCAATTTAATAGCTAACTCAATATTATCAGTACTTTCTAACTGTTTTACTTTCTCCTCTATTTCTGCTAACTTTGCCCTTATAGCAGCTAATTGTTTAGAATTAATCCTTTCCATAACATTAAGCAAGATATCAAGTATATAATCTTTTTTACTAAAAACCTAGCTAAAATTCTACCAAAAACTTTAAATATAACTTCAAGATTAATATGACCACCATGAACGAAATATACCTAGATAGACAGACTGAAACAAGACCAGAAGGTGAATCCAATTTAAGACAATCTATTCTTCCAGCATTAAGCTTCTTAGAGATTATAGCTGCAGAATTTCCTACCCCACATCACCCTTTAACGGATTTGGGATATGGGGCGCTTTGTGCAACTTTTCAGTATGTTGGTTTGCAACTATAAATTATTTAATCCATGATTAAAAGTTTTAGTTAAATCTATTTGTAAAAGGTTGTGATAAATGATTAAAAGTTTTAATCGTTTAACTTTCCAATAAAAAACGTAACACTCTTCCTAATCTGTTACTTAAAAGGTCACAAAACCAACTCTAAACGTCATATTTCAACTAAATATTACATAAATCTCAAGCTTTGGCGTTTTAAGCCATTTCCGTAAGGTATATAAGGAATGACGTATAATACACATTGTCGGACAAAATGAAACAGGAAGAGGTTGTTTTGAAAATTGAATCTGAACTCAGACTTCAGGGCAATTCAGAAAGAACAATCAAAGTTTATACCTCCAGAAATATAGACTTCTTAGATTTTATAAAAAAGCAGCCAAGGCACATTACTACAAATGATATAAAACTATACTTATCTAATTTAATCAAAAAAGGCAATAATAACTCAACCATTGCTCTAGCAAAATCCTCCTTAAAATTCTTCTATGATAAATTGCTGAAAAAGAACCTTTTCACAGATGAAATCCCTAAAACAAAGAAACAGAGAAAACTCCCTTCAGTTTTGACAAAAGAGGAGATTAACACTATTTTAGATAATGCTCCACTATCCAGGGCCAAGCTGGCTACGGAATTCATGTACTCCTCTGGATTAAGAGTCAGTGAGTGTGCTTCTTTGAAATGGAACGATCTTAATCTAAATGAAAAAACGGGCCATTTGAAAAGAGGAAAAGGTGGAAAAGATAGGATGATTCTCTTATCCAGGAAAGTAGTTGAAAATCTTCAAAGGTGGCCTAAAAAGGGAGAATATATATTTTCTAGCAGAAATGAAAATCATATCTCCACAAGAACATTGCAAAGAGATGTTAAAAAATTATTAAAAGATATAACTAACAAAGATGTTTATCCACATTTATTGAGACATTCTTTTGCTACTCACTTATTGGAAGATGGCTATGATTTAAGGATAATTCAAGAATTGTTAGCTCATGAGAATTTAGAAACTACTCAGATTTACACAAAAGTTTCAACTAAAACCTTGAAAGGAGTAAAGAGTCCTAGAGATTAAGAAAATGAGAACGTAATGTTTTATTGTAAGACATTAATCCCAAATTATTTGAAGGAATATTTTGGGAAATTAATTAATTTTCGTTTTCTCAATCTTTTCCTCTCGATTAAAGGGTTGATATTCATTAAAGCATTTAATACAAAATTCAACTAATTTATCTGCTAGTATCCTATTCTTATTCACTTTCAACTTCTTCGCTTTACTATCACCTTTAAACAAATAAATGTCTAATAATTCACCGTCTTCTGTAAGGATCTCCCAGTTATTCCTATTAATGAGGGCAAGAGTTTGTCCATCAGAATTAACATAATCCACCCAATAACTCTTATTTTTATGCATAATCTCAAATGTTTTTTGGATCGTTGTTTGTTCAATTTCCATAAAATAAATAAGTCCAAGAAATATATAAAGATAATCATAAAAACATTTATTAGCTTCCTGTTTTAAAGATAAATTATGCAATTATCTTTGTATAAAAACGAAATTTTTAATCAGTATAAAAGTAACTCCCAAATTGCAAGGGTATTATCTGAAAATTGGTTCCATTCTGAAATGTATTGCCCCTGTTGCTTAAATACAAATATCGAGAATTATCCCAACAATCAGAAGGCAACAGATTTCTTCTGCTCAAATTGCAGAAATGAGTTTCAAACAAAATGTTCCAACAAGAAATTTACAAGAAAGGTTTTGGATGGGGAGTTCAATACTATGATGAACTTCATCAATTCAAATAAATCTCCAAATTTATTCTTAATGCAATACTCAAATCAAGATTGGTTTGTTAAGAACCTATTTCTAATTCCAAAATTTTTTATTGTCCCTTCAATAATTGAGAAGCGGAAGCCCCTATCTACAGATGCAAGAAGGGCTGGTTGGATCGGATGCAATTTTCTTTTAGATAATCTCCCCGAGGAAGGAAAAATAGCCATCATCAAGGATGAAAAAATAATTGAGAAAGAATTAGTTAATAAAAAATGGGCAAGGATGATCTTTTTAAATAACTATAATTCCTCTATTAGGGGTTGGACATCAGACGTTCTAAAATGTATCAATAAAATATCAAAAGAAGAATTCGTGATTAAAGATATCTACGAGTTCAAAAACTATTTACAAAGACTACATCCAAATAACAAACATATCGAAGCAAAAATCCGGCAACAACTACAGATTTTAAGGAATAATAATCTAATTGAGTTCACATCCAAGGGAGTTTATAAAATTAAATCGCGAATGTAACAAAGAAACTACAAAAACAGACCAAAGAAATTTTCTTTAGGTGCTTACAAACCAGATAAAGAACACAAAGAAGTTGATAAAGAAGACTTAAAGGAACTGCTATCGATGTGGACTAATCATAAGGAAAAAAAGAAATAAAAACCATTAAATCCCCAAATTCTATGATATTGCTATGTCAAAATGTACAAAATGTAGGTTCTATACAAAATACAACAATGGACTATGCACAAGGTGTCATTCTAAAAAACATAAAAGCGATTCATCAATTAAAGGGAGACTAGCTGAAACTATAGTCGAAGAAATGTTTATTGCAATGGGATATGATGTGTTTAGGTTTGGAATGGAAAACACATTACCTGGTTTTGCAAACAGACATCTTCCTAAACAAGGAGAGATAGCTAGTCATGTGCGAAAGATGCCAGATTTTATTACCGTTAAAGGTTCCCAAATTGCTTTCATTGAAGTAAAATACAGGACTAATGGTAAATTTGATTTTAGAGAGCATTACTCGGAAAAAGGAGGATACCCTACCCTAAGGCCTATTTTATACTTGTGACTCCTAAACATATAAAGATACAAAAAGCTGAAGAGTTAGCAAAGGGGGAAAACTTTGTTTATCTAAATAAATTTCCTGACTTTGAAACTGAAAGAGAAACAATCTTAAAACATATAGAATTCTGTAAAAAATTCTTTGGAAATTGTTAACCTTTCTCCGGGTCTGTCATAAGAAGGCATACTTAATATTCCCATTAAAATCCAATCTAAACCCCGTTTAAAAAGACTATTAAAAAAGAAACTATATTTTAGAATAAACAAAAACATTTATATACATGTATATCTAAGTATATCATGGAAGATACATCTTTTGAAGGGAAACCAATTTTCATAACAACTCACGCTATTAAGAGAGCAAGAAAAAGAAATGTAGCTTACCCAGATCAAGTATTTTCAACAATAAAAACTGGAACAGTAAAAAGATTCGGTAAAAATCTAATAAAATTCATTAAGAAATCAAAAAAAGGCTCGAGAATATGTATTGGAGAAGACATAGGC
>Ga0209343_10001514_pt1 | contig 31284 bp, 36 predicted proteins | sample RifCSPlowO2_02_FD_184026 | JGI IMG/M metagenome (GOLD analysis project Ga0209343, IMG submission 184026) | Groundwater microbial communities from Rifle, Colorado - Rifle CSP2_plank lowO2_0.2 (SPAdes) (version 2) | ecosystem: Environmental > Aquatic > Deep subsurface > Groundwater | place... | reverse complement strand
CCAACTCGTGATGCAGGCATATTTCTTATTGCGTTTGCAATTGGTTTTCAGGCAGTATTCCCACTTACTTATGTAATAAACGAAAAGATCTTAGAGTCAATGAACTATCAGGGGTATGTGCGGCAAGGTTATCAGCTATCAACATTTTGCAGCTCTAATTACTTCATATTTGGTTTTATTGGAAGCCCATTAGTTTCGTTTCCTTTTGGCATTGGAAAGGTTCCTGTATTTGGGCAGCTATTTAGACTAATATTCTCAGAGCTAGGCATTAACATGTTAACACCAATAATGTTCGAGCCTATATTAGATAGCCTTGCAACGCTGTCACTTGCTGCACTTTTCTTGCCTGCGCTATCGCTAACTATTACGTTTTCATTCATTAATACGTTTATAAAATTCGTGCTTATGAAAATATGATTTGGCAATGAGCAATTGGCTCTTAGCCTTTGGCTGTTGGCTCGTAGCTACTAGCTAATGGCCAAAAGCCAAAAGCAGGAGATGAATATGGGTTTAATATTTGATGATGCGTTGTTAAATTATTGGATGCCTATTATGGGATTACTTATACTTATAGCAGTATTTGTTAACATTGTTGTTTATCTTCTTGGAATATTTATACAAAATGATAAAATAAAAGGCGCTGCAAAAACTGGTTTTGTTGAAATATTTTATTCTGCCGTTATAATTGCATTTGTTATGTTTACAGTTAACACTGGAAATAGTCTTGTTAAATCGCTTGTAGTTGATACTAATGGAGAATTTTCAGTATACTATCCTGTTGGCAGAAACCTTGTTGGAAGTGCTGCGCTTGGAAGGACATTTTTAGATTATAGCTACGAGCCTGTTGATCTTTGTAAAGAGACTGGTACATTCCTAGCAGATAATCCTAATTCTCCTTATTATTGGGACCCAGTAAAAAAAGAAGGTATCCCATATTGCCACATAAGGGTTGCTATGTATTTTCTTAATACATTATTTGGTGAATTGGATGATTTTAATTTTCATGTTTATCTTAGTTCGCTCCTTAGTTCAACATTAGCGGATTTTGCAATAAATATTGAATTTGTTTTTGAAAAGGCAGGTTTCTTTACACTTACGCCATGGCGTGGATTTGTGGTGCTTGGCAATTTAATGAAGACATTTATTTTTGAAACAGCAATAAAGATAATGACATTATTAAAATTCCAAGAAGTACTAATCAGCTTTATAAGTCAGGCATTGTTTCCTGGCTTATTTATACTAGGCATAATCATGCGAACATTTGTATTTACCAGAAAATTAGGCGGTCTTTTAATGGCAATAGCACTTGTATTATTTTTTATATTCCCTATGTTTTATGTATTTCCTGGCATTATAATAAAGCACATTAAAGATGAGCTACGTACAGCAGATGACCTGGATCCAAAAATAGCCCACTACATATATGCGAGTGGTAATATCACAATTCTTGGATCGAAACTGGATTTAGGCAAAGAAGCAGAAGAATATAGAAAACTAGATGTTTATATTAAATCAGAGGGTGGGGGAGATCATAAAAAGAGTTTAGAGGATGGTGAGTTGCTGCGTCCAAGTGGTGAAGATAGCGCGTATAACTTTAATACAGGCAATCGAGTTACTGATCGTGATCAAGCGCTCAGGGCATTTAAGGATAATTATGATGTTGGAATGAAATGGTTCCAAAACATTAGTTCAAGTAAATGGTATGATCCATTCCCAGGAAGTGCATTTGATAATGGTGGCATTTTTGACATGCTTGCCAGATATGCATTCTTTTCAATATTCTTTGGTTTACTTGGCATACTAGCATCCATTGCAGCTATAAGAAGTTTATCTATGGTGCTTGGAGGGGATATAGAAATAGCTGGGTTGACACATTTAATATAGCAATGAGCAGTGCGCAATGAGCCATGAGCCAACGTTTGCTCATTGCTCGGGGCCCAAGGCAGGAAATACATATGAAATATAAAATGTTGTTGTTCGTTTTCATGCTTGCGTTTTTGTTAGTCGTACCAGTCAGCAATGCAACAAACCATGATTGTGAAAATATAGATGCAGAAGGCAATGTAGTACACGATAGTACCTGCGAGTTTATACGAAGCTCAACAACTAAAGTGAATGCTGCATTCCAGTCTGTTTTTGGATGGATAGGTGCAGGCACGTGCGATCCTCCAGGTGGTTGGCTTGATTTTGCTAAATCAGAATGGTTGGCACCTATAGGGCTAGTTTTATTTATACTTGTAATGATTTATACGCTAGTTTATTTGTTTGGTATATTTTTACAATCTCCTAATATAATTGCCATTGCTAAAGAGGAATTTTTCCAAATTGGCATAACATTTCTTAGGGTTACCTTTATTATAGTAGTAATGAGCGCTGCTACTCAATGGTATTCAATGAATATACCAGCAGGTACTACTGATGTTGTTTATATGCAGGCACCAACCTATATAGATGCATCAATTGTGTTTTCTGAATTATTAGTTAAAGATATGACAACTAATTTTTTCCTTTTAATATCTTATAATATGGTTATACATACATTATTCTCTGCAACAATGTGGTTTGGCGTAACATGGCGCGCTATGTTTTCCTTTAATCTTGGCCCAGTATTAAAACCATTGATAGATATTCTTGGATTTTCCATGCAATTCCTAAGCGTTGGCATAGGCGAATGGGTTGTGCATATAACAACAATGTGCATGATAAAAAAATGGACATTCTCAATATTTATCCCAATAGGAATGCTTATGCGTTCAATACCGCCAATACGCGGTGCAGGAGATGCATTTATCGCATTAGTATTTTCATTTTCTTTATTCTATCCATTTATGTTTATAGTTAATTATGAAATCTATAAGCTAATGGGATGTAACGTATATGGCGGGCTTTCTAGCTTTGGTAATGGCATTAGTGATTATTGTGGCGCAGTAGATCCAAACTCGCCAATTGTTAATTTTGTAAGGGATTACGGTGGGCTTGGCATTTTCGGCATATTTTGGGTGCTTCTATTGTTTATGGGAGGTGTATTCATACCGTTTTTCTTAACAGGTGCACTTAGCGTAGCCTTTGAACTTATAAAAGCATCAGTATTTTTCATTGTTATTATGAGTCTAATATTGCCACTAATTAATATTTTCATAACACTTACAAGCGCGCGAGAAACTGCGCGATTCTTTAATGTTGATATTAATTTCTTTGCATTCGTCAGGTTGATTTGATGACATCACACATATTTGATATTCAGGGATTCATTGATCGCGGCGGTGATTTTGCAGCGCTATTCCCAGATTGGACAGCAGCATTAGCTGCAGCGCTAATTACCTCACTTATGCTTTTAACATTCATCTATTTGATTGGCGTCATACTTAGAAACCAAGGTACTATAGGTTTTGTCAAGCTAGAATTATTCGAATTAATAATGAGTGCAATATTGGTTGTTTTCATTATATCTGCTGTGGCTATGATGAATTCATTAACAGTTGGCTCTATATTTCCGCATGGTCATCATCCTGATGATAAAATATACAAGGCTACCCAGCAATATTACATTGAGGTAGGGGATATGATTATTGGTTGGATGGAAACAGATTATTTATTTGGCGTATGGACAGACAATCTCGCATCAGCAACGCCATATTCGCGTCCGCTTGGTGTTGGTATTGTTGCTGCGCCGCTTGCTGGTTTTGCAGCTCCTTTAAAGCAGATAATCTACAATATTAATTCTGCATTAACAATTGCATATATCATTAATACTGCACAGCGCATTGTATTTGAATTTGCTGTTGTTGGGTTCTTGAAATTTTATATCCCGCTTGGTTTAGTGTTAAGATCATTTACGCCAACGCGTCGTTTGGGTGGTGCATTAATTGCCATTGGCCTTGGGTTTTTATTTATCGTTCCATTTGTAACAATAATAAATGCTCAGATAGTCCTAAGTCCAGATAGTCCAATTAGAGGTATGGATGATGCTGTTAAAGATGTTGCATGCGCTGAATTTGGTGATTATCTTCCAGGTTGTCCAGACCCAACACCTAGCACTCCGCCTTCAGCAGGAACTCCAGCAACTCCATCAGTAGCACCATCTCTTTCAACTGAAAAACAAGTAGAAAGTTTTGTAGACATATTATGGAATCTTACAATTGGTAATCTTGTAAAACTTGGTGAAATATTCCAAAATTTCTTTGGCACATTATTTGCCGTAGCATTCTTTGTGCCACTTACTGTTGTTGGCATTGCGTTTGCTGTTGGTTATCTGTTGCCAGCATTAAATGTTTTAGTACTTGTACAAGCTGTAAAATATATGAGCAAATCACTAGGAGAAGAAGTTGATATTACTACGTTAACTAGGATGATCTAAGATGGCTGGTCATGAAACTGTGTTTGTAGGTTGGGAATCATTTGCAATCCTTGCAGCATTGATTAGTGTATTTGCTTCAGTGCTATTACTAATGTTTTCCAAAGTATTCCAATTCCCGCAATTCCAGCAGGTTGCTAAAGTAGAAATTGTTTATGCAGCATCTACTGTTTTCTTGGTATTAGTAATAATTGGCGTTGTGAAAGGCGGAGAAAATATGCTCGTTGGCATTGCAAGCGAAATGTTTAGCGCATCATATGGTATTCCTTTGCCAGGCACGCTTGTTACTGCAGGTGGTCAACCTGCAACGCTTATTGATATTACAAAATTGTACATGGAGCCAGCAATTACCTGTAGCAGAAAAATAATTAATATGCTATATGTAATAAGCATACCTTCTGAGGCAATAGCATCTGTTTATCTAGAAATATTTATGAGCGAGCATGCTAGCGGATTTGGTTTTAAAATATTAGTAGAGCGTATAAATAATGCAACGCAGGCATTGCAATTTTTCGTATTTTCTTATTATGTTATAGTGCATATACTGAATTTCATTAATCATTATGCGTTATTTTTTGTTGGTGTTGGCGTAGTGCTACGCGCATTTCCTCCTACACGCGGTGCAGGCGCATATATAATCGCATTTGCAATTGGTATGTATCTGGTATTTCCAATGACATACATTCTTGCAACCAGTATGACATTACCTTATGTAAAACCAGCAATCATGGATACTGGCGGGAATGTTGGCGCAGTAACTTACGAATCAGGTCCTGGATTTACTTCTAATGTTGTTTGCACCTTACCAAATCTAGGTGACATGCAATATTGTGGGTTTACAACAGCTGGCAAGATGTTTGAGATAAAATCCTGGATGAGTCTTCATAGAAGCAAGATAAAAGATTTCTTAGGAATTGATCCAACCTCGCCATTTAATATATCTACTGACTCTAGTTTGACAGGCGTACTTAGGCATATTACCATTACCATATGCTTCATACCTTTGGTTGCCATGGTATTAGTGCTTACTTTCGTGCTTTCCACATCTAACCTGTTTGGTGGGAACATACCAGAGATTGGAAGAGGGTTGGTTAAGTTTTTATAGTACTTGGTCTTTGGTAGTTGGTAATTAGTAATTGGTATTTGATATGTGACCAATAACCAATAACTAATGCTTTTAAGTTTTCTCTTTTTAATCTAAAATATGGCAATACCCCCCAGAAGATTCGTAATAGACACCTCTTTATTTGTTAATCCACACGCACGTGAGAACTTTGGTAAAGACCCTAGTGCAGCAGTTAGAGGATTTGTTAAACTGATTAAGAAACGAAGTGGAGGAGATTTTTTCATTCCGCCAAGCATATCCAAGGAACTTAGAAATTTTATTGGAGAAAAAGAAGCGCACCAGCTTGATCTATATGTTAAAAAGCGTGCCCCAAACACATATGCATTATATCTGCCAGCAGCAGTGCTTAATGATTTTATCGAAGATGTTCGTCATCGAATAAACAAAGGCCTGCGCCTAGCAGAAGAATTTGCACAAGATAATCGACCAGAAAATGATGAAAAGCTTAAGCGCTTGCGTGATAAGTATAGAGATGCAGTGCGCACTGGCTTAGTAGATAGCAAGGAGGATTTTGATCTATTGCTTTTGGCAAAGGAATTAGAGGCAACGCTTGTTAGCAGTGATGAAGGCGTGCTTAAATTTGCAGATAAAATAGGTTGCGAATGGCTCAATGCAAGCAAGTTTTATGATTTGTTAAAGAATAGTAAATAGTTGGCTATTGGCATTTAGCAATTGGCCGTTGGCAATAGGCCACTAGTTTTCCATTTTCAACTGCGTAAAGATAGCAACACCAAGAATTAGTGCTGCTCCAATTAACGTTCTCAATTCAGGAATTTCAGCCAAGAATATCGCAGCAAAGAAGATGCTATAAACTGGTTCGATTGTTGCAATCAGACCAGCTTTTTGGGCTTTAATATATTTCATACCTTTTACGAATAACGTATATGCGATAGCAGTAAAGACTACCCCCAATAGCATGACTAAAAATAGATCAATAGTTTTTATTATAAAGTGCTCAATAAAAAGAAACGGAATTAAAATTATGAATGATATTGCAGTTTCATAAAACATGATTAATGAACTTGAATAAGATTGCACATATTTTCTATTCATAACTGTTGCTACTGAAAAGGTAAAAGCAGCTAAAAGACCCCATAAAACCCCCTTGAAAGTATCATTCGCAATTTCAAAATTCGGAACTATTAATATCACACCTAAAAGTACGACCAAAGCAAGAATGATATCTATCCCCCTTAACTTCTCTTTTGATAAGAGGGGCTCAAGAAAGGTTATGAAGAGTGGGTATGTATAAATGGTTATCATTGCTATTGCCACAGTTGATATTTGTACTGACTCAAAGAATGCAACCATATGGATTCCAAAAAATATCCCCATTATAACCAAATAACCTAATTCCTTCTTTGACTTTATTACTAGACTTTGTTTGGATAATTTTAGGATTGTGAATAAAGCAATTGTAGCAAAAAAGACCCGCCCTAGAATAATTATAGTTGCTGGTAATTCTATCCATTTTCCGAATAACCCTACCATTGAGAGGAGTAAAACACCAAGATTAAGTTCTATAAGCGCTTTTGTTTCTTCTTTCATAGGAAGTTATTCAAATTAGTGATTAATAAACTATTTCTTTGCAGCTATTTTCCATAATAAAGCTTGAAAAATTCGTCTCTTGATAGCCCCACTTCCCTCATTATTGATAATAGGGTTCCTTTTGCGATTTCCTTATGATTCGGTACAGTAACTCTCCTATGTGGCTCATGGTCTTGTCTAAGAATCATATGACTTCCAGTCTGATGATCCAACTGATAGCCTAGCTTAAATAAAAGTTTAACTAACTCTTTACCTGAAATAACTGGCAATTTAGGCATGAACTTCAACAACTTCTTCTTGGATAGAAGGAGGTATGGGTTCGTTATGTTTCTTTAAACTGACAATATAACCTTGCATGGCATCTTTTATGTTTTCTAATGCCTCTTCTCTGGTTTTTCCTTGTGAGACGCATCCTGGTAAATTTGGGCATGTAGCAACATAAATGCCATCTTCATCCTGTTCGATAATAACCCGCAACTTCATAAATAAAATTATATTTTATCCTATTTTTAATCTTATCGAAACCGAAAACGCAAAACATACGAAAAAATAAAAGGCCATCTGTTTACCATTTCTGGTAAATCGGTATATCTTTAATCCTCCACTCCCTTTCCATTTAGCAATTCACGCAATCTCTTATTCGTTCTTCTATAAATCTTCTTAAATCTAATGCGCAATTTTCCATTCTCTTCCTTTTCAAATAGTTTTTCTATCTTCACTTCGCGACTCATCTGCCTCAAAAGCATATCCCACGTGTTTGTATCTTTTATTGTTATTTCAAACTCCTCACTGATTTCTTCACCTTTTTCTAATTTCTGAAGTGCATCTATTAATTTATTGTAAAATGCTTCGCCAAGTTGCTTTGCATAGTGCTCATGATCAAGATCAAAGTCCTTTATGAACATTGCGCTCCTTAGCACGCGTTGCATGTAAAATCCAAGTGGCATATCAAATAATAATCTTGTATTGTTTGCTATATCGCTAATGTCTGCATAAGGTGTGACATATTTTATTGCCTCCTTTCTATCATCGCTTTTAATTACAATACCCTCTTTTTTTGCCTTTAAAATTGCTAACGCAATTTTATTTATATCTTTTATGTTAATTCTTTGAAATTTTCCAATAGCAGGTACGTCTTCAATTCCAAATTTCCTTAGTAGTTCGTATCGCTCACTGCAAGGTACGTATCCATTATTTGTAGCTATATCAAAAACAAAGATCTTTATGTCAAAATCTTTCGTTGGCTTTGTATATGGAGTATTGCCTATTGCTTCAGCACAAAAAATAGCTTGAGGAAATTTTGAAAAGAATTTTCTTATTGAAGTACTCTCGCTCACTTTTTCAGTAATAAAATAATCTATAAATCCGCCTCTGCTAAATGCAACAATCTTTCCATTTACGCTCGCTACCCGGGTATTATATCCATCAATTTTCTCCTCTATATAAACAGTTTCGCTTTTTATATTTCTTGCAATACCGCGTTCAAGCGTAAAAATTCGTTTAATGTGTGGATAGGCATAAATTACTCTATTGCCAATAATAATAGTGCCACGTTCTATACTACGAAAATCAGCTATAAATCTAGCAAACTTTATACCATACTCATCATGAAACGCAAGCTTGCCTTTTTTCTTTGCTTCGAGTGCCAATGCTTTGGTTAGTTCCATAAGAAGAAAACTAATGTAATTAATTAAAGGCTTTCTATTCTTCTTTTCCTGTGACTAAGACTCCTTTGTGATAAAACTTCCACTTACCAATTGTTCGAACTTCTTTATCTGTGTAGTCGCCATACACATGCAGCTCGCCACCGTACATTCCATCCTCCATTTCCCCGATAAGATCACCCTTTACTATGATTGCTCCGCCAGTCATACGCTCACAACATTCACTTGCATTAAGATTACCGTTTATTACGATGGTTCCACCTTTCATACAAAACATAGACTGCGCATCGCAGTTTCCCTCTATTGTTACAGTTCCTCTCTCCATAAGTTGGCATGTATTCAATTTGACGCTTCCTTTTATTACTATATTTTTAATATTCTTATAGCCTAAGTCACAAAGTTCCTTTTCCAGATGTGCTATTTGCAAGACGTAATCTTCATCAGTCCCACTATTAATTAATGCACTTAAAAATAAGCCAGCTTTCGAATAGAAGAAGTCTTCCTCTTCTTGGAATTCTGCTATTGCAATACTAAAATTTTCCACATCTCTCGCAGAATATCTAATTCTTTTTATTGCTTCGCAGGCTTTTTTGTAATTCTGTCGTATATCTGCATCATCTATTATGTATTCAAATCTGCGCCAAGCCTCTTTAAGCTCTGCTAGCACGGGGTTTTCTCTTATTTTTAATCTTCTTACTGGGTGAGGGGTCTCTCGTTTATATTTGCCAAATCCTTTTGGAAGTTTTGAATCAGCTGTTAACCGAGATGTAACTAATTGGTTCATGTAATACTTTATGTAACGAAGTGTTTAAATTACCACGGCACCTTTTTTAATCCTAACTTGTTCGCGATTATATTAAACATAGGATGCAAAATAAGTGTAACTACTAATATAAATAAAATGTTCTCACTGTTATAAAAGCTGGGAAGCGTAAATGGGTAAGCAAGCACAAGCGCAAAAACAACAAACAGAAAAGTATCCAATAAAAATGGCTGGCCTTGCTTTATTTTCATTCTTCTTTTTATAAAGCTGCCAAGAGCATCGCCAAGCATTGTGCCAAACGCAAGTGCAGTGCCAGCTAAAAACTGGGATTGTTTATCTTCAAAAAATGGCAATACAACGCCGTTAGCAATCAATGCAGCAACTAATATGCCTGCAGCAACACCCGCAATAAATCCGCGAATAGTTTTTCCTTCTCCAAATATCCTTTGTTTATCAGAAAATTTCTTTCCTAAGTCCAGCGCCAGCCCACCACCAAGCACTACAGGAACAGAATTAGCGAAATAGCTTGGTAGTATGTATAAAATTAGCGATATTAAGTCTAACATTATTTTATAAATTCAGGTATAAGTTTTTATATACTTCCATTTTAACAAAATAACAGGTGATTTCTCGATCCGCTTGAGCAAAGCTCAAGTCTCTCGAAATCACAGGTGATTTCTCAATGCCTAGAACTGATGATTATAAATCCTCCAGTAAAATTGAACTTGTTCCAAAACAGAAAAATAATCTTTCCTTATATGTAACCATATTTCTGTTAGTAGCAGGTTTCCTAGTTCTTATTGCATTTGTATTTGCATTTTCATCTTCACCAGGTGTATCATTCTTTTTTGGCGGCAGATGTATAGCAATTGTTAACATTGATCAAGAAATTACTACTCAAAGCGCAAAAGCATCTCTGTTTTCAGAAGGCCAAGCCGGATCAGAGGAAATAGCTAATATTATCTATAATTTAGATACACGCGATGATGTTGTAGGCGTACTCTTCGTGATAAATTCGCCAGGCGGTGGAGTAGTTGCAACGCGCGAGATATATGATTCAATTAAGGAATTGAAAAAACCCAAGGTTGCATATTTTAGGGAGGTAGCTGCATCTGGAGGTTATTATATTGCGACACCTACTGATTATATAGTTGCAGATCCTAATGCAATCACTGGAAGCATTGGCGTAGTTGCTACATTTAGCGACATGTCTGAACTATTTGAAAAGGTCGGCTTAAACATGACTTCAGTTACATCTGGAGAGCACAAGGACATAGGTTCGCCTTCAAGGCCTATGACTGTTGAAGAAAAGAAGATCATCCAGGATATTGTAGATGAGGTATTTGTTGAATTCAAATCAACAGTACTAGAAAACAGAAAGGATAAGCTAAATAGAGAAAAATTTGAAGAGGTACTTGATGGCAGGATATTAAGTGGAAGACAGGCAAAGCAGGTTGGTTTAGTTGATCAACTAGGCAGTAAGCGTGATGCATTAAAAAAGGTTGCTGAGCTCGCGGGTATACCAAGAGAAGATGCTAGAACCTGCGAGATAAAAATTACTCAGGATGAGCAAGGTTTATTCGGTCTTAATTCGTTTTTTAAAGGAGTATTCCAAGATAATTCAAATGGTAAGGTTTCACTAAAATTTGAATAGTGATTCTATTCATGTTAAATAAGTATGGTCCTCTGTTTTTGTTAATTGTTCTGCTATTTGTTATTGTCTATGCTTTTTTTGGACCAACTATTAGCCAGCAAGCGCCTTCACTTTCTAAGATCTCCATGCCTAAACCAGCTTGTAAAGATGGCGAGCAAGAAGCATGTACTAATTCTCTTGGCTGCAGTGGCGAGCGCGTATGTGTTGATGGTGCATGGACAGGATGCATAACAAAAAGAATCTGTACACCTGGCGCACGCACGCAATGCATTGAAAATTTCTGTTCAGTTGGATATAAAATCTGTAATGAATGTGGAAGCGGATATGGAGAATGCATATATAAAAAAGAAAGTTATGTTGTTGATACAATTATTAGAAACGAAACCGCAGTGGCTATAGAGCAAAATATAACAGAACAAGATATATCTGAAGAGATAAATAAATTCAAGGAATGGGCAGCTGCTCATAGTATTAAGCTAGTTGGTGTGAACAAATCAGTAAATGATTTTTATTACAATGGATCAAAACCAGGAGACTTTTTGCCTGTTGACGATATCCAGAATATATTAGAGGTTTCTAAAGGACTTTATAAAATCCCAGATGATTTGCTTAAGTCTATGAAAGATAAAACATTTTATTTAAGCCACCAATACGGTCGCGGTTATACTGTTTTAGGATCCTGGCCAGAACAAGGCATTTTAGTTGGAATGGATCGAGGATCTATTCTTGAACAATCATTAAGCGAGCAGCAGGTGATCCACGAATTTGCACATATCTTAGATTACCATGGTATTCGTGGCATATATGAAGACAAGGAAAACCATTGGAAACATCTTGATGAAAAACGAGCAGTTATTTTTAATGTGACATTTGCTTATAATGCTTCAGCTAGTTCTCCACCTTATGGGTTTATGGACGTTTATTCAACTGCTAATGATGCAGAAAACTTTGCGCAGCACTTTACCTTTTACATATTGCAAGGTGAAGAGTTCCGTAATCGCGCAGAAAACGATTCCATTCTAAAAGAAAAATATGAATTCTTTAAGAATGAGCTGTTCAATGATCGGGAGTATTAGGTTTATAAATATTGTAACGGAAATAGATTTAATGAAAAATACTGTCCGTGGGTTTATCTTTTCTTTAGACGCATTTATAGCATTTACGCTGGCGCTTGTTGCGATTTACACACTAATATTCTTTTCTAGTATTCCTTCTGCTTATTATAATTCGCTTACGCAGGCGCATTATCTATCAAAAGATACGCTTTTGGCACTATCCCAGACTAAATGCACCTATCCACAACCAGACTGTACTCCTGATATTAGTGTATTAGATTTTCTTATACTGCGTACAGATGACTCAAAAGGGGATATTGATTTTTTTATTGGCCAGCGCATACCACAACAGTTTGGCTATGCAGTAGAGACAAGCACAGGCGGTTCTTGGACCGAGCTATACAACACAGCAAATGGCAATACGATCCTAGATGATCCGCATAATACAAAAAATCAAAGACTTACTGTTTCTTCATACACAGTTGTTTTTGATTATAAAGATCAGCCAACACCACCAGAGAATCCATATAGCTATATGACTTGCAGTGGTGCTGCAGTTGTCTGCGATGTACCAATATCGCCATATACTCTTCCGAGCGTAAGCATAAAGGTGGTTAAATTAACGGTGTTTATCTAGATGATTAATATGAATTCCAAGGGTTTTTTCTTTGTAGTCGCGATTTTCTTGATACTTAGTTACATATTATTATCTATATCTATATGGACAAAAGCAGTAGAGGAAAATGAGAGGCGATTTTCAGATCGTTTTAGAACATCTAATCTAGACCTTGTAGCCACGCAAGTTACAAAAGATAAATTGGAAAAACTAGCTAGAATAGTTTCTTATGACGCATTATTTAAACTAAATGAGTTTGCTGCAGATAACCCAGTTAAATCCAATGGTATTAGTGGGTCAGCTGGTGAATTTTATTATGTAAATAAAACATTCTATGAGTTGATGTACTATGGCAAAGCGAATGCTAGCAATTTTGTTACTAATTTAGAGTTAGATATTGGTGTTCAAAATTCCTTTACTGGGTGGGTTGATAGTCTAAATAATTCTATATCAAAAACCGGCATGCAAATAGGCAGATTCTCATTGGATAATTTTTCAATAAAGCAGGTAGCTGTTCATTCGCTTAATTATTCATTTGATGTTCACCTTACTATAGAGGAAAAGAGCGGCCTTGCATCTATAAGCAGGGACTATAGTTTGCGTGGCAATATGACTATAGAGGGCTTAGTTGATCCTGCAATAAATAGAGAAGATAAGAAACATGGCTCAGCAACACCAATAGAAAAGCAATTCTTCTTTTATTCAGGCTATCAGAATAGCTCTAACTTTACACCACGGGACCTTTCCGTTCCTACAAGTGATGGCCAAGGCTGGTTCTATGGGCCGATGGTGCACGTAAATAACGCACAGAGCATCCAAGATAACCAAAGAAGCAGGTATATCTTAGTTGGTAATTATACAGAAATTGCGGGTTTGAGTAATGCAACAGTTGATTATGGTCAGTTTGGCGCATATATTGTTACTAATACAGTAGAGGCCTCTGCTTCTGCCTGTCCAGGCAAGAATAATCAATTCAATACAATCAATGCTTTAGTTTATAATTCTCTAGATTGTCCTAATCCAGATTTTAGTGGTGCATACATTCAAACAAATAAACCATTCATTGTTCGACCTAATTTCAATATAAACTCTGGTGGTGATTGCCCAGATGGAAAATGTATGTTATTTGTTATGAAATATAGTTATGAGGATGTAAACGCAAATAAAGAAAGAAAACTTGCTTCGCAATCACAAGCAGCCATCTACGATATTGAAAAACTTAGAGATTTCACAATGTGTAGCTATTATGTTCGAAACTATCGCTCGCCATCCTATTTCCAAAGATTATTTGACGATGCATTTGCGCGCAATAGTAGCACCTATGGAATAGAAACATTTTTAGTTGGCAAATATATTGGCGGAGCAGGTATTGATGCTGGTGCACCAGTTGTTCCATCTTATCCAGATACAGTAAGTAGGGCAGATCGAGAGCTATTTTCAAATCCATCTATTTCTGGTGATAAAATAAGAGGAATGCCTGGATGTAGGGATTTCAATATGTGTTCTGATGATTCTTTGCTTGGGCATTTCAGGCTAGGATCAAATGCAAAATCCGATTTCTTGAATGGAAAGGATATTTCTTGTGTAGATACCAAGGCGAGGTGCGAATGATGAAAGCACAGGTTTCATTAGAACTATTAATAACAGTGGGTGTAGTTTTCGCATTCACAATCCCAGTACTTTTATTACTGCTATCTGTTTCTCAGTTTGGGTATGAAAAATCTACGCTCGCGCAAGCAGATGCAGCATCTAAGACGATTGCAGACAATATTAACGAGTTATTTGTTCAGGGCCCAGGATCGAAAAAAACAATTACTATTGCGTTTCCTACAAACATGCAAAATTTAAGTATAAAAGACAAAGAGGTTGTAATAAGGCTTAAAACATCTAGCGGCGTTTATGAAGCAGCCTCTCCTATATTTGCAAATGCGACAATAATTAATCCTAGTTCGCTGAATAAACGGGCTGGTTTATTTTCAATAACATTAAGAACAAAATCAAAGCCTAATGGTGATGTTGAGGTAGAAGTATATGGATAGCAGTCGGCAATCAGCAATGAGCAATGGGCAGGTAGCTAGTGAATTCTTCCTATACGCAGGTGTTTTTCTACTTGTTGTCATTGCTACATTATCTATAGTTTCTTCGTTACAGGCTAATGAAATAAGTTTTCGTGAGTCTATTCTTAGTAGAGAGGTTGGAGATAGCTTCGCTGATGCAGTTGTACTCTCAGTGCGCAGCGGTGAAGGTTTCAGATTTAATATGACATTTAAGAAAACACTCATTTCAAAACCTTATGAGGTTTTGTTTGATACTACGAATGGTGGTTTGTACTTTACATGGAAAGGAACCTATGGAAATATAACAAATTTCTATCCTATCCCCATTTATAATTATAACTTTGTAGGTTGTGTAAGCCCAAGTAAAAAAATAATAAGCAGTAATTGCAAAAATGTGATATCGTTCTATAATAATGGAACTACGTTGCTCGTGAATCAACCGGTGTAAATATGAAATTAAAAGGCCAGTACTTCAGCTTTGATGCAATTGTCGCCAGTGTGATGTTTATACTTGCGCTTTTTACTTTGCTTTCTTACTGGCATAGCACCAGAACTGCGTTAAATTCACAAACAAATGATTTTGCAAAAGAGGCGCTTCGCATAAGTGATATTATGTTAACGCCTGGTTATCCCGAGGGCGCTGCATGTAATAGTGCTGCCCATAAGCAGTTAGGTCTCTCTATGGGTTGGCAAGACAGAAGGATAAATAAAACCAAGTTTGATTGCGCAAAAACGCTCACACAAACCCAGTTAAAAGATAAATTTTCAACACCATTTAATGTAAGCGTGTTCGTAAATAATGCGCCTGCCATAGGCAGCGATATTACAGCTGTAGATGCAGATCAAATTGCAAAGGTCCGCCGTATTGTTACTATATTAAATGGATTAACTAATACCGAAGAGCTTGCTACTTTTGATGTGTATGTTTATCAATAACTATTTTTTTAATCTATAAATAATTGTTGCAATAGTCAGATTGATCAAAGTAAAAAATATGATATATCCATAATCAACTAGCGCCTGTAGTAATCCGGTATTTCTAAAGATTAATTTTTCTGAGAAATTTATTGATATATATAGTGGTGTGAGCGAGCCAAAAAACGCTACAAGTGGATTGAGAAATTCTATAGGTATGATTGTTCCACTTACAAATATCATCGGAATGCTTATTAAAAGAGAAAGAAGAAAAGCAGTGCTACTTCTGTTTATAATTTGGGATAACATTAAACCAAGAGAGACAAAAACAAGCGGTATTGTAAAGAAAACACCCAAAAAGCCAAGAAAACTAGCAAATCTAACTTCAAATAGTACAACTCCAAATAAAATAATGACAAACAATTGGAAAAGACCCATCACATAGTTTGCTAAAAATTCCCCAAGTATAATAGAAATAGAACTTGCTTTGCTTCTGAGCATCCTTAATTCCACACCTTGTTCTTTCATTCTTACTTTCATTATCATAGGTAATAGAAGACTTGCTAACAGCATATCAATTCCTATAATTGATGGGAAGAACATATTAATTGTTTTCTCATCTTTAAAAACACTGAACGAATTTATTTCAGGGGGCAAAAGTTCTTCAGGCTTTTTACCAATGAAATCATCTAGTGGTCTTATTATTTCACTAACAAGGTCCTTTGCCCTGAATGTTTCTGCTTTGGTAAAACTTAGTTTTTCTTCAAATTCTTTTAGCTCATTTATCGATATAGATATCTTATTGTCAAGTTGTGCTACTTTTAATAGCATAGAATCTATTTTTGTATTAGCCTCTGTTTTGAATGATCTTAATTGATAGTTTGTAGTACTTATCTCGTTTTTTGTGTTTGAGATATCGTTTTTAATCGGATAGAAATCTATTCTAGAGAGGTCATTGTTTATATCTATTAGATCGTTTTGTGCCTCAATAAGATCACTTTTAACACTAGTTATCTCATTTTCAATCTTGTTAAGATTAGATACAACAATTGGCACAGTTGTATATAATTTTGCATTTCTTACATAGCTCAAGGCTGTGTTAGTTTTTGTGATGTATCCACTTATTTTGTAGATGCGGTCATTAATTTTTAGTACTAGATTGTTTCTCTCTGCTTCTGCGTTTGATACGTCATTCAATATATCTGATAAGCGTAATTCGTAATCAGATAATTTTTGATTATAATCATCTATGCTACCCAAACCTGACTTATATGAAAGCAACTCTTCATTATAATTAGATAATTCAGTCTTGCTTTGGTCTAGCTCAGATCCTATACTTGCAGCTTTTTCTTGTATTTCCGTAATCTCTGTTATAACAGTGTCCATTTGTTGATATTTATTCTTTATCTCTATTAGCTTTGGTGCTAATTTTTTTTGTATTGAACTTAAGTCGTTAGCAGATTTAATCTTTTCTTCATTGACTGCCTTATCTATAAGCAGAAGCAGGTTGCTTAAGACAGCCTTTTTCGTAGAATCCATAAAAACATTTATTACTTTTCTATCACCCTCTTTTTCTATGGCTATGCCCATGATTGCTTTTTTGCTTCTTACTAGCCATTCAAGATTATCAACATTATCTGCTTTAATGATATTTATGGAGTTGTCTCTCGCCAGTATGTTAAATATCTCATCTGATCCAAGAACTGCGACATTAATTTTATTTGGATTGGTTATAGATAAGCCAGTTCCTATAATAAGGATAAGAAAAATGGGATATACCATAACGAGAAATGATGTAGATCCCTGCTTCAAGGTAAATCTAATATAATTAATAAATACATCAAAGAATTTCATTTGCCTTGCACCTTAAATGCAATATTTGAGAATACATCGCTAAGTGTTGGTTCTTTTACCTTAAAGTCAGTTATAGATAAGCCCGCATCTTCAATACTTGACATAAGTTCCTTTATTGCAAACGCAATATTTTTTGAAGTTGTAGAGACAACTACTTGGTCCTGTGTACTACTGACTAATTTTGAAAATTCAAGTTTTAGATTTTTTATATTTATTTGTTTTTCTAGTGATACGTTGATGAGATAATCCCCGCCAAGGTTCTGGATAAGATTTCTCATGCTACTGCTTGCCATTACTATCCCATCGGATATGATTATGACATTATCGCAGAGTTGTTCTGCATCTTGTAAATCATGCGTAGTAAGTATTACTGTTTTTCCTTTATGTTTTAGATTTTTTATATAGTCTATTACTCTTCTCTTTGCCCATAGATCTAAGCCTGCGGTAGGCTCATCGAATATTACAATTGGCTTATCTAAAATCATAGAGATAGCTATGTTTAAAAGTTGCCGGTAACCACCCGATAACATGCCAGCTTTAATATTTTCAAATCTTTTTAATTGAAATTCTTCAAGAAGTGCATTGGTAGTTTTTTCTATTTCCCCATAATCAACCCCTTCCATCTTACAAAAAAATAATATATTTTCTTTCACTGTAAAATCATCAAACATAGAATGAAACTGTGGCACATAAGCAATAGAGGAGTGACTTTTTTCAGGATTAATTTTAATATTTTCACCAGTTATTTTAACCTCTCCGCTGAAATTTTTTATCACACCAGACAAAACCTTTATGATAGTGCTTTTTCCTGCTCCATTAAACCCAAGTAATCCAAATATCTCACTAGATGAAATAGAAAAGCTGCAGTTAGAGATACTCTTTTTGCCACCAGAATAAGATACTTCTAGATCTTTTACTTCTATTGTGTCCAATTTATCATCTTCCCGATTAAGCATTCATAATTTGCATCATAAACTTTGGCGCCTACGAATTCGCCCACCACGTCCTTAAAGTCTTTTACAACAACCTATATGTAATTTATGTTTCTACTGGTAAAGCCACCTGCCACAAGCTAATAGCTACCTGCTTTTAGTAATAATTTCTATTCCTTCTGGCGTTTTATTTACATTACCAATCTTTATTCCTACAAGTAATTTAACGCCACGATGTGCAGCTAAATCTACTAATCGTTGCGTAATTATCCCATCAAATACTATTGCAGATACATCTCTTGTTTCTTCCAATGCTTTAATCACATCTCTAACAGCTATTTCCTTTACTCTTTCATAACCGCTGTTATAAAATCTTGCGCGTAGCGTATTGTTTAATTCTTCCAATTCTTTTATCAGAGTACTTTTGTCAACCTGCAGTGTTTTTGCCTCTTGCATTTTTTCATGTATTATTGGTTGGATTTCTGCTACCTTTTCTGTTATTTTCTCTGTTGCAATTGCATCCTGGATATCATTGTATTCTCTTCTTTCAGCACGATCGAATTTCCTTTTGATTCTTGCGTCTCTATCCTCTCTTTTATTCTGTCCTTCTGTTTCTTGTTCAAATGGCATACGACCACGTACACACTTTATAATCTCCTTACGAGTTAATTCTTCAACCTCTTTGCCAGTTGGAGCGCGCGCTATAAAATCTATTTCAACGCCGCCTTGAATCAACTCGTTTAGTATTATATCTCCGCCTCTGTCGCCATCTAAGAATACAGTTATCTCCTTTTCTTTTGATAGCTTTACAATTGTTGGTGGTACCTTTGCCCCGCCTATTGCAACCGCATTTGTTATGTCATTCTTTAGCAGGTTTATGACGTCTGCACGACCTTCAACAAGCATGACCTCATTCATTTTATCAACGTTTGGACCAGCAGGCAATCGTTCATATCCATATTCAACTATTTCTGCTGTTTTAACCTCATCCCTTACCATTTCAGAAATCTCTTTGCTTTCTGGTAGTTCAGTATTGATTAGCGTTTTGAGTAAGCCCTTAGCCCTATCAACTAGCACTTTACGTTTTACATTTCTAGTATCCTCAACCTTACCTATCTTTATATTTGCTTCACATGGACCAACTCTATCAACTGTCTCTAATGCAGCAGCGATTATGCATGTTTCTACCATGTCTAAGCTGCTTGGGATTTTTATAATGCCAATAGTTCTCCCTTCTTTGCCGTTTAAGTCAACCTCTATTCTTCCTATTCTTCCATTTTTCTGTAGGTCTCTTAGATCTAGTTCATCCCCTAATAACCCTTCAGTCTGGCCAAATATTGCGCCAACAACATCTGGTTTTTCCACTAATCCACCAATATCTACATTTGCATATACCAAATATTTTACTGTATCTATATACGTTTTTGCCATTTGAATCACCAATTTAATTATTATTTTCTAACTCCTCTAAAAATTTCTTATATTTTTTATCAATATCTTCGAAATATTTCAAATTAAGTATACCTCCTAATATTTTTCTATATTCTATGTTTGCGTTAATACTATATCCCTGCAACTCTTCAACTGCCCTTTTTGCTAATTCATCACCGCGTCTATCGAGATCTGTAAGTACTATCACTCTCTTTGCGTCAATTGCTTTACTGCAAGCTGTTCGCAAATTACCAGCCACTGTAAGCACATTTGTTATGCCAATAGCTGCAAGCGCCTCGCGATCTTTTTTTCCTTCAACAAATACAATACTCTCTTTTAGCTCATCCATGATTCTCACTAATCGCTTAAACGATAGATTGCAGTCTTTCCAAGATCTCGTTTTCATCACCGTCTACCTCAATAATCTTGTTATGACTTTGCATACCTGCCTTTATCCATACCCGCCTATTGAAAATACAGCTTAGCTCCTTGATAATCTCTATATTTACTTTGTTATGCATTGGCCTTTGCGTTGCATGGATAACAATACCGTTTTTGTATCTTATTGCAAACTTTCTTGAATTTGTTTTTACCTTTGCTTCGAATTGCATCTACTATTACTCCTGGTTTCGCAAAATTAGAGTAGTTTACTGTGCATTGTTGACGCAACGTTCACGGATTATATCTCCCGGCGCCATCCATGCACAGCATATTATTATGATCATGATTATTTATTAAGCGCTGCGCGTTCCTCGATTATATCCACAATCGCAGGGAATATGCGCATTATGTCTCCTTCGCTTATAATACCAATAAGCTCGTTATCGTCATTAACAACAGGTAGCCTCTTTATTTTGTTATCCTTCATCGCACGTGCAGCCTCTTCCAATGCTGTATCAGGCTTTACTACGCGCAATGGCTTGCTCATCACTTGTTCTACTTTTGTTTTGTAAGGATCTTTACCCTTTGCGATTATCTTGTGCACAATATCGCGTTCAGTTATTATGCCTCTGGCGTGTTTTTGCGCCTTCTCATCGACTACTATAACCGAGCCAATATTATGTTTTTGCATAATCTTTGCTACCTTGTCTAAGGAGTCACTTATATTAGCTATAACGACCTGTTTTGTCATAATGTCTCCTACTCGTAACTCTGAAACCATAATATGATTTTGAAAGGAAAGGCTTAAAAACAGTATTGTTGGAGAAATTGGATGATTGCGAATTGGCCTATTCGATGCTGATCGTGCTTATCTCTGGATTAGTAAGGAATCTTATATTCATTGATCCTTGCGTTACGCCGCACGTGGTATATATCTCAGTATCGCTATCTAGTTGAGCTTTACCTCCAGTAATATGCCCAAATTCGCCTTGCACAAGCAAAGACTCTGTAACAAAAGGTATTCTTATTTGACCGCAATGTGTATGCCCAGCTAGAATTAGGCTTTTTCCTGTTACTTGCTGCGGGTCTATCGATTTGCTGTTATGCATAAATATTATCTTAGGCAGGGTATCGCTAACATTTTCGCTTGCCTTTTTATAATCATTTTTGCATACCCATACGTCATCCAAACCAATAAGAGCAAAGCGCTTGCCATTTATTTCAATTATCTTATTTTCGTTTCGCATTACTGTTATGCCAAGCTCTTCAATTCTTTTTTCTACCTTATTGCTCATTTCTATTTCGTTCTGAGATATTGGACAACCCCACCATCCATAATCATGATTTCCTAAAACTGCAAAAGCACCATAGCGTGTTCTAAGCTTTTTCAATGGTGCGAGCCTTGATAATTCTATTTCATGATGATTAATACTATCCCCCGCAATCAATATAATATCTGGTTCCAAATTATTTATTTTATTTACAACCTCATCCAAATAACCATCTCGTTGCGAACCAATATGTATATCACTAATAAGAATTATTCTTATTTTTGTATCAGCACCATCAAACAAATCGAAATTGTTTTCAGTAATAATTAATCTATATGGTTCGATAAATAGCGCGTCTATTGCAATTATAACTAGTAATAAAATAATTGCGTAAATTATTTTTATATCTACTCGCATCTATATCCTGCCCCTACATTTTACGAATTCAAGAATCGACCATATTAGAATTATTGCTAAAACCATTTCTGCTGTAACCATTACAATCATATCAAACTTTGGTATAAAACTAAATTCGCTATCAACCTGCTGCAAAGCGGCGAGCCTTGCACTTTCGCTTATAGTAGTTAATATGTTAAATGCAACTATGGTCATTAGGAAAGCGCTTACAAGAAGTATAGCTATTGGTTTCGCAATGCTTCCGCCTTCAATCACCCTCCTTCCTTCGGTTGTAAGCGTATAATACTTCCATTTCCTTCCTTCATCTATTTGCTCTACGAGCTGCGTTTCCTCTAATTTATCAAGATGATCTGCAACATTGCTTTTGGTAGTGTTTAGCATTTCTGCAAGCTCTGTTATAGTGTAGCGACGCTTTGCAAGGTGTTTAAGTATTGTAATTCTGCTCTCGCTTAACAGCGCCTTTAGTTTTTGCCTATCAATTAGGATGTAATCCATGTTCACAACCAACTACGTTTCCCGATTGTTGCCTCTTTTTCTTGGCAACAATTGCGTGGGCATCTTGTCAGGATTTTTATGCCATTGACGCAAATTCAAAAAATTGCGTCAAGTATTGAAATTTATTTTTTTGCAAAAATTTCAATGTCATCCTGGCAAAGCTTGTTCTTAGTCACAACCACGGAAGTTACTTTATTGGTTGTGAACAGACTGATCCGACTTTTTTTGGAGGATCAGGATAAATAAAATCTGTTTTTTTCTTTTATAAACGTTTTGATTTTGTTCGCTTTTTATAACTCACTTCTCTTTATTAGTTCGATCAATTCCTTTGTTTTATAAACTTTAATCTTATCCTGCTCTTCAAAGTGAGGATCATTTGACCAAACTGCAATGTTTTTTGCAGCAGCTAGTGCCAAAGCAGGCAAATCATCTTTATCTGAAATTAGGTTCTCAACCTTACTAATGAAATTTTGATAGTCCTCTTTTGGAACAATCTCAAGGTGTTCCTCCAAAAACATAAAGGTTTCTTCAATAAAGGATTCACTAAGAGAGTATTTGTCAGCTATCTTGCCAACATATTCTTTAACCTCAATTAACTGATATTCTGTAGTAAATAAATGTAAATCTTCAATAGCAATTAATCTTCTCGTAACGGAGTTTGGCTTAAAACAAGCAAGTAGTATATTTGTATCTACAACCAAGTCCATTTATATCCCGTGTTTCTTAGCTACTTTTCTTTTTATTTCATGTTCCATCTTCTCAATGTCTTTATCAGTAATTTTGCTTGATTGGCTAAGTTCATCTAGCTTTCTTAACACTGCAAGTTTTTGTATTATCGCCTTTCTTGCGACCTCACTCCATTTTACTTCTTCGTATGTTTCCATCATTTTTTTAATCTCAGCAGGTATCGAAAGAGTTATATTAACCATTTAATCACCATATTTATGTTAAAACAAATAATTTAAATAATTATGTGTTATCTGATTCTTTAAATTCTTTGCTTTTTGTTCGCTTTTTGGAGAACTATTTCGAGTTTTATTTATTCCTTATTTGTTATAAGCATCTGGTGACAATATGGCATCTGAAAATAAAAGCGGAAAAATAAGGGATTACGCAATTGCAATGTTCTTTATAGTTGCAACTGTTTTAGGTAGTGCAATATTCCTAAGGCTTTTCTTCCCATTGTTATTCTGGAAATGCAGCGGAGCATACGTTGATTAATTCACAAGAACTTCATAATAAACTCTTCTGCTAGTCTGCGGTTTATCTTATACAATTTATCAATATGTGTCATTGCCTCCTGTTCGTTATTAGCTGCCAAAGAATAAATAAACATTAATTTTTCCACATCAGGATTGCCCTCTGTTTTCATTTTACCTAATAGTTTATAGCATTCTTCCTGATTTCCATTTAAGTAATAAGCGCTGCTTAATATGATCGCGCATGTGAGCATGTCCTCTCCATGAGATAGATTAAACGCTTCTCTTCCTTCTTTTATTGCCTCATCAAAGTTCTTTAGCCAGAACGCACTTTTCATTAATAAAAAATGTGCAATCATTTCAGTACTAAAGCGTTCTACAAATTCTTTTGATAACTCGTATGCTTTTTGATAATCTCTATTACCTAAGTATATAGCAATCTGTTTTTCATATGATTCACGCTTTGTAAAGATAACCATAAGAGAAACATAAAACTAAGGTTTTAAATAAGTAAGTGACCATCTTCATATTATGTGCCCAGAAAAATTAATGTTAGGAGAAGTTGAGAAAAAGGAAATAGCACTAACTACTCTTCAAAGTTTTACCAAGAACATTGGCATATCTGCTGATTCGCTTACAAAAGCTGAAGTAAGTAGTGTTATTGACAAGGCTACAAAATACGAAAATGCTAGCAAAATATCTCAGTCAGTTAAAAGTGGTTTAAAATCCTTGTTTTCCAAACGTGGTTCAGTATCAAAAGGAATTGGAAAAATGATACCGAAAATACGTAAAGCGTAGTTTTTTAACGGTGTAAAACATGGCAGAAAAGTCTCTAGAGGCAAAGGTAAAAACAATCGCCGCTACTGAGGCGATTAATATCCTTAAGGATAATCGTTATGCTTCCGTTGCACCAGAGCTAAATGCAGTTATTGGAAGGGCCACAGAACACATAAAAGCAATGAATCCAGAAAAGAGAAAGAACCTAAGAGCAGTTTTAACAGCATATATTAAACGAGATTTAGATGATGTATTATCTAAGCAAAAACAACAAAAAGCACAACAAGAAGTTGATTTAGCCAAGCAAGAGCAACAAAAGGCCGCAATGGAGGCAGCATTAAGTAAAGCAAAAGAGCGTGAATATAAATTAGAATGGAAGGCTGCTGGATATTATTATGCAATGGCTTATACTTCAGCACCTGAAGAACAAAAACCAGCCTTAGAAGCAAAAATAATGGAAATGGCAAAGAATTGCTTGCTAGAACGAAAATATTCTGAAGCTAGGGATATATATAGTGAATTAGAGGGGCAACCAAAAGCACGCGACTTGGCTGAAAAATTAGATAAGCTAGATAAGCTTGACTATATAGTAGAACGTTTTAATGATGGTAGTTTCTTTACACCATTTTATAATTTTTATTATTTAGGTTATACAAGTAAGCCAGCTGGAGACAATTTGGAAAGTAAATCAACAGTTGTATCAATAAAAGAACTACAAGGAAATTTACGCGTACTGCAAACAGGTAAGTTGGACGATGGTACAATTGTTGCATTAGCTAAAAAAGTTGAAAGTGACCGTAATAAAATTTTGGCTGATTTAGATAAGGAATTAAATATAAAACCTGCTGTGAGAGAAGCACTTGTTTTTATTAATACCAAGCAAAGAGAAATTAACGAACTTAGAAAAAAGAAAGAAGAAGGGGACCGGTTTCTTGAGGTTGGTTTACAGAAGATAGCCCAAGCTAGAACCCAGGTGACAAGCGACCCTGAAGGTGCCATGCGTATAGCTGATGATGCGTTCAAGCTTGTCAAGGCAGCAAAGAAGACAAAGGCAGTAGGGTGATTCAATGACTAACCGGTTAAAAGATGGTGAAAGTAAATCAATGCTGGGTAAATCAAAAGATATAGTACGTTCTGAACTCACTGATTTTTGTAGGCGATTAGGTGCCAAACCAGCTGATCTCTTTGGGCGTGAGATGTCAACTACAATAGATTATATTGCCAATGAGAATCTATCTTTGGCAAGTTTAAGGTTTGCTGCACGTAAGGCAGCGCTAGTAGCATTAGCAAAAAATAACGATTTTGATTTAACAAAAGTAGAACAAGGGCTTAAAAAAATTGAGCGTAAAGCACCTGAGCAAGGAAAAAGGCTTCGGCAAGAAGTCTATGCTGAGATTGCGAAGCTTCAGGGAGATTTTTTATCTGATTCAAGAAGCACAACAAACGAGCCAAAAAACTTTACCGAGCTTGCAACAAAAGCACTTAATGTATACGAAAATATGGGCCTTACGCTTTCCACAGCGGAAAAAAAGAAAGTACTTGAGGGGATTAAGACCCTCCAAGCTAATGGAGTTATGGTTAACATACCCTTTAGGGTTCTTGAGGATAGTTTGGCTTTAATTAGTAAGAGGGATGCTGTTGCAACAAATAGCTTTCTCGAAAGGCTTGCAAAACATGATCCATCTATAGCTTTGGCCCAGGTTTATCTGATTTATAATCGCTCAAATCCATCTGAAAAGGTTACTCAACCCCAATTTGCTAATGCAGTAAATATAGCAAAAACCCGTGGCTACGATACAGCTAAAAAACATTTATTCATAAGACAAGGTAAAGAAGATAATGCAGAAGAAATTGCAAGGGCTGCACTAAAAACGTATTGTTTTGATTATGGTGTTAAGTTTGATAAGGGCAAAGAACAAGAAATCTTAGGAAAAGCTTTTGCTGAGCAGGTAAAACCAGGAAGCAAACTTGGCATTGAATCATCTGTTTTCAAATATGCTTTCATTGCCACTTTGCAATCTGGCAATACTGATATGGCGAACGAAGCTATATATGAATTTGGACAAAAAAATCCAATAGCTGCCATTGATATTGTTGCGGATGCCACCTTGGTTTTATTTGGAAATAGTATTAAAACCAGGGATGTAGATACGTGGCAGAAAACACTAACCAAAGCAAAGGATATTGCAGGTAGAGATATCCTAGCTGGCTTGGTGTACTTTAGGAATACTATTTCGGAAGCAGGAATTATGCTTTCATCTTTAGATAATGTTGAAAGAAGGGTAAAGGCAGCAGCATAACTAAAACATTACTTTTATAATCTTAGATCACAATTAGTTTATACGATTTCTATGTTCAGAACATATTATATAAATGAAGCAAAGAAAGCCAAAAAAGCCAAAATTGCTGGTTGGGTTTACGATTTCCGCGATCTAGGCAAGCTTAAATTTATTCTTGTTCGTGACCGAACCGGCATATTACAAGTAACAGCAAAAAAAGGCAAGATTGATGATTCATTGCTTGATGCAATAAAATGCAATCGTGAAGACGTAGTTACATTCGAAGGCGAGTTAGTTCCAAATAAAATAGCACCAGATGGTGTTGAGCTTATTCCAACCAGCTTTGAAATTCTAAATAAGGTTGAGCGTAAGCTGCCAGTTGATCCAAGTGATGCTGTGCCAGCCGAGCTAGATACAAGATTAGACTATCGCTATGTAGATTTAAGAAGAAAAAAGGTTTCTGCAGTTTTTAAAATAAAATCTATTGTTGCAAATGCATTTAGAGAATATCTTTTGCAAGAACAATTTGTAGAAATCCATCCCTCTTGCATAACCGGAGCTGCAACAGAAGGTGGCACTGATGTTTTTCCCATCCAGTATTTTGAAAATCTTGCGTTCCTAGTGCAATCTCCTCAATTATACAAACAGCTAACTGTTATTGGGGGATTTGATCGCGTATTTATGACGGTGCCAGTATTTCGTGCTGAGAAACACAATACAGTTACGCATCTAAACGAAGTTTTACAGATGGATATTGAAATGGGTTTTGCAGATCACGAAGATGTAATGAAAATATTAGAAGGCGTTGTTCTACATGTATTAAATTCTGTTAAAGAACATGCAAGCGCAGATTTGGAAGCAGTAGGCAGTAAGCTTGAAGTACCAAAAAATATTCCACGCTATACCTACACTGATTTGATTGATAAACTGAATAAAGCTAAATTTAAAATCAATTGGGGAGACGATTTTTCAAAAGAAGCAGAAAAGAAATTACAAGAGCTGCTTGGAGAGGATTTATACTTTATATATGAATGGCCAACTGCCACACGCGCGTTCTATTCTATGCCACAAAAGGATGAGAAAAAATGTAATGCTTTTGATCTAGTTTATCGTGGCTTAGAAATTGCAAGTGGTGCACAAAGAATTCACAAAGTAGAAATTTTAGAAGATCAATTAAAGAAGCGTGGTTTAGATCCATACAAATTTGAATTCTATTTGAATGCTTTTAGAATGGGCGCGCCACCACATGCTGGTTGGAGCATTGGGCTTGAGCGTTTAACAATGAAGATCTGCAATTTGGATAACATTAGAGAGGCAACATTATTTCCAAGGGATAGAACCAGGTTGTATCCTTAGTGGGCGGTTTAAAATGTCTGTCTTTAAGCAAAAACAATCAGCACAAGAAGATGAAAAGGTTGGACGGTTAGTGCCAACCAGAAAAGAACGTACTTGGAAAGATATAGCAAAGACAGCAGCAATGGTTATTTTATCACCCTTAGCTATTGTAGGGTTATTAAGCGGGTGCGGCCCAGTGCCAGAGACTAAAACTGAAAGAAAGCAAGAAGAAATTAAGGAATTGGCATGGTTTCCTACATTTTTGTTAGAAAAAGAGAATAATAGTTTTAAAATTAAAGATGTTTCACTTGGTGTTCCTGCTTCAGATTGGAAGACATTTCCTGGTTCTTATGTTTCTACTAAAGATATACCACCAGAAATTAGAGATGCTTATCGAAAAGATCTAGAAGAGATAGTTATTCCAACTATTTTAGAAAAATTTAATATTACAGATCCAGATGTTATTGCAATTTTAGAAAATAATGTGTTTCTAATATTTTCAACTGGCGCAGGGAGTAACATACCTAGTGGGTATCATCATGGTGACGTTTATAGTATAGTAGATGTTGAAGGACATAAAATTGCTGTGTGCCCACAATCTTACTGTACTGAATATAATATCGTTAAATACAAAAAAGAAGAGTTAATACCTGGAAATGAAGTATTTGCATTACGTACAATCGTTCATGAGCTCTTACATGATGTTTTTTCTACTGGTTTATCTGAAACAGAACAAACAGAGTTTGTAGATGCTCTAAAACAATTTTTGGAAAATTTTGAGCTAGATGAAGAAAGTTTGAGAAAAATGATTGAACTTAGAAGAACGCAGTATAGTGTAATGGCTGGTGAAGTAGATGAATATCTTGTAAGTGAAGAAGGAGATATGATAGATATAATGAGGAAATTTAGAGTAGATTTTATCAGAGAGAAATATCCTGAGTTATCTAGAGAACAAAGACGCAGATTAGAGAGTGCTATATTTGCTATCGAAAACTTTCAGGTTGACGTTTCTAATCTAACATTAGGGCCTACTAGTACTCTTAGTGAGTATAGAGATAGATACGCAGAGTTAGGGATTAGTCCTGATTACTACAGAGAAACTTTTCTTATTCATGAAGGCTATTCTTATCTTATAGAGCTTGATATGATTCCGGAGAATCTTTTAAGATTTTACGAACCTTATATGCAGAAGACATTTTTATCACAAAGGAAAACCAATTATCCATTTTCTTCATGGAAAGAGTTAGAAGAATATCTACCACTCTTTAATGAATTCATAAGTTATGCTATTAGTAGATATGAAAATGGAGACTTCTGAACAGTTTCTCAATTAGCCTTTTAATTTTTGGTTTATAACATATACTATGGATTGGCGTTCCCATGCAATTATCGGTACGTTGCTAGCTGCACTAGCCTTATATTTAATGAATGTTAAATTTGAATCAATTATCTTCCTTTCGATTTTTGCAGGATTTAGCGCTTTATTACCTGACATAGACCATAAAATGAGTAAAATAAGGAGCATTGCTGATAAGTCATTTGTTTTATTTGCTTTGGTGTATAGCTATAACTCTTGCAGTAATTGTCAATTGCTCGAGATTGGAAAAACAGCAATTCTGCTTATTGGCATATACTTTCTTATAATTACTTTTCTAAGACCAAGGCATCGTGGCATAACGCACAGCTTGTTTTTTGTAGTGATCTATGGGGCTATTTTGTATCTTTTATTTAATTTCAATCTTGCAATAGCTGGAATAATTGGATATGCGAGTCACTTGATTGCAGATAAAGAGATAAAATTGATTTAGTTATAGTTGAAAAGCTTGGAATGGGTAGTAAGTTAATTTATACTCCTTAGTTAATATGAGTGCATCATAGTTTTTAATATCCTTAATAAAAAGATTACGCATCTCATGAATAAAACTATTAAGTTCATCTAAATTTCTAACTACTGATTCTATAGAAATATCATAAGCACCAATCTGGAATGCTCCATAGAGCGTAGATTTATGTTCTCTAAAAAAATTCATTAATTTTTTTCTCGTTTCAATGTTTTCTAATTTTATTAAAGTATGTGTGTGTAGATAACCTAACTTAGAAAAATCAATACTTGTACGATAACCTTGCAAAACTCCTGAATTCTCCAATTTCTTTATCCTATCAGAAATCGCCTTTGGGGTTAAACTTAAATCTTTAGCTATCTCTACTAAAGTTTTTCTTGCATTTGTGGATAGATTCTTAATAATCTTTAAGTCCATCTTGTCAACTTTTATTTTTTTTGGTTGGTGTATATATTCCAGCACTTCTGTTTTGTAGTTATCCGTAAGAAATTTCTTATTAAAAGCAAATGAGGCAGAGAAAATTGTAATTTCTTTTTCAACAATATATTTCCCATACTTAATTAAAAATTCATAAAGAAACTGATCAAATTGATAAGCGTTTTCGACTTCTATAACCCCTATTAAATCATATTTTCCAAAACAACTTGCTATCCATCCTACATATCTATGATCTATTAGAAATGTCAAGATCTCCTTTTCAGTCTTTATATCCAGTGAATAGAACTTTAACAGAATGCGATAGTAAGTTATACCAAGAAGCGAAGGATTCAAAACAGTATAATAACCTTTTATGTATGCCTCTCTTTCCATCTTTCTAATCCTATAGCCTGCAACTTCCTTTGAAATTCTTAGTTTTTTTGCTATCTTTGTAATAGGCTGCCTGGCATCCAAGTCCAATTCAGCTAGGATTTTCATATCAACATTATCTAAAGACTCCATATTTTATTATTTTATACTAAAATTAATAAATACTCCTTTTTGTGAAAATTTTTAATCATTAAATTAATATACATACTAAACAGCTAATAATAACATGATGGAATTTAAAACAAGCCCAAGACTTTTACCTGGCTATGCGCATGATTGGAACAATAATGGCCGTGCCCACAGACCTTGGTATATTCATTTTGACAAGCGTGATGGAGAACAAGGAAGATTAGCTAAAAAGCCAACTTTGAAGCAGTCTATTAGGATAATAGAATTGACACGTGCCGCTGGTGTAGATAATATTAATATCGGTTTTCCAACGGAAAAAATGAAAGGCGCTGAAGATTTAGTTGTAATGGCAAATGAATGTTTATCCAGAGACATGCGCCCCCG
>Ga0209343_10001512_pt1 | contig 31323 bp, 6 predicted proteins | sample RifCSPlowO2_02_FD_184026 | JGI IMG/M metagenome (GOLD analysis project Ga0209343, IMG submission 184026) | Groundwater microbial communities from Rifle, Colorado - Rifle CSP2_plank lowO2_0.2 (SPAdes) (version 2) | ecosystem: Environmental > Aquatic > Deep subsurface > Groundwater | place: Rifle... | reverse complement strand
GAACCTGCTGAAGAAGGGCATCCTCGGACGCCTGTACGCGCACCTGCTTTCGATCGACAACTTCGCGCGGCTGCTCGACCGGCGCGCGGCGCGGGCGGCTCGAGGAACGGACCCGTCATGAGCGCGCGCATCGCGAAGCTCCGTTCATGGCCTCGGTTGCCGCTGGCCATCCTCGCTGCGGCCTGCGCCCTGTCCGCCGGCGCGCAGCCTGCGGAGTTCGACTGCATGATCGAAGCCCGCCAGCAGATCGAGATCCGCAGCCCGGTCGAGGCGATCATCGAATCGATTCATGTCAGCCGCGGCGACTTCGTCGCCAAGGGCGCCGTCATCGCGATGCTGCAGTCCGGGCCCGAGCGCGCCGCGCTCGAGCTGGCAAAGTCGCGCGCCCGGGCACAGGGCGAGATCAAGGTGGCCGAGGCGCGCCTCGAGCTGTCGCGCAAGAAGCTGGGGCGCGCCGAGGGACTGTTCGAGCAGAAGTTCATTTCCGCCAATGCGCGTGACGAGGCGCGCGCCGACTTCGAACTTGCGACCGAGGAGCTGCGCCGCGTACGGGAGAATCAGCGATTGGCCGAGCTGGAGGCGCAGCGCTCGGGCGAGGTGCTCGCCCTGCGCACGATCCGCAGCCCGTTTTCGGGCGTCGTCGTCGAGGTGCTGCTCAAGCCCGGCGAATTCGGTGCCATCACCTTCAAGGACCCGATCATGAAGCTGGCGGAGATCAACCCGCTCAACGTCGAAGTGGTCCTGCCGGTCGGCCACTACGGGAAAATCCGCGCCGGACAGCGCGCCACGGTGATGCCGGAGACGCCGATCGGCGGCCGCTTTGAAACGGTCGTCAAGGTGATCGATCGCGTCATCGATGCGGCGAGCGGCACATTCGGTGTGCGCCTCGAGCTGCCCAATCCCAAGCACGCCATCCCCGCCGGCGTACGCTGCCGCGTACAGTTCGGCACCTGACGCACCGCTGCCCCGCAACGCGACTACTCACCGCGCCCGGCGAAGGCGAGCAGGTCGCCGAGGTAATCGTCGAGTTCGAGCAGTTCGCGCCGTGCGCGTGCGTAGGCAAGCCCCGCGGATCGCTGCGCCAGCGCGAACACGAGCCGGCCGACCCAAGCCGGCGGGGGTGTGCTGCGCGCAAAGCGCGGCAGCGCCCACGGCAGGTACGTCGCCACCAGATCGTCCTCGATCGACAGGATCGCCTGGCAGCTGCCTGGATCTCCTTGCCGGGCGCAACGACCGAACAGTTGCCGGTCAATGCGCGCCGAGTCGTTCAATTCCATCGTGATGACGTGCAGTCCGCCGCGATCGGCGATGCCGGGCGCGAGCCGGATGTCGGTGCCGCGGCCTGCCATGTTGGTCGCGACGGTGATGCGCCCGGGCTCGCCGGCGCCGCCAATGATCTGCGCCTCGTACTGGTCCTGCCGCGCGTTGAGCAACTGGTATGGCAGACCTGCTGCAGCAAGCGCCGCTGCGAGATGCTCCGAGGTCTTGACCGAGCGCGTCCCGATCAGCACCGGCCGCCCTGCCAGGTGCAGCTGCTCGACTGTTTTCACCGCGGCACGCCACTTGTCCTCGGCCTGCCCATGGATCTCGTCCGGCAGCCGAGTGCGCCGCACGGGCCGGTTCGTGGGAATGCGCGCCACGCGGCGCCGATAGACCGACCACAACTCGTCGGCGACCTCGCGCGCCGTGCCGGTCATGCCGCAAAGATGCACGTAGCGCCGGAAGAACCGCTGGTAACTGATGCGCGCCAGAGTTTCACGCTGACCGGTGACTTCGCAGTCCTCCTTGATCTCGATGAGCTGATGCAGGCCGTGCTCCCACGAGCGGTCGGGCATCGTGCGTCCGGTAAACGCATCGACGATCACGACCTTGCCGTCGCGCACGAGATAATGACGGTCGCGCTCGAACGAATGCAGCGCCGTGAGCGCCTTGCGCACCAGCTGCTCGCGGCGGTGCGGTCCGCTCCAGACGCCGGTCAACAGGCGCGCGAGCGTCTCGAGCCGCTCGCGGCCGGCCCCAGTGAGCGAGATCTCGTTCTCGCGCGTCTCGAAATCCGCCTCGCCCAGCTGGCGCGCGAGCGCGAGCGCCTGCCGATAGATGTCCTGCTCCTGCGTCTGGCTCACCTGCGTCGAGAGAATCAGGGGCGTGCGCGCCTCGTCGATGAGCACGCTGTCGGCCTCGTCCACGATGGCGAACTGCAGGCCGCGCAGCAACAGCCGGCCGCTGCGCTCGCCGCCTGCAAGCGCATCGATCCGGGCAGCTATCGGCCGCGGCCGGCCGCCGAGCACGAGCCGGTCGCGCAGGTAGTCGAACGCGACTTCCTTGTTGCTGCAGTACGTGACGTCGCAGGCATAGGCCGCCCGCCGCTCCTCGGGCGCCACGCCGTGCACCACGCAGCCGACCGTGAGCCCGAGCGCGGCGTACGCGGGGCGCATCCATTCCGCATCGCGCTGCGCGAGGTAGTCGTTCACCGTGATCACGTGCACGGCACGCCCGCCGAGGGCGGCGGCCGCGGCGGCGAGCGTCGCCGCGAGCGTCTTGCCTTCGCCCGTGTCCATCTCGGCAACCATGCCGTTCAGCAGCGCCCAGCCGCCGACGAGCTGCACGTCGAAATGCCGCAGACCCAGCGTCTGCCCGGCCGCTGCCCGCACCAGCGCGAACACTTCTGCGGCGAGCGGCTCGCTGAACCCTTCGATGCGCAATCGCGGGCGCAGCGTGCGGGCGCGCTGCGCGAGCGCGTCCACCGTTGCGCCGGCCAGAGCCGCCTCGCAGGCCGCCACCGCGCCCACGATGCGCTCGAGACGCGCGCGCCCGGACAGCCAGCGGCCTGCGACGTACTCGCCGGCTACCAGCAGCCGATCGAACAGGTTTTCGCGCGGTTCGTCGCGCTCGGGGTACGGCCCCGGGACGAAGGCGCTGCCGCTGCCCGCCATCACACCGTGAAGCGCGTCATGAACAGCTGCCGCGTCCAGCGGTACAGGCGCCAGGCCACCGGCTCCGCGTCGTGCTCGAAGCGCACATACGCGCGCTCCCCCACGGTGCCCGCGCGCAGCTCGGGCAAGCGCAGCTCGAACTCGAACCACTTCTGCAGCGCCTTCGGCTCGCCGCTCGAGCGGGGATCGATCGCCACCCTGCCGCCGCCGGCGCTCGAGAGCGCCAGATTCGGCAGGCGATGGCTTGCGGAAGGCACTTCGCGCGTGACCACCGCGGGCAGCGTCTCGTAGAGCCGCCCGGTGAGCTTCACCTCGATCTCGCGCGTGCGCGAGCGCACGAGATCGACGTCCCCCTGCGCGACCAGCACGCGCACGGTCGCCGCCTCCTCGGGCACCACGTAGCCGAGCGCCTCGCCCTGACGCAGGAACCGGTCCGGCAGGTCCTGCGCCTGCGCCAGCACGAGACTTCCATCGGCCGGGCTCACGATGACCAGTTCGGCCAGGCGCTCGCGGACGCGCTCGAGCTGTGCTTCGACCGACGCGATCTCTTCCTGCGTCAGCTGCCACTGCACGCGATCCGAACCGAGCTCGGCGTGCGCACGCACACGAAGCAAGCGCAGCTGTGCCTCGAGTACGCGCAGGCGCGGCCGCAGCTCCGGATCCACCGTTTCGATGAGCACCTCGCCGCGGCGCACAGTCGTGCCGGGACGCGCCACGGCGCGCGTGACGAAGCCATCGGTTCGCGCCCGCACCTGCGCATCCTCGGGCGCCCAGGTCACGCCCTCGGCCATCGTCCACAGCGGCAGCGGGATCGCAAACAGCGCAACCGCCAGCGCGCCGGTAACGGCAGTGGTGGCAAGCGCCGCACGCCTGCGCTGGCGCCGCAGCCTCGGATGGGTCGCCAGATGGATCACGCCCTTCAGCAGCGGATAGACGATCGCGCCGAACAGCACCCAGAGCGCGAGCACCACGCCGATGAAGAAAAACTGCGCACCGATGAACAGCGCGATGGCGAGGATCACGAAGTTGCGGTACAGGAACGAACCGATGGCAAAAAACACGAGCCAGGCGCGCTCGCCGCGGCTCGCCGCCACTTCAGGCTGTTTTGACCCGAACAGGCGCCGCTCGATCAGATTCACGAGGTACTGCTGGGCGCGGGCGCGCAGGTTCGGCATCTGCAGCAGGTCGGCGAGGATGTAGTAGCCGTCGAAGCGCAGCAGCGGATTGGCGTTGAAGACCACCGTGGAGATGCCGGCGATCAGCAGGACGTTGTAGAGCACGCCGCGCACGATGCCGGGTTCCGCCTCGAGCCACAGCAAGAGCGCGAGCGACGCGATGAACAGCTCCACCATCATGCCTGCCGCGCCGACCAGCACGCGACGGCGCGTTTCCGGGAGTGCCGTCGCCGCCGACGCATCGACGTACGGGATCGGCATCAGCACCAGCAGCATGATGCCCATCTCGTGCACCTCGCCGCCCCAGGCCTTGGTGGCGCAGGCGTGCCCGAACTCGTGCAGCGCCTTCACCACCGGGTAGACGAAGAACAGGATGACGAGGTTGTGCGGCGCGAGCACGCGATCCGCCAGGTTCTCGGTGAGCTCCGACCAGTGCATGCCGGCGACGATCACCGCCGCGCCCACGGCCGCGCACCAGAGCAGGAACGCGGTCCAGCCGAAAAGCGGCCGATACCACGGCAATGTCCGCTCGAGCACGCGGTCGGGATCGAACAGCGGAATGCGAACCGCCATCGGCGAAAGCAGGACCTGCAGCCAGGTGCGCTTGCGCACCCGCTGCGCGCGGCGCAGCAGCTCGCTGACGTCGGGCGTGACCTCCGACTGCAGCACGTCGGCGGCGTGCAACTGCCCGAGCAGCCGGATCATCTCGTCCTGCGTAGGCGCGTCGTCGCCAAAGCGGTTGACGCCGCCCCGCCAGATCTCCTCCACCGTGCGGTAGCCGTCCATCAACCCGATGATGAAGTGCGACACTGGGTTGAAGCGATGCATGCGGCGCGAGACGCGGTCCTCGAGCACGTACCAGCGCTCGCCGCGGTAGTGGTGGCGGTGGATGCGCACGTGGCTGCGCAGCCGCGGGCGCAGCGCCGCCACCCGGTACCACGACGAGCTGTGCAGATCCTCAGTCATCGCGCGGCACGCCTGAAGCGGCTACGGCAGGCTCGACCAGAGCCACAGCCGCAGCCAGTCGGTGAAGGCATGGGTCCAGATCCAGACGAGCTTGCGCTCGTCGACCAGGACCTTGCCGACGCCTTCCATTCCGGGTCGCAAACGCGAGACGCCTTCGTCCAGCCGCGCCTCGACGCGGAACACGTTGCGCCCCTCCTCGACGACGTTGACCGCGGTGATCTTGTTCACCGTGAAGCCGAAGCGCTGATCGGTCATCGAGGCGACTGCCAGTTCACCGCGCTGCCCGACCTCGACGTCGCCGAAGTCGCGCTCGTCCACCTTCAGGATGATGCGGAAGTCCTGCAGCGGTGCGACCTGGAACAGCACCTGGCCGCGCTCGACCGGCGTGCCGAGGCTCTGCGACAGGTCGCCGCTCACGATGACGCCGTCGAAGGGCGCCGTCAGCTCGACGCGCGCGAGCTGCTCGTCGATCTGCTCGAGCTGCGCGGCCACCTGCTCCAGCTGCGCGCCCACGATCTCCGCGCGCGTGCGGTCGTGCTTGGCCGCCGCCTCGCGGACCTGCTTGCCGTACTGCTCCCGCTGGCCCGCGAGGCGCACTCGCTCGAGCCGCAGGTCGCGGTCATCGAGCCGCGCGATGATTTCGGCGCGCTGCACCGTGTCGCCGGCGCGGCGATGCGCCTCCCGGACATAGCCGTTGAACGGCGCGCTCACCGCGCGTTGCACCTCGCCCTCCACCGTGGCGTCGGCCGCGACGCGGTACTCGCCCGTCGCGAAGGTGAGAAAGAGAAGCGCCGCTGCGCCCGCCGCGACGCCCAGCTTGAACAGCGCATGCCGCGGCCCGACCAGCCGTTGCCAGAGATCGCGCCCCTGGTCGCCGTGGCGCGCGAGCAGGCTGCGCTCGTCGCGGCGCTTCAGCTCCACGATCGGGCCCGCCACCGCAGCCACCGCCTCGCAGATCTGCACCGACGCGGCGTCGAAAAAGAACCCCGGCGGCCGTTCGAGGGTGAGCGCCCCGATCGCCGCGCCCTCGCTGTCCAAGGGCAGCGTCAGCACGCCGCCGGCTTCGGATTCGCGCGCAAGCTGCGCATGCGTAAGCGCAACCACCGGCAACCCCTCGCGTTCGGGCGGGTGCATCACCGCGACGCGCTGGTCGATCGCCTCGTCCATCGCGCCCTCCACCGCACGCAGCAGGTTGGCGCGCTGCTCGATCTGGCCGGAGTGCGAAACCGCCAGGATGCGCGCACGCGGTCCCTTGAGCAGGCCGATCGAAACGCGGTCGCAGCCGAGCCGCGTCGCCAGCTCCGTCACGAAAACCGTAGCGCTGTCCTTGAGGCTGCGGTGCTCGAGCAGCGCGGCGATCGAATCGAGCGCGAGCCGCAGCCGCAGGCGCATGGCCTCCTGCGGATCGGCATGCCGCCGCAGCAGCACTTCGAGCCAGCCCGAGCCCCACTGCAGGTCGCGCATCGCGCTGTGCAGCCGCGGCTCCGATCGCGATTCCAGGTCGAGCCCCACGACTCCGCGCAGCTCGCCGTCGACGCGTAGCGGATGCGCGAGCTGGCAGCGCGCCTCCGCGCCGGTCGCCGCCGGATTGCGCGCCGGCAGGATGACACCACGCCCTTCCCGCAGCGCGCGGTCCGTGACTTCGGCGAGGGCGGTCGCGTCGCGCCGCCCCTCCGGATAGAACGCCACCGGCGCGAGCAGCGTCGAACCCGGCTTGTGCAGCACCACCACGCCGCCGCTCACGCGCTCGATCGCGTGGCACTGCAGCGCGAGCCAGCTGCCGCAGAACTCCTCGATCGTCTGCGCCTCGCCGAACTGGCGCCAGGCCTGCTCGCGGTCAGGCCGCCCGCTGAGGTCCGCGACGCGCTGTGGCGACCCGTCCTCGTGCAGCCCGGGTTCGACCGAGCTCATGCTGCCGCGTGTGCCGCCATCCGCTTACTTCTTCTTCTCGGTGCCGCCCTCGATGTTGATGACACCAAAGCGCGACTCGTACTCCTTCACCACGCCCGCGAGCAGCAGGCTCAGCCGCTTGGCGGCGAAAGGGTTCACCACGATGCGGTCGGTGAGCTTGATCGCGATCTCCTTCTGCCCGCGATTCCAGGCCTCGTGCATGCCGAACAGCAGCACCACTTCCTCGCGCGTGCTGGTGACGTTGCAGACGTTGGCGTAGGCGCTCTTCATGTTCGAGTCGTCCCACTTGATCTTCATGCCCTCGACCCCGGTCTTCAGCTTGAGGCTTTCGAGATCTTCCTGTGCCATGGTCAATGCTCTCCTTGAGATTGTCGAAAAGAACCCGCGAAACAAAGTTGTGCAGCGTGCCGATGACGCCGCACCCGGTGCCGGATTTTACGCTGCACCTTCCGCAACCCCGGGCTTCACTTGGGGCCGTGGCTCTTGTTCAGCGTGCGAGTGTCAGGAAGTCGAAGCTCGAGAGCTTCGCCGACGCGCCACCCGCACCCTTGGCACTTGCCCAGAGAGGCGTGAAAGGCATGCCGAGACCGCGATGCGACTGCTCCCAATCGACCGTCGGGGCCGGCGCTGCGGCTCGCGTCATTCGCTTCGACTCGCGCTCGCCCCCGTCCTCGAACAGCCACTGATCGCTAAACGGCGCCTGCGGCAGGGTGCTTCCGGAGAACGAGACCAGCGTACTGCTGTCAGTGCCTGCGTACGTCAGCGAGATCGTGTTTCCTCCGGCTGCCGCGAGGTTCGCGCCGCCCGTCGAGGCGTCGGCGTTGCGCAGCACGTCGCGCTTGCCGCCGCCGACGTTACCGGCTTGCGGGTCGACTGGCGCGCCCATCTGGTCGCCCCAGTGCGGATCCTTTTGCAGTACCAGACCGAGCTCGCCCCAAGGCTCGCCGTGACGTGCCGCATCGCCCCCGGGGTCCTCGTGCCGCGTCGGATCGGCGCCGTCGCTCGTCGACAGCGCGTAGAGGTATTCCGGCAGCTGCGGTTGCAGCGCGCGGCTGACGGTTGCCGCGCCGAACGGCGCGAACGGCACGAGGTAGGTGTTGTACTCCCCGTTCCAGTCGATGAGGCGATCGCCCCCGGTGTTGGCGATGAGCACGTCGCGGCCCGCGCCGCCGAAAGCGATGTCCTCGTAGGAGGCCTCGGGCCCGTCCGGACTTTCATTGCCGCCGATCGTGTCCTTGTCGTCGTCGGCATCCAGAAGGTCGTTGCCGAAACCGCCGTACAGATGGTCGCGCCCCGTCCCGCCGACTATCCAGTCGTTGCCGAGGTCGCCGAACAGGGCGTCGTTGCCGTCGGCGACTGCCGCGCCATCCGCGTCATGGGCCTCGAAATCGAGGAAATACGGCTCGAGCTTCGCGAGTGCGTCGGCTTCGACGTAATCCCGGAACATGCCCTCGCGCGAATAGTTGCCGAAGCCCAGCACGTCGCCCGGATTGACCGGCGCGGCGAAATACCCTAGCAACGCCTCGGCCCCCGACATGGCATCGTCGCCCGCGCCGCCGTGCATCGAATCGTCGCCAAGGCCGCCGAAGAGAATGTCGTTGGCATGCTCTGGCGCGTCGTAGACGTCGTCCGTCGAGCCCTTATCCGTCAGGTTGAACGGCGTCAGATCCACCGTCTTCTTCAGCGCGCCTTCGACGTTGATTGTCGATTGCTGCATCTTGCCCGGGGTGCTGATCGTAGTCCCCATTTCGCCGTCTGCGAAGGCGGCGACGCCGTACAGCGGCTCGCCCGCAATGCTGTTGCGGCTGGTGAAGATGCGCCCGTCGTCGCCGAGGATGCCGTCGCTGCCGGTGCCGCCGGAAATCCAGTCCGCGCCCCAGCCGCCGATCAGATCGTCGTCCTCGCTGTCGCCGAAGAGGACGTCGTTGCCGACCATGCCGTAGGCGAAGTCGTCGCCGGATTCGGCGTGGATCTCGTCGGCGGCTCCTATGTCGAAGGCTGCCGATGCCGAGTCGAAATCAGAACCGCCCGGCGTGTAGTCGAGCAACTCGACCGCGCGCGGGATGAGACGCAGCATGCCGCGCGCCTCGTACTCGCTCTGGTCGTAGTTGTACTCAAGGAAGGCCGCGCCGTCGACGCCGCCCGTTCCCACCAGGCGGTAGATGTTGGCGTTGTCGCCGGCGATCGCGTCGGCGTCGCGCGCATGGCGTTGGTCGAGGACGATCGTGTCGGCGTTACCGCCGCCCAGTTCGTGATTGCGGTCGATGCGCTCGCCCGAACCGCCGAAGATGATGTCCGCGCCTGCCGGCAGCCGCTCGTTGCGCGTGTCGAGCGAGAACAGGCTCGAATTGTCGCCGACGATGTCGTCCTGTCCCAGGTTGCCGAAGATCACGTCGGCGCCGCCGTTGCCCTCGATGTAGTCGTCGCCGTCGCTCGCAGACTCGAACGACGCCGTGATGTCGAGCGTGTATCGACCGAGATCGAGCAGCGTGGGCGTCAAATCGAGCGTACCGCCCTCGATTCGCCTGGCGCCGACGGGCGCGAGCTCGTGCTGCGGGTTCGCAGCGCGATTGACGCCCACGGACTCCGGCCCGACTGCGGCTTCGATCGAACCGTCTCCCTGGACGATGTCGTCGCCGAGCTGCCCGAAGATCACGTCGTGCGCGGCGCCGCCGGCGATGTAGTCGTCGCCGAAACTCGCGACCGTTCCATCTTCGAAGCCGTCCTTTTCAGCGTCAAAGATCGACTGGCTGTGGTAGAGCTCAACGATCTCGTACTCGTTCCACGCCGCCGGCTCCAGGCCGTCCTGATTGCGGTAGTCCCGCGCGGCCCCGTTGATCAGCGCCACGCCGCTCACGTCGCCACTGCCGCCGTCGATATCCGTGCGGCCGTAGATGTGATCGCCCTCCAGCGCCCGGAAACGCGGGTTGCTGATGTCGCCGAGAACATCGACCCCCGTATTCCTGCGATGCAGTTGCACCGCATCGCCGAAGATGAGATCGTCGCCCGCGTCGCCGTCGATGTAGTCCCCACCCGCCCCGCCGATCAGCACGTCGTCGTCATCCTGCCCTTCGATGATGTCGTCGTCGCCGAGATTCAGGTCGCGCGAGATGACCCGAGCCGGGTCGATGATCTGGCTGCTGATCAGGTCGTCGCGTCCGCCGAAGCCGAACACGGCGGCGAGGCCGCCCTCAGCGTCGAGGTACTGCACGCGGCCGAAGTCGCCGAACACCACGTCCTCGTTCTGACCCGCGATGATGTCGTCGTTGCCCAGACCGCCGAAGACGATCAGCGGCAGCGTCGATTCCGCGGCGCGCACGGTGTCATTGTCGCCGCTTCCCGCGAGACCCGGGTCGACCGGCGTATGCGCCGCCGCGCCGCCCATCGTGTGCAGCACGAAGAAACCGTCCAGATCCGTGCCGCTCCGGCCGTCGTCAAGATCGACCGTGACGTAATCGCCGCCCAAGCCGGTGTTGAGCAGCGTCGTCGTGCGCTCACCGGCCCGTACGTGCGTGCCGTCGATATCGATCGTGTCCTCGCCCGACCCGGTCCAGTAGATGATGCCGTCGTAGAAGTTGCCGTGCGTCAAGTCGGCGCCGTAGGTGACGTCTCCGAACGAGAGGCCCCGGACCTGAATCTCGGCCGCGGACATATCGTCGAACAGACCGGTGCCCGTGGGCGTCACGATCGAATCGCTGATCGTGACGTCGGCATCGCCCGCCGCAGCCGCCTCATCGCTGACGAGCAACCGGTGACGGCCTTCGCCCACGTCGATGTTGAGGTTGCCGCGGATGTCGTCGAGCGTCCCAGTGAGGAACTCGAATACGTCCGCCTGGCCGGCCGTCATGCGGTCGGTGTGAGCGTTCAAATCGGCATTCGAGGAGATGAAGATCCGGTCGTCGCCGTCTCCGAGCGCGATGTTGGTCGCGGCGTGCACCGTGTCGAGATCGAGCTTGAAGCTGCCCGCGCTCGTGCCCTGCACGTTGAGGATGTCGTCGCCCGACCCGAAGCCGATGTTGACCTCTTCGAAGCCGTAGTAGCTGATGCCGTCCATGCGGGTGAGCACGTCGGCGTCGCCGGAGACGTTGAAGTCCTCGTCGCCGAGGATCTTCAGCAGGCTCACGCCCTCGCCGCCGTCGATTTCCCGCGTCACGCCCTGGAAGCCGATGAGGTAGGTGTTGCCGGTGCGCATCACCGAGAAGTCGGACTTGAACGCTTCGCGCGTGCGCGACAGATCCGCGTCGTCGTTGAGTCCGTTCAGCTCGCGCGCGAGCTCGTGCTGCAGCGCGCGGCGCACCTGCTCGGCGCTCGCGTCGAAGCCGAGCGACTCGGTCAGCAGCGTCTTCTGCACCGCCGGCAGGAACAGCTCGATGCGGAAGGTGCCTGCCGTCGCATTCACGGTCAGCACCTGGACGTCGTTGAGTCCGGTATCGCGCCCGACCTGGGTCGTTTCGACACTTGCCGTGCCGCCCGTCAGGCCGGAGGCGACCACGAGCTCGTTCACGTCCGTAGACGAAAGCTGCCCGGCGAACTCGATGTCGAAGCCGCCTTCGAATTGCGAGACGACGACATCTCCCGGCGCGATCGCCGGCAGCGCCTCCAGCGCAAGCTGCAACTGGGCGCGGGTCACGTCGTTCGGCAGATCCTCCGTGACGTTGTCCGGATCGCCGTCGGGGAATCCCAGCGTAAAGATCCCGCCGGTCGCGGTGATCGTTAGCCGCTGCACTTCGTTCTGGTTCTGCGAGGTGATGCCGTCGAGGCGCGTCGCAGACTCCGCCAGGCCTTGCATTGGCGTCACTGCACCGCCCGGCAACTCGTCAGCGCGGGTGAGCTCCGAACCGTCCACCGTGAGTTGCGCCACGTTCAGATTGCTCAGCAACCCGACGAAACGGATGACGTAGACGTCATCGTTCCGTGCGACCTCGACCAACCCGCCGGCCGCGTTCGCAGTTGGCCCATCCAAGTACTCGAAATACATGCTCTCGAGCACCGCATCCAAATCCACTGCGGAAATGTCGTGGTCGAGCGGGTCGCTCTCGATGTCCGTGCCGTCGATACCGAGCGTGAAAGTGCCGCCGGTCGCGTCGATACGCAGCGTCTGAATCTCGTTGAACGTCGTGCCCGGTGTCCCGAGATCTCCCATGCCTAGGCCCGCGAGCCACGTCGGAGTCAGTACCGCTTGGGTGTCTGCCGAGTCGGCGCTGTTGTCGATGTTGAGCACGTCACCGGACGCCGCACCCGTTTCCGACGTGAGGCCGAGATCGTTGATGTCGATGAGCGGCACGTCTTGCTTGCCCATCTGGTCGGTGAAGGTGACGCGGTAGACGTTGCCGCCGCGCGTGACCAGTACGTCGGGATCCGTGTCATCCACTCCAAACGCTTCCTCGACGACTTCTTGCAGGGCCGCCTGCAGCTCCTCCGCGGTCACGTCGTACGCGAGCGGGTCGGTGAAGTAGCGCTCGCCGTCCACGATGAAACCGGCCCGGAAGGTGCCGCCGGTCGCATCGACCGTGATCTGCTGAATCTCGTCCACGCCGCCGACGTTCGCGACTGGATCGGGTTTCGAGCCCTTGCCGAGCGTCAGCGCCACGGCGCGCGGCACATCGCCGGTGACGGTGAGCAGCGCGTTGATACCCGAGAGCAGGCCCGCGTTCGATACGTTGACCGTATCGGCATCCGCTTGGCCGTTGAGGAACGTGTGCCCGGAAACGTTCTCGACGAAGAACACATCCGAACCCTCGCCCGCGTTGATGGTGGTTGCGCCGCGCTGCGTGTCGTGGATGATGATGCGGTTGTCGCCGGAGCCAAGATTGATGATCAGCTCCTCGAGGCCGGTGTACTGAATCCCGCCGGGAACGAGCAGTCTGCCGCCGATCAGCTGTTCGCCGCCCATGCCAAGGCCGCTGAGGTGGTCAGCCGTGACGATCAACTCGGCCGTCGGCAGTTCCCCGATGCTGGTAACGTTGTCCGTGTCATTGAGGAAGAAGAAGTCGGTTTCCTCGTTCTCGTCCACCAGCAGGTTGGGGTTCGTCTTCTCGATGGTGTACTCGCTGAAGCCGGCGAGCGAGGGTACCTCTTCAGTGAGCCCGCCCTCCCACGGCCGCGAGATGATGAGCGTGGTCAGGCCGGAATCCGGCGAGTCGCCCTCGGGGTCGCTGCCGCCGATGATGACGCGGAACTTGTTCTTCGCTTCGCCGCGCGTGATTTCCAGGGTGTAGCCCTGGAAGTCCCCGGGGGCCGTGATCGCCGTGTCGAGCTGCGTCTCGAGCGCCTCCTTGACGGTCCGTTCGAGCGTGGACTCGACGACCTCGAGTTGATTCACGTTCGCGCCGCCGGGGCCGGTGAAGATGATCGTGTAGAAGGGACGATCGGAGTCCTTTGTAACGGTTACCGTTACGCCAAGCGTCTCAATCGCGGCTTTCAATTGAGCGGCTGACAGTCCCGGGGTGAGTGCATCCCCCGTAGTCACCGTAGCCCCGCCGTCGAGCGAGAGCCGGAAGCTGCCGAGGCTGGCGTTGAGCGTCAACGTCTGGACTTCGTCAACTTGCAAGCTTTCGTCGAACACCTCGAGAGCGGCAGACGGCGAGACAGCAAGCTTCACGATATACGTCGAACCGGATCCCGATACATCGACGCTGGCGACTCCGAGCAGATTGTTGAGCGCGGTTTCGATCAACTGCGCCTGGTTGACGGTCGGATCGTCGGGTGAAAAATCGATCGAGGCGGTCTTCGCCAAGCCGCCGTTGATCGAAAGCGTGAAGCTGCCGCCGTTCCCGTAAATCGTAAGTATCTGTTCTGCCAAGTCATCATCGTTAACGTCGGTGCCGACACGCACCAGGTTGTTGTCCCCGAACTGGATGGGCTGTTCGTTGCCGGGCAAGTCGAACGTGATGATGAATGCAGTTCCGGCGTCCGTTACGGTGACGTCCGGCCCGGTCAAAGCGTTCAGCTTGCTTTGGATTTCAGCAGCGACCGTTGCAGGCGATGCCGGATCGTAATTAATGGGGTCCGTGAACGTGGTCCCATCGAATGAAAGTTCGAAGGTGCCGCTGACCGCATCCACGGTGAGGAGTTGGACTTCCTGGATTCCCTCGTCAGCATCGCCGTTGGTGTTGGTAGTGACAGTAAGCACCCCCTGCGTGCCGCCCTCGATGCGCGTGTCGAGGACCGTCTCGCCCGCGATCACCTCGTCGAGATCGATGGTGAGGGAGAACGATCCGTCGGCGCCCGTGGGCACGGCTTGGACTGTCCCGATCGAGGGCTTGAAGTTCGTCTCGCCGGGCAGATAGATGGGCTCGCGTTCCAGATCGGCACTGCGGTCCTCGCTCAGGCCGCCGGTGATGACGAGCGGCCCTTCGATGCTGTTCGCCTGGTCAAACATTTTGGCAAACGATTTCGAATCATCGCCTTCCACCTTGTCGTCCGCCGCCGCCGTGACAGTCACGGTTTGCGGCGTGAACCAGTCGTCGCCGGTGAACGTCAATGTACTGGCTGAAGTACTGGCTGAAAGCACGACCTCCGGATCAAACGCCCGGATACCCAACAGCCCCGCCCCCCGCTGCGTGCGGGTCGGATCGGCGCTCAGGTTGACGGTAACGGTCTCGCCCGACTGCAGCGGCTTGGACAGCACGATCTGGTAGCTGTCGGACGCAGAGTTGTCGCCGTCGACGTCATCACCCGGGACGCCGCCGCCATTGAAGGAGTTGCCCGTCTCGACCACGTCGGTCGAACCGTTGCTCTCCAGCACCATCGCCAGCGCGACTTCGTCGTCGGCAATGTCGACCACCAGGGAGTTGACGACATCCGCGTAGCCGCCGCCGTTCGCGGACAACGTCAGCAGCGCCTTGTGGAAACCCTCGGTAAACGCATCGTCATGACCGAAGACGTAGACCGTCTGCGCCTGGTCGTAATCTCCCGCCGTAAAGGTCAACGACTCCACGACCGTGAAGGTGCCCGCGGGACCTTCGACTGCAAAGAAAAGCTGCGGATGTTCAAAGGCATCGTCAGCGCTGAGCTCGACTGTGACGTCGCCGGTCGGCGGCTTGGTCAGCGCCACCGTAACGGTGTCGACCAGCCGGAGCCCGTCCGTATCGGTTGCGCCAGCCGCGATCACGCTGCCGTCACCAAAGCCGTGTACCTGATGCGCCTCGAAGGCGACTGTTCCGCCGCCCGTTTCGCGCAGGTCGATCGCGTTGCCGTCGTCGCCCACGATCTGCACCAGCGTCGCAGGCAGCACCACGCCTTCGTAGCGCAGGATCTCGATGCGGCTGGTCTCTTCGAGCGCAGCGATCCAGGGATTGGCGACCGTGATCGAGTTCGCGGTATTCGCGATGATGAGCCGGGTCTGGCCGATGCCGGCACCGGCAACCACCTTGACGGTCGCGCCGCGCAGCGCGTCGTCGCCCTGCGCGGTCACGAAGGGCGGCAGGCCGCCGACGATGGCGAGCGTGCGCTCGCCTTTGCTGAGATTGCTCGTCTCGACCTGGAGCGTGTCCACGTCGAAGCCGGCGCTCGCGCCGACGAATTCGATCCGGTAGCTGTAGTCCCCCGCGGCGCCGATCTTGGTGACGATGGCGTCGATGCCATCGAACGCATCGATGGCGTTCGCGATCGACAGGCGCACCTTCTCCGGGTCGAGCGGGATGAAAAGCATTTCCTCGGAAACCTGCTCCCCGAGCCGGATCTTGAAGTTGCCGTCGGAGGCGTCGAACTGCAGCCTCTGAACCTCGTTCTCGACGCCGCCGCCCTCGGTGTCGACGATCACGCTCGCCGTGCCGTCGCGCTGCGGTGCGACCTTTCCCTGAACGAACAGGTTGTTGACGGAATCGGACGGCGCGCCTTTCTCGAGCGTCACGTCGTGGGTGATGAACCCCTCGCCCGTGCCGACGATGTCGTTGAAGGTCAGCACCACGTCGGTCAACGCCAGCGCATCGATGGCGACGGCTTCGGTGCCCTCGAATTCGAGGAAGAAGGTGGTGCGCACGCGCGTGACAGTCACGTCCTTGCTTGACACCGCTTCGATCGCGGTCTTGATGTCCAGGGCGAGTCGATCAAGTTCCTCTTCACGGTTGAGCGTGTCGGCGTCGTCGCCGTCGGCAGTCTTGCCGTCACCCCGGATATCGAAACTGATGAGCTCCGTTGTCCATGTGCCGCCGAGGTCTGTGTCCTCGCTGTGCAGCTTGAAGCTGCCCTCGGTTCCCTGGAGCACCAGCGTTTGCCTCGCGTTCTCGCCGTTGCCACCGTCGTTGCCGACCTTGATCTCGGCGCTGCCGGTCTGATACGCGGTGAAGTACGCGGTCTGCGGCGTGAACCAGTTGGATTCGTCGAAGGTCAAGGCGATCGAGTCTCCGCCCGTTCCAAGCACACCGTCAGAGTCGCCGGTGAACTTCACCCCCGCCGGTGCCCGCGAGGTGACGACCACCCGCGTGCCGTTTTCCGGCTTGCGGGTGAGCACGACCGTGTAGTGATCGGTGGCGAGCGGGTCCACCTGCGAAACGACCGAGCTGCCGTCGGAAATCGTGATCCGCACCGCCGGCTCGTCGTCGTCGGCGACATTGGCCGAGATGCCGACCACCTTGATGCCCGAATAGGCGTCGACCTCGCTGTCCACCGAGTGGGAGATCAGGCCGCTGTGGCCCAGCAGGTCGTTGCTGACGACGTCGGGCGTGGGGCCGTTCGCGAAGAACGTGTCGCTCCCCAGCCCGCCGGTGATCTTGGTGAGGATCCCGGCGCTCGTGCCGAGGATGAAGAAGCGGTCGTCGCCCGCATCGCCGTCGACTTCCACCGTCTCGACGCGCACGAACTGGATGTTCAGGCCCGCGCCGTAGATGCCGTTCTCGGTGACGACGAAATCGTCGTTGAACTCCGTGCCGATGACGATGATCGTGTCGAAGCCGTCGCCGCCGTCGATGTTGACCGGCGCGTTGACGGCGTACTGGATCAGGTCGGCACCGGCGTCGCCCGACACGTCGGTGCGCTCGCGCAGGTCCTCCTGCGAGCCGACCAGCGCGAAGGCGCGGATGAGGAAGCTGTCGTCGCCGTCGTTGCCGTAGAGGGCGAGCGGCGCGAGGTTGTGATAGACGACGAACTCGTCATTGTCCTCGCCGCCGAAGATCTTCATCGCGTTGCTGATCCCGTTCGAGAGATAGCCGCGCGTCGTCTCGATGGTCGCGAAGACGTCGGCGAAGGGCACGCCGGCCGCGGCGCTGCGCTGCGACTTGTAGAGCTGCCCGATCTGGAAGAACTCCTCGCCTTCGCCGCCGTAGATCTCGATGTCGAGGCGCGTGTCGTCGATGCCGAAAGCGTCGTCGCCCTCGAGCGCGAAGATCTTCATGCTGTCGAGGGAGCCGCGGTAGTTGACGCGCTCGACGTGCGTCGTCTCGGCTTCGATCACCGGTACTACCGCCGGCTTGATCATCGCTACGAAGGCGAGCCCGTCGTTGGCCACGGCCGCACGCAGCAGGAACATGTCGCTCTGCTCGGTGCCGAAGACGTACGCGGCGTCGTCGGTCGTGCCGCCCGAGTCGAAGAGGTTGATCTGCGAATCGGCGTCGCCGCCGAAGAGGTACACGAAATATGCATCGCCCTCGGGACCGCCGTCGACCGTCAACTCGGCGTTGACGCCATTCACCACCGCCTTGGCCGGCGGGATCTGGTTCAGCCCGTCCGGCGCGCTTGCGAGCTCCGCTCCGTTGATGCCAATCTGGACGTTGACGTTGAGAACGTCCTGGTCGTTGTCGTCAAATTCCGGGGTGTCGGTTCCGAGCACGTTACCGCCGAGCACGTAGGTCGGCTGGTCAATCGACTGCACGCTGATCACGTCGTCGTTGCCGCCGCCCACTACGAGCAGCTTGGTGTCGAACGCGCGCAGGGCGGGAAGATCGTCGAGCTGTGGCGAGAAGGTGATCGTGTAGCTGCGCACGACGCCCGGGTCCAGCGTCCCCGCCGTCGGACTCACGTCATCAATGAACGTGTTGCCGCCGACCAGACGCAACGACGCCAGCGCATCCTTAAGCTGCTCGGCTGTGACGGTGTACGGCAGGACGACCGTCTGCTCTGCGCCGGGCACGGTGCCGGTGCCGTCGCCGGTCGGGTCGGCGAACTCGAGCACGAAGTAGCCGACGTCGGCGCGGATGTCGAGCCGGACTTCTTCTGCCCGAGGCGTCGCGCGATTGCCCTGATGTACTTGGGCCGCAGTGACGATCGTGCTCTGCTCAAGTTGCTGGTCCGGGAGATCCTGCGTGCGCAGCACGCGGATGTCATCCTTGCCGTCGCCGCCCTCGACGATGGTCATGCCTTCGATGGTGCTGACGACCGAGGAAGCATCGATGTTGCCCTCGGCCACGCGGTTCGGCGGCAGCTCGCTCAGAATCGTGTCGCCGCCGACCCTGAAGGTGTCGTCGCCGCCGCCCATGCGGACATCGACGACCTCGAACCCCTCGAATTCCGCACGCCCGTTAACGACCGCCGCAACGTTGACCTGAGCTACGTCGGTGGACGCCGGATTCAGGAAGGTGATGGTGAATGTCGTCACCCCGCCGTCCACGCTCTTGACGACCTGAACGTTGGTGATCCCGGAAAGCCCCTCGAGCGCTGCTTCGACCAACGCGCCCACGTCGGTCGCGCCGAGTTCGATGGGAGCACTCCACTGGCCGCCGAACTCCAGCCGGAAGTTCTCGACCACCGTGCCGTCGATCGCCACGGTCTGGATTTCGTTCAGCACGGGATCGGCGCTGCCGTCCTGAGTGGTTGCGACTTCGATACCGTCCGTGGAAAGCAACGTCATGCCGAGGCCGCTGACGACGCCCACCTCGACGCCCGGGAATCCGGTCCGGTCCTCGAGGAACGCGGTGAGATAACCCGTGTCGCTCCCGGTCTCCCCGCTGTCGTCGATCATGATCGTGTCGTGACCCTCACCGCCCACGACCACCAGGGGCCCGAGGCCAATCGGTGCGTTCAGGCCTGGCCGCAGCATCGCGACGATATTGTTCACGACCGCACTGCCGCCCACGGTGACGAGGTCATCCCCGTCGCCGCCTTCCACCCGGACCGGCACCGTTTCCGCGGTGCTCTCGACCGTCACTTCGTCGTCGCCGCCCAGGCCCTTGATCTTGATCTGCAGCACGTTGGCGTCGGCCGCCGGAGGAACGTAGGTCACCGACTGCGTGCCGCCCAGCGTGATGTTGCTATTTGTGAGCGTGATGTCGTCCGCATTGCCGGTTCCCAACACTTCGATCACGTCGCCGGAGTCCCACGGATTGCCCGTGTCGTCCACCGTGGCGTTGATGACCGGTGTGCCGACGTAGAAGATGTACTTGTCGCTGCCCTTGTTGCCGTCGAGCGTGATACCCGCGGCTGCGGTCTCGTACACGTGGAAGGTGTCCACGTGGTCGCTGCCGATGATATCGGTGATGCCGACGACATTCTTGACGATGACCTGGTTCGCAAAGTCGCCGATCTCGTCGCCGCCGCCGGTGACGGCACCGAACCCGACTTGGATTTGCAAGCCGTCCGGACCCGCAGGATCGAGGAGGAAGAACGTGAGGTTTTCCGCCTTGTCGGAAAAATCCAGCACGCCGCCGCCCGTCGAGCCGTCGATGATCTCGACGCTGCCCGAGTCGGCTAGATCGAACTCGTCGAAACCCGCGCTCTTCTGGTAGCTGTCGTCGCCCTTGCCGCCGACGAGAGAGTCGTCCCCGCCGCCGCCGTACAGATAGTCGTTGCCGTCACCGGCGCGCAGCGTGTCCGCCCCGGCCGATCCGTTCAGGACGAACGAGCCGACGCTTGCCGGCAGCACCGGAGGAACGCCGGTGAAGGAACTACTCCCCGGCAGATCGTCGCCAAAGAGCCTGTCGGCGCCAAGCCCGCCGTCCACCGAGTCCGGGCCGCCGTTGCCGATCAGCATGTCGTCCCCGGCGTCGCCGTAAAGCGCGTCCGCGCCGGCGCCGCCGATGAGCACGTCGTTGCCGTCGCCGCCGCGGATCTCCGCGACGACGCCGCTGCCGACATCCGAAAGGTCGATGACGTCGTTGCCGACCCCGCCGTCCGCGACGATGCGGCTGACGCCGTAGAACGGGAACAGCCGGGCCACGCCCTGCGAAACGTTGAACTGCTCGGACCAGACCACCACGCCGCCGTTGTAGGACTCGACATGGATGTCCTCGGAGACGTCCTCGATGTTCCCCTTGAGACGGTTCGCCGCATTCGACCCGACATTGAGCGTCAACGTGTCGCCGGCCTGGTTCGCCAGGATCGAGGGCCGCTCGAACGGGATGTCGAAATCGAAGAGCTTCAGCCGGATGAACTCGTACTCGTAGGTGATCTTCGTCAGCAGCAGGTTGATCTCGAGGAACGCTCGCAGGAAGAACTCGACGACTCCGCTGATGTCGAAGATCGCAAGCGGGTTGTAGTCGTTGGCGACGGTGTTGGCGATCATCTCGTTGATGCGCACCTTGCCGTCGTCGTCGAGGTCCGACAGGTTGAACAGGATCGTCGCCTCGATGCCGCCCTCGACGCCCACCTTCGCGAGGCCGAGCGAGAGGCCCGCACCGACCGAAATCTGCGCCGACAGAACCGCTTCCGGCCGATCGAACCCGGTCTCGAAATCGATATCCGAGAGGAAAAACCCATCGAGCAGCGTGATCGGGTTATCGGAGGCGAGGAAGCGCTGCAGGCCCAGCGTGTCGTAGCCGAACCCCATGTCGATGCTGCCGCTGACGCCGCCGCCGAAGATGCCGACGATCGGGCCGTAGATCGGGATTTCCTGGCGGTAGAAGAAGCTGAAGCCGAATTCGGGCAGCTCGACCGTGACGAGCGTCGCCGTCTGGCCCATGAGCAGCTTGAAGATGTTTGACGGATCGCTGATGAGCGGGAAATCGATGCTGCCGGGCTGCGTCACGCCGGACTTGAAGCTCTTGGTCTTGGATCCTGCGGGCTTCGACTCGGCCGGTTGCGAGCCCGAGGGATTCGCCGACGCGTTCTTGAGATTCCTGACGTTGCGCAGATCCGTCGTCCCGGCGGGCAATGTCGTCGGCACGAGGACGTCCACGACACCGGCTCCCAGCGAAAGGTCGAGCCCCGCCGGGCCGTCCATCAGCACGAGGTCGCCGAAATTCAGCAGTACCGAGTCGCCGCCGGACGACTCCTCGGCGGCATCGGTGATCAGATCGAGGAGGAAATACAGCTGGTCTACGAAGTCGAGGAACGCGACCACCTGCGGCCCGTGCGTCGGGTCGAACATCACGATCAGGTCCTTACCCGTGATGTTGCCGCCGAGCAGGTCGGAAAGGAGCGGCACGCGGGCGTTGAGGAAACCGTCCGGCCCGATGAGGAAGCCGAGCGGATCCAGGATGTCGCCGATCGACTCGAGCAGCGGACCTGCGAATTTCGAGATGAACGAGCCCAGATCGACCGTGACGTCGAGGAATGCGACGTCGGGCGAATTGACGACCAGCCCGGTCTGCGGCGTCGCCTCGATCACGAAGTCGACCACGATGTCGGTAGCGATCGACGGCAGCACGTTCCCGAACTCGTCCCCCAGCGTGCTGAAGTCAACCTCGGCGTGCGCGCGCAGCACGGCGCCGCCGATGAGGCCCGGCTCGAGAATTTCGCTGATCGACGCCGAAAGCAGTTCGGGAATCGACAGCCGCCCGTCGCCTTCCGGCTGCTCGAGGCGGCCTTGCTTGACCGTCTTGACGGTCGCGGTGCCGTCCGCGGTTCCGCGGGTCAGGCCGAAGCCGGTGCCTTTCGACAGCGCCGTCAGCGCGGCGACGTTCTGGTTGGCGAGGTCGCCCTGGAAGGCGATCTTGTAGATATTGCCCGACTTCGTGACCGCGACGTCGCCCTCCTCGATGCCATCGAGCGCTACCAGCGCCGCCTTGACCGCCGCGGCGGTTGCGTTATAGGCAATGTTTGCGCTCGTGTCGTCCTGGAACTTCAGCCGGAAGGTTCCGCCGGTCGCATTGACCGTCACGCTCTGCACTTCGTTGCGGCCCGCCAGTGGCTCGATCGCGTCGATGCCGCCCTGGATGAACAACTTGGTGAAGTCCTCGTTCTCCGACGTGTCGAAGCCGACGCTCACGTCGAGGCCGTCGCCATCGAGGTCGATCCCGTCCGTGAGATTCAGCGCGAGGAACAGCAGGCGCCCCTGCGCACTTGCGGGGTCCTCGGCGTCGGTCGTGAAATCGATCGTCGCCGAGACGCTCAGCTCGTCGTCCTGCTCGGCGGCAGTGTTGGGATTGTCGTAGTTCGAGACAAAATAGAAGCCGATGCTCTGGTCCAGACCGAAACCGACATGGAGGTTGAAGTCGATCGTGACCCTCGGTGTGAAATCAGCCTCGATCCCGAGCACCGGAATGCCGACATCGAAGCTGATCTCCGGCGCCGTGAAGATGAAGGTCTTGCCGATGTCGAAGTCGATCTGGATCGCGGTAGCGGAGAATGCGTCGGTTTCTTCACCTTCCGAATCAAGGTAGCGAAACACAACGTCGTCCGGCGTGTATAGGGAATCCGCATTGGCGTCGCGCAGCAGCCCGAGCGGGTTGAGCGCATCGAAAATGGTCTGCTGGATCAGGCCGACGAGGCCCTCCAGATCGAGGTTGTTCTCGCGGATCGTGTTGGCGAGCGGCTTCAGCAGCTCGTCGCGGAAATCCTCGATGACGTGCGTCGCCGGATTGTCGGCCAGCAGATCGCCCACGAACGGCAGCTCGATGCCGAAGATCTGGCCGCTGAGCGCGTCCTGCAGCGTCTGCAGCACGCGGTCGAGCCCGTCGATCACCATCGCCGGGTCGCTCAGCAGCGCGAAGATCCCGGGCAGGTTAGCGGCAAGATCCTCGAAACTGAAGCTCGGTATGCTCGGGAATGAAATGTCGTTTTCGTCGCCGTCGGGATCAGCGTCTCCGGTCGCGAACAACTCGTCAACATCGAACGTGACCGCAAGGACATTCGGGTCGCCCATCGGCACCATCAAATCCTCGGTACCAATATAGAGCGGCAGGCTCGCCGAGGCGTTCGCGCCGAAAGTGATGCTCGACGTTCCGACGAAGCTCCCCAATTCATCTAGGTCACTGTCCACGACGCTGCCGCCGAAGCCGACCAGCACCAGCCGGCCGTTGCCGTTCGCGTCGATCAGCGAAATATCGATGTCCGCGGCAAGTGACGCGCTCCCGTCCTCCACAAACAGGCCGAACGGCCCGAGCTGACCGCGGAACGACAAATCCTCGCCGCTCGCCCTGGCGGAAGCGGAGAGCTTGGTTCCCGCGGTATCGATATAGAACGCCTTGTCCTCGCCGGACAGATCGAGTCCCATCAGCAGGTCGAAACTCACGTCCGCCGCGACCGCGAGATTGCCAGTGGCGCTCAACGAGACGAGATTCGTGAATACGTCCGGCAGACCGGCATCCGCCAGATCGAGGTTGAACGGCCGGGACAGGTGCGTTCCCGCTCCGAACGTGAAGTCGAATTCGAGGACGCCGTCGATCGGATCGAAGGACAGCACACTGAATGGACTGAGGCTAAGACCGCTGACACCTCCCGAATTCGTCAGCATGATCTTATTGCCGTCCCACCCGACAGTTACATCGTTTTCGCTGAGCCCCCAGCTTACGAGCACAAGGTTGAGCGCGGCTTGCAGTTGGTCCTTGAGGTCGTCGCTGCTGCTGTTATTGGCGGTGTCGGCGGCCTTGACGGTGACGACGCTCTCCTCCGGCTCCGCTCCGCTCTTGGAAATCTTGAACGAAAGATCCTCGTCCAGCTTGCCGTCCGCAGGGGCGTCATTGTCAAATGTAAATGGGCTGTCAAGCGCAAATGAGAGGCCGCCAAATCCCATGCCGAGCGGATCGCCGATCGCAGGCAGATCGAACACATTTCTCAGCAACGCTTCGAGGGCCTGCACCCCTCCTGCGGGATCGGCGGCGATCGCGTCGATGCGCTCGGCGAGCGCCCCCGCGATATCGACGAGGTCGGCGATGCTGCGGTCGATGAGCGGAAGCTTGTAATCGATTGCGCCCGCCACGGCACCGCCGCCCCCACCGCCCTCCTCGCCGTCGCCGGCGGGCGCCGATCCGTCCAGCTCGCGCAGGAATCCGATCAGCAGCTGGAGTCCGTCGATGATATCGTCGAAACTGAGATCGCGGAACCGGTCAAGAATATCGCCCACATCCGGACCCGAGAACGCGATCGGGCGGCGCATTGTGCGATCGCTGTCGGAAGTCGCCAGGCTGATCTCGCCGGTGCCGTTGTCGATACTCAGGGTGACGCTGCCGGTAACTCCGGCGTCGGTCAGCGCGTCACTGATAGCCGTGTTGAGCGCAGTTGCAAGCGCGGATCGGCTTGTGAACCCGCTGGTGTCGTCCGCCAGCAATACGACGATCGCCTCGTTGGTACCGTCCGAAATGGTGAAGCTGACGTCCTCGTCAAGCACGCCGTTGCTGGGGGCAGCAGCCCCCAGAACGGTCGGTGTCGTACCAAGACCAATCACGTCAAAGCCGATACCCAGCGGATCGCCGAAGGGCGCCGGCGCCACGAACCAGTCTTCGCTCGCGGAGCTGATCTCCACGAAGGCATCCAGTCCCGAAATCCCCGAGAGCACTCCGTCGGGACTGACGTCGAGAGAAAGGCCGACGCCGCCGGCGAGCGTGCCGCTGATAAAGCCCGTGCCCGGATGCTCCTCGGTGCCGGACGGCGTACCGTCGTAGAAGAACTTGCCGTCCGACAGCGCCGCCGCGAGCACTGCGATCGACACTCGGGAATCGCCATCGACCGGGTTGACAACATCGACGTCGAGGTCGGCCTCGAAAAACTTGTTGTCTTCGAGGGTTCCCTGCCCCTTCGCCGTGATTCCCAGGAACCCGAGCGCCGCCGTGAGCGTCACCGGATCAGGCGTCGCCAGCGAAATGCTGCCGTCGAGCGCAACATCTTCGAGGAAGAATTCGAGCGCCTTGGCGCGCTTGGTCTCGCCGGTGCCCGGCGTGAATCCCAGCTCGCTCACCGCGCCGTTCAGCTGTATGCCGCCGGTCCCAGGATCCCGGTCGAGCGGAACGTTGATCGAAAGCTTGGTCACGAAGTCGGGATCGCCACGCAGGCCGATGCGGTTGCCGACGATGCTGATCTGGCCCACCTGCTGCGCGACGCGGAACACTTCGACGTCCGGCGTGCCGTCGTCGTCCTGATCGCTGTCGCCGAAGGCCGTCGTAAGCGCCGTATTGACGACCGCCTGGATATCCGCGACGAGGTCGTCGATGCTCAAGTTGCCGGGCTGGGCCGCGACCGTTACTTCAGGTAACGCCGTGCCATTGACGAAGAGCGTGAACTTGATTTGATCCGTCGTCACGCCGTCGTAGCGCGTCGGCGCGCTCGCGAGGCCGAGCTGCTGGAACGCCGCATCGCCGTATTCAGTGTTCACTTCGAGACGTCCGCCCACCGCGGTGGCGCGGGCAAGCTCGTTCACCGAGACGCCTGCCGGACGCGCGGAGAGCGAGACCTTGCCGCCCCCGGCCTCCGCCTTGACCGCGGAAGCGATCTGCAGCCCCAGACTGCCGCCGGTCGCCTCCAGGTTGATCTGGGAGCCTGCATCGGTCGTGACGTCGACGCTGATCGCGCTGATGCCCTTGCCGGTCAAGGCGCCCGCGAGCGCGTTCTCGAGCGCCTGCGCGATCCCCACGGAATCCGCCGCCGCCTTGGTCACGCGCCCGGCAATGCCCTTGAGCGCCGAATCGTCAGCAACCAGCTCGGCGACGTTGCTGTCGCCGGGATCGAGGAATGTGATTTCGTAGGCCGTTTCGAGCCGCGTTGCGTCGTCCGACCGGGTCACGCTGACATCAGCAATGCCTGCCGCCTCCAGCGCCGCTTCCACGGCGCCCGCCGCAGCGTTGTAGGCGAGCGGCCCTGTCGGCGTACCGCCGAACGAGAGCGTAAAGGTCCCCCCGGTTGCCTGGTGCAACGTCACGCGCTGGACTTCGTCGGTGCTCGGATCCGCGCCCGCGGTGATGGTCGCGACGACCGCGCGAGCCGGGATGGTGAAACTCAGATCCGTCGCGAGGGTCGTGAGCGCAGGCTTGCCGGCATCGAACAGAACGCCGGCGGCCAGCTCGACGTCGAGGAACCCCAGCGTCTTGCCAGCGTCGATCAGCGCCTGATCGACCGCCGCCTGCACGTCGGCGCGCAGATCGTCCAGAGAGGCGTTGCCGGACGTGGCGGTATCGTCGACCGTGATGTTCGCGATGTCGACGAACGGCGTCGCGTTGACGAGTGCCGAAGGATTGGCCGTCAGCTGCGCAACGTTGCTCTTGGCGAGCGCGCCCAGGAAGGTAATCGTGTAGGTCGAACCCGATTTTGTGACACCGACGTCACCCACCGCGATGCCGTCGAGCGCCACCAGCGCTGCCTCCACGCTTCCCGTGCCCGTGGCAAGCGCGTTGTATGCGATGGGCGCAGTAGCCGTGCCGTTGAAACTAAGCTCGAAAGTCCCGCCGGTCGCGTTCAGCACCGTAACGCTCTGCTGCTCGTCGGTCGAGGCGTCGCCTTCCACCGTCGTCACCACGGGCACCACCGGGTCGTAGAACAGCTTGAGGCCGAAGTGCGCGTCCGCGGACAGCTGGCCGTTGTCCGCCGGACCTACCAGCGGATCACCCGCAGCCGATGCCGCGACCAGCAGGCCGGCCGGGGCGCTCGGCGTAGTGAACGTCACGGTGTAATAGCGTTCGATGCCAATGACGGTGAGACCGACCGTCACATCGCTGATGCCATCGAGACCCTGCAGTGCGGCTTCCACGGTGGCGGCGGACGCGTTGAAATCGAGATCGCCGCTTGCGTCGCCCAGGAAGTTCAGGTTGAACTTGCCGTCGGTGGCGTTCTTGAGCGCAATGATCTGGACGTGATTGTCCACGGCGCCGGCCGGACGCTCGACGCTCACGCTCGCCGCGGTGGAGTGCACCGCCGGGGCAATTTCCAGCGTCTGGCTCGGATCGAGATCGATGCCGAACGTCAGCCCTGTCGTAAGGTTTGCCGACATGCTGAACGAGCCATCGGTCTCGATCTGCGCGAGTTCGCCGAGACTCGCCCCGAAGTCAAGCTCCGCCAAGCCGAAATCGAGGGCATGCGAGAAGTCGATGTCGAAGGTGAGTTCGCCGCTGCTCGGGTCGTAAGCGGCTTTCAGCGCACTCCCAGGTTCGAGCACCTCTGTAAGCCGGGCGACCAGCCCCTGGATGCTGGAGAACTGGAGATCGTCGAAATCGACGTCGCCGTCGTCATCGTTGTCGGGGTCCAGCAGATTGCCGCTCACGAACAGCGGGTCGAGCACTTTGACCTTGAACGCGGCGGCAAAATCAAGCGCCCCGCCCAGCGTCTTGCCGTCGCTGAACGGGATTTCAGTGTTGAGCGCCTCGTTCGCCGCCATCGCGGTGAGCATGTCGAACACCTGCCGCAGCATGCCGAGCGCCTCGGTGGGCGTGACGTTGCCGAAGTCGAGCAGGTCGATGATTCCGGTACCCGTGTCCGCGTCGAGAACGATCGCAGGCGTCAGAGCGTCGAAAATGCCTCCGGAAATGTCCGCGGAGAACGTCACGGTAGCGAGGCTGAGATCGGCACCGCCAACCAGCACTCCCGGCGCAACGCTCACTGTCGTATCGACAGTGAAGGTTTGCGGCTGGATTCCGGCGGTGGCGGGATCAGCATCTTCCGTAACATTCACGAGACTGCTGCTCGGCTCGGTCGTCAGTTCGGTCAGCGTGATGCGGTTCAGGAGGTCGGTGTTGTCCGGATCGGTCAACTCGAGGATCAACCCACCCGCAACATCCGCGCTGCCGCTTGTGATTTCGAGTTCGAGCAACCCCACGTTGATCGTCGACCCCGTCAGCGAAGCGTTGGCATCGACGGCGAGGGTGAGCGTGCCGCCGGGAATCACGAATACACTCTGCGGCCCTTCCGTGGTCAGCCCGATGGTCAGATGACCGGTCAGATCGACATCGACACTGAACTCGGCATCGATGTCGATACCCAAGCTTTCGGCCTCGGCGCCAAACGTGAGATCGATCGTCTCGCTCACGCTGTCTTCGAGATCGATGTCGATCAGGATCTCAAGATAATCGTCGACACTAGGTCCGTTCGTCGCGGGCGGGCGGCCGCGATAGCTGGTCGAAAAAACGACCGAGTTGAGCACTGCCGGTGCGATCAAGTTGAGAGCCGCCACGACCTCTGAGAGTTTTGGAGCGGAGCCGAGTGCGTCGATCTTGGCGTTCGCTTCGTCCCGCAGATCCGCAAACGCATCGGTCAGCGAGGCAAGTTGGGCGATGCTCGCCCCGGTCTGATTGAGGAGCGGAATCTGGCTGATCAACTCGGCGAGCCCGCCGGTCGCTGCCTGCAATTGCTCGATAAAGTCGGCCAGGTCGTCAAACCAGTCTTTGAGTTTCCCGCTCGCGCCAGTGAAGCCGGACGCCAGCGTCACATCGATCTCCTCGATCAGTTCGGGATCGGTCTGGGTCAGCGTGCTGCCGCCGCTCTTGATTGTCGTCTGGTCCTCGGACACCGTGAGTGCGCCGGTGACCTGACTGAAGTCGAGTATGTCGGTTCCCCCGCCTGCCGCTTCGGTGACGTTGACCGTGCCCCAGTTGTTCTTCAGCACATAACGGTCGTTGCCGGCGAGGCCGGCGAGGTTCGCCGTGCCGCTCCACGTGTCTCCGACTGTGAAAGTGTTGTCGCCCGCGCCGCCGGTCAAGTTCGCCGTTTCGATGCTCGATAGCGTCACGTTCATGCCGTCGGAGGCCGCGAGCGAAGCGTTCGCCAGCGTGAAATTCGCGTTCTTCGCAGCGATAACGGTATCGCTTCCGCTGCCGCCGGTCAGCGTGCCGCCTTGGGTCCAGCCGCTCAACGTAAAGGTGGTGTCGCCCACGCCACCGGTCAGGTTCGCGGTCTCGATCGCGCTGAGGGTCAGCGCACCGAGCTCCGTGCGCGCGAGGCTCGAATCGCTCAACGTGAAATTCACGTTGTTGACCGCGACCACTGTGTCGGTCCCGCCGGCACCGTCGAGCGTTCCGCTGCCGCTCCAGCCGGTCACGGTGAAAGCGTTGGCCGACAACCCACCCGTCAGATTCGCCGCCTCCACGTTGATCAGCGTGATCGTTTCCGCGCCGGCCGTCAGGCTTGCGTCGCTCAAGGTGAACGACGATACATCGCGCGCTACCGCGATCGCGTCGGAGTTCGAACCGCCGTCGATCGTGAGGCTTCCCGGGGCATCCGCGCCAAGAATTTCGACCGTGATGACATCGTCGCCGGCACCGCTGTTGATGGTCAGCGCGCCGGTCGGACGGTCGAATGTCGTGTCCTCGAACGTGCCGTTGGTGCTGTCAAGAAGCAGTTTGCCGTTGCCAAGGGTGCCGTCGTCCTTCAGCGAAAACTGATCCGAGCTGGTTCCCGGAATGTTGATCGTGACGGTCGTCGGAGGGGCGCCACCGGTGGAACTCACCGTAATGGGCTCCATCCCGGAATAGGCAATCACCTTGCCGTCGAGGGCAATGCTCCCGGATGTCGGTCCGGTGTAGTCAAAAGTTGCCGCCATGTACGGCGCGCTGACGATGAGCGTGTCGAACCCTGCCGCGCCTCCTTCCACTGTCCCCTCGAGGGTCCCCGCCGCCTCGAACACGAACGTGTCTTCGTTGTTCGACGCGCCCTGCAAATATTCAACGCCCGCGAACTGCGCGTCGCCCACCGCTCCCGCGCCTTCTCCCGTGATAGTCCATGTAGTGTCCGTAGCCGGCCCGAACAGCGTGTCGCTGCCAGCGCCGCCGTCGAAGCTGATCGGAATGCCGGCATCCAGCAGGCTCGCGTCGATCTCGAAACGGTCATCGAGCCACGATCCCATCACGATCACTTCGCTCGTCTGGGCGAGCGCCTGCTCGGCAAGCACCGCGGCCGAGACGCGATCGATCAGCTGCAGCGACGGGCCGGCGGCGGCTTCCCGCAGGATGAGGGCAAGGTCGTTTGCGCCGGCAGCGGCCATGCTGTAGCTGAACGGCTCGGCGCTGATCGTCGAGTCGCTGTCGGGCGGGGGAGAAACGTACGCTGCCGCGAGCGGGTCGGCTGAGAGCAGCAGTCTCTGCTCGAGTGCCTCGAACAGCGGCTTGCGGCGGTAGGGCGGAATGGCCGGGGGAGCGCCCCGGCGTTGACGTTTGGCATCCAACTGCCGCGCGGCGCGATCGTCCATCTTTTCCCCCATGCTCGAAGCAACGGGATCAGGCCAGGCACCGCACCTGCGCCGACATGTCCGTACCCGCTAGACGGGTGTCAGCAAAGCAATTTATTGACGATCAGCGTCGCCTGTTGATTCAAAGGAATGGTTGCGCACTGGCGTCTGGTGACCTGCCTGAGTCAATCTATTGATCTGCGGTAAAGCCGTCAAGGTTTCGTTATCGATTAATTAAGAGCAGGCAAGACCCAAGTGTGGTAGCGGAGCTTGACCTTCTGCGCGGCAGATTGTCAGGTACCAAGGTATCGATACCTTGGTACCGGTCGGGACCATTGGTCCTCGCCAACGCCCGCCAAGACCCGCGAAGGCCGTCACGTTTGGGTCACGTATGCCGATCTGCGGTGGCGGCTTGGGCCCGCTGCTGCCGGCGCCCGCCACCATGGGCCTTTACTTCGCGGCAACGCTCGCGCTCGCGGGTGGGGTCGCCATGCTGACCCGGTTGCGAAAATCGCGGGCGTGGTCCTGTCACGCACCTTCGTCCGAATGATTCCATCTTTGCTGCATGAGTGGGCCGGCTTGGATTCGAACCAAGGACCAAGGGATTATGAGTCCCCTGCTCTGACCGGCTGAGCTACCGGCCCGTAGGAAAAGCTTACTGCAAAAAACAAAGGCCGCTCGCGCGGCCTTTGTCGTTGGTCCGACCGCGGCTCAGCCGCCTTCCTGGTCGAGGAAGCTCTTCAGGCGCTCGGAGCGCGACGGATGCCGCAATTTCCTCAGCGCCTTGGCCTCGATCTGGCGGATGCGCTCGCGCGTGACGTCGAACTGCTTGCCGACTTCTTCCAGCGTATGGTCGGTCGACATCTCGATGCCGAAGCGCATGCGCAGCACCTTGGCCTCTCGCGGCGTGAGCGTGTCGAGCACCTCCTTGGTGACGTCGCGCAGCGACCCGTACACCGCGGCGTCCGAAGGCGCCATGGTCGACTGGTCCTCGATGAAATCGCCGAGGTGCGAATCGTCGTCGTCGCCGATCGGCGTTTCCATCGAGATCGGCTCCTTGGAGATCTTGAGGATCTTGCGGATCTTCTCCTCGGGCATTTCCATGCGCAGCGCGAGCGTGCCGGGGTCCGGCTCCTGCCCGGACTCCTGCAGGATCTGGCGCGAG
>Ga0209343_10001511_pt1 | contig 31328 bp, 26 predicted proteins | sample RifCSPlowO2_02_FD_184026 | JGI IMG/M metagenome (GOLD analysis project Ga0209343, IMG submission 184026) | Groundwater microbial communities from Rifle, Colorado - Rifle CSP2_plank lowO2_0.2 (SPAdes) (version 2) | ecosystem: Environmental > Aquatic > Deep subsurface > Groundwater | place... | reverse complement strand
TCTGCACGTGCTCGGTGGCGAGCAGCAGGTACATCGCCGGGACCACGAACAGCGTGAACAGCGTGCCTATCGCGATCCCGGCAGCGATCACCAGCCCCATGTCAAAGCGGCTGATCGCGCCGGCGCCGCTCGCGGTAAGCAACGGCAGCACGCCGAGCACCATCGCCGCGGTGGTCATCAGGATCGGGCGCAAGCGGATGCCGGCCGCCCGTTCCACCGCCTCGCGCTTGGAGAGGCCCTGAAGCTGGAGCTTGTTCGCGAACTCGACGATCAGAATGCCGTGCTTGCTGATGAGACCGATCAGCGTCACCAGACCCACCTCGGTGTAGATGTTGAGGCTCGCGCCGCCCACTCCCATGCTGATGAAGATCAGGGCACCGCAGATCGACATCGGCACCGACACCAGGATGATGGTCGGATCGCGAAAGCTCTCGAACTGCGCCGCAAGCGCCAGGAAGATGATGACCAGCGCGAAGAAGAAGGTCACGATCAGCGCGCTCGACTCCTGTACGAATTGGCGCGACTGGCCGGCGTAGTCCACGGTGTAGCCTTGCGGCAGCGTGCGCGCGGCGAGGTCCTGCAAATAGGCGATGGCATCGCCCTGCGTCACGCCGATAAAGGGCACACCGGAAATCGTCGCGGCGTTCAACTGCTGGAAATGGTTCACCGATTGCGGCACCGTGACGGATTCGATGCGCGCGATAGTCGAAAACGGCACCACATCCCCGCTCGCGGCGCGCAGGTAGTAGTCGCGAAGCTGGGCGGCGTTCAAGCGGTCGACCTGTTGCACCTGCGGGATCACCTTGTAGGAGCGCCCAAAAAGGCCGAAGTAGTTGACGTAGCCGCCGCCGACCATCGCGCCCAGCGCGTTACCGACGTCGCTCATCTGCAGTCCGAGCTGCGCCGCCAATTCGCGGTCGATGACGATTTTCGATTGCGGCAGGTCGTAGCGCAGGTCCTTGTCCACGAAAATGAACATGCCGCTCTTCTGCGCCTGCTGCAGAAACGCGTCGGAAATTTCGTTCAGGCGCTCGAAGGACTCCGTGGTCTGGATCACGAACTGGATCGGCAGGCCAAAGGCGCCGGGCAGCGGCGGCGGCTGGAACGCGACCACGCGCACGCCCGCGATGCGGCCGAGCGCCTGCTGCACCTCCGGCTGCAACTGCGCAGCGGTCTTTTCGCGCCGGTCCCAGGGCTTGAGCACCTGGCCTGCGATCGACTGGCCGGGCACGTCGATCTGGAACACGTGGTCGGTCTCCGGGAAGCGGGCGAAAGTCTCGTAGACCGCGCGCGAATACAACAGCCGCTGCTGCAGGGTCGCGTTGGGCGCCGCGGTCGAGGCGGTGATGATCACCCCCTGATCCTCCTGCGGCGCGAGCTCGGATTTCGCGCCGGCATAGAGGAAGTAGATACTGGCGAGCACGATGAGCGCAAACACCCCGGTGACCGGGACATAGCTCAGCGTGCCGTGCAGCAGCCGCTCGTAGCGCCGGTGCAGCGCCGCAAAGGCGCGGTCGAGAAACAATACCAGGCGCGCCTCCAGGCCGCGCTGCGAGACGTCGTGCGGTTTCAAGAGCCGCGAGCACATCATCGGTGAGAGCGTGAGCGCCACCACGGCCGAGAGGGTCACCGCGCCGACCAGCGTGAACGCAAACTCGGTGAACAGGGCCCCGGTCAGCCCGCCGAGGAAGCCGATCGGGACGTAGACCGCGACCAGCACCACGGTCATCGCGATGATCGGGTTGGCGAGCTCGCGCGCGGCGACGATGGAGGCCTGCATCGGCCGCATTCCTTGTTCGAGGTGGCGGTTGACGTTTTCCACCACGATGATCGCGTCGTCCACCACCAGCCCTATCGCCAGCACCAGCGCAAGCAGCGTGAGCAGGTTGATCGAGAAGCCGGCCGCGAGCATCACGCCGAAGGTGCCGACCAGCGAGAGCGGGATCGCGATGGTCGGAATGGCCACCGAGCGCACCGAACCGAGGAAGGCGAACACCACCAGCGTGACGATCGCGAGCGCCTCGACCAGCGTCTTCACCACCTCGATGATGGAGCTGTTCACGAATTCGGTCGAGTCGTAGACGATCTTTCCTTCAAGCCCGTGCGGCAACTGCGACTGGATATCGGGGAAGGCGTTGCGCACGCGAGCGATCACGTCGAGCAGGTTCGCCGTCGGCGCGATCTGAATGCCGATGTAGACGGCCTTCTTGCCGTCGAATCCGACCTCCGTCTCGTAGTCTTCCGAGCCCAGCGTGACGTTGGCGACGTCCTCCAGCCGCACCACGGCGCCGTCCTGCTGCTTCACCACCAGCTTGCGGAATTCCTCGAGCGAATGCAGGCTGGTCGTGGCGGTGAGGATTTCCTGCACCATCTGACCCTTGGTGGTGCCGACCGCCGAGAGAAAGTCGTTCGCCGCGAGCGCCCCGCGCACGTCGACGGCGGTGAGGGAGTAGGCGGCGAGCTTCACCGGGTCGAGCCAGGCGCGCAGCGCGAAGAGCTTGCCACCGAGAATCTGCGCGGTCTGCACGCCCTCCACCGCCTGCAGCTTGGGCTGCACCGCGCGGATCAGGTAATCGGTGATCTTGTTCGGGGTGAGCACCTCGCTCGCGAAGCCGATGTACATGGCGTCGATCGTCTGGCCGACTTTCACGTTGAGGGTCGGCTGCTGGGAGCCCTGCGGAAGCTGGTTCAGCACCGCGTTCACCTTGGTGTTGATTTCGGTGAGCGCCTTGTTGTAGTCGTAATTGAGCCGCAGATTCGCCGTGATGATGCTCACGCTCGGCGTGCTTTGCGAGGTCAGGTAGTCGATGCCGTTTGCCTGCGCGATCGAGTTCTCCAGCGGCGTGGTGATGAAGCCGGCCACGAGGTTCGCGTCCGCGCCGGTGAACACGGTCTGCACGGTGACCACGGCGTTCTGCGTGCGCGGGTACTGCAGCACGGGCAGCAGCGCCACCGAGCGCAGCCCGATCACCAGCAGCATCAGGCTCACCACGGTCGCGAGCACCGGCCGCTGGATGAAGATATCGGTGAATTTCATTCGGCGTTCACTCGTCCTTGGGCCGCGGCGCGGCCTGGTTCGAGGGCTTGATGTCGTTGTTGATGGTCACCACGGCCCCGCTCCTAAGCTTGATCTGGCCCGAGGTCACCACCGTCTCGCCCTCGCTCAAGCCCGAGACCACGGCCACCTGGTCGCCGCGCGTCGCGCCGGTGGTGACGAACTTCTGCTGCGCCACGAGCTCGGTCATTCCGTCGGCGCTCTTGCGTTCGTCGAGAACGAACACGGTGTTGCCATAGGGATTGAAGGAAATCGCCGTCTGCGGCAGCGTGAGCAGTTGCACCGGACCGCCCGAGGCGGTCTCTACGGTTGCGAACATGCCGGGCAGGAGCAGGTGCTTGGGGTTTCGCACCGTGGCGCGCACCTTGACGTTGCGCGTCGCCGGGTCCACCTTGGCGTCGAGCGCCGCGACGCGGCCCTCGAAGCTTTTCCCGGGAAAGCTGTCGGTCGTCACGAGCACCCTTTGGCCGGCGGCGTAGCGCGCCAGCAGCGCTTGCGGCACAAGGAAATCGACGAACACCGGGTCGAGCGATTGCAGCGTCACGATCTTGGTGCCCGGGCTCAGGTACTGGCCCAGGTCCACCGCACGGATCCCCGCGCGGCCGTCGAAGGGCGCGCGGAGCAGCTTTTTCGCAACGAGCGCCTGCTGCTCCTCCACCTGTGCATTCGCACTCTTCGACGCGGCGGCGTCGGCGTCGAGCGTCGCCTGGCTGACCGCCTTCAGCTTGAACTGTTCCGTGTTCCTGCGGTAGGTGCTCTCGGCGAGCGCCGCGGCCGCCTCGAGTGACTTGAGCTTGGCAGCGTCCGCCTCGGCGTTGAGCTGCACCAGCGGCATGCCCGCCTTCACCTGCTCGCCGGACTGGAAGTGGATGGCCTGCACGGTTCCCGCAACCTCGGGCGCGAGGTCTGCGCCCCGCACCGCGCGCAGCGTGCCCACCGCGCGATCCTGGGTCTGCCATTGCTCGAACGTCGCCTTGGTCGTCGACACCGTCTGCGGTGGCTGCCCGGCGCTCATGTATTTGCGGATCATCTTCGACTTGAATGCCTGGAAACCGAAGATGCCCCCGAAGACGAGGCCGGTGAGCACCAGCATCACCGCCATGCGCTTGATCATCGTTGCACGCTCCCTTTCTCGATATTTTCGGTGCGATGCCACCAGCCGCCGCCCAGGGCCTGGTACAGCGCGGCGGTATCGGCGAAACGCGCCGACTGCGCCTGTGTGAGGCCGATCCTCGCCTGATGGGCCTGCCGCTCGGCGTTGAGCAGCACGAGGTAGCTCACCGCGCCGAGTTCGAACTGCGCTCGCGCAAGGTCCAGGCTATCTCTCGCGCTCGCATCGGCCTCGGCCTGCGCCGTGAGCGTGCGCGCGTCGCCCTGGAGCGCCTCTAGCACGTCGGCGACGTTGCGCAATGCCCCGAGCACAGTTTGCCGGTATTGCGCGAGCGCCTGGTCGTAGGCGGCCACTGCTGCGCGCCGCTGCGCTTCGAGCTTGCCGGCGCGGAAGATCGGCTGCAGCAAGCTCGCGCCCAGGTTCCAGATCGTCGAAGCACTGCCGAATAGATTCGCGGTTCGCGTCGCAGCCGAGCCGTAGGCCGCGCTCAGCGTGAGCTGCGGGTACTTGGCGGCCTCTGCGACGCCGATCTCGGCGCTCGCCCGGCGCAGCAGCGCCTCTGCGGCGCGGATGTCGGGACGCTGGCGCGCGAGCTCCGAGGGCAGGCTGAGCGGAAGCTCCTGCGGCAGTTCCATCTGCGCAAGCTCCGACTCGGGCAGCCCCGCACCGGCGGGGAAGCGGCCGACCAATGCGGCGAGCGCGTTGCGCGTCTGGGCGAGAGCCTTCTCCAGCGGCGGCAGCGTGGCGCGCGTCTGCGCAAGCTGCGCGCGCTGAGCGAGTACGTCGGCGCGCGTAACCGCGCCGAGTTCGAGTTGTTTTTCGACCATGCTCAGAATTTGCTCCTGCGCCTTTTCAACCTCGCGTGTGGCGCGGATCTGCGCGCGCAGCGACGCCTCCTGAACCGCGGCGGTGACGACGTTGCCGGTAAGCGAAAGGTAGGCCGCCTCGAGCTGTAGCCTCTGGTAGTCGATCTGCGAGAGCAGCGCCTCGAGCTCGCGCCGCGCGCCGCCTGCCAGGTCGATCGCGTAGGACACGTTCACCGAGGCGTTGTAGAGCGTGAACAGGTTGGGCGGTGAATTCGGCAGGCCGAACGAGGCGCCGGTGACGCGCTGGCGCCTCACCCCGGCAGACGCGTCGACGCTCGGGTAGAGCACCGAGTACTCCGCGTTCAGGTTCTCCTGTGCCTGGACGAGGGCGGCGCGCGCCGCGTCCAGAGTCGGATTTTCGGCGATCGCCATGCGTACGAGTTTGCCGAGTGCCTCGGAGCGGAACAGGTCCCACCAGTCGGCCGGAATCTCGCCGTCCGGCGCGTAGCGCTGCGAGCGGCCCGCCTCGGTATCAGCCCTTGGCGCCGCAAGCGGCGATTCCGTAAAGCGCTCGGCCTGCGGCGGCTCAGGTGGCTTGTAGTTGGGTCCGATCGGTGCGCAGCCGGCGATCGCAGCGGCAGCGGCGAGCGCCCAAGCTCTCATTGAGTATCTGTGCGCGCTGAGCCCGACCATCGTAACCAGCCGGCGCATCCGCATCGGAACGTAGTCAAACCGTTGCCACATTGCCGAAAATCTTCCTGACGCGCAGCATGATCATGGTCTCAAAAGCCTACCGACATTCAATATTTGTGGTCGGGAGATGTTAGCTTAGCCCGAGATATTGCTCCGACATTTCAGCAGCGTTGCGTCCAAAACGATACACGGCGGGATAGCCACACTGCCGCCTCCTCGCATCGGTTCGGCCGGGCGCGATCGGCTCGGAATTCATCGCAAAGTCTCTCCCCGCTGCGCTCACATTCGGTCCACCAGCGCCTGCAACCGCGTGCGCATCTCGTCCGCGGGCAGGCGCACGCTGTGACCGTGTCCGGCGAGCACCCATTCGAACTGGTAATCCGCCAAGCGTGCCAGCGAGCCCTTGAGTTCGGTCCATGAATACCAGCAGGCGTCACGGAAGGCGAGCAGGTCGCGGCGCTCGCGGTTCCAGGCGAGCGAGTCGCCGGTAAAGAGGTAGGTCTGTTCGAGAAGGTAGACCACACTGCCGCGTGTGTGCCCCGGCGCAGGGATGGCAACGAGGCCACTGCGTACATCGGTCGCGTCAAGTCCCTGCAGCCAATGTGTCGCGTAGGGCGCGGCAGACCCATCGCGTTCGTGTATCCACACCCGGGCGTTGAAGTGCCGGGCATAACGACCCGCATCGGCGACATCGTCCGCGTGCGTGAGCACAATGTCGCCGAGCCCGCCGAGTTCCTCCCAGGCGTGCACCAGTTTGCTCGCGTAGCGCGGCGAATCGACCAGAACGTTGCCTTGCGAGCGCCTGATAAAGTAGGAGTGAGCTCCGAACGAAGAGCGCGCGTTGTAGCCGCAGCGATATATGCCCGGGGCAAGCTCCTGTGGAAACAGTCCGGCGGGCGCAGAGCGATGGCTTTCGGTTCCGACGGACGCCGTCGGGCAGACAAGCAGGGCACGCCAGGCCGCACGATGCTCTTCCTCGTTCGCCGGCTGGCGCGCGAACACCGACTTGCCCCCACGCCGCACGATCAGTTCCGGGGCGACTTCTCGGGAAGCCGCGCAGTCGATGCAGTGTGTGTCTATGTACCAGTCACCGGCACATGAGGCAGGATTGCGGTCAACAAGTTTCGGCACGGGACCTCTTCCGGCGGGCGACCTTCGCTCTCGAGCGTAGGAACCGCACTCGAGCTGCCAAGTTCAATCGTGCCTCATTCACGAATCCGTATCTATGGATACCGGCTCATCCCCGTCTACATCGGGCATCGCGCTTTTGCACAGTCTGGACCCTCAGCGGACATTCAGGTTCGATCTACTGGAAGCTTTCTCTGCAGCATTCCTCTCTAGCCCGACCAGTCGTGCCCATAGAATACCTCCGGCGCGTTACTTCTTTTCCCCGCCCGCCGATTCCTTGTCCATCATCGCCTTCATCTCGCGCTCTTTCTTTTCGGCCGCCTTCTTCACATCGCCTTTCTTCATGCCTGGCTTCTTCATCTTGATCGGCATGGGGTCATCCATCTTCATGGGCTTGCCTGGGGTGGAGCTCGAATCTGCGCCGTAGGCGCAGAATCCGGAGGCGAGCAGCGCCGCGACAACGAGCGCTCTAAGGGGTTGCATACCTGGCATTTCGACCTCCGTGCCGAATGCTGATCAACTGCCGCTGAACCAATTGTATCCCTTGTCTTCCCAGTAGCCACCGGGGTAGGTGTTGGTAACGTACATCGCCATGACGTGCTTCGGGTTCTTGAAGCCCAGCTTGGTGGGAATGCGCAGCTTCACCGGGAAGCCGTACTTGGGGGGCAGAATCTGATCGGCGTAGCGCAGCGTGAGCAGCGTCTGCGGGTGCAGCGCCGTCGCCATGTCTATGCTCGAATAATAATCGTCACCGCACTTAAAACCGATGTACTTCGCCGAAGTGTCGGCACCGATGCGCTCCAGGAACGTGCTGAAGCGCACGCCGCTCCACTTGCCGATCGCGCTCCAGCCCTCGACGCAAATGTGGCGCGTGATCTGCGATGTCTGCGGCAGGGCGTACAGTTCGGGCAATCCCCAGGGTCTCTTGTCGCGAATCAGCCCCGCGAGTTCGAGTTTGTAGCTGCTTCCATCCACCGTCCGTATTTCGTTCTCGCCGTAGTAGGCGTTGAAGGGGAAGGGCTTGGTGATCGCGCTCTCCGGATATTCCGGGGCGAGCTTGTTGGGGTTGAACAGCCACGCCTGCGCGCTGTCGTTCCAGCGCGACATCGACGTGAGCACCTTCTGCACGGTGTCATCCTCGGTCAGCTCACAGCCTGAAAGCAGTGCGATCGCGCCGAGCGACAGACCCTGCTTCAGGAACAGCCGCCGCTCGATCTTCGCAATCAGCGGTGCGGAGTGCTCCGCAAGGCTTGATTCCATTCCGCGTTTCTTCATGACACCCTCCTTGCGCGGCCGCTGAACATGGTGAGGAAAGTGCGCGGCACGAGGATCACCATCACAATGTGCACCAACACGACCAACACCAGAATGGCCATCGCAAAAAAATGCACCAGGCGCGCGCCTTCGTAGCCGCCGCAGAGCGCGGTCAGCTCCTGCAGCTGCACCGGCTTCCAGATCGCGAGGCCTGAGAAAACCAGCACGATGCCCGCGGCGATGATGACGAGGTACGCTGAACGCTGCGCCGCGTTGTACATGCTCAGGTCGTCGTGCGCCAGCTTGCCGCGCAGCGCCTCGAGCACATCGTGCAGCACCGCGCGGGGGGTGATCGGGAGAAGCTTGCGCCGGAAATGTCCTGAGGCGATGCCATAGACGACATACACCAGTCCGTTGATCGCGAGCAGCCACATCGCAGCGAAGTGCCATTGCAGCGCTCCGCCCAGCCACCCGCCGAGCGTCAATTCACCCGGGATCGTGAAACTGAACAGCGGCGCCGCGTTATAGATCTGCCAGCCGCTGGTGACCATGATCAGGATCGCGAACGCGTTGATCCAATGCGTGATGCGAACAACGAGCGGGTGGATTTTGACCCATGTCACCGCAGGAGTTTGCTGCACCGCATCCATTAGCTACTCTCTCATTTCGTGCGTGTGACCTGCTCTCAGAAGTATCCCCGGCCGCTGCACCCTGGTCAATCGGCCATTCCTTGGATTCCGGGCTCGCGCGCACCTACTGCGACGCCCGCGGGCACGAATTCGCGATCGGCATCGCCGGGTCGGCGTCCACGTTAGCCCGGAACTTCTGCACCCGGCCGTTGAACAGCTCGGCGACGTAGCGGTTGCCTTCGCTGTCCACCCTCACTTGGTGTGCGCCCCACGACCAAGCGGGACCCTACCGTTATCTTCCCCGAGACTTTCGCCCGCGGACGAAAGACACGAAGTCCTCGATGAACTTTCGAACGTTGTCACGTGTCGCCGAGTCGGAGATGTCGCCCTGCGCATCGAACGGCAGCGCGCGAAACAAGAAGCCGTCCTGGCCAGACCTCGGCCCCCAATGTCCTGAACACAGGCAGCCAGGCGTTCTGTGAAAGGATGGTGCCGAAGCCGCCGGGCGAAGCGCCTGCGATCGCAACAGGCTTGCCCCCAAAGACGCGCCGGATGTCCGCCGGCGGCCGGGACAGCCAGTCAATAGCGTTCTTGGCGACGCCTGGAATGCTGTTGTTGTATTCGGGCGTCACGAGTAGCAGGCCATCGGCAGCGGCGATCGCGTCTTTCAGCCGGGACACCGGGTCGGGTATGCCGCGCGCCGCCTCGTCGTCGGCGTTGTAAAGCGGGATGGCGGCGATCGAGTCGATGCGAAGCTCCGCTTCCGCCGGCATCAAGGAAGCTGCCGTAGCGAGCAGCGCGGCATTGTAGGAATCGCGCCGTACGCTGCCGGCAATGCCGATGAGGATAGTCATTGGACCGTTCACTTGCTTTGGGCCAGAACTCCGGGAGCCGCTGAGGGGAAGCCTCGGAAATGAGACAGTTACGATCGGTCTGGGTTCAGAGATTTTGTCCGCAATGCCTGCAAATGGCGCAGGGTTTCAAGGCGCCGACTTCCTAGAGCGGCGTCTAGCCGATCACGCCCTCGATCACAAATGCACTTGCCGGCACCCTACACGTCCTTAATGGAAGATAATTTCACTCCGCGAAGCTACTGCGGCACGGGGACTCGAAGCCGATGAGCGAGGACGCAACCAAGACCATGCCCGAGATCGTGGACGATGTTTATCGTTCCGAGTCGCGCCGCGTAAAGAGGGCAACGTTCCGCGTGTTCTGATCGCGCCATCGGGCCGTGCAGATGGCGCTGCTGGCTCAGGCAGATACCAGTGCGGTCGTGCGCGCGCGCAACTGGCCGCGGCTACCGTAGATGTCCAGGCCCGGAACGCGAGTTGCTCGTGGCAGGGTCTGGCGCCGCAAGCGCGCAGGCGCTGCCGGATGTGTTCGATGGGCATGGGGAGAGCCGAATGCCAGCATCGCCCGGCAGTCTGGCGGTGCCGGCGCGGGTTGCGTATGCTATGGGCCTGAAGGATCGGAACACCGATCGTATCGCGAGGGAATATCTCATGTACGGCATATCCCCGGAAGTGATCGAGCGTGTGGTCGGCATGCGCGGCGGGCTTCATTGCCTGGAACACATCGACCCGGCCCGCTGTGCCCTGCTGGTGGTGGACATGCAGAACTACTATCTGAAACCCGGTTTTCAGGCGGAAATCGCGGCCGCTCGGGAAATCGTCCCTGCGATCAACCGTGCCGCGCGGGCGCTGCGGACCCTGGGTGGCAGCGTGACCTGGATTCTGACCGCGGCCGACGGTACGGATCGCGACTGGTCCTTCATGCATGAGTACCTGATGAGCCCGCAGCGCCGCGCGAGGCGGCTGGCCGAACTGGCGCGGGGCTCGGAAGGCTACGCGTTATGGCCGGCGCTCGAGACGCAGCCGGGCGACCTGACGGTGGTCAAGCGTCGCTACAGTGCCTTCATCCAGGGCTCCTCGGACCTGGAGCGCGAGCTTCGCAGCGCTGGCATCGATACGGTGCTCATTTCGGGAACCTCGACCAACGTTTGCTGCGAATCCACTGCCCGCGATGCGATGATGCTCAATTTCCGCACCGTCATGCTCGCCGACGCACTCGCCGCCCAGAATGCGCAGACGCACGTCGGGGCGCTCACCAATTGTCTGCTGCATTTCGGCGACGTCATGAACGTCGACGAGGCGCTCGAGCGAATGGCCCCCGCTGCGGCTGCGCACAAAGCCCGGGCCGCGAGAACCTGAAATGGCTGAAGGAGGAAAATCGTGCGCCTGCTGAAATCCCTGTCGCTGGTGCTTGCCCTGGTGTGCCTGTGCCATCCGGCCATGGCCCAGATCTACCCGAACCGGTCCGTTCGACTGGTCGTGCCATTCCCCGCGGGCGGTCCAACGGATATCGTCGCACGGCTCGTCGCCGACCAGCTTGCCAAGACCTGGGGTCAGGCCGTTGTCGTGGACAACCGCAGCGGGGCGAGCGGCATGATCGGCGCCGAATTCGCCGCCAAGTCCGCTGCAGACGGCCACACGATCCTCATGGGCACGCTGGTCACCAACGTCATGGCGCATCTGCTGTTTTCGAAAGTTCCGTTTGCCCAGGACGCCTTTGCGCCGGTGACACTGCTCACGACCACATCCAACATGCTCCTCGCCAACGCGAGCATTCCGGTGGCAACCCTGCCCGAGCTGATCGCTTATGCCAAAGCGAATCCCGGCAAGGTGAGCTATTCCTCGGCGGGTGTCGGGCTGTCGGGTCACCTGGGCATGGTGCTGTTCGCTTCGGCTGCGGGGTTGGACTTGCTGCATGTGCCGTTCCGGGGGAGCGCGCCGGCCACCCAGGCCTTTCAAGCGGAGCAGGTGAATCTCACGCTGGAACTGGTGCCGTCGGCGGTCGCTGCGGTTCAGAAGGTCGGAGTAAAACCCCTTGCGGTCGCTGCGGCGGCAAGAGTGCGGCAGTTTCCGAATGTGCCCACATTCGTCGAGCTGGGTTACAAGGACGTCCAGGCCTACACCTGGAACGGGCTCATGGTGCCGGCCGGCACGCCGCGCGAGGTCATCGACACGATCCAGCGCGGAGCCAACGCCGCGCTGAACGCGCCGGCAGTCCGGGACCGGATCAACAACCTCGGGATCGACTCCATCGGCGGCACCCCGGAGGAATTCGCCGAGCTCATCCGGCGCGAGCGCGAGCGCTGGGGGCCGGTCATCAAGCGCGCGGACATTCGCACCGACTGAATTGCCCCGTTGACGCGGTTCACAAGACCTTGACCTTCGCCCCGCGGGCGGCGGCCCGCGGCGGCCTGTCCAGCGTCGCGAGCGGCAATCGGTGCCTGACCGCGAGCTCGAGAGACACCGCGTCGCACGCGGACAGCTTGTGCTTGAGCGCAAGCGGCATGACGGACTCCCGGATGCGCGCCGGAGTCTCGGGGTCGATTTCGATCGGTGGTGCAGCGAGGGCCCGGCGGATGCGATTCCAGTCCCGCGCATGTATCCTGCCGCGCCGCTTGCGGCGTACTTATGTGGAGCGGCGGTTCAATACCTTGTCGAAATCGTCGTCGTCTCCGAGTACGTAGCGGGCGAGGTCGTCCACCATATCGTCAAACTCATTCGGCTCGATCCGGCACCGGACCCGGCCGGGGCGCCGGACGTTGACCAGCTCGATCTCGACGGACGACTTGTCGTAGTCGGCGCGGATGTTCACCTCGCAAGGAAGCGGGGCGGAAACCGTGAATGCGGCGCGCGTCACCTGCCCGAAGTCGCTCTTTGCTTCGGTCTTGGCCGCAAAGGGAATGTTCCGCGTCTTGAGATACTCGTGGAAGCGAGCAATGTCTGCCCCAAGCAAGGTCGCCGTCGCGGGGGCCATAGGCTGGGCCCGGAACCTGAAGAACAAATGATCGCCGTGATTCTTCCCGTTGATCTTGCGGCTGTGCAGATCGGCAAATGCATTGGACAGCTTTACGGCGGGCAGGCGCCCGAGGAAGACGTAATCGTACGGGCTCCCGGACGTCGGATTGACGCTGTTCAATTCACGGGCAACCTCGGCGAGGTACTGCAAGGCAGCACGCATGCTTTGATCGAGGTCCGCGTCGGCCTTGGCCTTCTTCGCCGCCGTGTCATCCTCGGGTGGGCGCGTCAGGGCTTTCTTCTTCAGCAGATCGAGCGCGCCCCGACGCGATCCGGTGTCTGCTCCGGTGGCGGAGGCGGCACCGCTCCCGTGGTTCTCGTTCAGGCGCTGGCGCTCGAATGTTTCGCGTTTTTGCGCCTCTGTTTCGCTCCAGCGGCGCAGTTCCTCCTCTTTCTTGCGGCGCGCCTCTTCCTCCGCGCGCAGCCGCGCCTGCTCCTCCATCTCGAAGTTGCGCGAGAAGGTGTCCAGGTCCAGAACGAACGCGCTACTCTTCCTTTCCGCCTCCGGGGAAGGCGTCGATGCTGCCTGCGCCGCCGCCGGAAGGACGACGGATTTCTCGTACTGCGGCTGGTCAGTCTGCGGGCCGCGCGCGAACACCATCGTCTTTTCATCGTCCGCTTGCGCTCGCGCCACGATCGACGGCTCGAAACTGCGCAGATTGCGAAGATCGTTCGCCATCTCGCCCGCGCGCTGATAGCGATCCTCCGGCTTCTTCGCGAGCGAATTGCTCAGGATGACTTCGAAAGCCGCGGGAATCGATGGGTCCACTTGTGTGACCGGAGGATGCGGTTCCGCCGCGATCCGGTTGATTAGCGGGAAGATCGTGCTGTCCTCGGGGCGAACGAAAGGCGCGCGCCCGGCCAGCATCTCGTAGAGCACCGCACCGAGCGAGAAGATGTCGGAGCGCGGATCGATAGGCAGGCCAAGCACCTGCTCGGGCGACATGTAGCGTGGCGAACCGATCATGGTGCCGGTCTGCGTCATCGTCGAGGCCGGCACGAAAGCAACGCCGAAGTCGGTGAGCTTGGCGTGGCCAGAGGCCGAGACGACTATGTTCGCCGGCTTTACGTCGCGGTGCACAATGCCCAGTTGCTGCGCGCGATCAAGCGCGTCCGCGACCTGGGCGACGAGGTCGGCGACGGATTGAAACGGCAGGCGCGCGGACTCACCGAGAATCTGCTGCAGTGACCGGCCGTCCAAGACTTCCATCGCCATGTACGCGATGCCTTCGTGCTCGCCCACATCGAAGATCGTCACGATGTTGGGATGGTTCAGCCGTCCGGCGGATTTCGCCTCGCGCAGGAACCGCTCGCGCACATCGGCAATCACGTCTTGCGGCAGGTCCGCATGCAGCGTCTTGACAGCGACTTCGCGTTCGATGAGCGGATCATAAGCGCGATACACCGTACCCATTGCCCCGCGTCCCAACTCACCGAGGATCCGGTAGCGACCGAGCGTAGTGTGAATCATGGATCTTCGCGACCTGGCGGCACTCGAAAGTTGCTAGCATCGCTGAATTTCGCAGCGTCGGCAAGTGATTCGAGCCGAGCGCACGGACGGTCCTCCATCCGGCGCGCATGCTCCCCGTATGCGGACGATCCCAATTAGCCGCGTGAATGTCTGCTTTCGAGGGCTCAGAACTTCCGCTATCGACCCAAAGCACTCAAATTAGGGCAGACTTGCGGTCACTCGAAGCGGCGCCGTCCCGGATTATGGCGCGGATTGAACCATGTAGACGTCTCGGTAGCGTCCAGCGTTGAGTATCTCGGTGCCACTGAGGCCGCCCGCGTCGGTGGTGGCGACGATTTCCGCGTGCGCGCGGCGCCTCCGCTCCTGCGCCACTCCCGCGGCGGCATCGGCGCAGGCTCAGTCCACAATCCCCATCGGTTAAATTGCGCTTCCTCTTGAACTTGGTAAAGGTCTCGGTCGGTGACACAGCGATCATACACCCCCGCCATTCCGGGTTTGACCATCTCCGCGTTCATGTCAATGCCAATCCACCGTGTTTCTGCGAGAGTCTTGCCCTCGGGATAGACTAGTTCCAGAATAAGTCTGTTTTGGGTCTATGCAGTTCATTGAACGAAGCCCTCGGTGTTTTCACAAACGCCCGGGAACGCGGTGAATATGGGAGGCCATGGATCACGCAAGGCAGGTCACGGTTGTGTTCGCCGACGTGAGCGGCAGCACGAAACTGTACGAATCCGTAGGCGACAATGCCGCCATGGAGGCGATCACGCGCTGCGTTGATCAGCTGCGGCAGACCGTGGAGTCCTCGGGCGGGCGCGTCGTGAAGACAATCGGCGATGCAGTCATGGCCGTGTTTCCGACGCCCGACGCGGCGGCCTTTGCCGCGAGCAACATGCAGTACGCGGTCGACTCGCTACCACCGGTCGGCGCGACCAAGCTCGCCGTTCGGATCGGCTTTCATTGCGGCCCCGTGATCCAGAGCGACAACGACATCTTCGGCGAAACCGTGAACCTGGCTGCCCGGCTCGTCGAACAGGCAGGAAGGAGCCAGATCATCATGTCGCACGAAACCTCGGAACGGCTCGGCCCGGTGTTCCGCAGTTTCAAGCGACCCCTGTACGCGATCCATGTCAGGGGCAAGGCCGAAGAAGTCGAACTGTGCGAGCTCATCTGGCGTCATGCCGACGACGTGACCATGTCCGTCACCAGTCGCACGAACGCCAAACCCGAGCCGCTAGTGCTGCGCCTGAAGTATCGCGACCGGGAAATCACCCGCCGGCGCAACAACGACTCGATCACCATAGGGCGTGACCTGGACTGCGGCCTCGTCATCGTCAACAACAGGGTCTCGCGGAAGCACTGCATCATCGAGCGGCGCCAGGACAAGTTCGTCCTTGCGGACCAGAGTACGAATGGGACTTACGTCACTGCCGAGGGCGGTACCGAGATCTTGCTACAGCGTGAGGAGTTGAGGCTCGGAAAGCACGGGTGGATCGCCTTCGGCCAGCCGCGAGCGGAGGCAGAGGAAGTCGTAGAGTATTTCTGCAATTGAAAATGCGCATGCGAGCGCCACCGGTACGCTCGGGAGGGCCAACGCGAGGGAATGACGCACATTCCGTACAAGGGATTCTCGCTCGCGGTGAGCTGCCCGGAAACCCCCGCCAGCAGTTGATCTTCGCGATATCGCCCTCGCGAAGCCTGTCCCGTTCGCCAGCACCGGGATAGAATCCGGCCGGAGACCAGGCGACAGAGGAGAGCACGTGTCCCGACAGCACTTGGATGGGAGGGAGTTCCGCAGGGCGCTGGGATGTTTCGCGACGGGGGTGACGGTGGTGACCACCGTCGCGGCGGACGGCGCCTACGCCGGCCTGACGGTGAGTTCCTTCAACGCCCTGTCGCTGAATCCGCCGCTGGTGCTCTGGTCGCTCGGTGTCGCATCGACGCTCAGGCGCGATTTCGAGGCGGCCTCGCATTTTGCCGTCAACGTACTTGCCGACGGCCAGATCGCACTCTCCCGGCGCTTCGCCTCGCGCGCGGCGCACACGTTTGCGAAACTCGACGTGCGCTCGGGAGCGGGCGGGGCGCCCCTGCTGCCGGACTGCGCGGCCTGGTTCGAATGCCGCACCGTCTCGCGCGCGACCCGCGGCGACCACCTGCTCTTCATCGGCGAAGTCGAGCGCTTTGCCTCGACCACCCGCAAGCCGCTCCTGTTCCTGCACGGGCACTACGCCGCAGCCGGGAAACGCGTAGTCTGAGCGTGAACCTCTCGCGCATCATCGAGCGCTGGGCCGCGTTCCAGCCGGACAAGACCGCGATCCATTTCCGCGGCCGCGATATCTCCTACGCCGAACTGCGGCGCCGCATCGATGACGCGAGCGACGGGCTTGCGGCTCGCCTTAACGTGCGCCGGGGGGACCGCGTCGCCTATCTGGGCTACAACCACCCGGAAATCCTGGTGCTCCTGTTTGCCCTGGCGCGCCTCGGGGCGATGCTGGTTCCGCTCAACTTCCGCCTGGCGCCACCCGAGCACCAGGCAATACTCGAGCATTCAGGGGCGATGTGGCTCCTGGCCGAGCCCGATTTCTTTGCGCATGGCGAGACGCTGCGCGCTGCGCTGCCCGGGCTTTCGCTCGTATCCCTCGATGGCGCACGGGAGGGCTGGCTCGACTGGACCGAAATCTGCGCTCAGGCGTCGTCGGTCCGTGCGCCGGTCCGCACCGCGGGCAGCGACTCGGGCCCGGCGCTCCTCGTCTACACTTCGGGCACGACAGGGCAACCGAAAGGCGCCCTGCACACGCAATCGGGCCTCATCTGGAACGCAGTCGATTCCACGCACTATCACGATCTCACCGGCAGCGATCACGTGCTTACGGTGCTGCCGATGTTCCACGTCGGGGGCCTGTGCATCCAGACGCTGCCCGCACTGCTCGCCGGGGCGACGCTGACGTTGCATCCGCGGTTCGATCCAGGCGCGTGGCTCGCGGACGTTGGCGCGCGGCGGCCGACGCTTGCCCTGCTCGTTCCCGCGGTCATGCGCGCTTTGATCGACCATCCCGCGTGGAAGCAGACCGACCTCTCGTCGCTGCGCATGGCGGCGGCCGGTTCCTCGACCATTCCCGATTCGCTGATCGCGGCGTTCCACGAACGCGGCCTCACCGTGACGCAGATCTACGGTTCCACCGAGACCGGCCCGGTATCGATCTACCTGCGTCTGGAGGATGCGCGCCGCAAGGTCGGCTCGGCCGGGAAGGCGGCCCTCCACGCCGAGGTGCGCCTGGTCGACGAGAACGACCGGGACGTGCCGCAGGGCAAAGTCGGCGAGATCCTAGTGTGCGCGCCCAACGTCATGCAGGGCTACTGGAAGGACCCGCACAATCCGTCGTTCCGTGACGGCTGGTTCCGAAGCGGCGACCTCGCCTTCCAGGACGAGGAAGGCTTCTATTACGTGGTCGGGCGCTCCAAGGACATGATCATCTCCGGCGGCGAGAACATCTATCCCGCCGAACTGGAGAACGTGCTCGGCGACTGCCCCGAGATCGCCGAAGCGGCGGTGATCGGTCTGGAAGATGCGAAATGGGGGGAGGTCGCGGTGGCCGCCGTGGTGCGCAGGCCCGGCAGCGCGCTCGATGAGGCCGGCGTGATGAAGCTCTTCGAGGGCAGGCTCGCCCGCTACAAGCACCCTCGGCGGGTCGTGTTCATGGACGCACTGCCCAGAAACGCGATGGGAAAGGTGCAGAAGTTCGAGCTGCGCCGGGCGGTCGCTGCGCTGGCCTGACCTCGTTCGCTCCGCAAACGGCTCGATGCCCATTCTCCTGGGAACCGGCGCCGTGCACGTCGATCGTTTCCCCGGTGAACGAGGCGACCCATTCGCCACCAATACAGGACTTGTCGCGCACGATCATGGAAATGTCCTCGCGGATCAGGGAGGAGCACTACTTGGCCGGCGCTTTTGCCGCACTGCAGCGGTGCGCTGCCTGCGCCGGACCTTGACAGGGGCAGGGAAATATGTCCAAATGTTTAGACATATGGTCATAATAAAGGGACCATGAAGCGCAACTACATGCGTGCGATTCCGAAGGAGTGGCGGGCGATGGTCAAGGTGTTCGTCGCGCTGGGCGACGAGCACCGGCAACGGATCCTGCTGACCTTCGACAAGGGCGAGCGGCTGACCGTCGGACAGATTGCGGAGGTCGCAACGCTGTCGCGGCCGGCGGTCTCGCACCATCTCAAGATCCTGCGCGAGGCAGGTGTGCTGCTCGCGGAACGGGCGGGCCGCGAGGTGTACCTCCGGGTCAACCGGCAGCTGCTCGAGGAAACGCTTCGCACCGTGCTGGAATACGTGCGTAAGGGGGGCTGACCATGGCCGAGACCAGCCAGTTCCGCCTGCTCAGCGAGCGTCGCTTCGGGCCGTTCTTCGGCGTCCAGTTCCTGGGCGCCATGAACGACAACGTCTTCAAGCAGGCGCTGGTCATTCTGCTCGCGTACCAGACCGCGAGCTTCACGACAATGTCCTCCGACACGCTGCAGAACGTGGCGCAGGCGCTGTTCGTATTGCCGTTCTTCGTGTTTTCGGCCACCGCCGGGCAGATCGCGGACAAGTACGAGAAGTCGGCGCTTATCACCGTCACGGTGGCGATCGAGCTCGGCTGCATGGCGCTCGGCGCAGTCGGACTGCTGGCACAGAACCTGCTGCTGCTGTTGCTGGCGCTCTTTCTCGGCGGCGTGCAGTCGACGCTATTCGGTCCGGTGAAGTACGCCATCCTGCCGCAGCACCTGAAGGAAACGGAGATCGTGGGCGGCAACGGGCTGGTTGAGATGGGCACCTCGATCGCGATCCTGGTCGGCATGGTCTACGGCGGCTGGATGGTGACGCAGCCGGGCTGGGGCGTGGCAGGCGTCGCGCTGTCGGTGCTGGCGTTCTCCGCCGCAGGCATCGCGCTCTCCCTGCTCATCCCGAAGGCGCCCGCGGCGGACCCCGGGTTGAAGATAAACTGGAATCCGCTCACCGAGACCTGGCGCAACCTCGGGTTCACGCGCCGGAACCGGACCGTGTTCCTCTCCATCCTCGGCATCTCCTGGTTCTGGTTCTACGGCTCGATTTTCGTCACCCAGTTCCCGAACCTGTCGAAGAACGTCCTGAACGCGGACGAGCACGTGGTGACGCTGCTGCTGATCGTGTTCTCGATCGGCATCGGCGTCGGGTCGCTGCTCTGCGAGCGCCTATCAGGCCACAAGGTCGAGATCGGCCTTGTGCCGTTCGGCTCGATCGGGCTCACCGTCTTCGGCATCGACCTGTGGCTCGTCACCTCCGCCCACATCGCGAACGGGCCGGTGACCCTCGGCGAGTTCATCCACGATCCCGGGCACCGGCGCCTCCTCGGTGATCTGTTCCTGATCGGGCTGTTTGGCGGCTTCTACATCGTGCCGCTCTACGCGCTGGTGCAGACGCGCAGCGAACCGAGCCACCGCTCGCGCATCATCGCCGGCAACAACATCCTCAACGCTGTCTTCATTGTGGCGGCGGCAGTGCTCGCGATCGGACTTTTCCGGGCGGGCCTCACGATCCCGCAGCTGCTGCTCGTGACGGCGCTGCTGAATGCCGCGGTCGCCGTCTACATCTACACCCTGGTGCCCGAGTTCCTGATGCGCTTCATCGTGTGGATGCTCATTCACTCGGTATACCGTCTGGAAAAGCGCGGACTCGAGCACATTCCGGACGAGGGCGGCGCAGTGATCGTCTGCAACCACGTGAGCTTCGTCGACGCGCTGGTCGTTGCCGCGGCATGCCGCCGTCCGATCCGGTTCGTCATGGACCACAGCATTTTCGGGATGCCGATCCTCTCGTTCGTATTTCGCACCGGCCGTGCCATCCCGATCGCGTCGGCCAAGGAGGATCCGGAAATGATGGAGCGCGCGTTCGCCGAAGTCGGCCGGGCCCTGCGCGAGGGCGACGTTGTGGCGATCTTTCCGGAGGGACGCATCACCGACACGGGCGAGATCTATCCGTTCCGGCCCGGTATCCGGCGCATTCTCGATGCGACCGCGGTGCCGGTGGTACCGATGGCGCTGCAGGGGTTGTGGGGCAGCTTCTTCTCGCGCAAGGACGGCGCCGCAATGACCAAGCCCTGGCGGCTGCATCCGTTCGCAAGAATCGGCCTGCAGGTTGGTGCACCGGTGCCACCGGTGCTGGCGACCCCGGAGACCTTGCAAGCCCACGTGCTCGCGCTGCGCGGCGACTGGAGGTGATTTTTCATGGACAAGTACCGTCTCAAGCTTGCTGAAACCGCCGCAGAACGCGAGCAGATTCATGCGCTCAATTACGCGACTTTTGTCGAGGAGATCCCGCAGCACGCGCCGAATCCGTCGCGACGGCTGATCGACCGTTTCGACGCCGAGAACGAGTACGTCATTGCGGTCGACGGCGCCGGCGCAGTCGTCGGCATGCTGGCCCTGCGCGCCCGGCGCCCGTTTTCGCTGGACCAGAAGCTTCGGGGTCTCGACGATTACCTTCCGCCGCATCGGTCGCTCTGCGAGGTGCGCCTTCTCGCCGTGCGCCCCGAGTACCGACATCGGTGCATGTTTCGCGACCTCGTGGCGCATGCGGCGCGCCGCTGCATCGAGGCCGGGCGTGACCTTGCGGTCATCTCCGGCACCACGCGGCAACTTGCGCTGTATTCGCACATCGGCTTCGAGGCGTTCGGGCCGTTGGTCGGCAGCGGAGAGGCGCGCTACCAGCCGATGTATTTGGCGCTCGAGACCTTCCTCGCCCGCATCGGCGACGTGCTCGATCTGGCGTCGCCTGCCGCGAATCCGCGCCCTTTGGCGAGGTACCTGCCGGGCCCTGTGACACCGGCTGAGCATGTCCGCGCTGCGCTCGGAAGTGCGCCGGTATCGCATCGCACCGCCGATTTCGCGGCGCAGGTCGGCCGGATTCGCCGCCGGCTGTGCAAGCTCACGGGCGCACGCGATGCGGCTGTGCTGGTGGGGTCCGGGACGCTCGCCAACGACGTCATCGCGGGCAATATCGCCGGTCTGGGCCGCGGCGGCGTGGTGCTCTCGAATGGCGAGTTCGGGGAACGTCTCATTGATCACGCGCGCCGCGCCGGCTTGCAGTTCGAGGCGTTGCGCCGGCCGTGGGGCGCCATGTTCGATGCCGGCGAAGTGTCAGCCGCGCTGCGGAAGGCCAGGGCTGGCTGGCTCTGGGCGGCGCATTGCGAAACGTCGACCGGGGTGTTGAACGACTTTGGGGCGCTGCGCGGGGTGGCGAAGGGGGCGGGAGCGGAACTCCTTCTCGATTGCATCAGTTCGGTCGGCACGGTCGATGTTGACTTGGCCGGGGTGCGTCTCGCATCTTGTGTCAGCGGCAAGGGACTCGGAGGGTATCCGGGCCTGTCGATGGTCCTCGTCAACTCCGATCCACCGTGCCGCTCGGATGCCTTGCCGCGCTACCTCGATCTCGGACTCTGGCTGGAGCATGACAGCGTGCCCTTCACGCATTCGTCCAATCTGGTTGCCGCGCTCGATGCCGCATTGTCGGCGGCCGACTGGCGCGACCGGATCCGGCGCACGGCGCGCGATAGCGCATGGCTGCGGCAGGAATTGCGTACGCGCGGCCTGCCGGTACTGGCCTCCGAGGACATCGCCAGCCCCGGGGTCACCACCGTGGAACTGCCCCGGACTGCGCCTGCCGCCGAGGTCGCGCTCTCGCTCGAGCAAGGGGGATTCGAGGTGGCATGGCGCAGCACCTACCTGCGGGAGCGCAACTGGATCCAGATTGCATTGATGGGGGAGTATGACCCGCTGGCGCTGCGCGAGCTGCCTCCGGCGTTGGCGCACGTGGTCCGCGCGTGTGCCTCGGTGAGGAGTCAGGCAGCGTAGGAAGGGCGCAAGAGGGATCTTGAATGACGATCTTCTTCGCAATCATCGACTAGCGGTAAGGGAACGGAATACATCGCGGTTCGGTATCGACGAACATGAATATGCGGAGCGTCACGTGGCTAAAGTCGCCTGAGTTGCAACTGCCTTCGGCCCTCGGCGGGGCTGTCATCGCTGCAGATTCGGTGGAGATCAACAAGGTGATTCTGTGGTCCGGCCGCGTTGCCTCGGTCCTGCTGCTTGGCTGGATGGCGTGGCGCCTGCTGCGCCAGATGGAAGCCGTGCCTCGCAAGGACGCCTCGCAGGCAGGCGAGGAAGCGGAAAAAGGTTCCTAGACCTTGACCGGGAGCTGCATCGCGTGCGCGGTTGTAGCGATTTTCGAGTTCACGCCGTTACTCGGAGGCCCACCGAAAATCGATCGTTTTGAGTTTTCCCGCGCCGACGGCGATGGTGCGTTTTTCCGCCTTGCCTGCGAAGCTTGCGACGATTTGATACTTGCCCATCGGTAACTTGGTCAAGAGCCACGGCCCTTCGGACGTGGTATCCAGACGCGTTCTGCCTGCCGCGTCGGCGATGCTGACCTTAACGTCGCTCACGTATTCGCCGGACTTCAGAGCGAACACGAGTTTGAGATTGAAATCGCCGGCGAGCGAACTGAGCCGGTCGATCGATTCCGTTCCGACACCTCCGGATACATAGGACACGCCGCCGGCGGTCTGGACGATTGCATCGCTGTCAGCGCTTGCGACGGGAACGAGCAATGCAGAGCCCAGTACAATGGCCGCAAAGCCGTGCGCGAGCGATTTGCTCTTCATACCGAGAATCCGTTTCATGTGCTGATGCTCCAATTTCAATTCGATTGTCGTTGTTTCGGTTGCCTGCCGGTGCGGTCGAACGGCTCTGATCGGTACGGTGATCAGCCGCGGCTGCCGTTCGAATACCACCCGGCGCAGCGCACCAGGTGCTCGAAGGGGTCCGGACGGCCGTTTCGGTAATTCTGAAACGGCCGCTTGGTCTTTGGCAGTTGCTGCGCGCACGTTCCGGGGATCGAGCTTCCGCGCTTGTCCGCTACGGTCGCTGCGAGTCGTGCCTCAGGATCGACAGGAGATTCAGGCAGATCAGATGCGCGATCCGCTTTTTGTCGGGGCGCGCTTGTTTGTGTCGGAGCTGACGGCAGAGCACGCGGGCCGTCGTCAGCTCAGGCGCGAGCCTGCGCTTGATCACCGGACCCCGCCCAGGGACGGGTGTCCCGCCAAACAAATCGCCGGATCCCCCGGTAGCGCGTATGAAATTCGCCATATCGCACCTCGCATACTCGTCGGGCTGTTCGCCATCGGTCACAGCCGCAATTTTCTACTTCGCCACTCGGGCGATCTGTGCGTTGGCGTACACAAAGCAGATTATTGTTGCAGTGGCCTTACGCCACGTCGCGGGCCGCGCTGGCGCGGTCGACGACGGTGACTGCGTATCGGTTCGCGGCGCAGGCGCCGCCGCCCCCCGGTACTTCGACTCACGCATCTACGCCATCGTCAATCGCGACCGGCGAACGCTGCTCTAGTCGGCTCTCGCTCCCGTCTGCCTGATCACTTTGCCCCAGCGCTCCACTTCCTCGCGCATGAGGTTGGCGAGGCCTTCCGGCGTCGTACCGATCGCCTGAAAATAGATGCCCCGCATGCGGTTGCGCACTTCGTCCGAGCGGATGATGCGTACCAGTTCCATCGAAACGCGGTCGATGACCGGCTTGGGTGTTCCTGCGGGGGCGACCATGCCGAGCCACGCCGTGGACTGGAAGCCCGGAAAGCCCGCCTCGGCCACGGTCGGAAGCTCCGGCAGCACCACGCTCCTGACGCTCGAGGTGACCGCGAGCGCCTTCAGGCGCCCGCCCTGAACCAGCGGCATCGCGGTCGCAGGCACGACAAACCCGGCGGCGATCTGACCGCCCACGATCGCGGTGTTCACCTGCGGGCTGCCCGGATAGGGCACGTGGACGATATCGATGCCGGCCCGGGTCTTCAGCAGCTCCATCGTCAGGTGCGACGCACTGCCGTTTCCGACCGAGCCGTAGTTGAGCTTGCCCGGCTGGGACTTGGCAAGCGCCACGAATTGCTTCACCGAGCCGACGCCGAGCTTGGGATCGACCACCAGAACGTTGGGGCTGGCCGCGACCAGCGTGATGGGCGCGAGGTCCGTAAACGGGTCGAATCCGAGTTTCGAATAAAGCACCTTGTTCACCGCGAGCGGCCCGCCGATCGACAGGCCGATGGTATAGCCGTCGGGCGCGGCCTTCGCCATGAGAGCGGTGCCCAGGTTGCCGCCTGCGCCAGGGCGGTTCTCGACAATCACCGGATGGCCGAGCGCGGCGCCGAGCTTGTCGTTGAGCATGCGGGCGACCAGGTCCGGGGAGCTGCCCGGCGGAAACGGCACGATCATCCGGATCGTCTTCGCCGGCCAGTCTCCTGCCGTCGCCGTCCGGGTCGAGCCGGTGGATGCGGGCTGGGCGGATGTGCTGCTCTCAGGGACAAGGGCAACGGCGAGCACGAGTGCAGCGAATAGCGTTTTCATTTCAGATTCCTCGTTGGTTGTGAACCAAGAATAGTCGATTTATGCGGCACAAGTGTTGACAGATCTGGCGAAGCATTTGGTTTTGTATACTTCTCGTGTTTTCGTGCAGTTGCAACTTCGCAACTGCACGAAAACACGAGACTGAAAAAGGCAAAACCAGCCTCGTCGGTTCCGTCTGTACTGGCTTAGGGCTATTCGCGGCCGAGCCATGCGCCGTCGCGCTCGAGCTGCGCCTGCAGGGCGGGGATATCCACCTCGGCGGGTGTCGTGCCGGCCGAAAGGGTGAGGTGCGCTGCCGTGCCGGCCGCCTGTCCCATGACGAAGCAGCCGCCCGAAACGCGCGCAGCCGATTGCGCCTCCGAACTCATCGATGCGCAGCGTCCGGCGACGAGCAGGTTGCCGATGCGCTGCGCCACCAGCATGCGGTAAGGCAGGTGATTGAAGCCGCGCGATTCGGGGATCGGGGGCCAGCTCCACTCGACGTCGCCCGCGACATGGCGCTCCAGCGGCCAGGCATTCACGCCGATGGTGTCGGGAAAGCTCGCGCAGCCGAGCACGTCTTCGGCGGCCAGCATCGCGTGCCCGACTACGCGGCGGGTCTCGCGGATACCCAGCTGCGGCGCAATGTCGAGCAGGTAGCTCGACTCGAAACCCGGCACGCGAGCGCGCAGGAAGCGCATGTAGTCGCGGATCTGCCTGCGCCCCTCGATTTCCCCGGCCGAGAGTTGGAGGGCGTCGGTGCCATCGACCGCGCTGCCGTCGGCATTGCGAAGCTGGGTCACATTGGCCCGCCATTCGTTCGGGTGTTTCTGCGGCCGCACGATCGCCCCCTTGCGCGGGAAGCGATAGTCGCCCGTCGCCTCCGCCTCCTGCATCAGGCGGTTGATGTCCGTCACCGCGTCGCGGGCACGCTCGGCATCGACATTGTTCACGCGGAACATCAGCGTCGGATAGAGCAGCCTGCCGGCCGCGTCGCCCTTTTCCCACGGCGCGCCAGCCCAGCACGCGAGGTCGCCGTCGCCGGAGGCGTCCACGAACACGCGGCCGCGCACGGCGCGGCGGCCCGATTTCGTCTCCACGACGAGCGCATCGATGGTGTGTTCGTCGCGCATCGCCACGCCCGCCGCGAGCGCGTGAAACAGCAGCTTCGCGCCTGCGCCCAGCACCAGGTCGTCGGCTGCGCACTTGTAGGCCGACATGTCGTACGCCTGGGCCTGGGTCTTGCCGAAGATCAGATGCGGCGGGTTCAGTCCGCCGAGGTGCGCGATGCGCTCCAGCAGTTCATCGGCGATGCCGCGCACGACGCGGCGGATCTCGCCGTGTACATTGGCGTGTAGCCCGCAGAAGTTGGTGACGCCGGCCGCCGTGCCCATGCCGCCGAGGAAACCGTAGCGCTCCACGAGCACGGTCGCGCGGCCCTGGCGCGACGCCGCCCAGGCCGCGGCGATGCCCGCCGGCCCGCCGCCGAGCACCACGACATCGGCCTCGCAGAGGATTTCCGTTTTTCGTTCGGGCTCGGTGATGGGGTGCATCGGTATCGGGTGATCGCAAGGGAGAAAACCTGTTTGTGACGTGGGGTCTTTCACGCTGCAGCGCTCAACAGGCATATTGTCGCGCCGATCGGTACCGGCGTGGCGCGCGAACTGCGATAATCGCAACCTGAACGCGCCGCACGATCGCGCACGGGATCCCCGAAAACCCATAATATATGGGCGGAACAGCGGAGGCAGGTATTGAAATGCGTGGATGACTTCCGCCTGCGATTCGGCAAGAAGGAGCTGGTGCCGATCGTGATCGGCGGGATGGGCGTCGATATCTCGGCGACCGGGCTGGCGCTCGAGGGCGCGAGGCTGGGCGGCATCGGCCATATCTCCGACGCCATGATCCACACCGTGTCGGACCGGCGCTACGAGACGAGTTTCGTCAGCCAGAAGGCCAAGCTGTACAAATACAACGCCGCCAATTCCGACAAGTCCAAGGTTCTTTTCGATCTCGGGCGCCTGGCCGAGGCGACGCAGAATCACGCCGGCGGGACCATGGTGGCCAAGCGCGGCGAAGGCCTGATATTCATCAACTGCATGGAAAAGCTGACGATGAACGCGCCGCGCGAAACCCTGCGCGTGCGGCTGCGGTCGGCGCTGGATGCCGGCATCGACGGCATCACGCTCTCCGCGGGGCTGCATCTGGGATCGTTTGCGCTGATGGAGGATCATCCGCGGTTTCGCGATGCCAAGCTGGGCATCATCGTCTCGTCGCTTCGGGCGCTTTCTCTCTTCCTGCGCAAGAATGCCAGGCTCAACCGGCTGCCGGATTACGTCATCGTGGAGGGGCCTCTGGCCGGCGGTCATCTGGGTTTCGGCATGGACTGGGCGAACTACGACCTGCGCACGATCATGACCGAGATCCAGCGCTACATGCAGGCGGAACAACTGGACATACCGCTGATTCCGGCAGGCGGGATTTTCACCGGCAGCGATGCGGTGTCCTACCTCGAGACCGGGTCCGCGGCCGTGCAGGTGGCGACGCGTTTTACCGCGACACGCGAGTGCGGTCTGCCGGACAAGATCAAGCAGGAGTACCTCAAGGCGAGCGAGGACGAGATCGAGGTCAACATGATCTCCCCGACCGGCTACCCGATGCGCATGTTGAAGGGCAGCCCCGCGATCGGCGCGGGCATCCGGCCCAACTGCGAGGCCTACGGCTATCTGCTCGACGGCTCGGGCAACTGTGCTTACATCACGGCCTACAATCGCGAGGTGGCGGCGCACCCTGACCAGAAGAAGGTTTCGGTGATGGACAAGACCTGCCTGTGCACCGCCATGCGAAACTTCGATTGCTGGACCTGCGGGCATTACACCTACCGGCTCAAGGACACCACGCGGCGCCTTGCGGACGGGACCTACCAGCTCCTCAGCGCCGAGCACGTGTTCCGGGACTACCAGTTCAGCACCGAGAACCGGATCGCGTTGCCGGCCCAGCCCTGAGGCCAGGTCGAAGTATCGCGATGGCCGCCGGTCGTGCGTGGGGCTTACGCCAGCCCGCATTCACGCTGCGGCCGAAAATCGGTATCCTTACGTCGACGTGAGTCGGAATTCCATAGAGGGGGAAACGAATGGCGGGGAAAAACCTTCCGATCCTGGTGGTCGGCGGTGGCATCGGCGGGCTGGCGGCGGCACTGGCATTGTCGAAGAAGGGGCGCGCGGTTCAGGTGCTGGAGCAGGCCGCAGCGTTCGGCGAGATCGGCGCCGGCATTCAGCTGGGGTCGAACGTATTCAAGATGTTCGACTATCTGGGCCTGACGGAGGCGATCAACAGAGCTGCCGTGTTCCCGGACAATCTCATCATGCGCGATGCGCTCTCGGGCGAGGAACTCATCCGCGTACCGGTGGGCTCCGAAGCTTTCCGCGCGCGTTTCAAATACCCCTATGGCGTCACCCATCGCGCCGACATTCACGGGGCGTTTCTCGAGGCCTGCCAGAAGTCACCGCTGGTTACGCTGTCCGCTTCGCAGAAGGTTGTCGGCTATGAGGATAAGGGCGACCGCGTGGCGGTCAGCATCGAAGGGGGCGCAAGCGTCGAAGGTGAGCTGCTGATCGGTGCCGACGGCCTCTGGTCGACGGTGCGCGCCCGACTTGTGGGCGACGGCAAGCCGCGCGTGTCGGGCCACATCGCCTACCGCGCGGTCATTCCGACGCCCAAAGTGCCCGCGCATCTGCAGCAGAATAACGTCGTGCTGTGGGCGGGCCCGAAGACGCACCTAGTGCACTATCCGCTGCGGCGCGGCGAGGTCTACAACCTGGTCGTCGTCTTTCACAGCAGCCGTTACGAGGAGGGCTGGGACACCTACGGCGATCCCGGGGAGTTGCATGAGCGCTTCAAGGGTGAGCGCCCGGAGGTGCTGGAATTTCTCGCGATGGTGAATGCCTGGAAGATGTGGGTGCTGTGTGACCGCGAGCCGATCAAGGGATGGAGCAAGGGCCGCATCGTCCTGCTCGGGGACGCCGCGCACCCGATGCTTCAGTATCTCGCGCAGGGCGCCTGCATGGCGACCGAAGACGCCGTCGTTCTTGCCAACAAGCTCGAGGCGGCCAAGGGCGATCATGCGTCGGCATTCGATGCCTATGAGAAGGAACGCTATCTGCGCACGGCGCGGGTGCAGCTCATGGCGCGCTTCTACGGCGAGGTCTATCACGCCACTGACGTGAAGCGCGACCTGCGTAATTCGTTGCTGAAGAATGCTACCCCGGAGGGCGCGATCAACGGCGCGGCGTGGCTCTACGAGGGTATCCCGGTCTGATAATCCGGGCTGCCGCAGCGCCCGGCGGTGCCCGTCTGGTCTCTGGCTTCAGACCGCGCGCGCCGATTTGGAGCGCCGGATCGCCTCCCAGACACGCTGCGGCGTGGCCGGCATGTCGATGTGCTGCACGCCCAGTGGGCGAAGCGCATCCAGGATCGCGTTGATTACCGTCGGCGGCGCGCCGACGGTTCCGGCCTCGCCCACGCCCTTCACCCCGAGCGGATTGCTCTTGCACAAAACCTCTGAAAATTGCGTCGCGAACGCCGGCAGATCGTCCGCGCGAGGCATACAGTAATCGGCGAAGCTTCCCGAGATCAGCTGCCCCGAATCGCGGTCGTAGACGACTTGCTCGAGCAGGGCCTGTCCAATCCCCTGCGCGAGCGCTCCCTGGATCTGACCTTCGCAGATGAGCGGATTGATGACGCGGCCGACGTCGTCCACCACCGCATACCGGTCGATGCGAGCCTCACCGGTCTCGGAATCGACCTCCACCTCGCAGATGTGAGCACCGTTCGGGAAGCTGGGCGGCTCGGGGGCAAACGCTCCGCTTGCCTCCAGGCCGATGCCGAACTGCTTGGGCAGTCCGACCGGATGGTAGAAGAACTTGGCGACATCGACTAGGGACGTCGAGCGGTCGGTGCCGGCGATGTTGAAGCGTCCTTCCTTGAAGTGCACGTCCGCCACCGCCGCCTCCATCAGATGCGCCGCGAGCGGTTTCGCTTTTTCGATGATCGCGTCGGCGGCTGCCCTGAGCGCGCCGCTCCCGACCACGGCGCTCCTCGACGCGTAAGTGCCGCGGCCGAAAGAAACCTGGTTGGTGTCGCCCTGGACAAAGCGGATGCTCTGGAACGGAACACCGAGCCACTCCGACACGATTTGCGCGTACGTCGTGGCGTGCCCCTGGCCGTGGGAAAAAGTACCGGCAACGATGGTAAGCGTTCCGCTTGGGTCGAAGCGCAGCTCCATTCGTTCGTTGAAAAAACCCGCATCCTCGATGTAATACGTGAACGCCCGGCCGCGCAGTTTCCCCTGCTTCGCGGAGGCGGCGCGCCGCGCGTCGAAACCCTTCCAGTCGGCGAATTCGACGCACTGGTCGGTGACCCTGGCGAATTCCCCGCTATCGTAGGTAAATCCGGTGGCCGTCGTGTAGGGCATGGCCTGCGGCGAAATATAATTGCGCCGCCGGATTTCGACCGGATCGATCCCGGTCGCCACCGCAGCCTGGTCCATCAGGCGCTCGGTGATATAGGTCGCTTCCGGACGGCCCGCGCCGCGGTAAGGATGCACCGGAACCGTATTCGTGAATACCGCCCTGCTCGCGACGTGCAGCGCCGGTACCGCGTACACGCTCGGAATGAGCTTGAGGCCAAACAGAACCGGCACCGCGGCCGCACCCGCAACGTAGGCACCGATGCCGTGCAGGGCCTGGGTGCGAATCGCGAGGATCTTGCCATTCTCGTCGAGCGCCATTTCGGCGCGCACTACCTGGTCCCTGCCATGGTTGTCGGTGAGCAGTCCCTCCGATCGGGTCGAAATCCACTTCACCGGGCGGCCGATGCGGCGCGAGGCCCACAGGACCAGGCCTTCCTCGGGATAGGTATCGCCTTTCATGCCAAAGCCGCCGCCCACATCCTGCGCGACCACCCGGAATTTCATTTCCGGCTGCTTGAACACAGCCTGAGCGAGCACGGTGCGGGTGCCGTGCGGGTTCTGGGAGCTGGTATACAGGGTGTAGTAATCGTCGGCGGGGTTGTAGTCTCCGATCGCGCCGCGCGTCTCGATGCTGTTCGCGCACAGGCGGTTGTTCTCCAGCCGCAGCGACACCACGTGCTTCGCTGTTGCGAATGCCGCGTCGGCCGCGTCCTTGTTGCCCATCATGAGCGGGAAGGCCATGTTGCTGGTCCACTCCTCCCAGATCCTGGACGCGCCTTCGGCCATCGCATCCTCGGCGTTCACCGCTGCCGGCAGTGGCTCGTAGTCGACCTCCACCAATTCGATCGCGTCGCGGGCCTGCGCCGCGCTCTCCGCGACCACGAAGGCGACGCCATCGCCCACATACCGCACCTTGTCGGAGGCGAGCAGCGGCCGAAACGTGCGATAACCCTTCGGCCCGCCCATGTCTTCGGGCATGAACAACGGCGGCATGCCGCCCAGGCCGTCGGCGCGGAGGTCTTCGCCGGTGAGCACGCAAATCACGCCGTCCGCGGCAAGGGCCTTGCCCGCGTCCACGCGCCTGACGCGCGCATGCGGGTGCGGCGAGGTCACCAGGGCGCCATGTGCCTGCCGCGGCAGATTGATGTCATCGACAAAGCGAGCGCGGCCGGTGATGAAACGCTGGTCCTCGACGCGACGTACCGGCTGACCGATACCGAATTTGTTCATGCGTCCCCCGTGGGAAAAGGAAATCGTAAGCGGACGTTAATGGTTTAGGTCAATCTGCCGATCCTAGAGCGTACCTTTCAGCCCTGCTGGCGCAGCTTGAACCGCTGCAGTTTCCCGGTCTCGGTGCGGGGCAGGCTCGCGACGAATTCGACTTCGCGCGGGTACTTGTAGGGCGCGATGTTCGCCTTCACGAAATCCTGCA
>Ga0209343_10001507_pt1 | contig 31387 bp, 28 predicted proteins | sample RifCSPlowO2_02_FD_184026 | JGI IMG/M metagenome (GOLD analysis project Ga0209343, IMG submission 184026) | Groundwater microbial communities from Rifle, Colorado - Rifle CSP2_plank lowO2_0.2 (SPAdes) (version 2) | ecosystem: Environmental > Aquatic > Deep subsurface > Groundwater | place... | reverse complement strand
GCCGTTGCTGTAAACCCCGCTGCTGTTGCGCCAGCGCATGGCGCGCGGGCCGCTGGCGGTCCAGATCTTGGCTTCGGCGTCCTTGACCTCGCCTTCGTCGGCGAACTGGTTCCAGTACAGCACGCCAACGTTATAGCCGGCCGCGAGCCAGCCGTGGGCCAGGTCCAGGTTGGGGCCGCCGGCATCCTGGCGGTTGAAGGTTTCGCGGTTCTTCTTCTGGGTCGAGCCGTTCTGCCAGCCGTGTACATAGATGATGGTCGGCTTGGCACTGCCGAAATAGGCATTGCTCTGACCGGGCACGGCCTTCTCCCAGCTGTCGCCGTAACCGAACCAGTACAGGCCGTGGTCGAGGTTCTGGAAGGTACTGTCGGGGAACACGCCCACGGCGGCCTGGGACAGTGACGCAACACCGAGCAGCAGCAACAAGAGCAGCCTGCGCATAGGGGGAAACCTTTTTTGTTATTGGCGGTGGAGCGCAGCTTATAGATTGTCCTACAGTCGGCCATCGCCCGGATGGGTGAGGCGCAGGCCATGCCGGCTAGCACCTGGCAGCGGCCCTGCCGACCCTGTCTGGCCGTGGGTTCGGCGCAGTTTTGCCCCAATAGTCGTCATTTTCTTCCACCGGCAGCGATGGGGAGGGCGGACGAAGTCCCTCGGCCTGTGGCAAACTCTGCGGCTAGTAACAGGACGTTTCATGGATCGAACACAGTGAGCCTGTAAGCCCGGATATGTGCCCAAGGTCAGTGCGCCTTGGGCTTACTGCCTAACTGGCCGCCCTGGGCGGCAAAGAACCAAGAGGAATGACCGTGCATAACGTCGTGATCAGTGGGACCGGCCTCTACACCCCGGCGAACAGTATTTCCAACGATGAGCTGGTTGAATCGTTCAACGCATACGTACAGCTGTTCAATGCCGACAATGCAGCGGCCATCGCCCGTGGCGAAGTGGAAGCGCTGAGCGAGTCGAGCAGCGGTTTTATCGAAAAGGCCTCGGGTATCAAGAGCCGCTTTGTCATGGACAAGGCCGGCATCCTCGATCCCAAGCGCATGGCTCCACGCATTCCGGAACGCAGCAACGAGGAGTGGGGCATTCTCTGCGAGATGGCCGTAGGCGCTGCCAAGGACGCCCTGGAGCGTGCCGGCAAGACCGCCGTCGATATCGACGGAGTGATAGTCGCCTGCTCCAACCTGCAGCGCGCCTACCCGGCCGTGGCCATTGAAGTGCAAGCGGCGCTGGGCATTCAGGGCTTCGGCTATGACATGAACGTCGCCTGCTCCTCGGCCACCTTCGGCATCCAGGCCGCGGCCAACAGCGTAAAGCTCGGCCAGGCGCGGGCGATTCTGATGGTCAACCCGGAAATCTGCACCGGCCACCTGAACTTCCGTGACCGCGACAGCCACTTTATCTTCGGCGACGCCGCCACCGCGGTGATTATCGAGCGCGCCGACCAGGCCACCTCGGCCTATCAGTTCGATATCGTCGGCACCAAGCTGATCACCCAGTTCAGCAACAATATCCGCAACAACTTCGGCTTCCTCAACCGCTGCGCGGAAGAGGGTGTCGGGACCCGCGACAAGCTGTTCGTTCAGGAAGGCCGCAAGGTGTTCAAGGATGTCTGCCCGATGGTGGCCGAGTTGATCGCCACCCACCTGGCGGAAAACCAGCTGAACGTCGGCGACGTCAAGCGCTTCTGGCTGCACCAGGCCAACCTCAACATGAACCTGCTGATCGCGCGCAAGCTGCTGGGCCGCGATGCCGAGCCGGGCGAAGCGCCAGTGATCCTCGACACCTACGCCAACACCAGTTCGGCCGGCTCGGTGATCGCCCTGCACAAGCACCAGGACGACCTGGCCAGCGGCAGCCTCGGGGTGCTCAGCTCCTTCGGTGCGGGTTATTCGATAGGTAGCGTGATCCTGCGCAAGCATTGATCTCGCTGCAGGGTGCGCCTGTGCGCATCTGTTGACGCGGCGGCGGTGCGCGAGGCCTAGACAGCCTGCACAGCCTAAGGGAGCAGCATGACGGACACTGATCTGCTAAAGCGTCTACTGGCCGGTGAGCAGAAGGCTTTCCGCGAACTGGTCGCCACCTATCAGGGGGCGATGCGCGCGGTGGCCTATGCCATAGTCGGCAGCCGCAATGCCGACGAGGTGGTGCAGGATGCCTGGCTGGCCGTGGTGCGCAGCCTGGACGGCTTTCAGGGCCGGGCGAGCCTGAAGACCTGGCTGCTGACCATCACCGCCAACACCGCCAAGACCCGTCTCAAGCACAACCGTCGCGAAGTGCTGCTCGACGATCTGCCCGCCCCCCATGGCAGCATCGGTGACGAGCGGTTCAGCGAGAACGGCCACTGGCTGCTGGCTCCCCATGCCTGGCACCACGACAGCCCTGACGCCCTGCTGACCGAGGATGAGCTGCGCGAGTGCCTGGAGAAAACCCTGGCCAGCCTGCCCGAGCAGCAAGGCAGTGTGTTGCACCTGCGTGAGCGCGCAGGTCTGGAACTGGAGGAAATCTGTAACCTTCTGCAGGTTTCCGCCTCCAATGTACGGGTGCTGCTGCACCGTGCCCGGCTCAAGGTGTATGCGACCCTTGAGCACTTCGAGGAGACCGGTCAATGCTGAGTTGCAAGGAGCTGGTAGCCCTTTCCAGTGATCTGCTTGATGCCCGTTTGAGCCTGCGTCAGCGAGTGGTCGTGCGTCTGCACCTGGCCATGTGTTATCGCTGCCGGCGCTTTATCCGGCAGATGCGCCTGAGCCAGGGCGTACTTCGTCAGCTGCCGCAAGGGCAGAGTGCCGAACTGGATGCCCTGGCCGCTCGCCTGGCCGAGCTGCGCCGCCAGCAGCCTTAGGCTCCCTTGCCCCGCCCTACAACCTGAATCTGACCCGCCTGTGGCTTGTACCTCGTTGTTCTAGGAGGTGGCTATTGCTGCGCTAATGCCTGACGCCTCGCCGTGAACGGCAGCAGATTTATTCGGTGTTGCCGCGATTTTTGTAAATTCCTCCTGTGACTCTGTAACGCCAGTGGCTGGGCTCACTCTATTGAGCCGAGGGTGCCAATTTGGCCCCATTTTCAACTGCACTGGAGATTCACCGTGAAACATCTAAATACCGTTGTCGCCACCCTGGGCGCTGCCCTGCTGAGCAGCGCCGCATTCAGCGTACAGGCTGCCAGCAACCCGTTCGCCGCACAGGAACTGAGCAGCGGTTACAGCCTGGCTGCTGGCGAGAAAGCCGCCGAAGGCAGCTGCGGCGAAGGCAAATGTGGTGGCGACATGAAGAAAGCCGAAGGCGAAGCCAAGGCCGAAGGCGAGGGCAAATGCGGTGAAGGCAAGTGCGGCGCTGAGAAGAAAGCCGAGTAACTGAATAACTGGGTGCAGGGGCAGAAGATGCAGATGGATTTCGTCAACGGTGCCGGGTTGGGCCTGCGTCGCGGCCTGCTTGGCGCGCTGCAGGACTGCAGCAAACGCGAGGTGGATTTCCTCGAAGTGGCACCGGAGAACTGGATCGGCGTGGGCGGGCGTCTGGGCAAGCAGTTGCGTGCCTTAAGCGAGCGCCTGCCACTGCTCTGCCATGGTCTGTCCCTCAACCTCGGTGGTTTTGCTCCACTGGATATCGAGCTGCTCAAGGCCATCAAGGGCTTTCTCGAGCAGCACGGTGTGCGTGGTTACAGCGAGCATCTGGCGGCCTGCGCCGACCATGGCCAGCTCTATGACCTGATGCCGCTGTCCTTTTCCGAGGAGTCGGTGCTGCGTATCGCCGAGCGCGTGCGCATCGTTCAGGACGTGCTGGAGCGTCCGCTGATTATCGAGAATGTCTCGGCCTACGCGCAGTTGCCGGGCGAGCTGGATGAAGCGGCGTTTGTCAGCGCGGTGCTGGAACAGGCCGACTGCCAGCTGTTGCTGGATGTGAACAACGTCTTGGTCAACAGCATCAATTTCAACTTCGATGCGGCCGCCTATATCGCCGCCATGCCCAGTGCGCGCATCGCCTACCTGCATGTGGCCGGGCATTACGACCTGGCCAGCGATCTGAAAATCGACACCCACGGTGCGCCGGTAATCGATCCGGTCTGGGCGCTACTGGAACAGGCCTACGCCGTGCATGGCGTGCGTCCGACCCTGCTGGAGCGGGATTTCAACTTCCCGCCGATTGCCGAGCTGTACGCCGAGGTGGCGCAGATTCGTCAGTTGCAGGCGGCAGCGGCTCCTTTGCGGAGTTACGGAACATGAATGGCGTTGAGGCCCAGCGCGCTTTTGCCGCGCGTATTCGCCAGCCGGCGCAGCAGCCCTTGCTCGATGGCATCAGCGCCGAGCGTATGGCGGTGTATGAAGCGTTGTTCTTCAACAATATCGAAGGCTTTATCAGCGGCGCGTTCCCGGTGCTGCACCGGCTAATCGAGGCCAACCGCTGGCAGCGCCTGGTGCGCAGTTTTATCGCCGAGCATCAGGCGCGCACGCCGTATTTTCTTGAGATCAGCCAGGAGTTTCTTGCCTGGTTGCAACAGGGCTATGTCGCCGAGGCGGGTGATCCGCCGTTTATTCTGGAGCTGGCGCATTACGAATGGGTCGAGCTGGCCTTAGATGTCAGCGAGGCCGAGCTGTCGGAGCGGGGCTGGTCACCTCTGGCCTGGCCGTTGGCCTATCAGTGGCCGGTGCAGCGTATTGGCGCGGACTTCCAACCCTGTGAACCGGATGCCGAGCCGACTTGCCTGCTGGTCTGGCGTGATGGGCAGGACAAGGTGCGCTTTATGCAGTTCAGTCCCTTCGCCTATCAGCTGGCGGCGCGCCTGCAGGCCGGCGAAGCAGCTGAACCTGCGTTGTTGGCACTGGCCCAGCAGCATGGCCTGACGGCCGACATGCAGTACTTCAACAACGCCCAGAACTTGCTGGATGACTGGCAGCGCCAGGGCATTTGGTGTCCCTAAGCCCTCTCTGTATCTGAACCTTGGCGCTAAGCGCCAGCTTGTGGAGATTTACCATGCTGAGCTTTTTCAATCGTCTCCAGGACGCCCTGGACGCTTCTCGCCGCCTGGATTTTCTGGGGCCCTTGCTGTTGCGCCTATATCTGGTCCCGGTGTTCTGGATGGCTGGCATGCACAAGCTGGCCGATATCGACGCCACTGCGGCCTGGTTCGGCAACCCGGATTGGGGCCTGGGTTTGCCATTCCCCGAGCTGCTGGCCTGGGCCGCAGCCTTGACAGAGGCGGGCGGGGCGCTGCTGCTGTTGTTCGGCCTGGCAGTGCGCTGGGTGAGCATCCCGCTGATCGTCACCATGTTGGTGGCCATCTTCGCCGTGCACCTGCCCTACGGCTGGCAGGCGATTGCCGATGCCTCAGCTCCGTTTGCCAATGAGCGGGTAATGGATTCGGTGGAGAAGCTGGCGCGCGCCCGCGAGTTGCTCAAGCAACACGGCAATTACGACTGGCTGACCAGCAGCGGCAAGTTGGTGGTGCTGAACAACGGCATCGAATTTGCCGCTACCTATCTGGTGATGCTCGTGGCGCTGTTTTTCAGCGGTGCCGGGCGCTGGTTGAGTCTGGATTATTGGTTGGCGCGACGGCTGCTCAAGCGCTGAGGCGCAAACCGGAGAGCCGCGCGCAGCGTAGGGCGGCAGTTGGTTTTATCCGATCTTGGTCTAGGCTCTCCGCATAACAATTTTTCGGCAGGTAGCGGTATGCCTCGGGCCATCAAGACATTCGTATGGGCTGTAGAACGCATGAATCGGGTGGTGGGCAGGTTCGCCATGTACCTGATCTTCGTCATCCTCGGGGTGCTGCTGTACTCCTCAGCTACCAAGGCTTTTACCCAGCCCGCCGCCTGGACCCTCGAGTCGGCGCAGTTTCTGATGGTCGCCTACTTCCTCCTGGGCGGTGCCTATTCCATGCAGCTCGACGCCCATGTACGCATGGATCTGTTCTATAGCCGCTGGGCTCCCCGTACCCGGGCGATCATGGACGCCGTCACCATCGGCTTTCTGATCTTCTACCTGGTGTTTCTGTTGTACGGCGGCATCTCCTCGACCCAGTACGCCCTGGAATACAAGGAGACCAGCTACTCGGCCTGGTCGCCGCCGATGGCTCCGATCAAGATCGTCATGTGCATCGGCATCGCCCTGATGCTGCTGCAGGCCATCGCCACCCTGTTCAAGGACATCGCCGCCGCCCGGGGGGAAAAGCTGTAATGGAATACGAGCTGATAGCCTTGCTGATGTTCTCCTCGATGATGTTGCTGCTGCTCACCGGCAAGCGGGTATTCGGTGCCATTGGTTTCGTCGCGGTGGTCTCGGCCCTGTTGCTGTGGGGCGATGGCGGCTCGGAAATGGCCTTCAGCGCGGCCATGAAGCTGATGAAATGGTACCCGCTGCTGACCCTGCCGCTGTTCGTCTATATGGGCTATATGCTCTCCGAGTCGGGGATCGCCGAAGACCTCTACCGCATGTTCCATGTATGGATGGGGCCGCTGCACGGTGGCCTGGCCATCGGCACCATCGCCCTGATGGTGGCGATCTCGGCCATGAACGGCCTTAGCGTGGCCGGCATGGCCATCGGCGCGAGCATTGCCCTGCCGGAGCTGCTGCGCCGTGGTTACGACAAGATCATGATCACCGGGGTGATCCAGGCCGGCAGTTCACTGGGGATTCTGATTCCGCCCAGCGTTGTGCTGGTGCTCTACGGCATGATCGCCCGCCAGCCGGTGGGCCAGTTGTGGCTCGCCGGGGCCATTCCGGGGCTGATGATGGCCGGCATGTTTATTCTCTATATCGCCATCCGCTGCCGCCTGCAGCCGCAACTGGGGCCGGCCCTCAGCGTCGAGGAGCGCGAGCAGATCAGCTGGGGCGAGAAGCTGCGTCTGCTCAGCGCCGGGCTGGTGCCGCTGTTTATCTTTTTCAGCATGACCGGGCTGTTTCTGATGGGCTACACCAGCCTGGTGGAAAGCTCGGCGGTGGGGGCTGCGGCGGCGACCCTGGCGGCGCTGGCCAAGCGCCGGCTGACCCGTCATGTGATGGAAGAGACCCTGCGCAAGACCCTGGGCATCAGCTGCATGTTTATGTGGATCATCCTCGCGGCCCTGTGTTTCGGCGCGGTGTTCGACGGCCTGGGGGCGGTCAAGGCGATCGAGGCGTTCTTTCTCGAAAGCCTCGGCCTGGGGCCCTGGCAGGTGCTGATCCTGATGCAGCTGTCGTTCATCCTGATGGGCATGTTTCTCGACGACACCGCCATGCTGGTGATAGTCGCTCCTTTGTATATTCCGTTGGTCGGTGCCCTGGGTTTCGATCTGGTCTGGTATGGCGTGCTCTACACCATCACCTGCCAGATCGCCTATATGACCCCGCCTTTCGGCTACAACCTGTTTCTGATGCGCGCCATGGCTCCGCCGGAAGTAACGCTGCGCGACATCTACGTTTCGGTCACCCCCTTCGTCTTGATCATGGCCCTGGCCCTGGTGCTGGTCATGCTTTTCCCGCAGATCGCCCTGTGGCTACCGCAGTGGCACTACGGGCGGTGAGCTATAAAGTTCAGGAGCAGTAGGTAAGCGCAGACGTACCGGCAGCAACCCGTTGCGGATCGCCCGGCGCAAGCGCGGCGGATCCGCGGACGGCCTGTCGGTTGCCCACCTGAAAACCTGCACGGCCGTTCTGGCCGGTGCAGCGCGGTTGTATGCCATCTGAATCGACAAGACTGGAGAAACAGCATGAGTACGAGACGCAGTTTTCTGAAAACCGCCGCAGTGGCCACCGGAGCCGCCGGCACCGCGGCGCTGGGCTCGGCGCATATCTACGCCGAGGAACCGAAGAAGATCACCTGGCGCCTGCAGACCTATGCCGGCCCGGCGCTGGGCGAACACGTGATCAAGCCTTCCATCGACGCCTTCAACAAGGCCGCCAACGGCCAGATGGAAATCCAGCTGTATTACGCCGACCAGCTGGTGCCCACCGGCGAGCTGTTCCGTGCCATGCAGCGCGGCACCATCGACGCGGTGCAGAGCGACGACGACTCCATCGCCGCGCCGGTGGATATCTCGGTATTCGGTGGTTATTTCCCCTTTGCCACCCGCTACAGCCTGGATGTGCCGGTGCTGTTCGAGAAGTACGGCCTCAACGAGATCTGGGCCGAGGCCTATGGTGAGGTCAAGGGTGTGACCTGGCTTGGCGCAGGTGCCTGGGACCCCTGCCATTTCGCCACGGTGGAGCCCATCACCAAGCTCGAACACCTCAAGGGCAAGCGCATCTTCACCTTTCCGACCGCCGGCAAGTTCCTCTCGCGCTTCGGCGTGATTCCGGTGACCCTGCCCTGGGAAGACATCGAGGTGGCGATCCAGACCGGTGAACTGGACGGCATCGCCTGGTCCGGCATCACCGAGGACTACACAGTCGGCTGGGCCAACGTGACCAAGTACTTCCTCACCAACAACATCTCCGGGGCCTGGTGCGGCTCCTACTTCGCCAACTCGGACAAATGGGCCGAGGTACCCGAGCACCTCAAGACCCTGTTCAAGCTGTGCATGGACAGCTCCAACTACTACCGCCAGCACTGGTACTGGGGCGGCGAGGCGCAACTGCGGGTCGAAGGCGGCAAGCTGGAACTGACCTCGATCCCGGCCGAGGAATGGGCCACGGTCGAAGCCGAGGCGCAGAAGTTCTGGGACGAAATCGCCAAGACCAGCCCACGCTGCGCCAAGGTGGTGGACATCTTCAAGAAGTACAACGCACTCATGGCCAAGGCTGGCGCGCCCTATCGTTGAGCACCGCGACCCGCCTGCACACCACGCCCGCGCTGCAAAGTGCGGGCGTTTTGTTTGGGTTATGTGTTGGTACTGTGTTGCGCTTAAAAGCCGGTATCTAAGTGTGCGAGGCCTGATTTAGCAGGGTGCGCCGTGCGCATCAGCCTGGTTAATGAGCCCGCGGTGCGCACGGTGCCCCCTACTTCCCGGCAAACCGCATCATGCGGGTTGCTCAGCCATGCGTTTGGCTGCGCGCCATAGCTCATGGCCGCGGCGCTGATCGCCTCAATCCTTTCCCCCTCCGTGACCAGCATGGCTAGGCAACTGGCACGCAATTGCATCCCAGTATCTAAGCGGCTGCTTGCCGCATTCCTGCGACGGGGCTGCAGGTTTTTCCCCAAACGGGCCAGCCAACTTGGCAATCCTGTACCACACTCAATGGGCTTTTTACCGAGTGTTGCAACAGGCGTGGGCTGTTGCGTCCCGGCGCGCAAAGGGGCTGCCTGCCCCGCGCCGCGGGTGCCGAGGTTGCCTGACACCGGAGGTCGGCCATAACAACAAAAGGGGTGTTTATGCTCAATCCGCGGGATGTAAAGACCAGCGAGGATGCCAAGCGCATTGTCGAAGAACGTGGGCTCAGTCATATCAAGGTCGGGGTGTTCGATAACGATGGTGTGATGCGCGGCAAGTACCTGAGCCGCAGCAAGTTCTTCTCCGCCCTGGACAGCGGTTTCGCCTTCTGCGACGTGGTGCTGGGCTGGGATGTGAAGGATCAGCTCTACGACAACGCGCAGTACACCGGTTGGCACACCGGCTACCCGGACGCCCCGGTGCGGGTGTTGCCGCACACCTGTCGGGAGTTGCCCTTCGAGAACGGCATGCTGCTGTTTATCTGCGAGTTTGCCGAGGCCGCCGAGCAGGTCTGCCCGCGCGCCACCCTGCGCCGTGTGGTGGAGCGCTGCAAGGCCATGGGCTTCGATGCCTTTGCCGCCCTCGAATATGAATTCTTTATGTTCGACGAGACCCCGGAGTCGGCCCGGGAGAAGGGCTTTCGCAACCTCAAGCCGTTTACCCCGGACTGGTTCGGTTACTCGATGATCCGCAACTCGGTGCACGCCGAGCTGTACCACGAGATCCTGGCCATGGCCGAAGCCATGGACTTTCCCATCGAGGGCTTGCACACCGAAACCGGCCCCGGCGTGCTGGAGGCGGCCATCGCCTATGACCGTGCCGAAGCCGCAGCCGACAAGGGCGCGCTGTTCAAGACCTTTATGAAGGTGCTGGCCCAGCGCAACGGCCTGATGGCCACCTTTATGGCCAAGTGGTCGGGCAAGTACCCGGGGCAGAGCGGGCATATCCATGTGTCACTGCGCGACCTGGCCAGTGGCAAGTCGGCGTTTCATGACCCGAGCCAGGCGCACAACATGAGCAAGATCCAGCGCCATTTCCTCGCCGGCCAGCAGCGCCTGATGCCGGAATTTCTGTGCATGGTCGCGCCGACCCTGAACAGCTACCGGCGTCTGATTCCCGGTTTCTGGGCCCCCACCGACGCCACCTGGGGCGTGGAGAACCGCACCGCGGCGCTGCGGGTGATTCCCGGTACGGACAAGTCGCAGCGCCAGGAATATCGCCTCGGCGCGGCCGACGGCAATCCTTATCTGGCCCTTTCGGTGGCCCTGGGCAGCGGTCTGTACGGGGTGATGCAGCAGTGGGAGCCGACCGACCCGGTGGTGGGCAATGCCTATGCGCAGAAACACCCGGAACACCTGGCCCTGCCGCGTACCCTGTGGGACGCGGCGCAGCGCCTGAAGGGCTCCACGGCGGCGCGGGAACTGTTCGGCGATGCCTTCGTCGAGCACTTTGCTGCCAGCCGCGAATGGGAAGAGCGCGAGTATCGTCGGCATGTCAGCGACTGGGAGCTGGATCGCTATTTCGAAATCATCTGAATGTCCTCCCTCACCCCAGCCCTCTCCCGAGGTCAGAGGGCTGGGGTGAGGGGCAGCATCAACGGAGCATGCAATGAACAAGCTGCAATGTATTTCCCCCATCGACGGTTCGGTCTATGTCGAGCGTCATCTGGCCTCCAATCCCGAGATCCAGGCGGCCCTGGCCAGGGCCGAGCTGGCGCGGAAGGCCTGGAAGAACACCCCGCTGGCCGAGCGCGTGGCCATCGGACGCAGGGCCATCGCCGCCTTCTGCGCCAAGGAGGATCAGCTGGCCGAAGAACTGTGCTGGATGATGGGCCGGCCGATCCGCTATGCCGCCGGCGAGATTCGCGGTTTTGCCGAGCGCGCCGGCTATATGGCGGATATCGCCGAGAGCGCCCTGGCCGATATCCAGTTGCCGGAAAAACCTGGTTTCATCCGCTTTATCCGCCGCGAACCGCTGGGTGTGGTGCTGGTTATCGCACCCTGGAATTACCCCTATCTGACCGCCGTCAACGCGGTAATGCCGGCGCTGCTGGCCGGCAATGCGGTGCTGCTCAAGCACTCGGCGCAAACCCCGCTGTGCGCCGAACGCATGGTCGAGGCGTTTGCCGAAGCCGGGCTGCCGGAGGGGGTGTTCCAGTACCTGCACCTCAGCCACGCCGAGACCGCGGTGCTGATTCGTGCCCCGACCATCGCCCATGTGGCCTTTACCGGTTCGGTGGCGGGCGGGGCGATGGTCGAGCGGGCGGCGGCGGGTCGCTTTATCAGCAGCGGTCTGGAGCTGGGCGGCAAGGACCCGGCCTATGTGCGGGCCGACGCCGACCTGGGTCACGCCGTGGAAACCACGATCGACGGTGCCTTTTTCAATTCCGGGCAGTCCTGCTGCGGCATCGAGCGCATCTATGTGCATGAAGCCCTGTACGACGCCTTTGTCGAACAGGCGGTGGCCCTGGTCAAACAATACAGGCTGGGCCGTTCGGACGATCCCGAAACCACCCTGGGGCCCCTGGTACGCGCCGAGGCGGCGGATTTCGTCCGCGGGCAGATCCACGAGGCGATCGAGCAGGGGGCCATGGCCCATCTGGTGCCGGCCGACTTTGCCCTGGACAAGCCCGGCAGCCCTTATCTGGCCCCCCAGGTGCTGACCGATGTGCACCACGGCATGCGGGTGATGACCGAGGAATCCTTCGGCCCGGTGGTCGGCATCCAGAAGGTGCGCGACGATGAAGAGGCGCTGGCGCTGATGAACGACAGCGAGTTCGGCCTGACCGCTGCGATCTTCAGCGCCGATGCCGAAGCGGCCATGGCCCTGGCCGAGCGGGTCGAGGCCGGCACGGTGTTTCTCAACCGCTGCGACTACCTCGACCCGGCCCTGGCCTGGACCGGGGTGAAAAACTCCGGGCGCGGCTGCACCCTGTCCAGCGTCGGTTACGAGCAGTTGACCCGACCGAAATCCTTCCACTTCAAGACCCGGTTATGAGGCCCGCCATGGATATCAATCAGTACCGCATGAACTGGAATTACCCGACGGCGCTGCGGGTTGGCGTCGGCCGTATTCGCGAGCTGCCCGAAGCCTGCCGGCAGCTGGGCATGAGCGCGCCGCTGCTGGTTACCGACCCCGGCCTGGCCACCTTGCCGATGCTCGACCGCGCGCTGCTGCAGTGCCGCGACGACGGCCTGAAAACCGGCCTGTTCCATGGGATCAAGGGCAACCCCACCGGACCTAACGTGATGGATGGGGTGGCAGCGTACAAGGCCGGCGGCCATGACGGGGTGATCGCCTTTGGCGGCGGCTCGGCCCTGGATGCCGGCAAGGCCATCGCCCTGATGGTCGGCCAGGATCGACCGCTGTGGGATTTCGAGGATATTGGCGACAACGCGGGCCGCGTCAATGTGGCTGGCATGGCCCCGGTGGTGGCGGTGCCGACCACCGCCGGCACCGGCTCGGAAGTCGGCCGCGCCTCGGTGATCACCGATGATGAGGCGCATATCAAACGCATCATCTTTCACGCCCGGATGCTCCCGGCCGTGGTGATACTCGACCCCGAGCTGTGCCTCGGCCTGCCGCCCAAGATCACCGCCGCCACCGGTATGGATGCGCTGTCGCACAACCTCGAAGCCTATTGCTCGCCGCTGTTCCACCCCATGGCCGAAGGCATCGCCCTGGAGGGCATGCGCCTGGTCCAGCAGTACCTGCCGCGTGCGGTCAGCCATGGCGCGGATGTCGAGGCGCGCTTGCAAATGCTGGTGGCCTCAAGCATGGGCGCGACTGCCTTCCAGCGCGGCCTGGGGGCGATGCATGCCCTGGCCCATCCGCTTGGCGCGTTGTACGACGCCCACCACGGCCTGCTCAACGCAGTGTTGATGCCCTATGTGCTGGTGGCCAACCGCGCCAGCATCGAGCCGCAGATGGAGAGGATGGCGCGCTACCTGAACCTGGCCAAGCCCGGTTTTGTTGGGGTGCTGGACTGGGTGTTGCACCTGCGCAACGAGGTCGGCATTCCCCATAGCCTCAGCGAGATCGGCATCGACGACAAACGCATCGAACAAGTCGGGCAGATGGCCGAGGTCGACCCCTCGGCGGGCACCAACCCGATTGCCTTTAGCGCGGCGCAGTACAGCCAGTTGTTCGAAAAGGCGCTGCGTGGAACCCTGTAGGCGCTGTTAGCGTGCGAACAGTGGATAGGGGTTGATCGCGGTGCCTTTCCACCAGCGCTTTTCGGGGCCGAGGACGAACACCGCAAAATGCAGGTGTGGGGCTAGCGGGTCGGCGTTGCCGGTGACGCCGACGTAGCCGAGCAGGTCGCCGCGCTTGATCGCCTGGCCTTCCACCAGGCCGGCGGCGTAGCCATCCAGGTGCGCATAGTAGTAAGCGAAGGTGGAACTCGGGTCGTATTGATAGAGGGTGAGGCCGCCGGGCTTGCTGTCGAAGAGTTTCACCAGGGTGCCGTCATCGACCGCGTATACCGGGGTCTTCAGCGCGGCCATGATGTCGATGGCCTCATGGCTGCGCGCGGTACCACGCATGTCGTGGAAAGTGTCCTGCAGTTGCGCCGGGGCAATACCGGCCACAGGGATCAGCAGCCCGCCGGGATGCGCGAGCAAGGGTTCGGCGAACGGATCTGGATCCTGGCTTTGCTCCAGTCCACTGGGCTCAGGGGCCAGGGCCTCGGGGCTGATCGAGGGTTCGACCTGAGTTTCCCCTGACGGCGCATCTGCACTGGCAACCCGTTCTAGTGTCTGTGCAGGCGGCACGGCACCCGGCTCCTGCGTCCTGGCCGCGACAGTCACGGCTCCATAGGGCAAGGGTTCCAGGGCGGCAGGCGCGAGCGCCACAGGGGCAGTCAGCCGGTCGTTGTGCAGGGCATAGAACAGCCCCGCAGCACCCACCAAAGCACCTATCACGAATATCAGAATGCTCTTCATCAGCGGCGGCCTACTCTTGCAGAAGGGCGGGTAGCCCAGGCGAGACCGAGTGCCCCATGGCCTCGACATTCCAGTTGGTCAGGCGGATACAGCCATGGGACTGAGTCTTGCCGATCTTCGACGGTTCCGGGGTGCCATGGATGCCGTAATGGGGCTTGGACAGGGCGACCCAGGCGATGCCTACGGGGTTATTCGGGCCAGGTGGGATGGTGGCCTTGGCATGGGCGGCGTTGGCGTCCCAGAACAGCTTGGGGTTGTATTTGAACTCGGGGTTTCGTGCCACGCCGAGAATCTTCCACTCGCCGAGCGGCAGCGGATCGCGTCCGCTGCCGGTGGAGGCGGGAAATTGCGCGATAACGGCATCCGCGGCATCGAACAGGGTGACGGTCGAGTCGGACTTGTCCACCACCACCCGCGCGGCCTTGGCCAGGGGCGCGGCCGATGCCAGGTTGGGCACCACTATCGACTCGCCTGCAAGGCTCAGATCCTTGCCCGGGTTGAGTTCGGCCAGCAGCGCGGGGCTGGTGTGGAATTTCTCGCCGAGCGCTTCCAGCGGGTCGCGGTAGCCCAGGGCTGGAAGCCTGGCCTTGTCCATCATGTCGGCGGGAATCTGGACAAAGGGACCGGCGATATCGGCCTCGGTGACCGTATAGGTCACCAGCACAGGCGCTGGATCGCTGTTCAGCGCTGCCCAGGTCGGCTCGTCCATGGCACCGCTGGCGGTCAGGCCGTTGTGTTTCTGAAAGCCGCTGATGGCAATCCGGGTATTCGAACCGAAACTGGCGTCGACCTCGCCGGGAAAGAAGCGCGCGCGATCGAGCAGGATTTGCACGCGCAGTACCGCGGCATTGCGTTGCTTGGGGCCGACATCGCCGCGCAGGCTGGCGTCATTGGCAACCTCGGCCGTGAGCGGCAGCACGGTAGTGCTGGCCGCAGGGGACGTGGCGGTCGCGAAGGCGAAGGAGCTGGTGGCGCTATACAGGGCCAGGGTAATGGCGCAGGTGAGGTTTGTTGTTTTCAAAAGGCGATCCTCGAACGAACCAGCAGGACAGGTGGCAGCGTGTTCGAGCAGGCTCGGCACACTGACGTAGGGGGTGTTCTTCAGAATCGACGACCAGAAACTTCAGTGTCGGCTATCGGTATGGGCAGTGGTGGAAAACTGCCTGCAGCGCCCAGTTCCATTCGCCATGGTGCCAATGAGCGCTTATCAAACAGACTATTCCCGCATGGCTGCGTGAGGTAGGCGACTGTTCGCACACGCTCGCTAGCTTTGATCAGGCCAGGGGGTATGAGTTCCTTCGATAATGGCAATTTGCCTTTATATTGCCGCAGGGAAGGAGCAGTGGGGCGGCGCAGGGCGGGGGTAACCCGCCGTGGTTTGGAGGCTGTCGTTGTCATGGCGGGTTGCAGCCGCCCTGCGGCTATTCTTCGGCCTGAGCGGCCTTGAGGCTTTCATAGGCCGGTGCGGCGTAGATGCCGACTTCCACGGCCAGCTCCATCACCCGCGGCAGGTCGCTGCTGTACACCAGCACGGCCTGTAGCGCGTCGTCCAGCGGTTCGCTGAAATCCAGCAGTACATAGCCTTTGGTTTCCGGCGACAGGCTGCTGAGTTGCACCTGGATACGGTTCAGCGCCTTGAGCGGCTCGGTCTTGACCAGTTGCTTGGGCTTGAGCACGAAGCTCACGTCGGGGCCGAAGGAGTCGACGATCTGCTGAAACAGCGCATCATAGCTGTCGGCCTGGAACAGCACGGTTTCCGGCAGGCTACCGACCACCACCCACTCGCCGAGGGGGATGGGGAAGCTGTCGTCGTAATTGATGTCCGGGTTGGCGGCGAGGAAGGCCTGCGGGTCGGCATAGGCCTGGGCCGCTTCATCGGCGATCCGTGCGACCTCTTCCGGCAGCATGCAGCCCGAGCTTATTTTGCCGATCAGTTCTTCGAGCTGGGCTTTCATCGGTGATTCCTGGCGAGGGGTAAAGGGCCACAAAGGATAGCCTGGGTGCGCCCTGGCGGCGAGGGCCTGTTAAGCTTGCGCACTTTGTGGACTCGGCAGGCTGTTGAAGACGACCGGCTGCCATCACTCAGGGAGTTATTTGTGAGCGCGCGTATCCATCCTCTGGCCGGGCAGCCGGCACCCGCCTCGATGCTGACCGATATTGCCGGGCTGCTGGCAGCCTATGACGAGCTGCAGCCCGATCCAACCCAGGCCACCCAGCGTGTCGCCTTCGGCACGTCCGGGCATCGCGGCTGTTCCTTGCAGGGCAGCTTCAATCGCTGGCATGTGCTGGCCATCAGCCAGGCGATCTGTGATTACCGGGTAGCCCAGGGCATCAGCGGCCCGCTGTTTATCGGTGCCGATACCCATGCGCTGTCACAGCCGGCGCTGGACAGCGCCCTGGAAGTGCTGGCGGCCAATGGCGTGCAGACCATGATCTCTGCCGGCGGTGAGTTCACCCCGACGCCGGCGATCAGCCAGGCCATCCTGGTGCACAACCAGGGCCGCAGTTCGGGCCTGGCCGATGGCATCGTGATCACCCCTTCGCACAACCCGCCGGACAGCGGCGGCTTCAAGTACAACCCAACCAATGGCGGCCCGGCCGACAGCGATATCACCAGTTGGGTGCAGAACCGCGCCAACGCGTTGCTGGAAGGCGGCCTGCGTGAGGTCAAGCGCATGCCCCTGGCGCAGGCGCGGCAGGCGGCCAATGTGCAGGAATACGATTACCTCGGCAGCTATGTGAGAGATCTGGGCAATGTCATCGATTTCGCCCCGATCCGCGCGGCCGGCCTGCGCCTGGGTGTCGATCCTCTGGGCGGTGCCGGGGTGCATTACTGGGCGCGCATCGCCGAGCAGTACGGCCTCGATCTGGATGTGGTGAGCGAGATCATCGATCCGCAGTTCGCCTTTATGAGTCTGGACTGGGACGGACAGGTCCGCATGGACCCGTCCTCCAGCCATGCCATGCAGCGCCTGATTGGCCTGAAGAACGGCTATGACATCGCCTTTGCCTGCGACACTGACTACGACCGCCACGGCATCGTCGCGCCGAGCGTTGGCCTGCTGCCGGCCAACCACTTTCTCAGTGTGGCCATCGATTACCTGTTCCAGCATCGCCCCCAGTGGAGCGCCACAGCAGCGGTAGGCAAGACCCTGGTCAGCAGCGCCATGATCGACCGCGTCGCTGCGCGCCTGGGGCGGCCATTGCTGGAAGTGCCGGTGGGCTTCAAGTGGTTTGCCGGCGGCCTGTTCGATGGCTCCCTGGGTTTTGGCGGCGAAGAAAGCGCCGGGGCGACCTTCCTGCGCCGCGATGGTCGGGTCTGGACCACCGACAAGGACGGCATCGCCCTGGCCCTGCTGGCCGCCGAGATGACCGCAGTGAGCGGGCGCGACCCTGGCGAGCTGTACCAGGGCCTGAGCGATGAGTTCGGTGCGATTTATGCCGACCGTGTCGACGCGCCCGCTACGCCTGCGCAGAAAAAGGCCCTGGGCCAACTCTCGCCTGCGCAGATCGAGAGCCGTGAACTGGCCGGCGATGCCATCACCCAGGTGCTGGACAAGGCCCCGGGCAATGGCGCGGCGATTGGCGGGATCAAGGTGATCAGCGAAGGCGGCTGGTTCGCCGCGCGGCCATCGGGCACCGAGGACATCTACAAGATCTACGCCGAGAGCTACCGCGACGAGGCGCACCTGCAACGCATCTTCGGCGAGGCGCAGCAGCTGGTCGATGCGGCGCTGGAGTAAGCTCGGCTTTGACGGGCGGGGGAGGGAGCAAGGCGATGCAGCGTCTCGAGGTGAAAATTCGCCTGCATAACGGCAGCGATATCGCCATTGGCCCGGGCAAGGCCGATCTACTCGAGGCCATTGCCCAGCATGGCTCGATCAGCGCCGCGGCGCGGGCTCTGGGCATGTCCTACCGGCGCGCCTGGCTGCTGGTGGAAACCATGAACCGCAGTTTCCGGGAGCCGCTGGTCACCACCCTGGCCGGCGGTAAACACGGTGGCGGCACGCAGTTGACCGCCATGGGCGAGCAGGTGCTGCAGCGTTACCGGCACCTCTGCGCGCAAGCGCTGGCCGCAGTGCAAGACGGCTTTGCCGACCTCGGCGATTTGCTCGCCAGCCCCGTCTCCTCGACGCTTTAAGGCGCTCAAGCGCATAGACAGGTTTTGCTGGACGGCATTTCGTTATATATGGAAGGATATAGCGCTTGTTGAGGAGCTCGCCCGATGATGTTCGGTCTACGTAAACCGCTACGCGCTTTGCTGCTGATGTGCAGCCTCGTCCCGATCATGTCGCTGGCAGACACGGCGAACGTCGCCGCAGCCTCGAACATGCAGTTCGCGTTGCAGGAGATCGCCGCGCGTTACCAGAAGGACAGCGGTCATTCACTGCGCCTGGTCTTTGGTTCGAGCGGCAATCTCTACCGGCAGATCAGCCAAGGGGCCCCTTTCCAGTTGTTTCTCAGTGCCGATGAGGCCTATGTGCAGCAACTGGCCGCCGCGGGTAAAACCCTCGACGAGGGTGTGCTCTACGGTCTTGGACGCATCGCCTTGATGGCCCCCAAGGGGTCGTCGTTAACTCTCGGTGGCGAGCTTCAGGGTTTGACGGCCGCTTTGGCGGAGGGGCAGATCAAGAAATTCGCCATCGCCAACCCGGAGCATGCACCCTACGGTCGCGCGGCCGAACAAGCCTTGCAGCATGCGGGTTTGTGGGACGCGCTGCAGGGCAAGCTGGTGCTTGGCGAGAACATCGCCCAGGCGGCGCAGTTCGCCACCTCGGGCAATGCCCAGGGCGGCATAGTCGCCTATTCCCTGGCACTTGCGCCGGGGGTGGCCGAGCGTGGCGAATTCGTCCTGATCCCCTCGGCCTGGCATCAGCCGCTGCGTCAGCGCATGGTTCTGCTCAAAGGTGCCAGCGCCAGCGCCCAGGCGTTCTACCACTACCTGCAGCAGCCAGCCGCCCGGACGATCATGAGCAAATACGGCTTCGACATGCCTGAAGCCGGGTAAGGGAGGACGCAATGGATTGGCCCGCGCTGCTGCTGTCCCTGGAACTGGCCCTGTGCACCATGCTGATCCTCTTGCCCGTGGGCATCTGGATCGGGCGCAAGCTGGCCTGGAGCCAGTTTCGCGGCAAGAGCCTGGTGGAGGCGCTGCTGGCGTTGCCGCTGGTGCTGCCGCCGACCGTGCTGGGCTTTTATCTGCTGGTGGTCATGGGAGGCAACTCGCCCATCGGTCAGGCCTATCAGGCGCTTTTCGGCAGCCAGTTGACCTTTTCCTTCGCCGGCTTGCTGGTGGCCTCGCTGCTGTTCAATCTGCCCTTCGCCATTCAGCCCATGCAGCGCGCCTTCGAGGCCGTTCCGCGGGATGTGCGCGAGGCGGCGCGCTGCTGCGGCCTGTCGCCCTGGCGGGTGCTGCGGCGCATCGAGCTGCCGCTGGCCTGGCCGGGGATTCTCTCGGCCCTGGTACTGACCTTCGCCCACACCCTGGGCGAATTTGGCGTGGTGCTGATGGTCGGCGGCAGCATCCCGGGGGAGACCCGTACCATCGCCATTGCCATCTACGACCGGGTACAGGCCTTCGACGACCAGGCCGCCGGGCTGATGTCGGCAGTGCTGTTGCTGATTTCCCTGTGCGCCATCGGCCTGTCCTACTTTGCCACCTCGCGCCTGGCAGCGAGGCAGCGCCATGACTGAGGGCCTGCATCTCGACCTGCAGCAGAGCAGCCCGATTCCGCTGGCGGCCCAGCTCAGCTGTGCGCCCGGAGAAGTGCTGGCCCTGGTCGGACCCTCTGGTAGCGGCAAGTCGACCCTGCTGCGCAGCATTGCCGGCCTGTATCGACCGGCTCACGGCAGCATCCGTTGCGGCGGCGAAACCTGGTTCGATAGCGGGCGTGGCATCGCCGTGCCGACCATGCACCGGCGGGTCGGCATGGTGTTTCAGCATTTCGCCCTGTTTCCCCATCTCAGCGCCCGGCACAACGTCGCCGAGGCGCTGCTGGATTATCCGCCGGCCGAACGCATGGCGCGGGCCCAGGCCTGGCTGGAACGGGTGCACCTGCACGATCTGGGTGAGCGCCTGCCCCATCAGCTGTCCGGTGGCCAGCAGCAGCGCGTGGCGGTGGCCAGGGCGCTGGCCCGCGAGCCCAAGGTGTTGCTGCTCGACGAGCCCTTTTCCGCAGTGGATCGCAGCACCCGCGAGGTCCTGTATGGCGAGCTGGCCGAACTGCGCGAGGAGCTGCGCATGCCGGTGGTGCTGGTCACCCATGACCTGGACGAAGCCACGCTGCTGGCCGACCGCATGTGCATTCTGGCAGCCGGCCAGACCCTGCAGGCCGACACCCCGGATCGTCTGATGCAGGCTCCGGCCACGGCCGAGGTGGCGCGCTTGCTGGGCATGCGCAATATGTCCAGCGGCCGGCTGCTGGGGCATGCTGGCGATCACAGTCTGCTGGCCTGGGGCGATTACCGTCTCAAGGTCCGTGCCCAGCCGCAGCTGGCGGTGGGGCAACAGGTGGCCTGGGTGATGCCGACCTCGGGGGTGCTGCTGATGCCGCTCAATCAGCGCCCGGGTACGCCTCTGGATAACCCTGTGGCGGTGCGCATCGAGCGCCTGCTGTCGTTGGGCGAGCAATACCGGGTGACACTGCTGGCCGGCGCGGAACGCCTGAGCATGAACGTGCCGCGCCATGTGGCGCAGCGTTATGGTCTTGAGGTCGGGCAGGCCATTGACGTACGTCTGCGCGGCGAGACGATTCATCTGATGCCGAGCTAGTGGCCTGCGCCAGGGATATCGACGTGAATGGCCACTGCGCCACTTGTTGCGCAGTCTTCTGTGGATAAGTCTGTGGGTAGCTTGCTCTGTCCTTTGCCGCTATGGGGCTGTAGAGGGGCTGGCAGCTTCTTGCGCAGCACTGCGCAAGAAGCTGCTCAGCTTTCAGTGATAGACCGCACTATGTGACCTTTCCATTATTTGTAGTCACGCTAACTGTTTGAAATATATGTATTTTTAATAGCTGGCACGGTTATCGCTCTTAGTCTGGCTCCCGGATCGCTACAGATCCATGACCCAAGGCAAGGAAAGCACTCATGCCAACACCCGCGTATCTGTCCCTCGAAGGCACCAAGCAAGGCCTGATCACCGCCGGCACCTTCACCGAAGATTCGGTCGGCAACATCTTCCAAGAAGGTCATGAAGACCAGATCCTGGTTCAGGCCTTCAACCACCAGGTCATCATCCCGCGCGATCCGCAGTCCGGTCAGCCGACTGGCCAGCGCGTACACAAGCCGCTGATGATCACCAAAGTCTTCGACAAGTCCTCGCCGCTGATCTTCAACTCCCTGACCTCCGGTGAGCGTCTGAACAAGTGCCGTCTGGAGTGGTACCGCACTTCCTCCACCGGTACCCAGGAGCACTACTTCACCATCGAGCTGGAAGATGCCGTGATCGTAGACGTGCAGTCGCGCATGCCGAACTGCCAAGACCCAGGCATGTCGCACTTCACCCACCTGGAAGACGTGTACTTCACCTACCGCAAAATCGTCTGGACCCACGAAGTCTCCGGTACTTCCGGTTCCGACGACTGGCGTACCCCGATCTCCGCCTAAGCACTGGCTGAGTTCGTGTAACACCGCTTCGGCCAGGCATCGTCCTGGCCGTTGCGTTTCAGTCTTGGCATCTATCCGCACGAGCCTCGTAGGGTGCGCCATGGCGTTCCAGGCGGCAGGCGATAAACGTCGGGTACGCCCGGTTATCAGGACGATGTGCTCGTAAAATTGCTGGCTCATTCATGGATCGAAAGAAGAGGAACAACGAATGTTCGCCCCTGCCAACCAGACCCATTTCAGCCTCAGCATCGAAGGCCTCAGCCACGATCTGCAGGTGCTCGAATTCAGCGGCCGCGAGGCGATCAGCCAGCCCTTTGAGTTCGAGCTGGAACTGGTCAGCGAACGTCCCGACCTCGACCTGGAGAGCCTGCTGCATCAATCGGCATTCCTGGCCTTATCCCAAGCCGGCAACGGCATCCACGGGCAGATCTACCGCGTCGCCCAGGGCGAATCCGGCAAGCGCCTGACCCGCTACCACGTGACCCTGCGCCCGCAGCTGGCCTACCTGGCGCACCGCACCAATCAACGGATCTTCCAGCACCTGACGGTGGAAAAGATCATCGGCCAAGTGCTCGAAGAGCACGGCATCCAGGCCAACGCCTACCAATTCCAGCTCGGCTCGATCTACCCCGAGCGCGAGTACTGCGTGCAGTACGACGAAAGCGACCTGCACTTCGTTCAGCGCCTGTGCGAGGAGGAGGGGATTCACTACCACTTCCAGCACAGCGACCAGGGCCATGTACTGGTCTTTGGCGATGACCAGACACCTTTCCCAAAACTGGCCCCAACTGCCTACCAGCAAGACAGCGGCCTGGTCGCCGACAACCCGGTAATCAAGCGTTTCGGCGTGCGCGTGGAAACCCGTACCAGCCGGGTGACCCGCCGCGACTACGACTTCGAAAAGCCCAAGTTGCTGATGGAAGCCGAGGCCAAGAGCGAGTTCGTCCCGGACCTCGAGGACTACGACTACCCTGGGCGTTTCGTCGAACGCGAGCGCGGCAAGCACCTCAGCCAGCGTGCCCTCGAACGCCACCGCCACGACTTCGAACAGGCCCAGGGCGAAAGCGACCAGACCCTGTTGGTGTCGGGGCACTTTCTCGCCTTCACCGACCACCCGCGCCCCAGCTGGAACGACCTCTGGCTGCTTAGCGAAATCCACCACGAGGGCAAGCAACCGCAGGTGCTGGAAGAGTCGGTCACCGAGCACGGCGAAGCCGATGGCGGCTTCCAGCAAGGCTACCGTAACCGCTTCACCGCCACGCCCTGGACGGTGCCCTACCGCCCGAGCCTGGAACACCCCAAGCCGCGCATCCTCGGCAGCCAGAGCGCAGTGGTCACCGGCCCCGCTGGCGAAGAAATCCACTGCGATAAATACGGCCGGGTCAAAGTGCAATTCTTCTGGGACCGCCACGGTCAGGCCGACGACAAGACCAGTTGCTGGTTACGGGTATCGTCGAGCTGGGCCGGCGATCGCTACGGTGCGATCGCCATCCCGCGCATCGGCATGGAAGTGCTGGTCACCTTCCTCGAAGGCGACCCCGATCAACCCCTGGTTACCGGCTGCCTGTACCACAAGGAACACGTCGTTCCCTACGACCTGCCGGCGAACAAGACTCGTAGCGTGTTCAAGACCCTGAGCAGCCCCGGCGGTGGCGGCTACAACGAAATACGTATCGAGGACAAAAAGGGCGAGGAGCAGATCTACATCCACGCCGAGCGCGACTGGGACGAAAACATCGAGCACGACCAGAAGATCCGCGTCGGCCACGAACGCCACGACACGGTCGAGGCCAACAGCTACAGCGAATTCAAAGCCGAAGAACACCGCACCACCCACGCCGACCGCAAAAGCGAGGTCAAAACTAACGACCACCTCACCGTCGGCAACAACCAGCACATCAAGATCGGCACCGGCCAATTTATCAACGCCGGCAGCGAGATCCATTTATCCAGCGGCCAGAAAGTCGTGCTCGAAGCCGGCAGCGAACTGACCTTCAAAGCCGCCGGCAGCTTTATCAAACTCGATGCCAGCGGCATCACCATGGTCGGACCGATCATCAAATTCAACTCCGGCGGCGCGCCGGGCAAGGGCTCGGGAGCCGCGCCTGTGTTGCCGGTTATCCCCAAACCCGCCGATACCGCACCTGTAGGTGAAAAGACCGGCCAGGCCAATATCAATCCGCTGCTACTAATGGCGAGCCTGGGCGAGCTAGGGCCACAACAACTGATTGTCGATGTATGGGGCGACCCTGCCTTGGGTGGTCAAGTACAACTGCTCGACCCGGAAGGTGACGCATGAGTGAGCTAAAGGATCAGCCCATCAAGCAGGGCACACGCAAACGCGCGGAATACGACAATACACGCCGTGCTCGGTTAGCTCTGAATATCGAGCGCACTGATGGTGGGATGCTGCAGATTCCTGTCGAATTGGATATGCGCAGCAACGAAGAAGAGCCAGAGATTCAGCAGAATACCTTTCTCGCCGTCGTGCCTATGGCGCGCCTGCCAGGTTACGACAAATACGACGAAGCGCCTAAAGGCGCGCTGCTGCGCCCTGGTCGTCTTTATGTATTCCGCCAAGGCAAACTCTGGCGTGAATTGGAAAGTGATGGTCAGGGCCAGCTTTTTGAGGTGGATGTCGCACACTGGCGTAAAGCCGCACAGAGCGGCGGCAATGCAGATGAGCGCACGCCTGTCGGTGCCAAGCAGCATCTGATTCTTGTGCCGATGTTATTGCAGGGGCGTTTTGTTGGTGACCAACTTGCCATGGCCTACAGCGAACTGCCCTGGACGTGGGAGTACATTCAGTGGCTAGAAGCTAGTTCTGGGCGCATCAAGCAACGTTGCCAGAACATTGCACCTGCCTGGGCCGCCGCCGTCGTAGGCCCCGAGCAATGGAAAGCCACCCAGGCGATGCCGATCATCCCGATCACGCGCATCAGCAAAGGTATGTGCGCCCGTGAGCTGCACCTTGAAACCTTGCTGGAAGACCCTCTGCTATTCAATGCCGGTCTCACTGAACTACCCGCTACGTCGTTGGTTAAACAGCTTGAGCAACGCCAAAAGGAACTGGCTGGTTTTATTCGCACTACACCACCCGATCCTCTGCCCGTATTGCCAGCAAACAAAGACCTGCTCAGCGAATATCAGTTGCGCGACTATCCGCAACTGGTCGGGGTGATGCTCGACGACCCCATTTTTGCCTTGCGCCATGCGGTAGCCCAGTCACGGCTATGCGCCGAACTGCTGCAAACCCTCAACGCCCTGGTACCGCACCAACCCTTTGGCCGTTATGCCGAGTTGCTCTACCAGGAAGCCATGCCTGCGGGCGGCCCGTTGCAAGAGTTCAAAAGCCATATCGATATTGCTGCGCTAAAGAAAGCCACCCTGCACAGCGAGCGCGAGCAGGCCCGGGAACAGCTCTATCGCCAGCAGGAACGTGTGCTTGAATTAGTCAAACAACTACCGCCCGTTTGGAACGATTTCCTCCACAGCCAAGACGAGCGCCTGCTTGAACCCTATGCCCAACTGACCGAACTGCTGGAGGTGCTCAACCGCACGCCCAAGGGCTGCGACCCGCGCTGCATTGAAGCGCAGGATATGAAAGTCAGTGCCGCGGTGGACAAACTCAGCCGTCAACTGATTGAAGCCACCCATGTTTTGACCAAAGGTTTGCTGACCGATGCCCAAGGTGAGCTACCAGAAACCGCCAAACGTCTACAGGCCCTTACGGCCAGCGATCTTGCCGTCAAGCCGGAGCGCTTGGGTCTGAGTGCGCTGAGTTTTCTAAGCAGTGCCTATATCGACCAGAACCTGATGTTGGCGCTGGATGAATTGCTCAACCATGTCGCCACAGCCAGCGCGCTGGCGGTCAAGCGCATCAGCGAAAGCACCAGCGTTACCCAGGTTCAACTGCATCGCAGCTTCGCGCCCACCTTCGGTGTACTGAACAAACTGCATAGCCAGGCCAAAGGGCTAAAACTCCTGCCGCAAGGCGAAGCCCTGGCCAAGAACATGGTGGTGCTGGGCGTGCACGGCGACGGCTTCAGCTTTGGCATCACCACCGCCGAGCGTGCGACCCTGACCCGTGATAACTACCTCTATGCCAGCCTGGAGAAGAAGAATGGCCAAGTGCTCGCCACCAGCAGCGGCAAGCTGGCCGAGCGACTGAACTTTGCCCGCAAAGACCTCGGACAGATCATCGTTGTGGCAGCCGAAGCGAATGACCCACTGGTGGCCGATTACAAACAATGGCGCACCAGCGCCGCTCACCTGAGCACCGCCAAATCACTCGCCAATAGCAAGACACTGCCCAGACTGGCGACGGTGTGTGCGGGGTTTAGTTTGTTTGCGAATACGGTGGGGGCGACATCACTCTATAAAGATGGCGAAAAAGGCAGGTATGCATTAGGCGTAGTGGGAGCAGCGACTGATCTAGCACTAGCTACGAATAACGTTGCACTTAAATTGTTATCCGATGCCAAGCGTAGCGGTAATCCATGGCATGTGTTTTGGGAGCGTGGCCGTTTTCAAACCTCAGGCTTCTGGGCCGAAAACCTGCTAAAGCGCACCGGTAGCACATGGCTGAATGCGTCGCGTGTAGGCTCATTTATCGCGATGGGCGTTTTTACCGCTGGTTTGTTTGCCTGGGACGCCAGGCGCGCCCTACGTGACGGCGACGACGATGTCGCCATGGCCAATATGATCGCTGCCAGCGGCTCGGGCATCTGGGCGCTCTATACCATTGGCCTGCTGGCCAGTCCCTGGCTGCTCGGCCTGGGGGTCGGCTTGTTGGTGGCCGGGGTTATTGGCAGCGTATTACTGGCCGATGGTGCGGTAGAACAGGCTATCAAGCACGGCCCCTTCGGCACCAAGCAGCGCCTGCCGCAGATGAACGACCCCTTGCAGGCCTACCAGCAACTGCTCGGCGCGCTGGGTGAGCCCCGCGTGCAGATCGAGCGCCTGCAGTTCTGGCAGGACAAGGCAAGCGCGGCGGATAATGCCCGTCTGCAAGATGCGCAAAACGAAGCGCGCGTTTACCTGGCCCCGCAAGACTGGGTGGTCGAGGTAAGCACCCCACTGCTGGGCCAGTTCCGTAATGGCCTCGACTTCCGCCTGATCGCCAAGGAAGTGCTGCGTACCCGCGGTCATACCTCAGGCTGGACCTACCGTTACCAGCCGATCCCCAAGGAAAAGCTCGGTGCTCTGGTGCTCACCGGTAATCGCTTGCTCTTTGTGCTGCCCGCGCAGTTTGGCGTGCCCGCAGCGGGTGACCCGCTGCGCTACCGGCAAGCCATCGAATACAGCCTCAAGGTCTACGGGCAGTTCCAACTGGGCGAAACTATTTGCCACGCGGACGATCCCTTCCCAGGCTATAACCGCATCACGCTCCCCCAGCCAAAGCCGCGTAACTGGCAAGCGTTTGCAGCGCAGATGCCCACAGACAGCGACAATGCCGATGACGTGGCCTATTGGCTGATCACCCAAAGGGACTTTGCCAAAATATGAATGCCTCCGTTACACCGACAGCGCCTTATGCCGACTCGGCCTACCGCAGCAACGCCATTCCTGCCCAGCCACCGCATAAATGGTCGCAAGATGCCAATCGCACCGGGCCAACCCGCACCCAATTACGCTGGGGGCACTATGCCAATCTGGAGCCGTGGCAGGATGTGGATGCCCAGTTGCAGTCCGGTATGCGTGACTATCTAGATGAAAAAAAAGAAGACGATCTTTATATCAATCAAAAGCGCTGGAACTTCGATAACACTAGTAGGTTGATGATTTTAATCCCTTATTTAAAATATGCTTCTATGTTTTTTATACTTTGGTTTTTTTGGATGTTTTCGCTTGTAGGGGCTGCCTCAAATTTCTTGGACTGGGTTACCCATGATTATGGAGTTTCCGCATCCATGGCCTTAGCAACTACCATTGCGTTTTTTTCCATGGCAATGATGGGGTTAAGTGCTTGGCTTATATGGGGAAAAGATAATCCGCGATATAAAGACTACTTAATTCACGCTGGAATAGGCTTTGTCGTCGCTATAATTGCTTCGTTACTAACCTTTCAAACCTCTCCCTACGGAGTCGACCTGTTCTGGCTCTGCGCCGGCATGGCCTTTAGCGTTTTTATGGGCCTGATCGGCTGGGATTACTTACAAGACCTCTATTTACGCGTCTTCGCTCACGATGGCAGCGGCTTTAACCGCCAGACCGGCATGCTGACCATTGGCAGGCGCTTTCAAAAAACCTTTAGCGCGCCGCTCTACGAGTTCGACGCCACCCTGGAATTTCGCCCAGGCCCCCACGGCAACAGTGGTTTCGCCATCTGGCTGCATCACCGCTACACCTCGGTCGAGGTGTTTCTTGGCGGCAAAATCCAATCCCTGGGCATGAGCCTCGAAGAAGCACTGGCTTTTTGGGACACCGTGCAACGCTATATGGACGTGACCCAGCCCTTACCCGAACTGCCGATTCTCGAACAGTTCCGCCACCTCGATCCGGTCACCGCCAAACATGACCAGCAGAGCAAGCGCGACCCGCGCCGCTGGCGCGATCTGCCTTACCAGGCTTGGGAGCGCCGTGGCCGTGCGGAGATGATCAAGCGCAACCGTGAGTACAAGTGGCAGGAGCAACCTTGTATCCTCCAAGCCAAGATCGACCCCAGCCTGAGCATCGAAGCCTACTACCGACAGCAGGAAGCCAAGGGTATCCAGGCCACGCCCAAGGGTGATGATTTCGATAATGTGCATCGTCGCTGATGGGAGCTGAGGCTCAGGGTATAAGTGTGCAGGAGCAGAGTATCCCCTATGGCCCTGGGGCCTACAGTGCCGACGGCATTCCGGACCTGCCGCCGAGCAAGGGCGACCACGCCGGGCTTATGCACACCCCGCTGCACTGGGGCCACTATGCCGGGCTGGACCCTGCCACAGAGATGGAATATCAGCTCAACGCCGAATTGCACAAGGCCTATGAGCGGCAGGAACAGGAAAAACGCCCGCAGCGTATTTTTTGCGATGCCCAGCGCTGGCGCTTTGAAAATATCAGCAAGATTCCACACCTATTATTCGTAATTAAGTGGTCTTGCTTTGGCTTTCCTTGGGTTTTTTGGGGTGTAAAGCTCCTTATACTTTTGGACTTAACATCAAGTGATGGCGGAGCATTTTTTTGGTCCATAGCCATACCTGCCATTGCTTTTGGCTCGATGTTTCTCTTCGGCACCAGCAAACAAAACTATGCATACGGGCTAATGGCCTCAGGCGCTGCACTAACTGCCGCGGTAATCAGTTGGCACCATGGCGCGCTCTGGGGCTTCTGGGCCGAGCAAACCAGCTTCTGGATCGGGATCTTTCTGTTCTTTATGGCGGTGATCGGTGCCGATGCCTTGCTTGGCCTATATGCGCGCTTTTACCAGCATGATGGCAGCGAGTTCAGTCGCCAGGCGGGTACCCTGGCCATCGCCCGGCGCTTGCGTAAACCCTTTGTTGCGCCTTTCTACGAATTCGACCCGGTGATGCAATTGATGGTTACGCCCCACGGCGGCCATGACTATGCCCTGTGGTTGTACCACCGCTACACCGGCACCAAGGTCTGCCTGGCCGGTAAGCTGCATAGCCTGGGCCTGGACAAGCCCAACCTGTTGGCCTTCTGGGATTGTTTGCAGCGCTATATGGATGTGCAGCAGCCCTTGCCGGATATGCCGATTCTGGAACAAAGCCGCCACCTGGACCCCGTTACCGCCGCCCACGACGCCGCGCGTAACCGTCCGCCGCGCTATTGGCGCGATATCAATGGCAAGGTTTGGCAGCGCAAAGAGGGCAAACAGTTAAGGGAACAACTGGCCGCCTACCCCTGGCAGCAGCAACCCTGCATCCTCCAGGCCAAGATCGACCCCAGCCTGAGCATCGAAGCCTACTACCGCAGCCAGGAAGCCAAGGGCATCCAGGCCACGCCCAAGGGCGATGATTTCGATAATGTGCACCGTCGCTGATGGACTCTGACGCTCAAAGGCAATCGGGGGCACCCGGCTTAAAGTGGCCGCGAGACGGCAATCCAACCTTTTCGCCCCTCAATCAGGTCTGTCACGACACCCTTGGCCCGCAACGGGTGATGGCCGACTGTTTGGCCCTTTAAGATTTCACTATTGTCGAGCACAGCTCTACCGACGGCCACCTGCTTGGTGCCCTTTGCGACTTACCGCCGTTAACCCAGTCCCGCCATAAATCAAGGGCTGGCCAGCCCACTCCAGCGCCTAGCGCAGCTGCGCCTCGGCCAGGGTGCGGGTGCGCGGGATGCGTTCGGCGTCCCAGTGCTGGCTGGCCCAGTGCAGCAGTTCCTGCGGTTGGCCGTAGCTTGCGCCTTGCGGCACTGGCTGGCCGAGGGTGCGCAGGGCACGGATCAGCAGGGGAGTGGCCTGGTCGGCCGGTAGTGGTGGCGAGCGGTAGGATTTGCCCAGTTTGTGGCCGTCGGGCTGGATGATCAGGGGTACGTGCAGGTAGCGCGGCTGCGGCAGGCCCAGCAGTTGTTGCAGGTAGAGCTGGCGCGGGGTGGAGTCGAGCAGGTCGGCACCGCGCACTATGTCGGTTACACCCTGCCAGGCATCGTCAATCACTACTCCAAGCTGGTAGGCGTAGAAACCATCGCGGCGCTGGATCACGAAGTCGCCGACTTCGCGGCCCAGGTGCTGGCTGTAAGGGCCCTGTACCCGGTCGGTGAAGCCATAGCTCTGTTCGGGCACACGCAGGCGTATTGCCGCGTTGGCGCGGGGGTGCCCGGCCTCCCGGCAAAACCCCGGGTAGATGCCCTGATAGCCTTCCAGCTGCTTGCGCGAGCAGATACAGGCATAGGCCAGGCCCCGCGCCAGCAAGGTATCGACCAGGGCGGCGTATTCGGCATGTCGGTTGCTCTGGCGCACCAGTTCGCCATCCCACTGCAAGCCGTAGCTTTCCAGGGTCTTGAGAATGGCGCTCTGCGCGCCGGGGACTTCCCTCGGCGGGTCGAGGTCTTCCATGCGCAGCAGCCAGCGGCCATTTACTGCGCGCGCGTCGAGGTAGGACGCAAGGGCTGCGACCAGTGAGCCAAAGTGCAGGTAACCGCTAGGGGTGGGGGCGAAGCGGCCGATATAGGCGGGCGTGTTCATACGGGCGAAGGACTGCCGGTTGCGCACAGGGAGACAGAAACAACAGAGGGTGCCGAAGCACCCTCTGGGTCAGATCAGGAACCGATCTGCTTTTCCTTGATTTCCGCCAACGTCTTGCAATCGATGCAAAGGGTGGCGGTGGGGCGGGCTTCGAGGCGGCGGATGCCGATCTCGACGCCGCAGGAATCGCACCAGCCGTAATCGTTGTCTTCGATCAGCTGCAGGGTTTCGTCGATCTTCTTGATCAGTTTGCGCTCGCGATCACGGGCACGCAGTTCCAGGCTGAATTCTTCTTCCTGGCTGGCGCGGTCCGCTGGATCGGGGAAGTTGGCCGCTTCGTCCTGCATATGGTGCACAGTACGGTCGACTTCCTGCATCAACTCAAGCTTCCACTTGTTGAGGATGCCGGTGAAGTGGGCGCGCATCGGCTCACCCATATATTCCTCGCCCTTTACTTCTTTATAGGGCTCGAAACCACGAGTCAGTTGGCTGCTTTTTGCTTTTGCTTTGGTGGGCATGGATGACCGCCTCTCACTCTCTCTAATCCACTGCGCAGGACGGTGTCCCTTGCCG
>Ga0209343_10001501_pt1 | contig 31409 bp, 32 predicted proteins | sample RifCSPlowO2_02_FD_184026 | JGI IMG/M metagenome (GOLD analysis project Ga0209343, IMG submission 184026) | Groundwater microbial communities from Rifle, Colorado - Rifle CSP2_plank lowO2_0.2 (SPAdes) (version 2) | ecosystem: Environmental > Aquatic > Deep subsurface > Groundwater | place... | reverse complement strand
AAGCCGGGGCGCGACGGAGACTAAAATCTTTCTGCCGCGTTTAGCTGGCCACCAGTTCCGGCACGAAATCGTGGCTCCCGGGTCGCTCGGCCATCGTCCGGGCAAAGAACATCACGCGAGACACTTCCTCCGGACCCAACAGGGAGAAATTCTCCACCAGCTCATTCCAGAAGGCCGGTTCTTCCGCCGGATGTCCATGCCCGTTCTTGTTCTGGGGAAGCAGTTCCAGGATGGCCACTTCCAGGGCGCTGGCGATCCGGCCCAGCATCAGAGGACCCGGCAACAGCCGCGCATTCTCGATCCGCGAGATGTACGTGCGCGGGACCCCGGCTCGCACGGCCATGTCTTGCTGGGTCAGGTGGCGCTGTTCCCGCAGCTCGCGCAGCTTGCGGCCGATCGTCAGTTCCCGCGTCGTTTTGCCGCGCGGCTGGAACGAGTCCGGCTGCGGGTTGCGGTCCGGTGAGAAGGGAACCGGCCCGGAGCTGCGTTGCGGAACGAGGCTCAACCGGCCATTCTTGGGAACTGCCTCCAGTCGAGGAATGGGCGGAAGCGGGTAGGTGCACCGGCGGCACTGGTCCGAAAGCGTTCGGAACTGGACCAGAAGGCAGCGCCGGCACCGGATAACATCACGCGGACGGATTTCCGTAGCAACGGGATTCGTGGCGACAGTACTCAATGTGGGTTTTAGGGAATCGCCCGGGGGGTCGTTTGGGGAACGCTCCGGAACGGCTTTCTCTCGTTGGCGACTCCCATTGTGCGTCAATTCTTTGGCATGTCAAGAAAAAACCGCAACGGTCTTCGGAAAAAGCGGCGCTGCTTCCAAAAGCAGGAGGCAACTGGGGCGGTGGGACGCGGGAGCGTCAACAGTCTAGTTTTCAACGCCCTCAAGCATTCGGGGGCGGTCTCGCCGCTCGCGGCAACGCTGTGCCGGAGGGGTAGTGACTGATTTGGTTCCGCGGTCCCCGGCAGCGGACGGGGAACCCGAATGCTATGGCCGGCGGTCATACCCATCGGAGGTTTTCGGAAGCCAGAGCCTGCCAAAGAATGCGGCGACCCGAAGCGTAGCCCCCCGCTGAGACACACTCCGAGTCCGGAAAGCGTGGCCTGCGTCTCCCCTGCCTGCCCAAGCCTGCAAACCAAAGAATTCCAAATTCCATATTGCAAATTCCGAAAATCTGGATTTTCCAGGACGATCGGCGGACTTCTAGGCTGGGAGAGAGCATAGATCATTCGGATTTACAACGGGTTAGGAGAAGTGTATCTTTGGAGCGTCAATTGCTTTGTTTATGGGCAGGGACGTTGGGGACTGAGCTCATTCCCCGCTTTTGGCCAAGTCTAAAGTCTGTGTGCGGCGCGCTTCGGCGCGCCTTTTTTTTCGCCCCGAAACAGCCCTGAATTGTTAGAGTTTTCGCTGCGGGAAGGCAACGGCCACGCTCCAAAGTGGACCTAATCTCCTCCTGGAACTTTGGAATCGGCCCCGGAACCAATTAATATGGACCGATCACGTATGTTTCTGAGGGAAACGCGAGAGAATCCGTTCTTGGGCAGGTGTTGAAGATGAAATATGTGACGTGTTCGCTGCGGAACGAAACGGTTCGGCATCTTGGAGTAGTGCGTGAAAATCGCTTGCTGGTGCTTCGCAATCCGGCCGCGAGCGAGTGGCCCGGACCATTTCCTTCGAGCTTGCTCGAACTCATCGAGGCCGGGCCGGAAGTCTGGCGGCGAATGCAAGCGCTGGCCGAATCGCTTCCCGTGAGCACCGATACCAGCCATCCCCTGGAGCGGGTGCGGCTGCACGCACCGATCCCGCAGCCGGCCAAGAATATCGTCTGCCTGGGACGAAACTATGCCGCCCACGCCACGGAAGCCGCGCGGGCCCGAGGACAGGAGATCAAGGTCCCGGATGCCCCGGTCTTCTTTACCAAGCCGCGGACATCGGTGACCGGGCCGTATGATCCGATTCCTTGGGACGCATCCGTCACGCAACAGGTGGACTATGAGGCGGAGCTTGCCGTCGTGATCGGAGTCGGGGGCAAGAACATCTCCGCCGCCCGGGCGCTCGATCACGTTTTTGGCTATACCATCATCAATGACGTCTCGGCGCGGGATTTGCAGCAGCGGCACATGCAGTGGTTCAAGGGCAAGAGCCTGGACGGCTTCTGCCCGATGGGGCCGTGGCTGGTGACGGCGGATGAGTTCGGGGACCCACAGAACAAGCCGATCTCCTTGCGGGTCAACGGCGTCACCAAGCAAAGCGCCTCCACGGCCGACATGATCTTTTCGGTCGCCGTCATCATTGAATCTCTCTCCAAGGGCATGACGCTCGAGCCTGGCGACATCATCTCGACCGGAACGCCGGAAGGCGTGGGCTTTGCCCGCACTCCCCCGGAGTACCTCCAAGACGGCGATCTGGTCGAAACCGAGGTGGAAGGGATCGGCGTGATCCGGAATCGGGTGGTTGCCGAGAACCAATGACCAACTTTTCCGGCGCGCTGAATCCGCGGATTGCTCAGATTGCGCAGAAAAGACTACAACTTGCAGTTCACCTACACCGGCCTACAACCCTCTTGCATACAAGGTCGTAATCTCTTGGGTTCTATGATTTTTCTCTTTGTCTCTGTGGTTATTCCGGGTTGCGGCTCTGTCCCATCTGTGGAATCTGCGTAATCTGCGGATCATTTCCCCGGCTCTCCTTGACCCTTCTCGCCGCTGCCCGATACAATCAAATCGTGGAACTATTCTGCCGGCTTGTTGACGGGGCCGCGCAGATTACTCGAAAGGTGCAACGGAACTTGCCGCAATGACTTCTCTGACTCCATCTCGCCTGGGTTTGCTCACCGACCTCTATGAACTGACCATGGCGGCCGGCTACTGGCAGACCGGCAAGTATTATGATGTGGCCACCTTCGAGTTGAGCGTCCGCTCGCTGCCGACGCCACGTTCGTACCTGCTGGCCGCGGGGCTTGAGCAGGCGGTGGAATACTTGCAGCAGCTTTCGTTTGCCCCGGACGAGATTGCCTTTCTCCAGAAGCAGCCCACGTTCCAGTCGGTGAAGCCGGAGTTTTTCGACTTCCTGTCGCGGTTGCGGTTTACCGGGACGGTCTGGGCGGTGCCGGAAGGGACTGTGGTCTTTGCCGAGGAGCCGTTGCTGCGCGTGACGGCCCCGATCATCGAAGCGCAGTTGGCGGAGACCTACCTGCTGGCCGTGATGACTTACCAGACCACCGTGGCCACCAAGGCGGCGCGGATGACGCAGGTGGCGGGCGGCCGGGGGATCGTCGAGTTCGGCACGCGGCGCGCACACGGGCCCCACGCGGGACTCCTGGCGGCGCGCGCCAGCTTCATCGGGGGCTGCCTGGGCACCTCGAACGTCCTGGCCGGTTTCGAGCTGGGTATCCCCACCTACGGCACGCTGGCCCATTCCTGGACCATGGCCTTTGAGGAAGAAGCCGAGGCCTTTCGGCAGTTCGCCCAAATCTACGGCCCGCGAACCGTGCTGTTGGTGGATACCTACGATTCCGTCGAGGGCGTCCGCAAAGCGCTGCGGCAGGGCTTGCCGTTCCGCGGCGTGCGCTTGGACAGCGGCAATTTCCTCGAAATCAGTCGCCAGGTGCGGAAGGTTCTGAATGCCGCCGGGCGCGCCGATGCCCAAATCCTGGCGAGCGGCGACTTGAATGAATATGTCATCGAAGAGCTGGTCCGCCAACGCGCCCCGATTGATCTGTTCGGCGTGGGAACGGATTTGGTCACCTCCCGCGATGCCCCGGCGCTGAGCGGCATTTACAAAATGGTCGAGATCGAAAGCGGCGGCCACGTGCGCGCGACGGCCAAGTTCAGCGAGTCGAAGATCAGCTATCCGGGCACCAAGCAGGTGTTTCGCTTCTCCGAGTCGGACGGAGAATACACACACGATGTGCTCGGTCTTGCTTCCGAGACGTTTCCCGGAGCTGACACTCTGCTCGAGCCGGTCATCGAGAACGGGAAATTGATTCGCCCCTTGCCCACGCTCGACCGGATTCAGGCTCGCGCGGCGGAGAACCTGGCGCGCCTGCCCGCGCCGTATCGGCGCTTGGAAGCAGCCGACGCCTATCCGGTCGAGAAATCCCAGGCGTTGCGAGATCTGCTTGAAGCCGTGCGCAGCCGCTACCTGCCGGCGCCTGCCGCCGCCGGCGGCCGCAAACCAAGTTAGAAGCTGTTGCAAAACCTGTTTTGGCGTGTTGTCAGGGCACGGTTTCAACCGTGCCGAAAAGGATAGAAGAAGGAGCGGTTTTAACCGCTGAGGGATGTCCCTCTCCGACCCGTTTTTCCGACAAGCCACCTCAGGCGCTAAAGCGCCTCCCGAGGAGCACCGGAACGGCACGACTGAAGTCGTGCCCTGACGGGGGGCGAGAGCGTTTTGCAACAGCTGCGAAGAGGCTCGGCCGCGCGTGGCTCCGAATGGAAAGAAGGTTGCTATGCCCCGTCATCCGATGGTCTTTGTGGACGTGGACACGCAGGCGGACTTTATGCTCCCCGGCGGGCGACTCTACGTGCCGGGGGCGGAGAAGCTGATCCCCACGCTGGCGCGCCTGCGCGATTTCGCGGAACTGCACCGGGTCCCCATCCTCTCGAGCGCGGATGCGCACGCCGCCGACGACCTCGAATTCCAGATTTGGCCTCCCCATTGCGTCCGCATGACGCCGGGCCAATTGAAACTGCCGGAGACGCTGGTGCGCCAATTCATGGTCGTGCCCCGGGAACGGCTCGCGCCCCTGACCGACATAGACCTTTTGCGATACCAGCAGTGGATTCTGGAGAAAGCCGTCCTGAACCTGTTCCAAAACCCGCAGGCCGATGACCTGGTGAAGCGCCTTGATGCCGCGCAGTATGTGGTCTATGGAGTGGCCACCGAATACTGCGTCAAGCTCGCCGTCAAGGGATTGCTGGAGCGCAAACGGTCGGTGACGCTGCTCGTGGACGCGATCCGCGAGATCGAACCCGAAGCCGGGCAAGCCGTGTTGCGCGAGCTGGAAGCCGGCGGCGCGAAGCTGGCTTCCACGGAAGAAATCCTTCGAGCGGCAGTTGCCGCCTGAGCAAAGGCCCACGGCACAAGACGCGTGCCGTGGCTACCCACTCGGACGTGCGGATGGTCAGGCCGGAGCCGAAGTCACGGAGCAGAGGGAGAGCAAAGCAACTAGGAAGAATCGACCTCGCAAGTAAATGGGTTGAACGAAAATGCGTCATTGGGGCACACGGTGGCGGAGAGGCAAAGTCACTAAAATTGGCATTGGCGGTCTGCCATGCTAGCCCGTTTCGGGAATTGGTTATCTGGACGCGGATTCACAACCGATGCGGAATGCTTACGTGAACTTGAGAAACAGACGCAGCATTCTTTGAAAGAAACGGAAGACCAAACACTCATGCTGTGGCACGGGTTCTGAGCAGCACAGCCCCGAGGATATCTAAAGCGGTTTCACTGGCATCGAGGATTTCGATCTCGATGGGCTTCCCCTCCTTGTTGTAGTGGGTGATGACGTTCTGACTCTGTTCAGCGAAGTCCGGCTTTTCCCTGCTGAGCGTAATGAGCAATACGTCCGCTTCCGGATCGTATTTATATTTCATACCTTTCGCGCCGCGCCTTGTAAACCGTGACGACAACCTTCTTGTGATTTTGCTTTTCATACACAACTCTCAGCACGTATCCATCCAGCTTCTTTTGCGCGATTTGCCTCCCACCGTGTCCCGGGACTTCCCGATCTGGATTTCGGATTGCCTCCTGCACCGTGTCTTCATCCACATTGTACGCTTCCATTCTCTGTTTGGCATGATGAAGAATCTTGATTTCCATGGAAAAGCTGCCAGGGACCTTTTTCGCAAGCTATACTTCCCTCTTGCGAATTATACGCCGGAGGCTGCGTGAATGGCTTCATCCGTTGACACATATATCGAGAGCCACCAGGATCGCTTCCTGGAGGAACTCAAATCATTCCTGGCGATTCCAAGCGTCAGCACGCTGCCGCAGCACAAGCCGGACATCGAGAGGGCAAGTGCATTCGTGGCGGAACGGTTGCGCGCCGCCGGAATCGAGAACGTGGAGCGGATTCCGACCGACGGCCATCCGCTGGTCTATGGCGAGTGGATGAAGGCGCCCGGCAAGCCCACCGTGCTGTGCTACGGCCACTATGACGTGCAGCCGCCCGACCCGCTGGAAGAATGGGTCTCGCCGCCTTTCGAGCCTTTGATCCGCAACGGAAACATCTACGCGCGCGGCGCTGCCGACGACAAAGGGCAGATGTATATTCACGTGAAAGCCGCCGAGACGCTGCTGGCGGCGCAGGGCCGCCTGCCGGTCAATGTGAAGTTTCTTATCGAGGGCGAGGAAGAAGTCGGCGGCAAGGCCGTGGACCGTTACGTCGCGGAACATCCGACGAAGCTCCAAAGCGACGTTGCCCTGGTCTCTGACACCGAGATGTTTGCCCCCGGCCTGCCGACTCTCTGCGTGGGCCTGCGCGGCTTGGTCTACACCGAAGTGGTGGCCACCGGCGCGGCGCAGGATTTGCACTCCGGGATTTTCGGCGGCGCAGCGCCGAATCCACTGCTGGGCCTGGCGCGCATCCTCTCGCAGTTGATCTCGCCGGACTATCGCATCCAGGTTCCTGGCTTCTATGACGACGTGGAAGCTCCCTCGCCCGAGGAGAAGGCTTCGTGGGCACGGCTGCCCTTCGACGAAAACGAGTTCCTGCGGGAGAAGGTCGGCTCCACGGCGCTGGTCGGCGAAGAAGGTTTTGCCGTACTCGAACGCCTCTGGGTGCGCCCGACGCTTGAAGTCCACGGGATCGTCGGCGGCTTCATGGGCGAAGGGGCCAAAACCGTGATCCCGGCCAAAGCCTCCGCCAAGGTCAGCATGAGGCTGGTCCCGCGCCAGGACCCGCAAGAAATCCTGGCCGCATTTCAAAAGGAAGTGAAGCGGCTCACGCCGCGCGGGCTTCGAGTCGAGGTCAAGACGCTCAGCACAGCCGAGCCGGTTCTGATGTCCCCGTCGCATCCCTCGATCCAGGCCGCCGCCCGGGCGCTGAGCGACACATTCCGCCAGCCCACCGTGTATGTTCGCGGGGGCGGCTCGATCCCGATCGTGGCCCGCATCCAGGAGTCGCTCGGGATTCCGGTGGCGCTGATGGGCTTCGGGCTTCCGGACGACCGCTTGCACTCGCCGAACGAAAAGTTCCACCTGCCGAATTTTTTTGCCGGCATCCGCGCCGTAACACGGTTCTGGGAGAACCTGGCGGAGGGCAGGTAGCGCCAGCGTCCTCGCTGGCCAGAGCGCCGGCTTTCAGCCGGCCCCACAGGCCGCCGAGACGGCGGCGCTACGATATGTGCTTTGCTCTGAAATCGAAAATGCCTTACCGCTTGACGGCAAAGGATTCCTTGTTCATCTCCTCGGATAAATGGGGAGGCGCGTCCGGGGCGAGCACGGCCATCAGGCGGCGAGCGGCCTCGGGCAGATAGCCGCGCTTGCGCCAGGCGATCCCTTCCACCTGCTGGCCAAACAGCCGCGTGGCGTCCACAATCTTCACCTGTTTTTTCGTGTCGTGGCTGACTTCCTGGTCTTGCAGGATGCTCACCCCCAAGCCCGCCTGCACGAATCCCAGAAGCAATCGCGAATCGCCCGTTTCGACCAGCGTGCGGTATTCGAGTTCGTGTTCCTGAAAGGCCCGGTTGATGCGCCGCCCCGAGGAGGCCTGGCGGTCGGGCAGGATCAGCGGGACGTGGCTCAGGTCGCGCAGCGTAATGTTCCGCTTGCGCGCCAGCGGATGGCTTTTCGGGATGGCCAGCAGCATCTTGAGCTCGATGGCGCGGTGCCAGTGGAGCGTGGGCGGGCAGTATTCGCTCGGCAGGTAGCCGAAGTCCGCCTCCCCCTGTTCGATCAGCGGAGCAATCTCAAATCCTCTCCGGCGCAGGATCAGGATTTCGGCCTGCGGGTGCTGGTTCATAAAGCTCTTCAGGCGCGGGAGGAACTTGTTCAGGATGGCCTGCCCGGCGGCCACCACCACGCGCCCGCGCAGCGGCCCTTTGGTGCGGATGCGGTCCATCATCTCCGAGCGGCTTGCGAGCGCGCTGCGGGCCCAGCGGACAAATTCCTCTCCTTCCTGCGTCAGCCGGACGGCGCGGCCGTCCCGCTGCAAGAGCCGCACTCCAATCTCTTCTTCGAGCAGCGCCACGCCGCGCTTGACGGCGCTCGGCACGCGGTAGAGATGCCGCGCCGCCTGGTTGTAGCCCCCGCTGTTCGCCACCGCGCAAAGATACTCGAGCTGGTAGAACTCCATGGCTCACCTCATTCGATTTTGGAGAACTTTACTATACTTAATTGTAGAATGATTTGTGTACTTATCATTCTTATTAAAAGAATAGTCATCAAGCAAATTATGTGGATTTACACCCCCGCTGTCAACCGGATATTGTCGCCTGGAGTACAAGGAGGAAAAAAATGACGAACGCAAAACCGGAGGTTCTGCTGGTGAGCGGCGGCGACCAGGGCGATCTCAAGGAGATTCTCCGCCGGCGCGCGAACCTGACCGAAGCGGAGAGCATCCCGGAGATGCTCGGCCTGGTGGCGACCCGGAAGTTTGACGCAGTCCTGTGCGACTGGCAGCTTTCCGAGGGAACCTGGCGGGAGGCGCTCCAGGAACTGCAAGCGCGCCGGGTGGCCACGCCCGCCATCGTGATCAGCCAGACCAGCGGGGTCGAGGAGGGAATCGAGGAGTGGACCGAGGTGCTCGAAGCCGGGGCCTTTGACCTGCTCCTGGCGCCCTCGCAGGAATACTCGGTCCTGACCATGGTGGAACATGCCCTGGTTTCCAACGAAGCCCGGGCCTTACGGGCCGCAGTGTAAAACGCAAACGGGCGCTATGCCCCAACAAAAAAGGAGACGAATAAATCCAATGTCCTGCTTCCTACAGAGATTCTGGTTGGTCCTGGCGGCAATCCTGCTTCTGAACAGCCTTGCCGTTGCGCAAACCGGCCCCAACGGCGGGATCTCCGGTGGGACCCACGGTTAAGGTGACTTGTATTTTGCTAACAGTCCCAATAACTCGCTGCGGTCTATCAAGCGGATTCGAGTTGTTCTGCAGAATTCCCGGCAGTCGGTAGAAAACGTCCCGCTTGTAACAAGGTGGCCGCCTGTATACTGCTGCCCGAGTAACCCGTTCAACTCCCGTGCCTCAGCCACACCTACCGTGCGGTTTGGGTAGTGCTTGCATTGGATAATCAAATTGTCGCTTGCCGCATCCGTTTGCTTGCGAGCGTAAATGTCAACGCCTCCGTCCCTTGTAGGCTGCGTAAGCCTCACGGAATATCCCATCAGCCGGTAAAGATTTGCCACTTGCTCCTCAAATTCTCTTGGGCTGAGACTGTCTAGGCTATCTCTGCCCCTCGGTTTCCCGGTTTCTCCAGAAGTACCACGCTTTCGCGGTGACTCAAGCCCGAAAAGGCCAAACAGTTCCTCCTCGGTAAGTGTCTGTTCGACCTGCTCGTCAGTCAAATTATCAATAACTTTCTCAAAAAGGTCCCTCTTTTCACGCAGCTTCTCATGGATTCTTTCCTCTATCGTGTCTTCAACAAGAAAAGTTGTGTTGAAAACAGTCCGTTTCTGGCCAATTCTGTAGGCGCGGGCTGCAGCCTGGGCCATGACAGCAGGATTCCACCACAGATCAAAAAGATAGACGTGGTTCGCCCGGTGTAACGTCAACCCTTGCCCGCCTGCTCGCAAGGAGACCAATAGAATCTTGTTTTCTTCCATATCTTGGAAGCGACGGATTGTTTCATCCCGTTGCTTTTGTGAAAGGCTCCCTGTATATAGCAATGGGAACCAGCGAGCTAATCCTTCTTTAAGGTGAGGAATGGATTTTTCGGCATATTGTGAAAAAACAAGAACCTTTTCATCCGGTCTCTGTTCTTCCAGTTCCTCGATCTCTTCCGTAATAAATTCCAACTTGCAGCTCTCTCTTGAACTTGGATCAAAATTGCAAATCTTCTTCAGCTCAGTGATAAGCGCAAACACGTGTTGGACCGTCACGGTCTCTCCCAGTTCATTCAACTGCACGATTCCTTCTTTTTCGGCTCTGTCATAAGTCTCTCTCTGTCTCGGCAGCAACTCAAGCCACCTCTCTTTATGAATTTTCTCCGGGAGCTTTAGTTCCTTGTCGTGCTCGGCATAACGCCTTCTCAGCATGTAAGGCTTGATTTGGGATTGAATAAGAGTCGGTGAATATGCGTCCCGTATTTGCAGAAGGCCGGGTTTGATGAAATCAAACAGTGAAATGAGATCCTCCACTTTGTTTTCTAATGGCGTGCCCGTCAGAACCCAACGCCAATCGGCCTTGACTTGCTTGCAGGCTTTGGAAACCCCCGCCTCTGGATTTTTTATCTTCTGCCCCTCGTCAAGGATGCACAAGCCAAATGATCTGCTTTGAAGAAAATCAATATCTTCCCGGAGAGTTTCATATGTAACTATGTGAACCGGATGGTTCGACGCCCAAATTTGCTTTCGAGATTCCTGATTACCCTCAACTCGAATGACCGCCAACTCCGGCGCCCAATCCCATAGCGTTCGCTTCCAATCCGTGAGCATTGACTTCGGGCACACTACCAAGGCTGTGGAAATTCTTCCTGACCGGAAAAGCAAGCGGGCTGCAACAATCGCCTGAATAGTTTTCCCAAGGCCCATTTCGTCGGCAAGCAAGGCGTGCTGGTTTTCCGTGAGAAACCTGATTCCTTTACGCTGGAATTCATAAAGCACGCATCCTTCGGGAAACCACATTCTGTTGCTGAGCGATTCTCCAGGGTCGGGCTGTAAAAACGGAAAGATCAGGTCAAAGACATCAGGGCGGTCAACCTTGGATTGCGTTTTGCCCGGAGTAGCTTCTCGATGGCAAATCGCACACCAGCTTTTCTTCATTCCATGACGGCAATTTTCGTCTCCCTCCGCGCCAAAATCCAGGCGGGGTTGTTCTTTCTGTTCCTTTGCTCCTAAATAATCCTTTCCTGCAATTTGCGGTTTGGTTAATGCACAAGAAATCAAATGAATCTCAGGAATCGCAAGGAATTGAGCCAGCCAATCTGTAAGGTCCGAATATTGGGTTGAGAGGATGGTAGAAATGAACCCGATTTCGGGGCAAGGCGGCGTCAGAACAACTTCCCGCACGACGGACGGCGCGAAACTTGGCAAAGCATCGAAAGCAGTTATCGGCTCGGAAAAGCAATAAGAGGAAGTAATGACGGCAGGGGAGATCGAAGGTATCCTGACTTGTTGGATCGAAGCTGGGAGAAACGCAAATTGATCGCTGGAAAACCTGTAAACTTCGGGATTCTCGCGGATAACCAGTCCGCTCAGGTCAAGTTTATCCGGCCTGACAATTCGCGGAATGACACGCTCATGCACAGGAGCGTCTATCGGCGAGAGACGCCTGAGCGCAAATAAGCGCGTGCCCTCTAATGCTCTCCGGAAGCGGCCCATGTTACTGGAAACGGGAGTCTTGCTTGCTGAGCGCTTCAACTGCCTTGGCGATACGGTCAAACGGTTCGAGAGGATCAACGTTCTGAATTAGTTCACCGATGAGTTTTTTCGATTCGTCCATATCAGCCGGGAAACTTTCGTGGACTCGAATTGTGATGGACTCGAAACCCCTGTTTTTGACATCAATTTTCATTTCTTGAGGTGTCGCGCCGTCACTTCCCAAAACGTTCAAGACTTCCCCTGCTCGCCTGACTAGCAAAACAGGACTTTGCGAGCCTTCCCGCACAGCAAGCAGGAGCTGACTGCTGACGATGATGAGCTGTGTAGTTCGCTGAAGGGCACCAAGAAGGGGTTTCCCACAAAGTTCAACACCAATGTACCGATCCAGCGTTGAGCCGTAAAGCTGTTTCTGAATCTCTGTGGGCTTCACAGGATGGGTACAACGAAACTCCATAGGGACGCCGAAAAAATCTGTAACGAGAACGGCACCCATATAGTTCGTCTCAGACTTGTTCTTGATGAGACTCAAAAAGGCTACATATTGTCCTGCGTCCATTGTGCCTCCTCCGGTTATTCCCGCAGATTATACGCGAAAATGAACGCAGTTAATGTGGGCCTTTAATTTTGCGAGTCACAATTCCGCGGCGAGATTCAATCGCTCCCTTCGGCTTCCCGCGGCGGCGCTCGGGAGCGGCTCGGGAGGGTTGTACCGGCTCGGCTTTGGGCGACCGAATCTCGCTCCCGGCTATACGCTGGACCAGCTTCGCCAGAGCGGGCCGGACCCGACCACGGCCTACTTCAACCGGGCGGCGCTCGCTTCCCCCGGCGGCGGCTTTGGAAATCTGGGCCGCAACGCGCTGCGCGGACCGCGCCAGGTTCGCTTCGACGTAGCGATTTCCAAGCAGACAAGGATCACGGAAGCGGTGGGGATGGAGCTGCGGGCTGAGATTTTCAACCTCTTCAACAACGTGAACTTCGCCCTGCCGTCCGGGGACCTCTCCGATTCGGAGTTCGGCCAGACCACCAATACGGTCGGCGGACCCAGAACCATGCAGTTTGGGTTGCGAGTCACCTTCTAACCCGGGAGCCGGCCTTGGGGTCCGGGGAAAACCCTCTCCGGGCCTTTGCGACACGAAGGTGTGGAAAGCTGGCGGCCAGTTTGAGACAATGAGGGCGTGCCGACCGTGAGGATTCTTTTTCTTTGTACTGGCAATTCCTGCCGCTCGCAGATGGCGGAGGGGCTGCTGCGCCGTTTGGTCCCTCCGGGTGTGGGGGAGGTGGTCAGCGCCGGCACCGATCCCAAGCCCGTGCAGGGGGACGCGATTCGGATCCTGGCGGAAATCGGGGTTGATATTTCCGCGCAGCGCTCGAAACCGCTCGAGGAGTTTTTGGGACAGGAATTCGACTACGCCATCACGCTCTGCGATGAGGCGCAGCAGGCCTGTCCGGCCTTCCCCGGCGCCGCCCGGCGCCTCCACTGGAGCCTCCCGGACCCCGCCGCGGCCCAGGGCACGGACCGAGAAAGAATGGCAGTGTTTCGGACCGTTCGCAATGAACTCGCGGCGCGCATCGAGGGGTTGATGGAGGGTCTCCTGGATCGGTTTCTGCTCAAGGCCTACGAAGAGTCGGCCTGAAGAAGAAGTCAGAAGACAGGATAAGACCTTTGTTCCATTCTGACTCCTGTCTACTAACTTCTGTTTTACGGGCTGGAAGTTTTCACCAGCTCAAGGAAGGCTCGGGCGGCGTGGGACAGATGCCTCCGCGCGGGGTGGACCAGGTGGATTTTGCGGGCGACTTGCAGCTCGCGCACGGGGACTTCCACCAACTGCCCGGCGGCCAACTCCGACTGCACGCACATCCGCGGGACAAACGCCACTCCCATCCCGTCCTGGACCATCTTCTTGATGGTCTCGACGGTCGGCATTTCAATATCCATCTTGAGAGGCGCCTGGTACTTCTGAAAGGCTTCCAGAACGATCTGGCGGTAGGGCGAGGCAATATTGTGCGCGATCACGGTCTCTGCGCCGAAGTCCCGAATGGAAATTTGCTTGCGCCCGGCGAAGGGGTGCGCCGGGTAGACGATGAACGCGATGGCGTCGTTGTAGATCACGGTGGTGTGGAGGTTGCGGTCGCCGGGCTTGTAGCTCACCACGCCGAGGTCCATCGAGTTCGCCAGCACCTCGCCGGGGATGTTGCGGGAGAGCGACCGGCGGACCTCCACCTTGACGCCGGGATAGAGCGCGCGGAATTTCCGGAGGTGGGTCAGCAAGTAGAGCGCCCCGCTCTCGTTGGCTCCAATGATGAGCTTCCCGGTGTGCTTCCCGCGCAGCTCGGTCAGGGCGTTCATCATTTCCCGGCGCAGGTTCTCAAACTTGTGCGCGTAGTCGAAGATGACCCTCCCGGCGTCGGTCAGCGTGCCGTCCTTGAGGGACCGATCCAGAAGTTTCTCCCCGATTTCTTTTTCCAGGCGCTGGACCGCCAGGCTCACGGCCGGCTGCGTGCGCATCAATTTCTGGGCGGCCCGCGAGAAGCTCTTCTCGGAGGCTACGGTCAGAAAGATCGTCAGGTGCGAGAGTTCCATCGCCGTCGTTCCCTCCCCGCAGTTCCTCCCCGCCGTTCCTTCCAAAGCGCGACGCCGGGACTATGCGCGGGCTTATCGTGATATTAACGGAATTTATACTAAATTGCGAAGTATAAATTTGCCCGACGACGCGCAGTTTGCTATACTGGCGCTACTTGTCAGCCTCATGCGGAGGCGGGGGGAGCCGGAAGCGCCGCCGGCATTCTTGCAATTGCGCGGCTCGTTTTCGGGAGGAGGAAGCCAGTGGCTGAGGAGAAGGTCAAGGTATTCGACACAACTCTGCGGGATGGGGAGCAATCTCCCGGGTGCAGCATGAATACCCCGGAGAAGAAGCGAATGGCCCGGCAACTGGAAGAGCTGGGCGTGGACATCATCGAAGCCGGATTCCCCATCGCTTCCCAGGGCGACTTTGACGCGGTCCGGGAAGTGGCGGCCCAGGCCGGCACGAAGGTGAGAGTGGCGGCCCTGGCGCGGGCGGCGCGGGCCGACATCGAGCGTGCTGCACAGGCCCTCGAACCCGCCCACCACTCCCGCATCCATGTGTTTCTGGCGACCTCGGACATCCATCTCCAGCATAAACTGCGCCTCGACCGGGAGACGGCGCTCCAGCAAATCGGCGAATCCGTGCGTCTGGCGCGCAGCTACGCGGAGGACGTCGAGTTCTCCTGCGAAGACGCGACGCGGAGCGAGCGCGCGTACCTCTGCCGGTGCTTCCAAACGGCGGTCGAAGCAGGCGCGACGACCTTGAACATCCCCGATACCGTCGGCTACACCATGCCGCGCGAGTACGCCGAGATCGTCTGCGACGTGCGGCGGTCGGTCGGAGAAGGACCGACGCTGAGCGTCCATTGCCACGATGATCTGGGCCTGGCGGTGGCCAACTCGCTGGCCGCCATCGAGAGCGGCGCCCGGCAGGTCGAGTGCACCATCAACGGGATCGGCGAGCGGGCCGGCAACGCCGCGCTCGAAGAGATTGTCATGGCGCTCAAAGTCCGGCACGATCTGGTCCCCCTGCGGACCGGCGTCCACTCGGAGCTGCTCTATCCCACCAGCCAGCTCCTCTCGGAGATCATCGGCGTCAACGTGCAGCCCAACAAGGCGATTGTGGGCCGCAACGCCTTTGCCCACGAGGCCGGGATTCATCAGGACGGCGTGCTGAAGCTCGCGCTCACCTACGAGATCATGACCCCGCAGTCGGTCGGGGTGCCGACCAATCGCCTGGTCTTGGGCAAACACAGCGGGCGCCACGCCTTGCAGAAGCGATATCAGGAGCTGGGCTACCATCTGGAGCCGGAGCAGTTGAAAGAGCTTTATCGCCGCTTCACCGAGCTGGCCGACCGCAAGAAAGTGATCCTGGACGAGGATTTGGTCAGGCTGCTCCAGCACATGGAGCAGCCGCTCCCCACCAACGTCTGATCCCTGAATCAGCCGGAATGAAGTTTAGCCACTCCAATTACTTGTTGAGTGGCTCATTACCGTGGTAATATAGCGACATGACACTCGCACAATCAAAGGTGACTGCCCAAGGCCAAATATCTGTGCCCGCCGCCGTGCGTCGGAAGCTGGGCGTTGGACCGGGGTCGGTCCTGGAATGGGAGCAAGAGGGGGAGAAGATCGTGGTGCGGCGAGCAGGCCGGTACTCTTCGGAGGATATGCATCGGGCTTTGTTTCCGAAAGGCCCACCTAAGCCCCGGAAGCTGGCGGAATTGAAGGAGGGAATCCGTCGGTACGTGCGGAAGCGATATGCGCGCCGTTGATACAAACGTGCTCGTGCGGCTGATCACCCGCGACGATGCGAAGCAAGTGGCCGCAGGGGAAGAGTTCGTGAGGAATGGCGCATGGGTTTCAGCGCTCGCGCTCGCTGAAACAATGTGGGTGCTGGCGACGGTTTATAGGTTTGGCGCGTCCGAGATTGCCCGTACAGTCGAAATGCTCCTGCAGCACAGAGAATTTACGCTCCAGGATTCGGAAACAGTAGCAGCGGCTCTGCAAATTTTCCGTACGCGGCCGGCGCTCAGTTTCTCGGACTGCCTGATTCTCGAAGTCGCTCGCAAGGCCGGGCATCTTCCGCTGGGGACGTTTGACCGCGAACTCGGGAAAGTCGCCGGGGTAGAGAAGCTGTAGCATGTAGGCCACGGATCGGTTTCTCCCTTTCTGGTTCATAGGCTGCTGTTTCACCGTCCTTCTTTTCGTCAAGCCAGCCGACAAATTTTCCTGTACAATTTCTCCCACCTCCTGGTTGCTCTCCATGCCGGGGCGGAAACGGTCCTGGAAACGGTCCGGGGGAAAGGAGACAACGGGTCATGCAACGAATTCGCTACTATACGATGATTTCGTTGGTCGTATTGCTGGTAGCCGGTAGCAGGGTTCTTGCCGCGCAGAATGCATCCTCAAACCTCTCGGACAAGGAGCGGGCCTGCCAGGCACTGCTGGACACTCCGAACCTGACGATTACGTTGGCCCGGTTGCGCGAGGCCGCCGGTTCGACGCCTGCCTATTGTTACGCCAAAGGGAGCATCTCCCCGGCGATTCAGTATCATGTGCAGCTCCCCTTGCCGGAGAACTGGAACGGCCGGTTCCTGATGTGGGGAGACGGCGGCAAGGACGGCGACCTGGATTTCGCGGACAACCGCGTGGCCCAGGGCTATGCAGTAGCCAACAGCAACACGGGACACGACAATGGATCGGAACCCGGGTCCAGTTTCGCCTTCCATAACCGGCAAGCGGAAATTGATTTCGCCTACCGGGCCGTGCATCTCACCGCGAACGCCGGCAAGTCGCTGGTCAGGGCCTACTACGGCAAAGCCTCCCAGCGTTCCTATTTCGAGGGTTGCTCGACGGGAGGGCGGCAAGGCTTGATGGAAGCGCAGCGGTTCCCGTATGACTTCGACGGGATCGTGGCCGGCGCTCCCGTTTATTCCTACCAGCGAATGAATGCCAGTCAAGTTTGGGTGCTCCAGAAAACCTTCCGGGAAGATTTTTCCGGCAACCTCGCTTTCGACACCAATCGGGATGGCATTCCCGACAGCCTTACGAAGCTGAATCTGCTGAAGGACGCGGTGCTGGCCAAGTGTGACGCGACGGACGGGATCAAGGACGGCGTGATTGACGACCCGCTCACCTGCAAGTTCGATCCGGCCATGGAACTCGCGGGCAAAACGTGCCCCAACGATGTCAACGCCGACAATTGCTTCACTCGGGCGCAACTCCAAACGATCCAGGATATTTATGCCGGCCCCCGGGACAGCAAGGGCGTCCAGGTTTACAAGGGCCGCGCTCCGGGGTCGGAATTTGGGTGGATGAATACCATCATTCCCTATGCGGGGAACAGATTGCTTCCCGGGTCGCTGGGCACTTCGGGCGATCACCTGAACTATCTGTTCTATGAAACCGACCCGGGCGTCCCGCCGCCGGACCTCACCAAGCCTTCCACAATTCCGAACAAGAAGAAAAAACCGCCGGAGTGGGCTTGGTGGGAATTCAATATTGACGATGTAACCGCGGGGAAGGGCAAATTCATGAGCGAACTCACAGACGCCACGGACCCGGACCTCAAATCGTTTCTCCTGCAAAAGGACGCCAAGCTCCTGCTGTACCATGGCTGGGGCGATCCCCAGGTCGCGCCGGAGCCGACGCTCGATTATTACAAGGCTGCGGTCACGGCCACTTTCAAAGGGGACATGAAAGCCGCGCGCGAGCGGGCTCGGCTCTTTATGATCCCCGGCATGGACCATTGTCGCGGCGGGCCGGGGCCGGACACCTGGGACCGTTTGGCTCCCCTGGTGGATTGGGTGGAGAACGGCAAGGCGCCGGATTCTTTGGTGGCCACGCACAGCACGGGCGGGACGATTGATAACGAGAGGAAGATTTGCGCCTACCCGCAGCGCGCCGTTTACACCGGCCCTGCCGGCGGGGAGAACGACCGGGCCAACTGGGTCCAAAGCAATTTCACGTGCCGCTAAAGATGCCACAGAGGCACGGAGAGCACAGAGAAATCCGGAATTGGAAATTCGGAATCCGGCATTTTGAATTCTGACTCCTAACTTCTCATCTCTGTGTCCTCTGTGCCTCTGTGGCTAATTTAAGGAACTGCTGCCAATGAATCTGAACATTGCACTACTGCCCGGTGACGGCATCGGGCCGGAGGTGACCGCGCAAGGAGTCGCCATTCTCGAAGCCGTCTGCCGGAAATTCTCGCATTCTCTCGAAGTGAAGTCCGGCCTGATTGGCGGCGTCGCCATCCGCTCGACCGGCGACCCTCTGCCTGCCGACACGGTCACGCTGATCAAGTCGGCCGCGGCGGTCCTGCTGGGCGCGTGCGGACATCCGGAGTTTGATTCTCACCCGCCGGAAAAGCGGCCCGAGAAGGGTCTGCTGCGGCTGCGGCAGGAGCTGCGCGTCTTTGCCAATCTCCGTCCGGCGTTCTGCTATCCGGCGCTCGAATCGCTCTCTCCGCTGCGGGCCGAGGTCGTGCGCGGAACCGACCTCGTGACCGTGCGCGAGCTGACCGGCGGAATGTACTACGGCACCCCGCGCGGGATTCAGGAACGAGACGGCGAGGTCACCGCGATTAACACCATGGTTTATACGAAGAAGGAGATCGAGCGGATCGCGCGCGTCGCCTTCGGACTGGCGCGGGGACGCAAGAACCACGTCATGAGCGTGGACAAGTCAAACGTGCTCGAGAACTCCCAACTCTGGCGGAAGACCGTGACCGAGCTTGCCGCCCGCGAGTTCCCCGACGTGCGGCTCGAACACATGCTCGTGGACACCTGCGCCATGCAGCTCGTTCAGAACCCGCGCCGCTTCGACGTGCTCGTTACAGAGAATCTCTTTGGCGACATCCTGAGCGATGAAACCGCCGTGCTGACCGGCTCCATCGGGATGCTGCCCTCGGCGTCGCTCGGCGAGCATACGGGGCTTTACGAGCCGGTCCACGGCTCCGCCCCCGACATCGCCGGCAAAGGCATCGCCAACCCGCTCGGCACGATCCTTTCCGTCGCCATGATGCTGCGGCACAGCTTCGGCCTGGAAAAAGAAGCCAAGGCCGTCGAAGACGCCGTCGGGAAAACCGTCGAATCCGGCAAGCTCACCCGCGACCTGAACGGCACCGCCACCACCGAAGAGGTGGGCAATGCGGTGATTCACGCACTGTGATTACTTATTGAGGATCGCGTAATAGAGCGCGCTTCCGTCAGGGCACGCCTTTAGGCGTGCCGGAAACGGCTCCTATCAGGGGGGCGCTTCAGCGCCTGAGGTGAGTTGTTCCGCACCTCTGGTTCTATGCACGGCAAGACCTCCCTCAGCAGCTAAAGCCGGTCTGATGCGCGGTTTTTTCGGCATGGCTGAAGCCATGCCCTGACGAGGACACGGGGTGAGGTATTGTCATGATCTTCTTGCCATCTGTCATTCGGGGCGAGTACCGGGACGGTTTTCGTATCCACCTGATCTTCAACGACAATTCGGAAAAGACGATTGACTTCCGTCCGTGGCTGGAAGGTCCCATTTTCGAGCCGCTGAAGGACCCGAACTACTTCCAACGATTCTTCCTCGAAGGCGGAACGGTCGCGTGGCCGAACGGCGCTGACATCGCCCCCGAGACCCTGTACCACGTCGCCATGGGGGAGAGGCAGCCTGCCAAGCGCTTGCGCCCGGCGAAGGCGCGTTCGAGCGCCGGAAAATCTGCGCCGTCGGGAAAACGGTCGAATCGGAAAAGCTCCCGCGCAACCTAAACGGAACGGCTTCCACCGAAGAGGTGGGCAAAGTAGTGATCCAGGCCCTTTGAATCCCTCGGTTCCGCTTCTTGCCGGGTCTGCAAGGTGTGTCCTGGAGGCAGGCCCGCTCCTTCTGCCGTCCTTGCCAAGCGCCACCCGCCAATGGGTGTGTAACGGGTTTAATTCTGTGGGATAATGCCTGGCAACATGGAAAGACTTCAGGAAGATAACTCGACCGCCCCAAGCTGGGTGCCTAAAGTCTTCGGATTTCTCGGAGCTCTGCTCGTCGGCGAAGGTATTATCCTGTTCATTTCCGCAAACTGGCGGGCCATCCCCAACAGCATCAAGCTGCTTCTCCTCTTTGGCACTCTGCTGGGCAACTACTTTCTAGCTGACCGTCTAAAGTTTGGCAAAGGGCCCCGGCCAGGATTGGCGGGAGCGCTGTTCCTGAAGGGAGCAATAGCCTATGGTGCCGGCATCTTTCTTATCGCCCAGCTTTACCACTTCCATGCAGAGTGGCGCACCGGACTTCTGTATTGGTTTTTCGGCGCCCTGCCCCTTGCCTATGCCTTGGATTCACGGCCTATCCTGTGGCTTTCTCTCGGTACCTTGAATCTCTGGCTCACCTCCAGGTTCTGGGAAGACGGAGGCGAGGTGATGATCCTGCTCCAGGCGCTTGGGGCGATTTTGGTCCTGATAGCGGTCCTGCACCGGCAGGCTTTCAAACTCCTCCGCTTCGCGAAAGCCTACTTCGTCCTGGGTAGTGCGACAGTCCTCGCCACCACGCTTTGGATCACGCTTTTGATGTCACTCAGGGAATTTCGGTTCGACCTTAGTGCTGAGGGGCCTGAGTTTCGCGCCTGGCAATACACGTTGCTTGGCCTTTACGTGGTCTTACTCATAGGGATCCTGTCGCGCTGCCTGTGGCATGCCGAGCGCGCCCTTTGGTGGCTGGTTCTCTCCCTCTCGTTTGTGCTCGCTCCTGGAATCTACTTAACGTGGATTGATCCCCAGCCGGGAAACCGGTTCCTCCTTGCGGTCATTCTCCTGTTCACTGCGGAGTGCTTGGGTCTCATGTTCTTGGGTGACGCCCTGGGCGTAAAGGCGTACCTGAATCTCGGCGTGGTCTTCTTCGTAGTCCTTCCCCTCTACTACTATTTTGACGAGCGCTGGGAGTACCTGGCTCGTTCCATTTTCTTCCTGGCCGGGGGCGTAGGGCTGATCGCACTGGGATATTGGCTCGACAGGAAGCGCCGCCGCAATGGGACCGTCCGCGAAGCAAGGAGTAGCCCATGATCACGCGACGTCGCCTCGTCCTCGCAATCCTGGCAGGGCAGGTGCTGTTGATGGTCGGTCTTATCGCCCAACAGGAGTACCGTCTAGCCACCTGGGATACGATCCGCCTGCCCGTAATACCTGTCGATCCGGTAGCCCTCTTTCGCGGTCGATACGTAAGATTGGGGTACGACTTCCTTCGCATAGAAACGACCGAGACGGACTGGAAGAGCGGCGACGTCATCTACCTCAGGCTAGCGCCCGACACTGGGGGATTATGGAGACTCGCCGGTTTTGGCCACACCCCGGACAAGCCACCAGGCGAAGTGCTGGTGCGCGGACGAATACGATTCACCTCAACCCCGCACTTGTACGTGGAAACAGGAATCGAAAGCTATTTCCTTTCTGAGCGGAAGGCCCCGCAGGTCGAGCAGTTGATGGGTAAGCAATACCGAATCACGGTGGACGTTGCCGTCAGCGCCGATGGCGCCACGGCGCTCAAGCAGCTCTATGTCGAAGGTATCCCGGCCGAGAGATTTGAGCCGTAGCACTGGGTCTATGACGAGGGTTTCCTAAAACGGACTTGCACTCGGGTTTGTCGGAAGGATCACGCTGAGGAACCAATTTCGATCGCTTCCAACCAACGTCCACCACATGCTTAAACATCGTTTCCGGATCAAGCGCTGCGGCGAACAATGGCTCGATGCGTTGCATTTTACTTCTCCCCAACTGACAAATGCTTGACACAACCCCGCCAATGTTGTCGGTTCTGCACTGGCATAAGATATATAATTAGATCTTGGACTTTGGCTGCGCAATCTAAGCTCCAATGGAAGCAGAGGTAGGAAACCGTTGAAGCGGCTGATCGTCAATGCGGACGATTTCGGCTACACGCGGGGCGTGAACCGGGCGATTGTGGAAGCCTGCCGCAACGGCGTGGTGACCAGTACGTCCCTGCTCGCCAACGGCGCGGCGTTTGAGGACGCCGTCGAAACGGCCCGCGCGGAGCCGAGGCTCGATGTGGGCTGCCATTTGAATTTTGTGGAAGGGAAGCCGGTTTCTGCCCCTGAGCGGATTCCACATCTGATAGGAGCCGATGGCCGGTTTCTGAAACCCTGGCAGCTTGCGGCCCGGCTGTTGCGAAGGGCGGTCCCGGAAAGCGAGATCGAGCAGGAAGCAAGCGCGCAGATTGAGAAGTTGCTGGCGGCGGGCCTGCGGCCGAGCCACGTGGATACGCACAAGCACACGCACGTGCATCCGGCGGTGGCGCGAGCGGTGGCGCAGGCGGCACGGCGCTATGCTATCCGTTGGATTCGCCGGCCGTTTGAGAACTTCCTGCCACCATCTGCGCGGACAATTTCGGCGAAGCGGTTTGCGGTCGCATCGCTCAACTGGCTGGCGCCCGCGTTTGAGCGCCGGATGGCCGCGATGGGGGTGGCGATGCCGGATTTCTTCAACGGCGTCCTGCTGACCGGGCGGCTGACGCGGCAGGCGTTTGCAGAGACGTTGGCTGATCTTCCCTCGGGCGTGACTGAGGTGATGTGTCATCCCGGTTACTGCGACGCGGAACTCAGGGAATCGTCCACGCGGCTCCAGGAGGAGCGGGAACTCGAAAGGGAGACCGTGTCGGACGGGGCCTGGCGCGCCCAGGCGAAGGAACTCGGGATTACGCTGACCGCTTTCGGAGAGCTATCTTCTCCGCAGGGTTCGGCAGCGAAAGACCCCTGGCCGGCGGTTCCGGCCGCGGCTCTACGGGAATAAGCGGTAGCCACGGTCCCGCTTGGCGGGATTTATGCCGTGGGCACGTTCTTCGGGACTAACATGCGAAAAGAAAAAGCGCCCTACTACTCGATCGTGATTCCGGTCCACAACGAAGAGGACAGCATCATTCCGCTCTTTGCCAAGATCGTGGAGACGATGGAGGCGCAGGAGTGGGACTTTGAGATCGTGTTCGTGGATGACGCGAGCACGGACGGCTCCTTTGCCCTGCTCGAACAGATCTCCAGTCTCGACACGCGGGTGGTGGTGGTGCAGCTCCGGCGCAACTTCGGCCAGACGGCGGCGCTGGCGGCGGGATTTGATTATTCGCGCGGCGAGGTCATTGTCTCGATGGACGGCGACTTCCAGCACGATCCTTCGGACCTGCCGCTGCTGATCGAGCGCATCCATCAGGGCTACGACATCGTCAGCGGGTGGCGCAAGGAGCGCGTGGACAATTACTTCACGCGGCGGCTGCCGTCCTCGATCGCCAACTGGGCCATGCGCGTGCTCTCCGGGGTGCGGCTGCACGACTTCGGGACCACCTTCAAAGCCTACCGCCGCGACACCATCCGCGGCATCAACCTCTACGGCGAGTTGCACCGCTTCATCCCGGCGCTGGCGAGCTTGCAGGGAGCGCGGATCGCGGAGGTTCCCATCCGAAACACGGTGCGGAATACCGGCCGCTCCCACTACGGCCTCGGCCGGACGTTTCGGGTCCTCCTCGACCTGATTACGGTGCGGTTCCTGCTGCGCTACCTGACCCGGCCGCTTCATTTCTTCGGAATGCTCGGCCTGGTGTGCTTCACGGCGGGCTTCGGGGCGCTCGCCTATCTGTTCTATGAGAAGCTGCGGGGCCACTCGATTTTCCTCGAACACGGCCCGCTGTTGCTCGTGGCGGTGGTGGCGGTCCTGGCGGGAGTCCAGCTTGTCTCGACGGGCTTGATCGGCGAGGTCCTCACGCGCATTTACTACGAAGGGCAGCAGCGGCGCATCTACGCCGTCTCGCGCGTGCTCGGACGGTCGCGCAAGGCCGGTATCGTTTGAGGGCACTGCCTGGTAGCCACGGCACGTTTTGTGTGCCGTGGGCTTTTGGCGGAACGAACCCGGAACATACCCACGGCATTGAAAACGTGCCGTGGCTACCCCACTCGCAATCTTTACAGGAGTTGCGCGGCGAATGACCGTCCGGCGCATCAAGACGTATTCCGGGGAAAGCGGACTCGTCTATCAGTACTACTTCCTCGAATCGCAGACGCGGCGGCGCTTCTGGGGGCGGGGCGGCACTGCGTTCCGGTTCCATGTGACCAGCGACCGCAAGAATTTTTTCGTCGCCGAAGTGGTGGTGGAAGAGGCGGCGCTCCAGGCCTGGGAACGAGCGCACGGGCGGGCGCTGGCCGAGCCGGAGCGCTACGCCGCGGCGAAGATGGCGCTGTTTCGGGCGTTCGACGAGAGCAGCCGCCCCGAGGCAATCTCCCGCATCCGCGTCAGTGAAGCCAATATCGAATCGCTTCTCGAACCGCTGCATCTCGACGATTGACGCTCGACGATTGACGGGGCGGCGTCCCGCGCGCGCTCCGAAAATAGAAATAAAAAAGGGGACGAAAGATTTCGTCCCCATTCGATCCCGGAATGTTCCGGCCGCGTCTACTTTCCCTTTTTCTTCCCGGCCGGTTTCTTCTTAGCAGCTTTCTTCGTTGCGCATTTCATCGTAACTATTCTCCCTTTTCGTTTCAATTTTCTTTCGCGATGAACCCATTGCATCATCGCTTGTTGATTCAGTTATATGAACTTGCAAAAAGGATGTCAAGAAAAAAATCATTTTTTCGCGCCGGAAAGAAAGTTTTCTTTGGGGCGGCTCGCGAGGGAAGCGCCGGCGTTCCGCGTTTTGTCGCGGCGAAAAATTCCGCCGAAGGACCGCCGGCCGCGGGATCACGCCGTATCATTCGGGATACTTGAGAAGAGAAAACACGTCAATGCCGCTGAGCTTGCCGCGCCCGCCGAGGAACTCAAGCTCGACGACGAAAGCGGCGCCCGCAACGGTGGCGCCCAACTCGCGGACCAGACGGACGCAGGCACCGGCCGTGCCTCCCGTCGCCAGCAGATCGTCCACGATCAGCACGCGGTCGCCGGGATGAATCGCGTCGCGGTGGATTTCGAGCGCATCCGTCCCGTACTCGAGCTCGTAGGTGACGCGGGCGGTTTCCGCCGGCAGCTTCTTCGGCTTGCGCACCGGAACAAAGCCGGTCCCCAGGCGGTACGCCAGCGCCGGGCCGAAGATGAAACCGCGCGCCTCGATGCCGAGAACCTGATCGAGCGGCTGGCTGGCGTAGTGATCGGCCAGCGCGTCAATCAACTGCCGGAAGCCGGTCTTGTCCTTGAGCAGCGTCGTGATGTCGTAAAAGAGAATGCCCTTGCGAGGCCAGTCGGGAACTTCCCGGATGAGTGTTTTCAAATGTTCCATGGGAAAGTCGAGTGGAGGGACCGGGCGGCCTCAGCGGCTCGCTTCGATCGAAAAAGTTTGATAGTTTCGGAGCGGGGCCGGGCGCTCCACGACGCGTTCGACGCGCGCGGCGCGCGGCCCGCGCTCCAATTGTTCCCGCAATTGCTCGAGGACCGCTTCCTGGCCCACGGCATAGACTTCCACGGAGCCGTCGCCGCGATTGCAGACATATCCGTTCACTCCCAAATCCGTGGCGACCCGTTCCACGAAAAAGCGGAACCCCACCCCCTGGACTTGGCCTTCGACCACAAACAGTCTCGCCGTTTTCATGCGGGAATCCCGGCGGGTCGGCTCCGCTCACCAGCGGCGGAGAAACGAGCGCGAGGCGGATCGTTCCCGGGACCCTGGCGCGGTTCGACTTCGCTCACAACAAGCGCGGATCGAAGAGCCATTGTAGAGAATTCGCGCGAGGCGGGCAAGCGAGCAACCGAGAGGACCGAATCAACCGCTGCCGAGGGATTCCTCCAGGGAGTGGGCGATGGCGGCGGCCACCCGTTCGACTTCTGCGGCGCTGGCGGCCTCGACCATCACCCGGGCGAGCGGCTCGGTGCCGCTGTAGCGAACCAGGACGCGTCCTGATGCTCCAAGACGCTTCTGCCCGGCTGCGATCTGTTCCTGCACGCGGGGCAGGCTCTCCAGCGGCGGTCTCTCCCGCACCCGCACGTTCAGGATCGTTTGCGGGAATACTTCCAGCCCGTCCACCAATTGCTCCAGAGAACCGTGGTGTTCCGCCAGGAGACGCAACATCTGGAGGGCCGTGAGCAGGCCGTCGCCGGTGGTGGCCAGGTCGCGGAAGATGATATGCCCGGAGGGTTCCCCGCCCAGGTTCACGCCGGAACGCCGCATCTCTTCCAGCACGTATTTGTCGCCCACGGGGGTCCGCAGCAGTTTCAATCCCTCCCGCTCCAGGGCCAGTTCGAGGCCGAGGTTCGACATCACGGTTCCCACGACGGCCCCGCCCGTGAGCGTGCCGCGGCCGCGCATCGAACGGCTGGCCGCCCACAAAATTCCATCCCCGTTCACGATCTGCCCATTCCCCGCGACCAACAGCGCGCGGTCGGCGTCGCCGTCGAGGGCCACGCCGAGACTTGCCTTCGCCAGGAGCACGGCCTGTTGGAGGGATTCCAGATGGAGCGAACCGCAGTGCCAATTGATGTTCCGGCCGTTCGGCTGGTCCGCCACCGTTTGCACTTCAAGCCCGTAGCCGGCGAAAACATCCCGGGCGATCCCAGAGGCCGAACCGTTGGCGCAGTCCACGATCAACCGCCCGCTGGGAAGGCTCCAGGACGACCCGGCCGCCCGGCGCAGGAACTCCACGTATCTCCTCACCCAGGCGGGATCGGGCTGCAGCGGGAACCGCGAGGGGCGCGGGCCGGCGGCGCTTCCGAGCACCCGGTAAATCTCCCGCGTGATGGCCCGTTCGTCCTCGTCCGGCAGCTTGAAGCCCGTCGAGGCAAATACCTTGATGCCGTTATCGCGGTAAAGATTGTGGGAGGCGGAAATCATTACCCCGGCGGCGCAGCCCGCCGAGGCGGTGAGGAACGCCAGGCCCGGGGTTGTAATGACTCCGGCGGAGACGACTTCGATCCCCGCTTCCTGAAGCCCGGCGGCGACCGTTTCGGCAATCCAGCGGCTCGACTCTCGGGTGTCTTCGCCAAGGATCACGCAGCGAGCAGACGCCTTGGGAGGGAGCGACTGGCCCAGGCAGAACCCCACCGCAAATACGGTGTCGGAATCCAACGGAGGCTCCCCCGCCACGCCGCGAATCCCGTCGGTGCCGAAGAGTTCCTTCTCATGGGAATGGGCCATGTTCACTCCGAGCCCTGATTATCTTTGGTGAACTCTTCGGCACGGGAATCGCGACGGCGCTGCGCCGCCCGGTTCGCGGACCCAGGCAGGCCCCGGGAATTCCGGCGACCACCTCCCGCAGCCGGTTCATATCCGTTCATGCGGTCCCGCCCCGCGGAATGCGTCCGGCGGGCTGCGATTCCTCGATGGGGATCGTGTGGCTGGGAACAGGGGCGGACGGCGGACGGGGATACCCGAATATCTTGCCCAGGCGCTCGGCCAGCCGCTCGATCGAGATGTCCAGCTCAATGGACCCGCTCACCGCCAGCGAGACGGCCCCGGTTTCCTCAGAAACGGCAATGGCCACGGCGTCGGTCTCTTCCGTGATGCCCACGGCGGCGCGGTGGCGCGTGCCGAGCTGGGTCCCCCAGATGGGATTGACGCTCAGGGGCAGGAAGCAGGCCGCTGCGATGATCTTGTTCCTGCGAATGATGACCGCGCCGTCATGGAGCGGCGCCCGCGGCTGGAAGACCGTCACCAGCAAGTCGTAGCTCAGGCGGGCTTCCAAGGGAATGCCGCTCTCGGTGTAAGTGCGGAGGGCAGACTCTCGTTCCAGCACAACCAATGCGCCGATCTTCTGAGAAGAAAGGCGGCTGATTGCCAGCAAGATGTCCTCAAACACGTGCCGGGCCTCGAACGAGGAGAACCGCGTGCGGAACGGATTCCGCGCGAGTTTCGACAGGCCCCTCCGAATCTCGGTCTGGAAAATGATAATGGTGGCTAACACCAGGTAGGGAAAAACATTGGCGAGGAGCCATTCCGCGGTCGCGAATCCCCCCCACTGCGCGACAAAGTAAAATGCCGCCAGCAAGGTCACCCACGCCAGGAAATGAGTGGCCTGCGCTCCCCGAATCAGCAGCACGACTTGATAGATGAGGAAAGCAAGGATCAGGCCCTCCACGACCGCGGTCACGGTCAGCGAAGGGAGAAAACCCAGCGATTGAAGCATCAGGGCCATCTCGGCTCTCCAGTTCCTAATCCTCGCCTATTGTAACGTAGCCGGTGAGGGCGCCAAAGGATTTTGCGGAGACTGGCCTTGATGGGTACTCGCTCGGGATCAGCAGCCATACGGCTTTCCGCGTTTCATATCTCGAACCCCGGCGCGAGTTCCAGATCCGACAGCCCATGCCCCCGGATCAATTCGGCCCAAACTCGTGTCGCACGGTTTCCAGAAACGAGTCGAGGCGGGAGAGAGGTTCGAGAGCAATCTGTGCCTCCGCCAGAATCCGGCGGCAACTGCGGACAGCCGGGAAGGCTGGGTCGGCGTCGGCCACGATGGCGGTCAGGCGCGCCGCGGTGTTTTCGCGGATTCGCCAGAACGTGTATCCGAGCAGCTTCGCCTGGGTCCAGTCGCGTTCCAGGGAAAGAGCGTGCAGGTATTGCATCACTCCGTTGGGCCGGCAGCCGAAATCAATGCGAAAGGCGTCTCCCGGCGCGGTGAATTGCTCGACGGAGACGTCTCGCTCAAAACGGTTCCACAGGCCGTGGCGACGGAGAGCTTCGGCCACCTGCGCGCGCACCCAGGGGCGGCTCCCGGAGCGCAGCGGGCGTTTGGGGCGCGGGGACCGGCGGGGAGCCACGTACTCTTCAAAGAGCCGCTCGAATTCCTGTTCCGGATCGGCCGTCTGGACTCCGCGCGGCGGGGAAATCTGGAGCGCCCCGGAGAATTCCTGTTCCATCCCGCGCAGCCGCCCATAGAAGGTTTCTTCCGGCGACACGGTTTCCGCCGCCAGCCGCTCGAAGTGCGCCGGCAGATTTCCCAGCATCTCGAGATCGGCCTGCGGGTCGAGACAGCGGACCGCCCGCCAGTCCTCGGTCAGGCGCTGGCCCACCAGCCGCCCGGACGCCTCGAACAGAAAAAGCCCGACCGCGATGCGGGTCTCTCGCACTGCCGACGGGGCGTAGTGGACCAGAACGTATTCACAATTTCTTCTTGGTTCAGGCATCGTTCCTCCAGGATGGAAAAGGTTGCCGGGGGGACTGCCGCAACTGGAGAATCATCGGCGCGACCCGCCGGCGCCGCGCTGCCAGGGTTTGGAGCAGCGCCCGCAGCTCGTCGGTCCGGCCCTCGTACCACTCGGGGGGCACCGAGGCCGCTGCCTCCTCCAGGAATTCCTCGTCCAGGTTCTCGATGCGGCTGACGAACGGTTCAAAGGACTCCAGCCCGACGACTCCGGCATAGACGCAGGCACGCATGTAGACGCCGCGCAGCGGCGCATCCGGAAAATTCCACTCATTCGCATTAAAACAGAATCCCTGGTCCACCATCGTGGCCACGTAGCACGCGGAGTCGTCTCCGGACCGGCGGCAGAACACCGACTGGCGCGAATCGGTGTTGCACGTCCATTTGTCAAAAACCAGCATTCCCAGGAAGCTTTCCCGGTTGGCGACGGTTTCGAGCAGCGGGTCGGGGAGGAAATCATAGACGGGAATGCGCAGCGGATCGCAGGGGAAGCGCGAGCCAAACTGGAAGCCGCTCGCGCACCGCACGCGTTGGTTCTGCCATTCGATGAACAGTTCGGGGGTGTGCTCGACCAGCCACTCGCTCACCTCGATCACTTCCGGCTGGGCCACCGGCAAGCCCAGGGCCTGGGCGAGCTTTCCGGCAAGCAGCTCGTTGGCCAGGATGCGGGTGCCCTGGGGATTGTTTTGGAACTTGACGACATAGTAGTGACCGTCTTCGCAGCGCATCAGATGGGATTGCGCTCCCCCTCGTAATCGGCGCACATGTTCGACCGCTTGTTGGGCCATCGTCTTGGTAGGGATTTTCTCCCCAGACCCGGTTTCTCCGTGAAGCAAGAACGCGTCACCCAGGTCACGAGGCTCCCCTTCTCCGAAATTCGGAACGGGTGGTCGCACCGCGTTGCGGGGCGTAGCCCGCCGGGATTCCGGGCCGTGCTTCTGAGTGTATCAGGAGATGGACGAATTCGGCTTGACAACCTTCTTTCGGATGCGTTACAACCCATTTGGGACTTGGTTTTTACCGAAGCAAGCCGGATTCGGGGCTCCCATCCGGGCGGGACCAGCCAGGCAACCTGTTTATTGGAAAGCGAAATCGCTCCTGGGGACGAGGAGGAAGGAAATGAGCAGCGAGGAAATCCGGTATTTGGCGCTGGATGATGACGACGCAGATGAATTTGACGAATTGACCGGAGGGTACGAGGAAGAAGAAAAGGGATTCCGGCTGGAGTACGAAGAGGACGAAGAAGAGGAATTGCCGGAAGTGCCTGTCCCCGAGGAAGCGCCGGAGCCGATGATGGAACGGCAGCAACCTGTGCCAGTGAAGCCGGCACCAGTGGCCGCTCCGCCCCGGCCTGCCCGGGTCGCTCCGGCCCCCCGGCCTAGTCCGGCCCAAGCCGCGCCCAAGAAGAAGGCCAAGCCGGCCGCCAAGGCCGCTGCGCCAAAGGCCAAAAAGGCCGCCCCGGTAAAAAAGGCCAAGAAGGCTGCTCCCAAACGGGCTGCTCGCACAGCCAAGCGGGCTGCCCCTAAGAAGAAAGCCAGAGCCAAAGCGGCCCGACCCGTAGCCAAGAGGAGAATTGCTAGAACGGTAGCCAAGAGGAAAACTGCCCGGAAAACTGTTCCCAGGAAAAAGGCCTCAGCCCGCAGGACCTCCCGAGCCAAGGGCACCCGCAAACGCGCTCGGTCTCGCCGATAGCAATATCGGCGTCAGCGGGGTCAGACCCAGTTCCTGGCTTCCCTCCGCGCCCATCTGCCAAGAGCGGGCCTTCTGCTATCTCGCTCACCTCACCGGGATGGTCAGTTCTGCCTGCGTCCGTGCGACGAACACAGCTACGAACGAAGCCCGCATAGTAACCACTGACGCAATGCGGAAGGCGTATTTCCGTTGAGGAAGAAGGTGACTAATGCCTCTGGTTGAGATGGACAAGGTATCGAAAATGTACCGCCTCGGGGCTGTGGAGGTCTGGGCCGTCCGGGATATTGACCTCCACATCGAAGAGGGATCGTTTGTGGCATTCGTGGGACCTTCCGGGAGCGGCAAGACTACGCTTCTAAACCTCATCGGCTGTCTTGACAAGCCCACGACGGGCCGTATTCGAGTCGGCGGCTTCGACGTTGCGGCTTTTGACCGCACACAGGCCGCGCAGTTCAGGGGAAAAAACATTGGCTTTGTGTTCCAGAACTTCAATCTCGTGCCGGTTCTGACTGCCGCCGAGAATGTGGAGTATCCGTTGATTATGGTGCAAACCCGGCCCGAACCGGAGCGCCACAGGCGAGTCA
>Ga0209343_10001500_pt1 | contig 31426 bp, 26 predicted proteins | sample RifCSPlowO2_02_FD_184026 | JGI IMG/M metagenome (GOLD analysis project Ga0209343, IMG submission 184026) | Groundwater microbial communities from Rifle, Colorado - Rifle CSP2_plank lowO2_0.2 (SPAdes) (version 2) | ecosystem: Environmental > Aquatic > Deep subsurface > Groundwater | place... | reverse complement strand
GAGGATGAGATGTGAGAAGTGAGTTTAGAAGTGAGGAATTAGGATGGGGAAATAAAGACTCATCATCATCCATTTATCTATGTCTAAAAAAATCCGTAAAGCAGTAATTCCCGCTGCCGGGTTTGGAACCCGTTTTCTTCCCCAAACAAAGGCAATGCCTAAGGAAATGCTTCCGATTGTTGACAAGCCCATTATTCAATACATTGTCGAAGAGCTCGTTAACGCGGGAATTGAGGATATCGTAATTGTCACGGGGTATCACAAACGGACAATCGAGGATCATTTCGATAAACCCAGCATGGAATTAATCGAAAATCTTCGCATGGGCGGTCCTAAAAAACTTCCGCTTTTGCAGGAAATCGAAAAAATCTCAGAAATGGCTAATTTTATTTATGTCAGGCAAAAAGGCCCGTACGGGAATGGAACTCCGCTTTTAAACGTCAGAGAACTAATCGGCGACGAACCATTTATCTATGCCTGGAGTGATGATTTTGTCAAAGCCGAGCCGGTGTCGCGATTTCAGCAGCTAATTAATGCGTATCAAGAATACGAGTGTTCGGTTCTAACTGCTGTTAAAGTCACTCACAATTCGGATTATGACAGATATGGGTTTGCCGGAGGAAAAAAGATTAAGGAAGGAATTATAGATGTAGATACGATTATCGAAAAACCCGGTAAAGACAATGCGCCGTCGGATTTTGCCACAGTCAGCGGGTTTGTTTTAACGCCGGATATTTTCGGTTACCTGGATATTGCTTTGGCAAATTTACGGGAAGGGGATGAATTATGGTATAACGATGCTTTAAAATTAATGCTTGAGGACGGAAAAAAAGTTAAAGCTTGCGTTATAAAGGGAGGAAGATATTATGACACGGGAAATAAATTAGAGTATTTAAAAACCGTTGTAGAATTTGCCTTGGAACATCCGGACATCAACGGTTCCTTTAGAAAGTTTTTAAAGGGTTTGGAATTGTAATAAAAATGATACGCGAGCTTAATAGTGACCAGTTGGGTGGTTTGGCAAAACTATGCTTTGATCTTGCAAAAGCCGGATTGTTGCTTTCATTGCTTCCTTCATCAACTCTTTCAAATAACTTGATATTAAGCATATTAAATATAGCAGTTGGTTTGTTTATTGGGCTTGCGTTTACCTATTGTGCTTTGATATTATTACATTTGAAACACAACGTTAACTTATGAATATAGCGGATTTTTTTACTACAATTTATCAAACTGGTATTCTAGCTTTAGCAATTGTGCTTTTGGCCATTGCTATTCTTGTATATCCAACGCTTCGCAAATATTCAGGTTCTAGAAAAAAATGAACTCAGTTAAAAATGAAAATAGAGCAGTATTTTGCCTCATATCGGCCCGAACAATTCAAGGCTCATTTGACATATAGACAACAAAGAGAATCGGTAGGAAAGTCTCCAATTACTATTATTGCACATGAGCCTATTGCTTATGGAGTTTCCGGAATAATTGAGTGGGAGGGATTTTGAGAAAGCGTTGGCGGATCACCTGTTGCAACTAAAATCAAAACAGGTGAGACTCCTGAGTTGAGCCATCCGAAATGTTTTTAGAAATTATGCCGCTGCTTTTCTAGGTTTAACACCTATCTGTCATTGCAATGATCAATGGAGTTATTCTTTCTGATTACAAACAAAGGGTTTAGCATATTTTGCTCCAGACCCACTTGAGGAACTAAAAACAGAAGGGGATTTTGAGAATGTTTTTGGTGATATTCAGAAACATTTAAACTCCAATAGATGAGATTCTCGGCAGGTAGAGTAAGCCTACATTTTAGCATAATATTTTTCGAATATAGGGAATTGATAAACAGGATATTTTTATTGCGGCACATGTGTTACTAAAATTTTTTCTATTGACATACACTTAAATGATATATATCATTTAAGTGATGACGCAAGTTTCCAAATATCCTCTTCGAAAAGATGTTGAACAACGGATGCTTGAGGTTTTTAGAAGCACTATTTCTCAATTAAAAAGCTCAGAAGAAATCGAAGATTTCCTGGAAGATTTTTTATCACCTGTAGAGAAAATCATGTTAGCAAAAAGACTTTCAATCGCTGTTTTGCTAGGGAAGGGATATGCATATGAGACTATACGAGGGATTTTACGAGTAACACCTCCCACTATAGCTTCGGTTAGTATACGGTTGAAATATGCAGGGAAAGGGTATAAAAGAATAGTCGAGAAAATAGCACAAGATGGTCGCTCACGAGAATTTTGGGACAAAATTGGTGATATTATTATTAATATTCCTCATTCAAAAGGAGCGAGTTTACAACGTCAAAAGAAAGAGTATTACAAGAAAAAATTTCAAAACAGAAAAGCATTCTAACCACTTTAATGATATATATCATTAAAGTATTATAAATTCCATAAATAGAATTTTTCGCAGACATAGTATCTATAATTGTAGGTATAAAAGATTGGGCTTAATGGAATTACCGTATTGTGTTTATCGCACCGAAACTATTGCGAATTGTGCTGCTTTTTTAGTTCTTTGGTATCTCTCATCATTAATTTGAGCTTGCGTCCAGCCTTTATGTTTTCTATGCATGCGAATTAAGAAATCTCGAATGGCTAACGTTGTCACAAGGGGATTATTTTGCATGCCTCCATCTACGTCTACAATAACTTCATTAAAAAAGCCCATTTCACGGGCTACTTCAGGTTTTGCATCCCTGGGTTGCATAAAATTGCAATTTTTTCTTCATTTATTTATGGTAACATACCCGAAGACTTTGTTTAGGAGCTTGGCTTAGGATCTTGAGGGTTATCGCCGTCTTTTTTTAAGTGAGGAAAGTGAGGTTAGATAAGGTTCCATAATTCCTTAACATGTCTTCCATCTTTCAGGCCGAATTCATATCCAATCCCAGCAGCTAAAATAATCAAGGAGCCCACAGCGCCCACTTTAAAAACTGCATCTCTTTCTCCATCTCTTACGTCTTCAAAAAGACCTATAAGTCCTTTTCTTTCAGAAATTGCCTTTGCCACTTCGGGTGCAACTTCCTCTAAATTATCAGGAATATGAGTTTCTTCAACTATCTCTCCTTCTGGTGGATGACGATCAAAAAGAAGTTTTACTTTACTTATAGCACGAGAGGGCATAAGTCCAGAAACTTTAAGGATTACTTGAACAGGAATTTGCCATTGTTTTGTTTCCCCTTTTTCTGCCGGCGGTGTCATAGCTTTATAAGGGTGCAATTGTAGCAGAAATGGAGCAATTTAACAATGTAACAATGGAGCAATATATGGTATCATTTCTTAATGAAGCCAAGATTTATTTTGTTTACCGCGGGCATATTCTTATTTTTTCTTTTCGTTTTTTTCTCCTATTTGGTCCAAAAGAATACATTTACACAGCTTGACTTTAATACCACTGTTCGCCTCCAGGACAATATTTCACGAAAATACGATCACTTTTTTTCGGTATTTAGCTTAATTGGTATCGTGGAAGTATCGGGATTGTTTTTATTGGCTTTGATTGGCAGCTCAATTATTCTTCGAAGAAAGGTAATTGCCTTTGTCGGAGGTACAGCTGCTATTGCATTATTTTTTGGGTTTCATTTTTTTGAAATCTTCGGCAAAACATTCGTCAGACATTTTCCTCCTCCCGAATTTATGGTAAGGACAGAGAGATTATTTGAATTTCCCCAGTTTTATATTCGAAAAGAATTTTCTTACCCGTCCGGCCATGCCGGCAGGGCAGTATTTTTGTCGGTTCTGCTACTTACGCTTTTGAATAGGTCAAAAAAATTGAGCATGACACAAAAGATGTTCTTAATTCTATTTTTGGCTATATATGATGTAATCATGTTTACTAGCAGAATTTATTTAGGAGAACATTGGTTGTCTGATATTATCGGCGGAATATTATTGGGAGGAAGTTTGGGAATAATCGCGGTAGCATTCTAGTCTTTAGGGAGTTCTGTAAGAAATGGTTGAATTTGATTAAGCGGAGTTTGTGCGATTTTTCTACACAATTCTTCTTGGGAAGCTAAATCCTTTTGATCAACAATAAAAAATGCATTGTCTGGCAATGCTTCATGTGCAAAATCTTTTTGCAAGACTTGTTTTACTTCTTCTACATGTTGAGTAGTTGCAACGGAAAGCAAATATGGTTTTCCGGAAACTACAATCCGTAAGTCAGCAGCAGTAATAGTTCCCGGAGGATTTTCTGAAACCGCTTCCCACAAACATGATTCTAATTGTAATTCTTTTTTCATCCTCTTCCTCTTTGTTTGATTTGTTTATGTGAACTTGTTGTAATTGTTTTCATAACAAGATCATAACTTTTGCTATCTTTATCGGCTTTGGCAACGCATAGTATAACAGGTTTACCATCAATATCATCAAGTCGCGTAAAATATACCCTGCTTCCGCCTGGTTTTGACGCTCTAAATAAAGGCTTTTTGGCGATACCTGTTTCTAATCTTGCTACTAATCTATGACTTCCTTTTTGAATAACATCAGGAAGGATGGTATGAAATAAAGTATCAATAAGCCGTTTTTCATGATCGGAAAGCATGTGTTCTGCTTCTTCTAATTTGCCGTTTTTACTTTTAATCAGAGTTCCTAGATAAAATTTTTTACTTTTATCATGTAGTGTCATTTTAGAGAGAGAAACTTCTTCATCTTTCTCAAGCCAGGGAAAGTCATCTGGGGTAAGCGTTGCAGAGTGAGCTTCTTCTTTTATTTCCTCAGTTGCGATAGGTTCATCCGATACAGCAGAAGTGCCTTTTGTTTTAGTCTTTGTAAGTTTCTCTAACTCATTTTCTACAGCTTTTCGTTTTTTATACTCTGCTTTTTGTAATGATCTTCTTTTTTCTCTTGAGATGGTGGGACTTGAGATGGTGGGAATAGAAGGAGTTGGGATTTGAGTTGAGATTTGAACTGTTTTCAAAGTGGGTTCCGGACTGGGGAAAGGAATAGAAATCATTGACTTTGGAGTTGGCTTTGAACGAGAAAATAGTCCGCCTATTTTCTTAAACCAGGGAATATTTTGGGGAATAGGTTCACCGATGTCCATAGAAAAAGTATAGTTTATTTTAAACTATTTGTTAACATTGAGATGTAATCGTTTCCAACCAGCTCTCGTTTTAAAGTATTGTTCGCAATTTAATAGCTTGCTATGATCACGAACGAAGTGAGTTGATTGTAGCAGGGCTGCTGAGATTCGAACTCAGAATTGTTGTTTTGGAGACAACAGTGATAGCCGTTTCACCACAGCCCTACGATTTAATTATATAGTTTGAGACCTTTTTTTGCAAACAGATCGGTAATGCTTCAGCTTACAAACATTTGAAGACAGAAGATAGAAATGTAATTTATATATATCACTTGACACTACGATCGTGAAGTGAAATGATATAGCTAATTAACGTGAAAAAGCTTTTAAAACCAAAAGACATTCTTTTGCTTACCCTTGCCGGGGTGGGTGATGTATTTGAAGAGGTTAGAGATCCGTTAAAGCTTTTGAGTTCTGGATATGAAATTATGTACGGTTTTACTCCAAGAAGGTATAAAAGAAATAATTATTACCAGGTGATGAGTCGATTGCTTAAAACCGGAAACATCGAAAAAGTCATTCAAAATGATCAGGTGTATCTTCGGCTTACAGCGTCTGGAAATACTGATATTAAAAGAGATTTTCCCCTTTTACAGCTTTCAAGAAAATGGAATAAAAAGTGGATACTTGTTCTTTTTGACATCGAAGAAAAGACAAGGGGTGTTCGTGATAGGCTAAGACTAAAATTAAAAAATCTCGGATTTGGCATGCTTCAGAAGTCTATTTGGGTTACACCACTTCCAATAGGAAAGGAAATGATTGAGTTTATTCAAACAAACGGATTGCAAAAAGAAGTATATGTGCTTGAAGTATCTCATGTGTTATTTGGAGATCCAAAAGCGCTTGCTCGGAAAGTTTGGGAGTTGGATAAAGTAGAAGAGAAGTTTTTGGAAGTTGAAGAGAAAATTCAAAAGGTAAACTTGCTTATCGAAAATCTTCACGATCGTAAAGACAAACGAGAGGCTAAAATGCAGATTAATGTGTTAAAAGTACAGTTAAGAGGGTTGAGAAGAAAGCGATTGGAGATTATGGTGTCATTGCCATTTTTGATTAAAGAACTTTTGCCTGAAATTCTTTGGAAGTTATTTTAATTTTTCCGTTTCTTTGTGCGGAGTTCTTTTGCGGCAGCGCCTGCAGTATTTTTTTAACACCAGTTTTTCTTCGGTGTTTATTTTATTTCGAGTGCTTAAATAATTTCTGTTTTTACACTCACTGCAAACAAGACCAATCGTGATTCTATTGCCTCCTTTTGCCATAATTTGTAATTATATATAAGAATTGTTCTAAATACAATGGGAGCGAGTATATTATATCGCTCGAACGTATTTTACCAAAAATTACTGACGTTCGCTACGGCAGCGTCGGCAAGGAAAAGGGGTTAAAGGGGAAAAGGAATTGCCGACTGCTGCCTTGCTTTCTCCTCCTAACGTCAACACAAATCACATTCGTCGTCGAACGCTCAGGCCTCGCTCCGCTCGGCCTTCGCTCACTTCATTAATTTTGTTAAATTCCTTTCGAGCTGGAAAAAATTCGCAAGTTTTATTTTCCTTTCTCTACAATCTTTATCATTACTTTTGAGTAACTTTTGTTCCAATACTTAATTTACTGCTTTCTTCAAACATTTCAGTGATTATCTTCTGTTTTTCTGTTAAATTCTCTATAAAATAAGGTTGTCCATAATTCATAATCTGAACGGGCAAAAATTCAACGTCAACTAGCTTAATTATCAAAGAAAGTATACCTACCCACCACTCCTTGTTTTGTTTTAAGACTCCATTCCTGGTCAAAAACAAAATTACCATGAGCATAGGTAATCAATTTATCTTTGTAAATCTCGATTGGCTGTACCCAATGTGGATGATTCCCAATAACTAAATCTGCTCCGCTATCTATTGCAAGATGACCCAAAAATTTCTGTCTTTCGTTTGGCTGACTTTGGTGTTCTATTTTTTTATGAGCTTCGGCAATTTCAGTTTGAATTTTAGCTTCATCCGCCCATGAAATTCCCTCCTGTTTATACCCAATATCGTTATACCCTAAAAAAGCAAAGTTTAGCCCTCGGACATTCTTATAAACGGGACCATCAATGCCAGTCACAAGTATTCCATTGCTACTTAGTAAATTAGCTGTTGAAGTCACAGCATTAGTTCCATAATTGCTAGCATGATTATTTGCTAAACTTGCTATATCAACCCCAGCAAATACTAAGCCATAAATGTTCTTCTCATCTCCACAAAACTTCATTCCATCATTCACTAAAGGACAATTCCTGATAAGAGAAGTTTCTAGGTTTATAAAAGTAATATCAGCACTGATTAAAATATCAGCAGTCATTGGCGATACTACCTGGGCTGAATTTCTTTGAATTAAAGGAGGAATTGCAAAAACAGCAACTATAAGTAATATTATAAAACTCAAGCTCCAAAACATATTATTTAATGAAATGAATCATAGCTTCTTTACTCCGTAAATAGAATCGAAAAATAACTGGTTGTTTCTACTTGATTATTGTTTTGTAATTCACCGGAATTCGTGTGATACAAAAGATCCATATTAGTGGTATTTAATCTTTGCATAACCATAAGTAATGTTCCAATAGAAGCCGGACTATCAAGGTAATCGCTGTTAAGAGTATATAACTTCCGATAATCAAATTCTCTCATGACCTCCGAAGTTATTTCATCTTTTTCTTTAGCTTGTCTACTTGTCAAATAATGAGAAAAATCAACAGAGGCAACTATCACTATATCTTTCGTTACCAATTTGCTCAAATTATCCGCAAGAACTTCGGATTGTTCTTTTGATAATTTTTGACTTAGCAAAATAGGAACGACTTTTGTATTGGGCATGTAATATTTAATAAAAGGCATTAAAGCTGACAGCGCATGGTCATTTGGTAATACTTCCTCATCAACATTTACTAAATTTTTGTCAACGAGAGTTTTGGTCAAACTTTCATCTGGTTCTACAACACCAAAAGCTGTATTCCAACCATAAAGACTTGTAAGTGCTTCAAAATGACCCTTCTCATAATGATTCGGACCCAAAATAATTATTGTCTTAGGATTTTGAAGTGATAGGCGGTGGAAAAAATCAGCGATTATAAAATTTACAAAAAGATCGTGAGGAACTATTCCGCCAGTAACTAAGTAATCCGGTTTAGTAACATCTTTTTTTGCTCTACTTACTCCCTCAAAAAATGTTTTTTCATCATAGAACTTTACTGCATGAGCCTGTCTATCTGGTGGCTCATTTGAGGAGGTATTATATAGATTAAAATTTTTTGTAATGAAAGCTATAACAACCAGTGCTACAAGAAGGAGTAATAAATACAATATCTTTCTGTTTGCCATTGATCATGTTTGATTACTCTGCGGTAGATTAACGTCAGGCATCACATTACCACCTTGTTGAGGAGGGGTAGGAGGTGGTGAAGTCGCACCTTTTCTTTTAAGAATAATAAATCCAATAATTGCTAAGACTACAGCTACTCCTATTCCAATTAAAAGACCTTTTTGGTTCTTGATAAAATCTTTCCCGCTAATAAGCTGGGACTCTTTGACCACTTTTACTGTTTGCACATCCGATCTTCCGTAAATTTCAGGAGCGTACATAAGCGAAGCTGTAGCAGGAGGCACGATAAATATTCCTTCACTGATAACCCTTGCTTTGTAGGTATAAGTTTTTTCACCAGGGGCTATTTGGTAAATCGACAACACCATTCCATCCTCGATCATTTCCGTATCTGAAACATCATAGGAAGTATAGTAAGTATTCGGATCATAACCATATTGCTCGTTTTTGAATGACTGGTTTATTGGAACCATTCCCGAAGGTAATTCATCATTTATTACTCCGTAATTTTCATTTGCCTTTAGCCCTCCTACAGCTAGCTTAACAATCACTGTATCACCGACGCCGATTGAATAATTTTCACCCTTTTCGTTTACGTATTCTCTTTTAACAGATAAGCCATGATTAACTGATCTAGCATTTCTATCTGTGTGGAACTCGGAAGTTACAAGAGTTGAATAGATTTGGCCATCGCCTGCTTTATTTATTGATAGAGTTGACCCGCCATCTTTAATATTTGATGCTGGAATAGTAATATCTTGTATAACTTGCTTTGAATTTGTCACAGTTCCGGAAGTTATTTGTTTACCATCTAATGCAACAGTATAGTTGTAATTTGGAGTCAGCTCATCACCAGTTTTTGAAAAATCAACCAAGGCTTGAGTAACTTGAGCAGTGGCGTAAGTATTTGACCAATAATCAGATTGTCGAACACGAGTAAGATACCTTGCACCTTTTGCCGCCAGATTTCTATCTCCACCCGAGAGTACAATTGCCCTTATAGCCAACGCGGTTGAAGCGTCTTTTGATCCAAAGTTTAACTTATTGCCTGCTTCCCAAAAAACTGCGTCCCCTTGAGTTTGTGCCATCGAAACCAGTTTGTCCAAACCATTTGTTTGAGAATTCTTATCTCCATTTAAATAATTTGCCATGACAGCAAGTGAGAGTAAATCAGGAGTTAAACTGTCAAGGTCACTTATATGTGCACTTCTTTTTTGAGAATTAAGCAGAGTTAGGGCATACGTCTTTGCTACCGTAGCTTCTATGCTATTATCTTGACTATTTTCAAGAAAACCTTGTGCTCGTGATAATAGATCGTTATCAACCGAAGTTCCAGCTTGTTTTGCTTGAAGAAGATACTCTGCAACGTAAGCTGTGATGAATGGGTCTGACTTACCGGAGAACCACCAAGCCCATCCGCCGTCTCCTTGTTGCAAAGTAGAAAGCCTTGAAAGACCTTTTTGGATAACATCATTTAGGTCTTTATCCTTTAGAGACTCTGTAAATATATCCTGATTGACTTTTGCTATTACTGCCGGAACAAATCTACTGGTGGTTTGTTCAACACAGCCGTAAGGATAGTTGATTAGATATTTCATTGCTGTAGCCAGAGTGCCAGTAATAGTTGGTGACAGAGCTAATGTTACTTTGGTTTTTTCTTTATGAGCATCGGAAGAAAGTTTTATTGTAAAGCTCTTTGCTCCTTCTCCTGCTTCAGCTCTCTTTTCTTCAAACCCAAAAGGTCTAACTGGTATTTCTTGGGTAACAACATCGGCCAAGTTGGCATTGTTTTTTACTCTGGCAGCAAAGATTAACTTGGACTTTTCATTTTCAGCTGTAGGTTTTACTTTCCAATAGAGTTGTTTTATCTCATTGGATTTAATAATCACATCTGAAAAAAGAGGCTGATCTATATTTCCTGCGTCAAACTTGAGGTCAATATCAAAAGTTTGATCTTGCTCCGTGAAATTTTGCACAATTGCAGATAAAACTATTTCATCACCAATGCGCATGATATTTGGTAAAATTGGACGGACTATAACATCTTTGGTGACTACTATTTCATTTGTTGCTTGTCCGACTCTTGTATCTGCTGTGGCGGCTACGGCAGCGATAGTCCAAGTAGTTAAGTTATCAGGCAATTTAAAACTTACTTGAGCTCTGCCGGAAGCGTCTGTACGGATTGAAGGATTCCAATAGGCAGTATCCTTAAAAGCATTTCTTTCGATACCCTTATCATTGTGTACCCAAACACCATTTGCAAAATATGTATGGTATTTTTCAATCTCCAGGTTATAAACGCTGATTTTACTTCTTTGCCATTCAACCGAGCTAACCACTACTTGCTTACCTTTGTTATCAGTTAAAGTATCTCCAACTTGGATACTGCCTGCTTCTTTCCAGGTGTTATTAACCCACATTATATGGTTAGCTGTGACTTTAAGATCGCCATTTATTATTGAGTAACCAGCTTCATCTGTTTGGTGAGTTTTTAGCACTTTTGCTTTTACCAATTTAGAATCTGTCTGACTACTTCGGGTTAAAACATAATCTCCCACTTTAACATCTTCAATATTTTTAAGGTCTCCATCAGCCATAAGCACTTTTGTTCCTGAAGCAAAGCAGCCACCGCCTTCTGCATGCTGAACTAAAATACCTTCAAGTGAATGGGCTTCTTGAGTTGTATCGCTTCTTTCTTTCCAAAATGTTTGGAAAATATCGCCAAGTTTATTATCTGAAAGCTCGAATATTGCTTTATCCACAGTCCAAAGGGCAAGCTCTGCCGAAACAGGATTTCCTCCCACATCAGTAGTAGATACATTGATATTTACAGTTTCTCCAGGACCAAAAGTTTTACTATTTGGAGTAACATTAACAAGTAATTTTTTACTCTCTGATGAGACAACTACATTGATTTGATTTGAATCAAGAGCACTGCTTGAAAAACTTGAAACTTGGGCGTAAATATTCGGTATGTCTGTATTTACCAAGGGCGCATCAATTACACCAGTTTTACCGTTAAGATGTACCACTTGAAACCTATTAACTCTTCCTCTTTCAAGAGACAAAAATACATCTCTATCCGGAACCTGCGAGAAAATGTTGAAACGCACTGTGTCGCTGGGTAGATATTTTTGTTTGTCTGTAGAAATTGTTAAATCGTTGTTTCCACCTTCAGTATAATAAGGCTGGTCTTCTGTGGAGACATAAGAATAGAAGATTTTTGAAATCTGATTACCCCTTCCGTCTTTACCTTCAACAGTTATGGTGTATGAACCGATTTTGGTTGGCGTAAAAGTAAATGTAGCGTTCCCTTGGCCATCGGTTCTGGCTGTCAGACCTTGTAAGTCTTCCTCCTCTTTTCTATATGAAGGGTATTTTTTATCCGGCTCTTGGAAAGATACCCAATTTGTCCTGTGCAGCTTGGCTGTCAAAGAAACATTGGAAACACTACCGCCGCTTCTATAGGGAATGAGTGTTACGGGAATAGTTTGAGGGGTATTTACCTTTGTTCCGTAAGAGCTATCCTTGCGGTATATTCCATAATCTCCTGCGTAGACTAGGATATTTTTTCTGCTGAAAGACGGGTTTTGTGAGCCATCCTCAATCGTGGCCTCAATCGAGAATACCTGGCTTTTTCCTTTATTAAAATTCATTACGGTGTTAAGGTCTATTAATGCTTCGCCTTTTTTATCAAGGGTTGTTGTTCCTTCTGTCACTTTATTGCTGCCATACCAGTACCCATAGCGGTAGTCATCGCTTAAGTCTTGAGAAAGGCTTTGTTGGTCGGTTGCATATTGATACTCATAAAAATCTGCTGCATAAACTGTGTATTTTACTTTTTGACCAATCATTGGCTGGCTTGAAAAATAAGTACCGGAAATCGTGAATGATGTTTTATCGCCGGAAATAAGTTCTGTCTTTGGTGTTTTTACATCAATTGAAAACTCGGGTTTTCTGAAAAACTGAACTTCGAAGTAAGCTGTATTTGAGGAGTATTCAGAATCCCAAAAACTCTCTCTTCCTCTTTGCGATGGGATGTTAACGGAAAGGGTGTATGTGTCAACTTTTGCATTAGCAGGTAGCTGATACTGACCACTTATTGTTCCGTCAGAAGATACCGGATAACTTTTTTCAAATACTGCGTTTTTTTTATCGTACCCGGTATAGATTTTAACTAGGGCTTGTCCGCCTGGAATTGAATATCGGGCGTCATCGTCATCTCTTAGGACTGTTTTAAAATTAATTGTATCTCCTGGTTTATAGAGTGGCCTATCAGTAAAGATAAAATATCGGGTTAACCTTCCTTTTGGTTGAAACTGTGTATATGAATAACCTGTATTAAGGTACCTTAAGTTTAAAGGAACTATTGCTCTGTCAGTATTTTGCTGGACAAAAGCAATATCTGCTTGGGCATTAAGAGTCGCTTTAGCTATTCCATCAGCATTAAAGGAAACAGTCTGAAGCTCTTTTTGGGAGTCCTGCAAGTTTAATACTTTTATAGTTCCATCCGAAACACTTCTTTTAGTTTTGAAATTCTGCCCCCAAAAAATAAATTCGTTATCTCCTTCTTTAGTTAAGACTCCAATATTCGATCGTAGTACAAATGCATCAGCATTAGTTGAGCCAATTTTGACTTTCAAATACCAAATACCTGTCTCGCCAAAAGGCAAGGGGACTTTTGAACCCTGGTAAGAAGCAGTATTAACAGGATGTTTTACAGTAGTGACGTATTGGAAAGAACTTACATCTGGATTTTTCTTAGTCTGTTTACCATCTTTATCATGAGTTAGATAATCAAGCAGAGCACCTTCGTTTGCCTGATACATAGTTACTTCAGCATCACCGGAAATATTGTACCCACCAATTATTACTGCCGGTTCATCTGTTGAAGCGAGCGCTATCAAACCGCCACTGCTATAACCTTGCTCTCCTCCGGAAATATAAATTTGTGGGATTTGAGTATTACTCCCCAAAACTTTTGATTGTTCTGTTTGTTGATTCTGTTGGGTTTGTTGTTCAATTTTTACTGGTTTAGGAAACAACTTTTCTTGAAGTGGTGAGAAGAGTAAAGCCAGACCAGATATTGAAGATACAAATAAAACAAGTAGTACGAGTAAAAATTTATTTCTTGAAAAATTTTTCATATATACATTTATACATTCTTGGGAGAATCAGATAAACCATATAAAAACAGTATAGCAAAAATTTAGGTATTGTGGAGTTTTATATTTTTCAAGACCTGCTTTATATCACGAGCTAAAAACTACTTTCAAATTTCTATCAAAATTTTCTAAAGAGCTTATTATAGGAGTAGTTATTACTATAGCAGCTTTTTGGATAATGTCAAGTACCTGTGCTGGCAGGGGACATCGGTAACACTTTGAAGAAGTATTGATGAGCATACTCCAGTGGCGTCAAATAATCAAGTGCTTCGTGGGGACGATAACTGTTGTATTTGATAAGCCAGGTAGTAAGATCTTTGTTTGCCTCTTGAATAACATCTAACCCTACCTCAGAAAAGTCTAACCATTCCTTCTGAATAGTATTGTTAAACCTCTCTAAGGCAGGGTTGTCTTTTGGCGTATGAGGTCGTGAATAGATCTGGATAATGTTGAGTTGTTGACAAGCTCTTTCAAAATCTCCCGCAAACTCACCTCCATTATCTGAATGCATAATCTCAACCTGTCCTTCCACAAGATACATGAGTCGTTTGAGAAAGTCCTTGGCGTATCCACTGGTATTGCTTTTATACACTCTGGCAAAGGCAATCTTTGTCCTGTCCTCAAGTGCGGTGAAGATGATTCTTCTTTCTCCATACCACCAGATAATTATGGCATCAATATGCCAGAGAAACCCAAATTCATTCACTTCCTTAAGTTTATCTCTTACCTGATGGATGCGTACTTTAGCCTTGATTTTCTTTCTTTTCTCAACGAATTTATCGTGTTTGATTTTGTCTTTGTATAGTTTATGCTTTCTGATAACCCGTTCAATTCTCCACGTTGATATTGTTTCTCCATACTCTTTCTTGTAGAGAACTTGCAGTTTCCTCTTACCAAATTCCATGTTGTTTATCCTGAGTGTTTTAATGTTTGCTTCTTCCTTCTCTGTTACCATCCATCCTCGTGTTTTATATGGTGCTCGTGATACTTCCTCCAGTGTTGTCAGATTGGACTCATCAAATCTCTTCAGATATTTATGGAGGGTTTTGCGAGTTATACCAAAGTATTTCGCAGTTGCTGTTACCCTACCTCTGCCAACCGTATGGTAGAAGATAATCCACTCCAGTTTCTCTTGTGCTTTTTCAGATAGTTTGTCTTTCCCAAGTGTTCGAAGCAATGTCCATTTTTCAGGAATATTTATCGCCTTTGGCGTAAAGTAATAGTTCTTCCACTTTTGCTGATACATCGGTTTTGTCCTCCTTTCCTGGCAGGTATTCTACCTCAGAAGTGTAACCGATGTATCTCAGCCTACTCATAGCTTTAGGGGTTGAGCCCTTCTTTCAAGTAGTAATTTCTCCGTCTGTAAGCTCTAATCCCCTGATCTGAAATGCAGTGGAGCCGGTTTTGCCTTGAATACTACCTGCAATATTTGCAGCAGACATAAGTATCCTTTCGACTTGAGCTTCCCTAACTTTCCAGGATTTTTCGAATGCTGCTCGTTCTTTTTTAATTTGATCCTGCATTTCGGCGTATATATCTACTATTGTTTGCAATTGCTGTTTAAATTCATGGCTTGTTATGTACGTATACAATAACTCTTCTTTTGTTCCTCTGCTTGAAATAAGCGCTTTTTGATACCCAACGTCAAGCAGATTTTTTCTCAAAAGTGTTGCAATGGGAATAACCAAATCATAATTACATACGCAAATGTCATCGGTAAGGCCTGCACCGCCGAGCGCCTCTTTTGGTAAAACCAAAGTTGCGATAACGCCAAATTTAGCTTTTTCTGCTACCAAATCGGATTTTAATTTTGCAATCCATTTGTCCGACCATTCTTTAGTCCTTTTTGTTTCCCATAAAATAGTCCCGCAGATAAACCCTCTTGGACTTTTTACAATATGTTTGATATCCGCACCTGCAATACCTTTACCAATAGGAATAATTTCATCGTGGGGAAACGATTCTTTTAATATTCTTTCTATTTCAAGTTCCAAAACTTCTCCTTGTAATTGCTGGGAAGATTGATGAGCCTTTCTTTGCGCTTCTTCCAAAGCTTTTTTTGTATCGTCAAGCTGTTTTTTTAGTTCTAGAAGCGCTAAATCTGATTTTTCCCGCTCTTTTTTACTGATATCTTCCTGTAGTTTTTCGCGTTCTAATAACAATTTTTTTTCTGTTTCAATTTCCCGTTCCTGGTCTTTTTGTTTTAAACTACGAAGTTGTTTGGCAAATTCAAGCAACTGGTCTTGAAGCTCTTTATTTTTCTCTTTTATTTCTTCTGATTCGTTTTGGGAATCTTTTAGTTTTAGCTCAAGCTCATCTTTGATTTTTTTTGTCGCTTTTTCTTCTATTTGTCTGGTTATTGTTTCGATTTCTTCTTTGTGTCTTTGCTTTTCTTTTGCACGTATTGCTTCTTCTATTTCGTGTTTGAGAGCTTTAGAAATTTCTACAATTTTGCCGCAATGAGGACACGTGACGGTGTTCATAGAGCACATACGATAATACACGTCTTGCCAAAAATTTACAAGAAGAAATGGGTGTATTTAATATGTAACTGTTCACGCTTCTGACACGATCTCGTCATCCTGAGCGTAGTAAAGGATCTATTCGGTAAAAGATTCTTCTGCTTTCAGTCTCAGAATGACAGTTTTATGTTAGAACTGTGAACTGTTACCGCAGCTCAGCGGGGTTGACGCTTAGCTTAAGATTTGGTAAGATAAATCGTGCACCATACAAATTCTAAATACAACATAAAGTACATTTTTGTTTCCGGCGGCGTCATTTCCGGAATCGGAAAAGGCACAACTACGGCATCAATCGGGCTTTTACTCAAATCAGCAGGCTTCAAAGTTTCTCCTATAAAATTTGAAAACTATCTTAATATTGATGCAGGTACGATTAACCCCATAGAGCATGGAGATCCGTTTTTGTGCGAAGATGGTACAGAAGCAGATATGGACATTGGTACCTACGAAAAATTTTTAGACGAAGACATGGAAAAAGACAATTTTGTTACAGTTGGACAGATTTATAAAAAGGTAATAGACAGGGAGCGAAGATTTGAATATAACGGAGAAGACGTCGAAGCAATTCCCCATATTACCAATGAAATTATAGCTCGCATAAAAAACTTGGGTAAAAAAACCAATGCAGATATCGTAATCATCGAGCTTGGCGGTACGGCAGGTGAATATCAAAACGTATTCTATTACGAAGCTGCCAGGATCATGACTTTACAAAACCCGGGAGACGTAATTCATGTTCATGTAAGTTATGTACCAACCCCTGCTCACTTGGGAGAACCGAAGACAAAACCTACTCAATTATCTGTTAGGACATTGAATTCATTAGGTATTCAGCCTGATTTTATCATTGTGCGAAGCGATAAGCCTTTGGATCAAAGAAGAAAAGATAGACTAGCGCTTTTTTGCAATACCAATAAAGAATCCGTAATTTCTTCTCCGGACGTATCATCCGTGTACCAAATACCAATGGTTTTACACAAACAGAGTCTGGATGCAAAAATACTCAAAAAGCTCGGTTTGCCTGTTAGAATTCCCGATCTTACAGCGTGGGAACAATTACTCTCCAAAATTCAAACAAAAAAGCAAAAAACCATAGAAATTGCCATTGTGGGAAAGTATTTTGGTACCGGGGATTACCAGCTTCGCGATTCATACGCTGCGCTTTTTGACGCAATTGATCACGCAAGTTGGAGTGTTGGGGTGGAAGTAAAAACAAAATGGATTAGTGCAGAAAAAGTTGAAAAAGAAGGAATAGAGACATTTATAGGTTCACCTGACGGTGTAATAGTTCCTATTGGTTGGGGAGAAAGGGGAGCAGAAGGAATGATTCGTACCGCTTCATATGCCAGGGAGAAAAAGATTCCATATTTAGGGCTGTGTTATGGTATGCAGCTTGCAGTTATTGCGTTTGCACGGGACATTCTAGGTTTTAAAGATGCAAACACAACAGAAAATGATCCAAACACAAAGCACCCGGTTATAACTCTTATGCCTAAACAAAAAGAATTCATGGAAAAGCGTGCATATGGAGGTACTATGCGATTGGGCGGTTGGGAAGCAAATGTAAAAAAAAATACAATTTCGTATAAAGCATACGAAGAGTTTAACCAGTTTATTAATAAAAATGTAGGGCTTACCAGTGAAAGACATAGACACAGATATGAATTTAATAACAAATACACAAATGACTTTGAAAAAAAAGGTCTTATTATTAGCGCATGGTCAACGGAAGAGAACTTAGCAGAAATAATAGAACTACCAATTGCGGTTCACCCGTTTTATCTGGGTACGCAAGGGCATCCGGAATATAAAAGCCGTCCGCTTAAGCCCCATCCGTTGTTTGTAAGCTTTATAAGAGCTTGTTCTGCAAGGCAGAATTAATCGTAACTGTTCACGCTTCCGACACGATCTCGTCATCCTGAACGTAGTAAAGGATCTATTCGGTAAAAGACTCTTCTGCTTTCAGTCTCAGAATGACAGTTTTATGTTAGAAGTGTGAACTGTTACTTGAACACTCCATTGATCATTCAACAAATTTAAGGTATAATTAGTTTTCGATTTTTTTAGTCTATTTTTAACTTTTTATGGATCATAATATCAAAATCAAAGGTGCCAGGGAACATAATTTAAAAAATATAGAGCTTTCTATTCCCAAAAATAAATTAGTCGTCTTTACCGGTCTTTCCGGCAGCGGCAAGTCTTCTTTGGCTTTTGACACGATATATGCTGAAGGTCAAAGACGATACGTCGAAAGTCTTTCTTCCTATGCCCGGCAATTTTTAGGTGTGATGAAAAAGCCGGATGTAGATTTAATAGAAGGTTTGTCTCCGGCAATTTCTATAGATCAAAAAGGCGCGTCCCATAACCCAAGGTCTACTGTCGGGACAGTTACAGAAATTTATGATTATCTCAGGCTTTTGTTTGCCAGAGTAGGCCACCCCCATTGCCCAAATTGCGGAAGAGAAATAGCTCGGCAAAGCCGCGAACAAATTACCAATGCAATTCTGTCACTTGCAAATATGCAACCTTTAAGAATTCTTATTCTTGCCCCAATTGTCAAAGACAGAAAAGGCGAAGGTTCACAATTATTTACCGATCTTAAAAAACGGGGATATAAAACAGTCAGAATTGACGGAGCTATTTTTTCTCTGGATGAAGACTTGGTTTTGATAAAAACCAACAAACATACAATAGAAGTTGTTATTGACAGAATTTCTTTGACAAAAAAAACAGAAAAAGAAAGAATTGCAAGCGATGCTGAGCAAGCGCTTAATTTAGGAAGCGGGGAATTAATCGTAACTCACATAAAAGACAAAGGATTTGAAATTCCGGAAAAACCCAAGAAAATGGAAGACACTTTATATTCAGAAAAGTTTGCCTGTCCCTATTGCAATATTTCTATCCAGGAAGTTGAACCAAGAATTTTTTCCTTTAATACTCCTTTCGGAGCATGTCCCGCGTGTAATGGCTTGGGAAATGTTTTATCGGTTGATAAAGATTTAATCTTTAATAACAATCTTTCTATCAATGAAGGCGGAGTAATGCCGTATACAAATATTGGAGAGCAGGATACGTGGTTTGCCCGAACTTTTAAAACATTTTGCAAAAAAAATGATATTAGTCTTAATACAAGATTTTCTGAATTGTCTAAAGAAAAAAAAGATCTTTTGTTTTATGGTACAGGAGATAAAGAATACGAAGTGCAAGGAGAAAACAGGCGGGGAAGACAAACAAGTATTTACGAATCTTTCAAGGGAATTGAAGAAGAATTAAAAAATCGGTATCACGAATCAGACTCACAGCTTATGCGCACATTCGCAGAAAAATTTATGCGCTATGAAACGTGTGCTGGGTGTAAGGGATCCCGTCTTAAAAAAGAAGCAAAGGCTATAACTATTAATAAAAAATCTATTGTTGATTTTGCTGATTTGTCAATTCAGAATGCATTTTCTTTTGTAAATAACCTGGATTCTACATTATCAAATAGAGAACTGGAAATCGGAAAACTTATTATTAAAGAAATCAAGCAGCGGCTTACATTTTTGGCAAATGTAGGACTTGAGTATTTAACGCTTTCCCGCGCCGCTTCAACGTTGTCGGGAGGAGAGGCGCAAAGAATTCGGCTTGCATCACAGATTGGAAGCGGACTAACTGGTGTTTTATATGTTCTGGATGAACCGTCAATCGGACTGCATCAAAGGGATAATGCAAAACTGATTGCCACGCTTAAGCGATTACGGGATTTGGGAAATACGGTTTTAGTGGTTGAGCACGATCAGGAGACAATGGAACAGTCTGATTTTATTGTAGATTTTGGCCCCGGTGCAGGGGAAGCCGGAGGCTATGTCATTGCAAAAGGCACGCCACTGGAAATAAAAAAAGATGAAAATTCAATAACCGGCACGTATCTTTCCGGCAAGAAAAAAATTAAGTCAATTACACGATTGAAAAATGAAGATTCTGGACAAGCCAGAATGACGAATACGGCCAGAATGACGAATGAACTAAAAATTATAAGCGCGTCAGAGCACAATCTAAAAAATATTGATGTTGTAATTCCCTTAAATTCCTTAGTTGTCGTAACCGGAGTCTCCGGGTCCGGTAAATCAACACTTGTGACAGACATTTTGTATCACAGCCTTATGCAAAAGCAAAACCCCTACCACAAAGAATTACCGGGAAAATGCAAAGGCATAGTTGGCGATGAAAATATAAAACACGTGTATCTTACTGATCAGTCTCCCATTGGAAAAACACCGCGAAGTAATCCCGCAACGTATACCGGAGCATTTACCTATATCAGAGATTTGTTTTCTCAGACAAAAGACGCTAAAGTAAAAGGATTTGGACCCGGCAGATTTTCATTTAACGTTAAAGGCGGAAGATGCGAAGCATGTCAAGGAGAAGGCCAGATTAAAATAGAAATGCAATTCTTAGCAGATGTGTACATACCATGCGAAGTATGCCTTGGGCTTCAGTACAATAGTCAGGCTTTGGAAGTTTTGTTTAACGGAAAAAATATTGCGGATGTCTTACGAATGAGTATTGCCGAAGCTTTGGATTTTTTTAGTTTTGTGCCAGGCTTGTCGTATAAGCTTCAGACTTTAAACGACGTCGGTTTATCATACATGAAACTTGGCCAGCCGGCGCCAACTCTCTCAGGCGGAGAAGCGCAAAGAGTAAAACTTGCGACAGAATTATCTAAAAAGGGAACAAACGCATTGTATTTGTTGGACGAACCAACAACCGGACTCCATTTCGCTGATCTGGAAAAATTGCTTATAGTTCTTCGGCGATTAGTCGATAAGGGCAATACGGTACTTGTCATCGAACACAATTTAGACGTTATAAAAAACGCGGATTATATTGTCGACCTTGGTCCGGAAGGGGGAGATAAAGGAGGAGAAATCATCGCAACAGGCACTCCTTTAGAAATTGCCCAAAACCCTCGTTCTTGCACCGGCCGGTTTTTGAAAAAAGTTTTATAAGGCACTTGTTACTTCATTGCAATCCTGGTAATAATAGAAGTGTGATTAAAAAGTTTTTTATGTTGTTTCTTGTTGTTTTGTGTCTATTGCAAAACGTTAGTAAATCATATGCTTTAGAAAATTTTGATTCATCGTATAACGTTACGTATACAGTAGGAAATGATGGAATTACAACAGCAACATATGATATTCTCTTAAAGAATAAAACTTCCCAGCTGTATGCTCAGTCTTACAGAATAGACGTCGGGCTCGAACATGTTAAAAACATTAAGTCATTTGATACAAATGCGGGAATTGTCCCGACAGTAATTAAAAACGAAAAAGGCAGCAGTATCACTGTTGACTTTAATAAAAAAGTAACAGGTCTTCGGAATCAAGTTCATTTTACGCTTTCATTCCAGACAGATGAAATTGCAAAAAAATTAGGAAACATATGGGAAATTACTATTCCCGGAATTTCTCACCAAGAAGATTTCTCGTCATTTACTGTTCATCTTACAGTACCTGAATATTTTGGCACTCCTTCGTATATAAAGCCAAGTATACAAGCAAAAAATTCTTCTACTTCTTATACTTCTACGTTTGATTTTTCCAAAGAACAGTTAGGGAAAAATGGAATTTCACTTGCTTTTGGAAAAGAGCAATTCTATGATTTTACTCTTTTGTACCACATACAAAACAAAAATATTTTTTCTCAGGTTTCGGAAATTGCTCTTCCTCTACAGACAAACTATCAAGACGTATATATTTCCGATATTACTCCTAAGCCTCAATCTGTTGTTTTGGATAGTGACGGAAATTGGAAAGCGTCCTATCTTCTTAATCCATCCGAGAGGAAAACCGTAGGAGTAAAAGGAAAAGTAAAAGTCTCCCTTTTGCCTAAAAAACAAGTTGAATCAGAAGATGCTTTAAAGCAATATGTACAAAGCAGATCATATTGGCAAAGTACAGATGAAGAAATTAGCAACCTTGCAAATACCCTGAAAACTCCTAAAAATATTTATGATTATGTAACGTCAAAATTATCATATGATAGTACCCGTGTTTCGCAAAGTAAACCAAGATTGGGCGCAAAAAATGTTTTAAAAAATCCTTCTTCCGCTGTGTGTTTGGAATTTACAGACCTTTTTATTGCTCTTGCCAGAGCAGCCGGAATTCCTGCTCGGGAAGTGGATGGGTTTGCATATACGCAAAATTTCAAACAGCGTCCGTTGTCGCTTAAAAGCGATATTCTGCATGCGTGGCCTGAGTATTATGATAAAGATGTACAAAGATGGATTATGGTTGATCCAACATGGGAAAACACAAGCGGTGTTGATTATTTCTATACGTTTGACTTGGATCATGTTGCTTTTGTCATAAAAGGAAGAGACAGCATGTATCCTGTTTCTCCCGGAGGGTATAAAGATGTTAAGGTGGTTTTCTCCCGGAATGTTTTGACAAATATATCCTCGATAGATACAATACCTACTGCGAAGGCAGATATCTCATTTTCCCCGTTTTTATTTATAGTATTTATTCCCATCATAGGAGGAGGTATTTTTCTTGGAATATGTAGTTTCTTCATATCAAAAGTTGCCGGAACAGCCAGGAATCTATCTTTTTTTAGACAAAAAAGGTAGCGTGTTGTATGTCGGGAAAGCCAAGAATTTAAAAAAAAGAGTTTCTTCATATTTCCCAAAATCTACCGACCTTATTGGAAAAACAAAATTGTTAGTTGGACAAATTCATACAATAAAAATACTGATTGTTGAGTCAGAAATAGAAGCGCTTCTTTTGGAAGCCAGCTTCATCAAAAAAAACACTCCGAAGTTTAATGTAAGCTTAAAAGACGGCAAAGCATATCCTTTGATAAAAATTACAGTAAACCAGCAACTGCCAAAAGTTTTCACTGTTAGAAGAATGGATGATCGAGCCGAGCTCGATAGATCGTTATATTTTGGTCCCTTTCCCAACGTGGGAGAAATGAGAATGGTGCTAAAAATAATTCGCAGGATTTTTCCATTTATTTCAGCAAATCACGTGGGAAAAAGAATATGCTTATATAAGCATTTAGGTTTATGTCCATGTCCAACAACACTTAATACAGATGAACAAAAAAAAGAATATAGGAAAAATATTAACTATATTGTTGAATTCTTGCTCGGAGAGTCAAAAAAAGTAATTAGTGAACTTGAGAAAGAAAGAAACCGGTATGCCAAGCAAGAAGAATTTGAAAAAGCGAAAGATATTCAGAAGAAAATAGACGCCATTATTAACGTTACATCTCCCATATACAAACCGTTTGAGTATGTAAAAAATCCTAACCTGTATAAGGATTTAAGGCGTTTCGAACTTGACGGGTTGCAGAAAATTCTAAAAGAGTACTATCCTGCAATTGCAACAATTGCGCGTATTGAGTGTTATGATATCTCAAATATTTCCGGAATATACGCAGCAGGGTCAATGGTGGTGTTTACCAATGGGGAAAAAGAGAGTTTGTCATACAGGCGCTTCAAGATTAAAAGAGAACAAGAAACAAGTAAGCCGAATGATTGTGCCATGATGGAAGAAGTTCTTCAGAGAAGAATGAACCATACCGATTGGCCATATCCTGAGCTAATTATTGTTGATGGAGGTAAAGGACAGATAAGCTCTGTTCTTAAAGTTCTTAAAAAAAGCGATTTATATATTCCCTTAATTGGTCTTGCAAAACGGGAAGAAATCATTATTACATCAGGTTTTAAAGAAATTCGTTTGTCAAAAGATTCTCCTGCTTTAAAACTTATGATGCGAATCAGAAATGAAGCTCACAGGTTTGCCATAACCTATCACAGAAAACTTCGTGCTAAAGCTATTTTCTAACAAGATCATACTCATACGGAAAATACAAAAAAGAAGCAGGAGATTCATCAAGGAGATATTTTAAAAAGTCCGCGTATATTTTTTTTCGCGAATTTGTTTCAATGGTTTTTCTTCCGTCTTCAAGAAGTTTGTCTATTCTGACATTTTTAAATTTTGTAATATTATTGTCCTGATTTGAGTGCCAAAGAGTATATTGGTCAGGATCTTTGGGAATTTGAAAATCTCCAAGAAATACTTGATAATCCGATGGGATAGTATCTATTACTTCTATAGTTGATGCAATGCCTATTTTTTTCCAGGCATCCGAAATACGTTGGGCTGTTGTTTTATACTTTGGAAGTGTTTTTATTCTTAAAGAAAGTGATGCGCTGTCTGACGCGTTTGACGCGGCAAGAAGCACCTTAGCGTGTTCGATATCAAATACCGGCTCATTAACACTTTTTTGATACGCCCATAGACCGGGAGGAAAAGGCGCGTATGATCTTTGTCCCGTTTTGAATTCTGAGGGTATCGCGTATGACAAGCCTTGACGAAGCCTTTTGTCGGAAACAATTTTATCCTGAGTATTATAAAAAAGACTAACAAGCTTGTCATAATTGATTTTTTTATTTACAACTACATTGGGAAATGAAAATAAAGATGTATGTCTAAAATCCGGTCTTGTTATACCGAAAGCAGATTTTATTTCCCCTAAAATAAATGCCATTTTAAGAGATTCTTCCGTCGGATAAAACTGGTAAATTTTTACATGATATTGATTTTTTTTAGATATAAAAGTAAGAGATTTTACAAAATTTCCGTTAAGGTCAATACTTTTTATCTTATACTCACCGGTTCCTACAAAACCGTTTTTAAATACCGGTTTTGAAAGAGTCACTAAAAACGGCGAGTATGAATTCCGCAGGCGAAATACAATATCATATTGGTTGGGTTTGATAATCGAAACATCGGAAAAATTAAAATGTATGTTTGAAGAAGTTGCCGGTACCCCATCATTAAAGCGTGTGTTTTTCTTAAGATGAAATACGTATTCTTTTCCGTCTGGACTGATTTTCCAAGATTCCGAAAGTGAAGGAATCGGAGTTCCGTCTCGCAAAATTTTCGTTAGGCCGTCTGATGCTTCCAAAAAAATAGAATGCGGCAATGAATCGATAGTAAATGTTCCTGCAAGACCAATTATTTCTTTATGACCAAGGGGAATTTTTGGCAGAAAATAGGTGATTAAAAAACGAATTCCAAAAAAAGCTGCAATACCCAGAATAAAAAAAATGAGTATGGTTTTGCGTAAACGTTTGGCATACTCCCTAATAAGCCAATATAGTAATCGCCGTCTAAAGACTATCATGCGTTTATCTTCCGGGAGGAATAAGCAGAACAAGTGACAGAATTCCAAAAAGAGCGGCTAAAATAATTGTCAAAAAGTAAAGAATTTTTTCAATACTTCGTTTACTCCTAAAAAACTCTCCTCCGCCACCAAATGTTGTTGACAACCCGCTTCCTTGCATTTGTAAAAGCACTGTTAGAATTAAAAGGATCGAAACGATGATTTGGACACTAATTAAAATCATAGTACTATTTGCTATAGAACGTATTATATATTTTCCATTATTGTCTTTGCAAGTTTTGCGGAAGAGTGGTAAATAGGGAATGCTTCGTCGACTAAATCATCTGAGATACACTGTACATGGATGTCTTTTTTTTGCATACGCGAATTTTTTACATATGAATAATGAAGTTTTTTAGGGATAGTAATGCCATAATTGTTGTTTACAACAATGCTGTCAAAAGGAAAAACTCCTAAATGTTTTTTAACCGCGTCGATATAATCGGAAACGTCGTATCCTTTTGTTTCGAATGGTTTATTTGCTACATTTACAATAAATATCTTTTTTTTCTTCGTTTGGGTAAGAAATTTTTTAATGTCCGAAATAATCAGCACCGGCAGAATTGTGGTGTATAGGTCTCCGGGGCCGGCGACGACAACATCAGCTTGTTCCAGCGCATCGCCTACTGCTTTTGGAGTATGGACATCTGCCGGATGTACATAGACCTCGTCTAAAATTCGTTTACCGGTATATTTACCCAAATCAATATTTTCTTCTCCAAAGATTTCTTTTCCTTCTATTGTTTTAGCCGAAATCGTAACAGTTTCTACTGTTGCCGGTAAAAATTTGCCGGAAATATCAAAAATGTGCTGAAATAAAAAAATTGCTTCATCAAAACTTCCGGTTATATTTTTGAGCGCAACCATAATTAAATTACCAAGTTTATGTCCCGACAGATCTCCGTCTTTTCCATACCGATTTCCAGGAAACCGATACGTGAGTAATTTTGACACATTAGAATTTTTCCCTTTGTAAAACGCCGCCATGCACGAAATTATATCACCGGGTGGAAACATTTTAAACATTCTTCGAAGTCTCCCGGAAGATCCGCCTTCATCTGCCATCGAAACAACAACAGTAATATCATCCACGTGGTCTTTTAGACCTTTTATTAAATTTACTGTTCCAATACCTCCGCCTAAGCAGACAATATTTTTATTCATACTATTCTTTCATTGACCAATTAATTGCTTCGTAAAAAAAAGAAAGCCCTGCGGAAGAAACAATATAGGCAAAAAACGTATTAAGGTAAAACGTAGGGATGATAAATCCGGCAATTTTAGCTCCTTGGAATGTAAATGAGTGAATCGATACTTCTGGGACCAATATGGTAAGAACGTATAAAATCACCGCATTGATAACAAAAGAAAAATAGCCAAAGGATAAAAAGTGAAACGGAAACGTAAGAATTGTCAGAATTGGTTTTAAGATAAGGCTAAGAATTGAGAGTGCCAGTCCGCTTATGGCAAAAGTCCAAAATCCGCCTGAGATTTTTACTCCTGCAAATACAAAACTGGTGATATATAAAGAAAGAGAAAACAAGGCAATTTGCCGAAGCCATGACTTCATATACAAGAGTCTACATGGTATCAAATGCTCCTGCAAGAGTCAATTACTCGCATTATTCTCCGTAGAAATCAGGCAGTAAGGTATAATGATGGAAGTGATACAAACAACAAAGATTATTCTTGCCTGGGAACTGTTTGAGCAGGGATTGCCAAAAACTCATATTGCAGAAAGACTGCGGATTAACAGAGATACTGTGAGGCTTTGGGTTCAGGCAATTGCTGCGATGGTGTTTAAACCGAAAGTTTAATTTGTTTTATTGTGCTATTTAGGAAAATTCTTACCAAGGCGGGTAATTGGCATTTAGGTATTCTGAAAGGTAAAAATTAAAGCCAGTCATTATTAAGTTTTTGGCTCTGCAAAATCATATGATTGTACTTGTAATCGGCAATTAACTTCGATAAACTTTCTCTCAATTTTTGCTGTATAATAATTACGTTTACCCAATATATTTTGAGATCGAGGGTATAAACGCACTATGAGTGTGGATTCTCGCAAAGATTACCAAAATATGGGCAATCCTGAAAAACCAGAAATACAAGGTGTAGTGACTCCTCCTATCGAAGAAAAATTCAGAGCTTTTTTAACAGATGAGGAGAGAATATTAAATGATATCGCTGGCGGCGCTGGGTTCACGTTCAAAAGAGGTGAAGGTTGGGCTATCAATCCGGAAACAGGAGAGGCTACCTATGACCCAAAGTTTTTTGAGGAGAAGGGCTATACTCCATCACAAGCTCTTTTTGGTGCGTTCCACGAAATTAAATGTCATCTCGTAGAAACATCAGAACTTTTGGGTACACCCCGAGGTCAAGAAGCACACGAGCGATTAAAAGACAGAATTAAGGCAAAGCCAAGACTTCATATTTGGGAAAACTGCCGTACAGATGTAAAAGGCAATTTCGCAATTACTAGATTTGCTCCATCTCTTGCTGAAGATGTAGAGGCAGTTTACCGAGAAAAACTTTGGCCAGAGACAGATTTGACTTCAAAACCTAAGCATTTACAGTTTATGTATTCAATTTTAAGAACTGCAATAGTTCCGGATGAGCAGGTTACCATTGATCCAGAAGTCGCAGAGGCTATTAAAAAACTGCGAAACGTAAAAGGTAAAGATGTTATTGCGCTTGCGACCGACCCCGCACAAGACCCCCTGCTCGCCCTTCGTCTTAGCGAAAGATATATAGAGCCCGTAATTGAGGAGCTCTATCAAGAAGATTTGGAGGAGAAAAAAGACCAGAAAGGCAAAGGGGAGAAAGGCCAGGGTACACCGGAGGAATCGTTTGCGGATGATTATGAAGATTATGAAAGTAGGCACCCCGAGCCAATGGATAAGGAAGAAGTTGAAAAAAAGATAAAAAAGACCAAAGAACAGCAAAGCGAATCAGCACGGCAATCCGCAGGATACGAGACAGAACACGGCGTTAGCAAAAAAGATTTAGCAGATTATTACGAGGAATACCGCCAGGTGGAAGGATCACTTGAACAGCTTAGAAATGTTTTTAGAAGAATTGTGGAACAGAGAAAAATTCCTATTAGACGTTTGGCTGCCCTAAAGGAGGAAGGAGTAATGATTGATCCGGGACTTGTAACGCAAACATATTTAGACGTAAAGGCTGGTGTTGATAATCCTAAAACAATGAAAGATTTTGAAGGTCGTTTCATTGAAGAAAACATCCCTGGGAAATTCTCATTAAGGTTAGTGGCAGATCAAAGCGGAAGTATGGCAGGAGAAAAATCAATCCATCAGCGAAGATCAGCTATTCTGGTTATGGAGGCCTTAAAGGAATTTTCAGACGTTTTAGATGATGAAAGAGCGGGACTTTCGATTGACTTAGATGTTCAAACAGAACTTCGAAGTTTTGGGGTTATAGGCGGAACAAGACTCTATAAACCTCTATCTCGGGAGCTTCCAGAAAGACAGAGGGTGGAGTTTTTCAAGGGTTTGCTGGAAACTTCGGGCGAAACAAATGATTATGATGCGCTTGCGGAAATAGAAAAAGACGTTAGAGGAAATCTGGCGAGGGATGAGACATACGCGGCGGAACTCAAAAGCGGCAAAAGGCGGGAGATCGTGATTGTCTTGTCAGATGGCGACAGTGGAAATGCCGCAGAAGTCAAGAATCGTTGTCAGAATTTAAGAGAATTGGGAGTTAAAGTTGTTGGCCTCGGAATGGGAAGCGGATCACAAAGTATCGAAAGTACCTATACACCAGAGGGTAGAATTTGTTACGATATAAGTGATTTACCAAAAACCTTGCAAGATTTACTAGCCGAAATCTTAAGCCAGTTAAGTATTACTGGAAATCCGGAAGACTTAGCAGGGTCAGAGGTATAATATACTATGCCTACAGATATGTCTAATGCCGAACAAGAAATACCTCGACCGCGTGAGGAACAAGTTGCAAAAAGATGGTTAAAAATGCGGGGAGTAACACCACCACAAGAAGCAGAGCCTGCCGGATTTTTAGATAAACTCAAAGAAGCAGTTGGTCTCAAAGGAAAAGCTCCGCAGGCCCCAGAACAATTAGTAGGTCAAGCCTATGATTTGTTCGTAGAGAAACAAGACCTTAAAGATGATATTGTTGCTAAACAACGGGAAGTAATGGAACCTGCTACATTTTCACAACCATTGTCGCTTGAGGAAAAGAAAAAACTCATTCGTCATGGCAGAATTTCTGCACTTCTGACTACAGCAGGCGAAGAAGCCCTGCCTTACAAGGAAGTTATAGGCAAAAGTCAAGCAAGAATTGGAGAAATTGACAATCAGCTTGACCAAGTTTTTACAGCCCCCGGTATCTATGATAGGTTTGTTCAAAACTTAACTCATCAGGTGAGAGTGCGACATCAAGCTCGTGAGGCACGGAGTCTTGACAGGTTTGTGGAAAACACAGATTTAGTTTCAGTCAGATTGACAAGAGAGGGTCAGGTTCAGGGGCGAACTCTTACTTCTGTTGAACAGAGTGTTGTTAGGGATAACCGCACGCTTCGAGAAGAAGCTGAAAAGAGAAAAGCAGAACTTTTGAAAGATCCGGATGTTTTCGACCGAGTAAGAATCATGACACTTAAAGAATATCAACAGCAACTAAGAGAAGACAACTTCGCAGAAACACCGTCAAGAACAGAATTAATAGAAAAGATAGAGGATGCTTGGAAAAATGGCGAAAAAGTCCTTCTTACAGGACACACAGGCACAGGAAAGACGCAGGTATATGCCTATGCCTCTCGCAAATTATATGGAGAAGATCCAGAAGTTATTCCAGGTAACGAAGATATCGGGTACTATCAAATAGTTGGGGCTGTTGGTTTTGAAAAAGATAAAGACGTACCGCGATCTGGCTCGCTGGTTCAAGCAATGACTGGCAGGAACGGAAAAGGTAAACCTTGGCTTATAGATGAAATAACAAGAATACCCGGAAGGCAGGTGGCATCTGCAAAATGGCTTTTTGGACTTAGACCGGGAACCAAGAATATAAAACCTTACCCTAATCAGCCGCTAATCGTTGATGTTGGAACTGATTATTCTGGAGGTGCGACTGCCAATATTAAACATGCGGAACATGGTTACCAGGTTTATGAATTAGATCCCGCAATTACCCGAGAATTTACCCAACCAGTAAGAGTTGACTATATACCTGCTTGGGAAGTTTATGACCTTACCTTAGCAACCCTTATGGACCGCCGAGGGGGTATTCCTCTTTCAGAAAAGGAGGCAAGAACACTTTTGAAAGATTTGTGTGATGTTGCCGGGGCGACACAACAAGGATTTCAAGGAAAAAAGATGATTGTTGGGGACACAGCAATTGAGGATCGAAGGGATGCCAGCACAGGAAAGACTCCGTCATTAAAAAAAGCTGTTTTAGATCCTGGCTGGGTTTTAAAAATAATGAAAGGTTGGTCCGGAGCAATGGGGAAAGGAATTACATTTGAGAGCTATCTACAAGAAAGGGTATTGGAATATATTAACAATGAAGATTATCCAGATAATGACCGTTACTATCTTACACGTATATTTGCCTTAAAAGGTTTACTTAATGGGCGAACTGCAAATGAATTTTTTGTATCCGGATTAACAGATGAGGTGTTATCAAGATGGTCTGGCGGAAAAGCCGGAGTAAAATCAGAATCTGGGAAAAAAGCCACAGAGAAACATTATTTATCACCCGATCGTGTAGCGAGACTCGATCCTTATAGAAGATTCAAAAGACCGGTATCTGCCGAAGCGGAAGAGTTGCTCGAGGAAGAAGTACCGGAAGCAGTAGAAGTCGCAGAAGCTGGCGGACCAATGGTCGAACGGGCAAAAGAAGTTTTAGGACGCGACTTCTTAGGGGTTGAAGCTATAAAGAAATTAGAGCAAGAACTTAAAAAAGTTGGTGTTAATGTCGAATTCGCCCTAGATAAGCTTCCCCCATTCCTCTACACCGAGGAGGATTTGCAAACTGCTAAGGCTTTTGGTGAAATGCTGGTTTTGAGACCCGAGGCAATGCTAAGAGGCGGTAGAGAAGTT
>Ga0209343_10001498_pt1 | contig 31436 bp, 30 predicted proteins | sample RifCSPlowO2_02_FD_184026 | JGI IMG/M metagenome (GOLD analysis project Ga0209343, IMG submission 184026) | Groundwater microbial communities from Rifle, Colorado - Rifle CSP2_plank lowO2_0.2 (SPAdes) (version 2) | ecosystem: Environmental > Aquatic > Deep subsurface > Groundwater | place... | reverse complement strand
AATTAGCTGATCCTCGGGTATTTTTTCAAATACAGGGGCGGCTATTTTATAACCCAGTTTATCGGCAACAAAACCCCAGTGGGTTTCCAAAAGTTGTCCTAAATTCATCCGGGAGAGCACAGACAAAGGAGAAATAATAATATCAACAGGGGTTCCGTTTTCCAGATACGGCATGTCTGATTCGCGCACAATTTTAGAGATAACTCCTTTATTGCCGTGTCTCCCTGCCAATTTATCTCCTTCGGTCACCTTTCTAATCTGAGCCACCTTAACCTTGATTCTCATTAATGTGCCTGTATCCAGCTCGTCACCCTCTTCCCTGGATAAAATTTGCACTCCGATTACCGTGCCTCTTTCACCATGAGGGATGCGAAGCGAAGTGTCTCTAACTTCTTTGGCCTTTTCACCAAAAATTGCCCTCAGCAATCTTTCTTCGGCAGTCAGCTCTGTCTCGCCCTTGGGCTGGACTTTACCTACCAGGATATCATTTGGATCTACCTCTGCTCCTATCCGCACAATACCCTGCTCATCAAGACTGGCCAAAGCGCCTTCAGCTACATTAGGGATGTCCCGCGTCAGTTCTTCCGGCCCAAGTTTTGTTTCCACCACATCAATTTCATATTCTTCAATATGAATAGAAGTCAGCAGGTCTTCTTTCACTAACCGGTCAGAAATCACAATTGCATCTTCATAGCCTAAACCGTCAAAACTCATATAGGCAATCAACAGGTTCTGGCCCAAAGCCAATTCACCGTTTTGGGTAGCTGCTCCGTCTATTAAAAGATCTCCCTTTTTCACTTTGGCTCCAATACCAACCACAGGTTTTTGCGAATAGCAAGTACCTTGCGGAGAATGGACGAATTTTTTAACGTCAAAGTTATGCTCATTTTTCTTGCCCTTTAAAGTTAATTTACGGCCATCAACATATGTGACTATTCCCTCCTCGGGCGCCCTGACAACCCTGCCCATATTTTCTGCCACAACCTTTTCCATGCCTGTACCCACAATTGGCGCGCTGGGACAGAGCAAAGGCACGGCTTGACATTGCATTTGAGTACCCATCAAAGCCCTATTGGCATCATCATTTGCCAAAAAGGGGATTAAAGAAGCAGAGATACCAAAGATTTGTTGAGGAGAGATATCCATCAACTGAATCTCGGAAGATTCTCCTTCGTAGAAAGAACCTTGATGGCGGGTAGGAATACGTTTGTCCAAAATATAACCTTTATTATCAATTGCCACAGTAGCCTCAGTAATATGATATGCTTCTTCGTCGTCTGCGGACAGATAGACTACTTCCTCTGTAATCTTAGGCGAATCTTTTTGCACTACCACTTTCCTGTAAGGGGTTTCTAAAAATCCATATTCATTGATTCGGGCATATAAAGCCAAGTAAGTCACAAGTCCTATGTTTTGTCCCTCCGGTGAACGGATAGGATCGATCCTGCCATATTGCGAATGATTGATGTCACGCACTGAGAAAGAAGCCCTGTCGCGGGTAATACCGCCTGCTCCCATCACAGACAACCTCCTTAAATGATCCAACTCCGATAAAGGATTAACCTGGTCCAAGATACTGGACAGTTGTGAAGAGCGGAAAAATTCATTAATGGCCGCAATCACCGGCTTGGCATTGATTAAACCTCCCGGAGCTACTTCCTGATCAACAGCAGTCAAACTCATTCTCTCTTTGATTATCCGCTCCAGTCTTAATACTCCAATCCGGAAAGCATTCTGTTGCACCAGTTCGCCGGCGCATCTGACTCTTCTATTTGCCAGGTGATCGATATCATCTATTTTTCCCTCACCCATATTTAACCTAATCAAGTATTTCAAAGTGGCAATAATGTCTGTTTTGGTTAAAATCCAGTTTTCTTCCGTATTAGGCAAATCTAAATCTAATCTTTTATTGATCTTAAAACGGCCAACTTTAGTTAAGTTATAACGCCTGGAGTTAAAAAACATCCCCTCCAGTAAAGCTTTAGCATTTTCCAAAACTACCGGATCACCGGGACGCATCTTCCTGAATATTTCCAGTAAAGACTCATCCGTATTAATTGTAGGGTCTTTGGAAAGAGTAGTATCAATGAATTTGTGTTCCCCGGAATCTATATCTTTAAAAAGGTCAATTATGTCTTGCGTAGCAGAAAAACCTAAGGCCCGTAAAAATGTAGTGGCCGCAAACTTTCTTCTTCTGTCTATTTTAGCAGTCAACACGCCAGTCCTGGATATAGAAAACTCCAGCCATGAGCCTCGATATGGACGAATTTCAGCAGAATATAGCCTCTTGCCAGTAATCGGGTCATCCAGGGCTTGAAAGAATACGCCAGGAGAACGGACCAGCTGATTAATGATCACTCTTTCTACTCCGTTAATAATAAACGTGCCTTTATCAGTCATTTGCGGAATATCGCCCAAAAATACTTCCTGCTTAGCACGTTTGCCAGTCTGTTTATTTATCAGGAGCGCTTCAATTTTTAAAGGAGCATCAAAAGTTACACCTTTTTCTTTGGCTTGTTCTGCAGTATACTTTGGTTTGCCAAAATAAAAGGACCCAAGTTCCAGGGTCCAGTTTTTTCCTGTGAAATCCTCTACAGGAGAAATCTCTGCAAGAACTTCTTTAATACCTTCTTTAAGAAACCAATTATATGAATCTAACTGAATTTGGATTAAATTTAGTTGCGGTACCAAGCTTGGTGTTTTACTCCAATATTTACGTTCAGTTTTTTCAGTAGAGTAATTTCCTGACATTAGTAGATGGCCTCAATATTTCCGCTTAGACGGAATTTTAGGACAGTTCTTACTCTGATATCATCAGAGTCAACAAAAATAAGCATACGTATCCGTACGCCTCTATCTTTTTTTTAAGCAAAGCTTAAAAAACGAACTTACAAACTCGTTTATTAAACTGAGGGCAATATAACACAAAAAATACGGCAAGTCAATACCCCGATGTAGGTGAGCTAGCGGATCGTATACACCTTTCAGTTAGAATTAAGGGTCTCAGATATATTAAAGCGGCATTTAAAATTGCCGGCATTAAATCATTATCTGAGCTGAAAGGAGGTATAGATGAAAACTGGACAACAACCAGAAGTTCACTTGAATTATCAGAGTTTGTATAAATTAAATCCGCAAACAGCCAGATCTGCAATGCTTGAGGTTTGGAGTCAAACAGGTAATATTTCAAAAACAGCCCTGATGTTTTCAACTACCAGAAAAGTAGTACAGCTGGCTATTAAAAAGCATGAAGATGGTAACCTGGCTGATAGATCCCATGGGGCTATCACAGTCCATAACAGAACTGAGGTTAAAGTGGAAGAAAAAGTTATTGCTTTAAAAAACTCCACTAAGTTTGGTTACAGAAGAGTAGCCAAAAACTTAAGAGAAAAACAGGACTTAAATATTAAGGATTCAACTGTTAGAAATATCCTTAAAAGAGCCAGGGTTAAAGGACTGCTTAAAGGAGAAAAGCTTAGAAGCAGCAATGGTAAACCTGTCAGATTTTATGACTGGTACTCTGCTGAACCTTTTGAGATTATCCAGACTGATTTGAAGGTAATACTGGATAAAAAAGCCCTGCCACAAGAGGTGTACTACCACACTCAAAGATACAACCTGCCCTTGTATCAGTGGACAGCAGAATGTGTTAATACCAGGGTTAGATTCCTCTGTTACTCATATGAAAAATCATTCACTAATGGGCTAACTTTCTACCTCATGATTATTGCCTGGTTAAGAGCACATAACATCAGGGCAGAGTTAGTATTCACTGTTGATTGGGGTGAGGAGTTTGGTGGTAAATCCAGACAAAAGATTACTGACCTGCGAAAGTTGCTTAAACCACTTGGTGCAACAGTTCACCAAAACCATAAAGGTCAATCACAGGAGAATGGATTTGTGGAAAGATCCCACAGAACAGATGATGAAGAATTCTACATACCAAGATTACAAACCATTAAAACCAATGATCAATTCTTCCTGGAAAGTTTTAACTGGGTTTGGTATTACAACACAAAAAGAGGACATACAGGAGAAGGTATGAAAGACGGCACTCCTTACCAGAAACTACAAAAACAATACTATTGGATACCAAAAGATATCTGTGCATTTCCACCCTTGCTTTTGGATAATATCTCAACTACTATTGGACCCTGGGGTGGATACAATCTCCTGGCTCATTACCAATCCAATTTGCTGCTTGCATCGGCGTACTTTTTGTGAAACAATTACTATGAAATCTCTACAACCAAATAAAAGGCCAATAGAGGTTTTTTTAGTGAAAAGATCTGCCTAGAAAGGCGCCAAATTCATGACCCGCAGGACCTTAAAGGATGCGCTGAAAGAGATTCAAATTCTATTGGGCAAACCCCAGAATAGAATTTCCGGCACCCTCAGATATTACCTCGGATTACTAAATATCCAGCAAGTTGAAGAAAAAAACACCCACGATCACTCCAAAAAAATGCAGACGATTCAAAACAAAAAGATCACCTGGGTGGATATTATTAATCCTAACCGTGCAATGATTGGCGATCTGGCACAAAAATATCCGTTTCACCCTCTGCATCTTGAGGATTGTATTTCAAAAGGCCAATTTCCCAAAATTGAAGAAAGTCTGGAGGATAGATATCTGTTTATTCTGATTCGTTTCCCGCTCCATAGCGCAGACGAGGAAAAAATCCTAATCAAGCAGCTTAGTTTCTTTTTAGGCAAGGAGTATCTCGTAACAGTGCATGATGAAAAAACAGATGCAATCTCCAATATATTCAATGAGTGTAAAGAAGATCCAAAACAAAAAGAAGTTTATATGGATAATTCTTCCTCTCATCTGCTCTATACCATTATTGACCAGTTAACAAAGGATTTAAACCCACTCCTACAAACTATATTACAGGAAGTGGACGAAGCCGAAGATATTGTTTTTGACGATAAGGTATCGGCTGTGCATAAGATTGGTAAGTTACGGCAAGAAATTATCAGTTTAAGAAGGGTAATCGGACCTTTAAGAACTTTGCTAACCGATCTGGAAAAAAGAATCAAAGGCTTCTCCCCAAACAACCTGTCTGTTTATTTTGACAATATTATCCATAGAGTGGAAAAGGCCTGGGAAACTTTGGAAGAAGCCAGGGAAATAGTGGAAATATACAAAGATGCGGATTTTACATTCAGCACTGAAAAAACCAACAGAATCCTGGCTATTTTGACTATCATCTTTACTTTCACCATTCCTGCTACAGTGATAGGCACTTTTTACGGGATGAATCTACTGTTGCCCGGGGGGATTGAGGCAGGCAACTGGATTTTCTGGGGTAAATACACCACCTTAATAGTTATTTTGATTGTGACAATTATTCCGGCGCTAGTTATGCAGCTGTATTTTCGCAAAAGAGGCTGGATTTAGCCACTTTTAGGGGGTTGACAGATCCTTTTTTTAGCGCGACAATGTGGTTGATACTCTCAAAACTTTTTTTTGGTTTGAGGAGTTTTTTTATGATTAACACAACCAAACTAGTCAAATGGGTAGGAAATCCTCCTTCACTTATAGTTCATACTATAATTTTAGGCAGTCTTTTACTGCTGCGATACTTTGAGATTATCTCCGCCGGTGTACTCGCAACTCTGACTACCGCCATAGCATTGGAGGCAATTTTTTTGGTGATTTTTTTGCAGATTGAGGCAAATAAGAATTCTAAAAGTATTGCTCAGATGCAGAAAAAAATTGCCGAGATTCAAAGCGAAGAAACAGAAACACACAAATTAATGGTCAATATACTCCACATTGCTCATCAGATAAAGTCCATCCAGCAGGACCTGGATACTTTAAGAAGGGGTAAGGCTTTAAAGAATTTAGGTAACGGACACCGAATCCACGCCTGAAAAGCAGCTTTAATTACCCAGAATGTGCAAGTTTAATACCTGGTCCAAAGCAGGCTTGGCTTTTTTCAAATAGGCTATATTGTATTTGGGAAAATATAAAAAGACTGCCGGAGCATCCTCGAGTAATGTTTTTTGAAAATCAAAATATTTAATTTTTCTGTCTTCTTCGGAAATTATTTTCCTGCCGTCTTCCAAATTCTTATCAGCTCTTTTGGAGTCATATTTTGTTAAATTGGTTTTTTCCTGGGTAGTATGCCAGAGGAAATACTGGTCGGGATCCTGCGGAATACCCTGTGTGATTAAAAGCGCCTGAAAATTCTGGGCAATACCTGATTCCACCCGCAATTTGACATTTAATCCTAATTTCTTCCACTCCGTAATTACTTTATTTCCAACAGCTTCTAAATTGGGTGTGGCGGTCAGTATTATCTCCTGTTTAAGTTTTTCATCGGACAATGCAGCTTTGGCTCTTTCCAAAGCAGCGCTTGCTTCATCCGAGTTTGATAAATATTTTTTTGCCGTTTGATCATATGCCCAGGATTTTGGAGGATAAGGATTGTCTGCAACGATTTCATCTTCAATTCCGGGCGTGATAAAGCCTAAAGCCTGACGCAAGGAGCGATTGGAGAGTAATACATCCTTTGTCTGAAATAAAATGCTGACGATTTTGCCATAATCTCCTTTTTGTAAAAGGTCTACTTGAGCATTGCCGACAAAACTTTTAGGATTTGATAAGGCAAACAGCGCTTGCGCTTCCCCAAGATTAAAACCTGTAAGAGCCACTTTTTCATTAGGGTAAAAACGGACGGAAATTTTTGGCAATGCCGAATCAACAGGTTGCAATTCAATTTTGGTAATAAAGATGCGTGATTTTTCCAGACGGGTTATTTTATACGGCCCAGTCCCGATCAAAATACCTTTTTTAAAAATAGGTTTCGTCAGTAAAGAAGGGAAAGGCGAATAAGCTTCTTTAAGAGTGATCTGAAGAGTTTTATCATCTAAATTTTTAACCTCCAAATTAGGAATAGCCAGTTCCAAATCAGCGACGCGAATAGGCGAACCGTCAGCCCATTGAAGATTATCTTTTAGCTTAAGCTTAAATACGGTAGCATCATGATTTACTTCCCAACCGGCAAGCAGTTTTCCCTTAAAACGGCCAGCTGTATCTGCTTCCGCTAAGCTTTGCGATAAAAGTCTGGTAACTTCTAAAGGCAAGTCATGTTCCTGATAAGTGCCGATAAATCCTAGGCTGATAGTATGAAGATTGTAGAAAAACTGATACTTTAGTTGAGAAAAAATTGCTATTAAGATTATCAAAAAGATAAGAATTAAATTTACTGCATTTCTTTTTAGCAGTTTTACTAAGATTAAAAATGATACTTTTAGATTTATGAAACTCAGGAAGTTTCTCATTTTAAAAAACCAAACCAATTAAAGAGGAGATAATAAAAGCTAGAGACAAAATAATTGTGCCATAGAACAGCAATTTTTCTGCGCCTCTTTTTGTTCTATAAAATCCCAAATCTCCCCCAAAAGCGCTACCCAATCCGCTACCCTTCTGTTGAATAATAATTACCAGGATTAGTAAGACTCCCAGGATGATTTGAATAAGATAAATAGCCGGTTTCATTTGAGATATTATACACTATCTAATGGACTAACCACTGCAGGAAATGAGTAATAATGTTAATTAAAAATGAAGCAACAACTGCTACCCAGAAGGTGGTTAACTCCATTGAGGGAAAATTTACTCCTGCAATTGTTGCTCCTTCAAAAAAAAATGGCAAAAGCTGGAAATCAGACACAATAGTAGTCAGAGCATATAAGGCTAAAACATTTACCAGCCAGGCAAACAGCCCCACAGTCAAAAGGTTTAAAGGTAAAAAGAGGATTTTTAAAAGAGGCACCAGTATTAAATTAATTGCCATAAAAGCCAAAGCTCCAATCAGTAAACTTTTAATTCCGCCTGTATAAGTTAAACCGGTTATTATTTTAGTGGTTGCAAGTAAAGACACGAGATTTATTAAAAAATACCTGAGCAAAGTTTTCATAAATGCACTGATATATGATATTACGATATAATGATACTCACAATATCCTAATATTCCGGTATCATTGTCCGATCCCTTAATTTCCTATGATAATTTATGGCAAAGCGGTGGGATTCATCACGAAGCTTTTGTAGAAGTTTCAAAGACAGACTCCGGCGGGGGAGTTTAACCGCTTCTCTCTCAGGAGGATAAAGCCATTCCCTGTTTTTGGCAAGACCAAAAACAGGAATTTCAAATTTCAAATTTAAAATTTCAAATTTGACTGCCCTTGCCTGTCCGCACCCCCCATCTACAATAATTAAATCAGGCAAAGGCCACTCAGGATGTTTTAAACGTCTATTCATCATTTCTTTATGCATTCCTACATCGTTTGGCTTACCTGCTATATGAATTTTAAATTTCCTATATTGTGATTTATCAATTTCTCCATTAGTCAAAACCACCATAGAACCGGTAGCATCTTCGCCCTGGATATTAGAAATATCATAACCTTCAATCCTTTCCGGTAATTTTGCTAATTTAAGGTCTTTTTGTAGTTGCAACAGAGCTAATCTTTTTTCATCTTCCAAAAAATTCGGATTTTCCAGATAATTTTTAACTCTTTGTGTTTGAGTCAGATACAAAACTCCTTCAATGACTCTCTTAACCACTTGAGCACGCTCGAATTGCTGCTTTTGAGCATACCCTTGCATTTCTGAAGTCAACTCTTCAATCAGCTCATCTTTTTTCCCATCCAAAAAATTGGAAAACCTCCTTAAAATCTTATTATAGTCTTCTTTGCTTATTTGACCCGCACATGCCCCAGGGCAAAGATCTAGATGATGATAGAAACACACACGCAAGGTCTCACCTTGCGAGGCTGAACGTGGCGGATTACTGCACCAGGGAAAAACCCTGCGCAATTGTTTTAGTGTATCTCTAACAGTCCTGCTTGAGGGAAACGGACCCCAGAATTTCTTAACAACCTTTAAGTCCTGTTTTCTATAAGTTTTAACTTTAGGAAAATCTTCTTTGGTTAATCCGATATAAAGATAGTCTTTATCATCTATTAACCTGATATTAAATGGAGGCAAGAATTTCTTAATTAAATTAGCCTCCAATATTAAGGCCTCCAGTTCGGATTCCACTATAATTGTTTCAATCCCGGCAATTCGGGAAACAAGCTCAGCGGTTCTGCCTATTACATCCTTGCTAAAGTATGAAGCCACCCGATGGTATAAATTAATAGCCTTACCTACATATAGAATATTTCCCAGGCTATCTTTAAACTGATATACACCGGGCCTTTGAGAAAGTTTGGATTTATCAATATATTTTGGGATCATAGGGGTGTATTTTATCAAATTTGACGACAGATGATGGAAGATGGAGGCAAGAGAATCAATGTTTTCGCTTTGGTAGGAATCTAATCTTGTAGACGTTTATTCCTAAAACAGCAAAATAAATTAAGCCAATTAGGAAAATCGCTCCAATAGTCACAAGGGGTTTGACTGTTATATCCTTGGTATAGCTTTGTGAACCTATCATCAAAATCAACTGATCGCTGAAACTGTCAAATAAAGACTTTGTTTTAATATTCAAATCAAAACTTGCCGTCCCAAAAGCCGGAATAGGACCCATATTCCGGCTTTCTGAATCCGGAAGCATCAACTTATTACTAACAGCTGACAACCGGCCGGTTGGATAAAAAGCATTGCCCATATTAGATACCTTAACCTTAATTTTCATAGGAAAACCGGCCCAAATAGGATTCGGGCTTTCTATTTCCACATCCAACTGCGGCTTACCCAAAAAATCATTGTCAGACAGTTCCACTGTAACATCATTAGAATCTCCCCCTCTGTATTTATAGGACCCTGCTGGAATCGGACCTTCTGAAGATAAACCTTTAGTGACAAAAACAAAGTGATTTAAGTCAAGTTTATTAAAATAATCTACTCCGCCGGTAGTATTTTCCCAGGTAGGATCTACCATCAACCAGCCTTTCTCCTCATCCCAATACTGGGGCCAGGAATGCAAAACATCTTTGGTCAGCGATAGGGGACGTAAGGCGGTACTGCTGGTATAAGCAAAACCATTCAACTCCCTAGCCGGAATGCCTGCTGCCCTGGTTAGAGCAATAAAAAGATCGGTAAATTCCATACAGACTGCTTTGGCAGGATTAGTTAAAACAGTCACTGCCCCCAGTCTCTCAATATTGCTGTCGGATAATCTGGATGGGTCGTATTTAAGAAAACTAACAACATATTGATAAATCAACTTTGCTTTTTCTGCTGTATTAAGATCCGGATTGTCTCCCAATATCTCATCCAGTTTGGCTTGAATTTGCGGATGATCTTTTTCCCAGTACTTGTCTGCTTTTGTATACTTGTCTCTAAGTTTGGAATCCAAAGTAGGATTTTTAACTTTACTAAATGCATATAACTTGGAAGATCCGGAAACTTTTATATCTAAATTTTGCCCCCTGCTTAACCTAAACCAGACTAAATAATTTCCGTCATCATCTAAAGTCACATTTAAAGGTTTAGGTTCAATCCTTTGAATAATGACATCCTGATAGGCAGTATCCGGGGGAATGGCAATATTAGTTAAAATCGGAATCAGGTTATTGTTTTGCAGATGGTAAGTTAAATCAAAATCAAACAGCTGGCTGGAACCGAAAGTTGCAGAGATACCTGAGGTAATAAGCTGATCTTTTCCAAAAGTTAAAAAAATTTTATTCCCTGAGGAAATCTGGCTCTTAGGCGTAGGATTAATTAAAGTTGGCTCGCCAAATTGAGCAGGTACGGAAACTGTTAAATTATAATTTTCTAAATTAGCGCCGGAGGATACTTTAGGAGCTCTAATTTCCCAAACTTTGCCTAAATTTTGAACAAAGTCTTTAGTTTTAAATTGCAGGGTCCAAGGCAAAGTTTTGCCTATACCTGCAACCTGTTGATTAAATTTAACCCGGATAGCAGCAGAGTTATCCTGTTGCTCTAAATCAACTTTCATTGCTCCGCCTGCATCGAAAGCTTTCAGGCCGTAAACTTGAGCTGCTCCTAAATTCAATTTAAATTCATTGGCATAATACTTTGAGGTTAGGTTTTTTAAGTTAATTTTCTCGGTGACTGTGGTAATTCCATCTGTCCCGACATCAAACACCACATCATACGAGGTGGTAAATTCCTCTTTTTCAGCAGCATGAACTCTAGGTAAAAAAACCTGGATAAACAGTAAAGAAAATAATATAAGTATTCTTATCAACACCTAGTTATTGTAACAAAACAGCCTAAAGAAAGGAAAGTTAGAAACAGACGGCACAGGTGTTGGCTGTGGGCAGAACAGCCAGCCGCTTGGTTACCGGAGTGAACGTCTGCTTCCCAAGAAAAACTGCCTAATTCTATAACCTCAGGTAAAGTATTTTGTTCAAGTAAATCATTGTGTTCCAATTTTTCTAACTGCTTTTTAACTTGAGATAATTGACTTACTAAATTTTTCTCCAGAGTCTTTAAAGGATTTCCTGCAGCCGACTCTTGTACCATACATCGTAGAAGATTATTACAAAATCCTGGCTAAGTATTGTCCGGTATAGGAAGATTTAACTTTGGCAATATCTTTTGGAGTCCCTTCGGCTACAATTTTTCCACCTTCATTGCCGCCTTCCGGGCCTAAATCTATTACCCAATCTGTGTTCTTTATTACGTCTAAATTATGCTCTATAATAATAACCGTATTCCCAAAATTCACCAGCCTTCTTAAGATTGTCAAAAGCCTTTCTATATCCGCAAAATGCAAACCTGTGGTTGGTTCATCCAAGATATAAACGGTGCGACCTGTCTGGCGCTTGGAAAGTTCTGCAGAAAGCTTAATCCTTTGCGCTTCTCCTCCGGATAAAGTCGGGGCCAGTTGTCCCAGTCTAATATATCCCAATCCCACATCATTTAATACCTGAATTTTATTTTTAATTTGAGGAATATTTTCAAAAAACTTTAAAGCCCCCTCAACTGTCATATCCAAAACATCTGCAATGTTTTTGTCTTTAAAATGAATCTCCAATGCCTCTCTGTTATAACGCTTTCCATTGCACGATTCACAAGTGACATATACATCAGGCAAAAACTGCATTTCTATTTTAATTTGTCCTTCACCCTCACAAACTTCACACCTGCCACCTTTAACATTAAAAGAAAACCTGCCGGGTCTGAAACCTCTGATTTTGGCCTCCGGTGAGTTAGCAAATAAATCCCTGATAAAAGTAAATGCTCCTGTATAAGTTGCGGGATTGGATCGGGGGGTCCGGCCGATAGATGACTGATCGACCAATACTACTTTATCCAAATATTCCGTACCTTCTAAGCCTTTATGTACTCCGGGTTTTTCCCTGGAATGGTAGATTTTTTGAGCTAAAGCTTTATATAAGATGTCGTTGATCAGCGTGGATTTACCGGAACCGGAAACTCCGGTGACGGCTACAAACTGACCTAAAGGGATATCTACATTAATACCTTTTAGATTATGTTCTTGAGCACCAAGAATTTTCAGCTTGTGATTATTGTTCGAGCTGGTCGAGAACATACCTTTAGAACTATTAATATTTTTTATGGTAACTTCTCGACTCACTTCGTTCGCTCGAAGAATATTAGATTTAATCTCAACCTTCCTTTTACCGGATAAATATTGACCGGTCAGCGAGTTGGAATTTTTCATAATATCTGCCGGAGACCCTTGGGCCACAATTTCTCCTCCGTGTTCCCCCGCGCCCGGACCAATTTCCACCAGTAAATCCGCGCTTTCCATAGTTTCCGCATCATGCTCATTAACAATCACAGTGTTACCCAAATCCCGAAGCTTTTTAAGGGTTTCTATAAGTCTGATATTATCTCGTTGGTGTAAACCTATAGACGGCTCATCTAAAACATATAAAACTCCGGATAAGCCTGAACCAATTTGGGAAGCCAGCCTGATTCTTTGTGACTCCCCTCCTGCTAAAGTCATGGCAGTTCTGTCTAAAGTCAGGTAATCCAGTCCCACGTCAATTAAAAATTGCAGTCTGGATTTTATTTCTTTAACAATAGGTGTGGCAATGATGGATTCTCTTTCTGATAGGATTGAAGTATACGATAATTTTTTAATCCATTCCAACCCTTCTTTAATAGACATTGTGGTTACCTCCGCGATATTCAATCCGTCAATCGCCACGGAAAGAGCCTCATCTTTTAGTCTTTGTCCCTTACACTTTGGGCAAGTTTCTTTATACATATATTTTTCTATCTCTTGCTTTACCCAACCGGATTCAGTTTCTTTATATCTTTCCATTAAATATAAGACTAACCCATCAAATTCTGCGTAAAAGTGAGTCCACCTGCCCTGGCGGTTTTTGCCTTCTACCTTAAATTGTTCATCCTTTGATCCATGCAGCAAAACCTGCCTGGCTTTATCAGTTAAACTACCCAGCCTGGTTCCTAAATCAAATCCATATTCTTTCCCTACTGCTTCGATTAATCTGGTAAACCAGGTATCTGCCCCTGCCAGCTTTTGCATTGGCAAAACGCCTCCCTCATCAATAGAAAGTATAGGATTTAAGATACTCTCCGGATCAATTTCCAGTAAAGATCCTAAACCATTACAAGTCGGACAAGCACCATGAGGAGAATTAAAGGAAAAAAGCCTTGGCTCAACTTCGGATAAAGCTATGTTATCAACAGGACAGGCAAATCTTTCAGAATAAAGATGATCTTTCATCTTTTTGGGATTAGTAGGAAATTCCAAAGACGCATCCAATACCTCAGATACCAGTACTGATCCTTCACCTAATTTAAGCGCTGTTTCAATACTTTGTGACAATCTTGAGTAAATAGTTTGATCATGAGTACTTTTGCTGTCCAAAATCAAACGATCTACTAGTGCATCAATTGTGTGTTTGTTAGTTTTAATTAAAACTAAATCTTCACTTAAATCCCTTACTTGCCCGTCAACCCTAACCCTGGAAAATCCCTTCTTTCTTAAATCTTCAAATAAACCGGAATATTCCCCCTTCCTGTCTTTAATAATTGAAGCAAGAATCATAATTCTCCTTCCCTTCTTTATCATTCTGGCTTGTCCAGAATCAGATTCTGGTGTCGCTTTGCTCCCCAGAATGACACTTTGCACAATTTGCTCTACACTCATACGGGAGATTTCCCTGCCGCAAACAGGACAATGAGGATGACCAATTCTTGCAAAAAGCAGCCTCAAATAATCATAAATTTCAGTTGTAGTGCCAACTGTTGAACGGGGATTGTGGGAAACTCCTTTTTGGTCAATGGAAATAGCCGGGGATAAACCTTCTATCAAATCTACATCAGGCTTATCCATTACCCCTAAAAACTGCCTGGCATAAGCTGATAAGGATTCTACATATCTTCTTTGACCCTCTGCATAAAGGGTATCAAAAGCCAAGGAAGATTTGCCGGATCCGGAAATTCCGGTAAAAACTATTAATTTGTTTTTAGGCAGCTCAAGATCAATATTTTTAAGATTATGTTCCCGAGCGCCTTTGATCGTAATTTTATCTATTGCCATATAGTGGAGGACGAACTTTTCCCGAAAAGCTCAAGCAGATATCTTAACAAAATTTACAGCATTTTGGAAGCTTGATGTTAGTAACTGCTGGATGTCATTGAGAGCGATCCGCCGGCTGGCAGAGAGCGTAGCAATCTAGTAACTCTTTTATTTGATCCCGCAATCTGGCTGCTTCTTCAAAATCTAAAATTTGGGCTGCTTATTTTATGATAAGATTTCCATATGGATCTCAGAGTAATTAGGCGGAAGATTAAACTAGGAGAATACGATCTTTCTTATCATGCCCATACAGAACGGCAGGAAGAAGAAATTACTACAAGCGAGGTTGAACAGACTCTTCTTAAGAGTGGTATAATTGAAACCTATCCGGAAGATCCAAGAGGTAAAAGTTGTTTAATCGGGAACAAAAAATTACATGTTGTTTGTGGATTTAGAAGGAATAGGCTTTTGGTAGTAACTGTTTATCGACCAAAGCCTCCTACCTGGATAGATTACAAAACTAGAGCAAAGGAGTTAAAAAGCCGTGAATAAATGCTATTTTTGTGGAGGCAGGACTAAGGTTAAAAAAGTAAGTGTCGATTTCCGCTGGGCAGGTAAACTTTTCGTGGTAGAAAATGTTCCTGTGGAAATTTGTGATCAATGCGGAGAGAGATATTATAGTGCAGAAGTTTCTAAAAAAATTGATAAATTAGTCAAAAAACAAAAATCTTCTAAAGAACCTGAAAGAATCTTAGAAGTTCCTGTCTTCAGCTGGCAATAAATCCCTCCCCGAGACTAGTCTCGGGATATCCAACCAAAGGGGGGACAAGTTTATGTAGCCACCTAAGAGGTGGGAAGTTAAACTTTTAATTCCTTTATTTGATCCCGCAATCTGGCTGCTTCTTCAAAATCTAAAATTTGGGCTGCCTGTTTCATTTGTTCCTCTAAAAGTTTAATCATTTTTGCCCGTTCTTTAGCAGGAATTTGGTCAACGCTCAAAATCTGCTTTCCAACTTCTTTTTCAACTTCCTCTACTTTTTCAATTAATCTGTCCCTTAATCCTTTCTCGATATTTTTCGGAGTAATATTATGCTTTTTATTATATTCCAGCTGGTATTTTCTTCTTCTTTCCACCTCATCTATGGCAGCTTTCATAGAACGGGTTATCTTGTCCGCATACATAATCACTTGCCCGTTAATATTCCTGGCTGCCCTGCCCATGGTTTGAATCAAAGAAGTCCGGGAACGCAAGAATCCTTCCTTATCCGCATCCAAAATCACCACCAAAGTTACCTCCGGCAAATCCAGTCCTTCCCTAAGCAGATTAATTCCTACAATTACATCAAACTCCCCCAGTCTTAAAGACTGCAAAATATCTGATCTTTCCAAAGTAGCAATATCAGAATGTAAATAATGCGCTTTAATCCCCTGCTCCTTTAAATAATCTGATAAATCTTCTGCCATTCTTTTAGTCAAAGTTGTGATCAAAACTCTTTCTTTGTTCGCAACTCTCTTTGCTACCTCAACCATGACATCCTGTATCTGGTCTTGAGTAGGACGGACGCTAATTTGCGGGTCCACAATCCCTGTCGGTCTGACCAACTGTTCGACCACCACACACCCGGTGTGGGTTTGAGTTGACACACCGGGTGTGTGTCCTGGACAGGCCAATGATAATTCATAATCATCCGGAGTAGCTGACACATAAACAGACTGATTTATCCGTCTTTGAAATTCATCAAATTTTAAGGGCCGGTTATCTAAAGCAGAAGGCAGCCTAAACCCAAAATCTATTAACGTTTCTTTGCGGGATCTGTCCCCGTTATACATACCTCTGATTTGAGGTAAAGTAATATGTGATTCATCTATAATTAATAAGTAATCTTTTGGGAAATATTCCATTAAAGTATAAGGAGGGTCACCTGGGTTTCTACCATCAAAATACCTGGAATAATTCTCAATTCCGTTACAATAGCCAAACTCCTGAATCATCTCCAGATCATATCCGGTTCTCTGCTCTATTCTCTGCGCTTCCAACAATTTATTGTGTTTTCTTAAATCTTTAATCCTTAATCTTAAATCTTCTTCAATTTGTTTCATAGCCGGAATTAATCTTTGCTCCGGAGTTATATAGTGTTTGGCAGGATAAATACTGATGGTTTGAGGTGTAGGAGTTACAGAGCCTGTCAAAGGATCTAAAACAGAAACCCGCTCTATTTTATCCCCTAACAGTTGAATTCTAATTGCCTGCTCAGCATAGGAGGGAAAAATATCAATCGTATCCCCTTTTACCCTGTATGTTGAACGTTTAAAATCAATGTCATTTCTTACGTAAAACATTTTAGTTAGCATCTTTAAAATTGATTCAAAGCCAACTCTAACTCCCTCCTTGATTTCTAAAAGCGCTCCTTTATATTCCACAGGGTTACCTAAGTTATAAATGCAGGAAACCGAGGCCACAACCACTACATCACGGCGGGTCATTAAAGAAGTAGTGGCAGAAAGACGAAGCTTTTCAATTTCTTCATTAATTTGTGTTTCTTTTTCTATATAAGTATCGGATTGAGGGATATACGCTTCAGGCTGATAGTAGTCATAGTAGGATACAAAATATTCCACGGCATTGTTTGGGAAAATAGACCTGAATTCCTGGGCCAGCTGACCTGCTAAGGTTTTATTGTGGGAGATCACCAGAGCTGGACGCTGGACAGCTTGAATTACATTTGCCATGGTAAAAGTTTTACCGCTACCCGTAACTCCAAGCAAAACTTGGTGTTGCTGACTAGAATTCAACCCCTTTACAAGCCTTTCTATAGCTTGGGGCTGATCTCCTGTAGGCTTAAAATTGGAAGCAATCTGGAATTTAGACATAACAACTCATTATACCATTGTCTGAATAAAACCCGAAAGACTATATTGACGTTATTTGATATAAAAGATACCAGTTGACAAGTTCGGGATAAATTTGGTATTGTTTTGGTATGCCTATAACTTTATACCGCAGACAAAAAGAGATTTTAGATTTCCTTAAACAATACATCAATAAATATGGCTATTCCCCTACTTTAGGAGAAATTGCAAATGCAATCGGTGTTTCCTCCCTAGCTACAGTCCACGAACATTTGCAAACTTTGGTCCAAAAAGGGGTAATTAAAAGGTTTGAAGGAGCAGTCAGAGGCATTGAAGTTTTGGATCAAACTGTTGCTTCGCATTTACAGGGTGTTGAACTGCCCATCCTAGGTTATATTGCTGCCGGCCAGCCCATCATGGCGTATACTGACCCGGATGCTTCCATTAAAGTAGCGCCATCCATGGTTTCAGGTAAAAGAAGATCATACGTTTTGCAGGTTAAAGGGGATTCTATGATTGAGGATGGAATATTAGACGGCGACTATGTCATTATTGAAGAGCAGAAATTAGCCAATGACGGCGATATAGTGGTAGCTTTACTGGATAATGGTTTGGCCACTTTAAAAAGATTTTTCAGAGAAGTAGATAGAATCAGGCTTGAGCCTGCCAATTCCTCCATGCAGCCAATCTATGCTACGGATGTAAAAATTCAAGGTAAATGCGTCGGAGTAATCAGAAGATTTCAATAGATGATTATTTTTTAGATGCACTTTTGACAAAACCTTCAAAGGCTGTGACAATAAAATGGAAGGAGATGGTATATAATGGATACTCAAGTGAAATGTCCAATGTAATGCTAGAAATACTATGATAAGAATTAAAATTATCACTGGTTCGGTGCGTCCTGGAAGATTTAATATCCAACCAGCTACCTGGATCTATGAAATTGCTAAAAAAAGAATAGATATGGAGGCAGAACTGCTAGATTTACTCAACATAAACCTACCCTTTCTTGACGAGTCAGTCCCGCCCTCTCAAAGGCAATATTCAAAAGGACATACTAAGAAGTGGTCAAAGATAATTAAAGAAGCTGATGGCTTTATCTTTGTTACTCCGGAATACAATCACGGCGTATCGCCAGTATTAAAAAATGCCGTAGATTATTTATTTTACGAATGGCACTATAAACCAGTCAGTTTTATCAGTTACGGATCTTTAGCAGCAGGATCAAGGGCTGTTGAGCATTGGCGGGGTATAGCTGCTGAAATAAAGATGTATGATTTAAGAGAACAAGTTATGCTATCCAATTACTGGGAAAACTTAGATGAAAATGGTAAATACCAGTTTAATGATGCTCACGAAAAATCCGCTAATACAATGCTTGACGCTCTTACCTTTTGGGCAAGGAAAATGAAAGAAGCAAGGGCAGAGTTACAAAAACAATGAACAAGTTCTTGCTCCAAAGTAGAGGAAAAAGTTAATTATGAAAAAGTATTCAGTTATTTTTTCTGTCTCCTATGAAAATCTCCCACATCAAAGACAGTATATAAATCGCTTGAATTTTTAATTATCTTCACTCGATACTGATTATTAATTTTGAATGAACCAATTCCATTCTTTTTATCAATGAATATGAAATCAAGAAACCTATAACTTGGGTCGGTTATGAAATAGGCCCTTTGCTTTTCATAGGATTTCCACAAACCTAAGAATTTAATTTTATTTTTCGCTTTTTTGTTCTCTTTTACTGTCCTCATACTCTGGAAGCTCAGAAAGCCCCTCAATGGTGCTATCTATTTCTTCGGCAGAGTAATCTAATTTCTCTAAATCTTTCCTTATTTTACTAAGAGGAGCAAAAGAAAAAACTGGTATATCCGAATGAGTTATAGTCTTACGCTTTAATTTAACCACCATCCTGTTTTTTTCAGGAATATAATCCACATATTTAATTTTTGACTTATTTATTTTTAATCTTCTTTCGCTTTCGTTATCTATGATAGATTGATTATGTATAAAATCCCAAGGCATTACATTAGTCATACTTCTTAATCCCTCCTTTTTCTTTTCCTTTTTCATGAGCATGATTTGTCGCTAGGATTAAATCTGCTAATTCTAACCCCACTGGTTTTGGAAGCGTTACCCGAGATACAATTTGGCCAGTCGTACGAAGATTTTCTTAGGAATTTTTGGAGCTGACGAATTTGGCGCGGACGAGTAGACGTGATTCATCAAAAACCCCGTCGCAGGTAAACATTGTTAAGTCATCTCTTTGAATTGAAATCAGCTTCCCTGTTTGTCTGGGCTCTATCTCCTCTTTTAGATAAACCTCATAAGTAAATTTGTCGTCTTGATTATCTGATACTTCAATCAAATCCCCTTCAGTAAGATTTATTAAGTCCGCAAATAGTCCCGGCCTTTTATGCCCATATAAAACTGTATTAAACCCTTCTCCTAATTCTCCGCTGGTAGGCAGGTATAAAATTTCATTGTCAGATAAAATCCACTCCCCATTAATGATTCCCCCGCGGACAATATCCGCATCAACTCCTATTTTGGAGATTCTAATATGGCTTGGCTCAGACGCAACCTGTTCCTTACCAGCTTGAGTTTGTTGCGGCTTTAGATAATTTGGAGTTTTAAAAAACCCAGTTAAAAAAATAACAAAACCAATAATAATTAGTATTGGGGGGAACTTTAAGCCCATTTACCCTTGGCATAGCCTAATAACCCTAATCCGGAAATTATAATACCTGCAGCCTTCAAAAGATTGGCAATCAGTTGATCAAATACTCCGGTCGGCGCTAAGGCTTGTGCGCCTAAAACCTCGCCTTGTTGCGCTTGAGCCCCTAAAACTGCAGGTGCAGGAGTAGAAGTTGGAGTTGCCGCCGCGCCCAAAACTGCTCCTTGACCTGGTGTAGGAGTTGGTGTCGGCGTAGCCGCAGAAGAAGGAGTAGGTGTGGGAGTCGAACTTGTATCTGAAGGATAATCGGCATCTCCTGAAATTAAGATGTCGCTTTCATGTCCGGCTCTGGGGGCGCCATCTGTATTGAAGTGACCGCCTTCTGCATTAGAGCTCACTGTAATCTTTACAAAAGTATTAGACTCGCTGCCTGTACCATGGCATATTGTTACTTTATCATTATTTTGTGCATTAACTACAGTGTTTTGGGTTATTAAAATAGTGTAAGGAAACAGGAAGATCTGTTATACTAATCTTTAATGCATTTTGACCTTATACCTCTGATTAAAACTGCCGGATATTTGGGGGTTTTTACAATAGTTTTTTTGGAGTCGGGATTACTGATCGGATTTTTCTTTCCGGGAGATAGTCTGCTTTTTACTGCCGGCTTTTTGGCTTCACAAGGATACTTGGATATCAGTGTTTTAATAATAGGTTGTTTTATCTTTGCAGTTTTAGGAGACAGTATTGGTTATTATATTGGTAAAACATTCGGTCCTAGGATTTTTACCAAAGACGATTCTATTTTTTTTCAAAAAAGGCATTTGGAAAGAGCACAAAAGTTTTATGACAAACATGGGGGTAAAACCATTATTTTAGCCCGGTTTATTCCGGTGATCAGAGCCTTTGCTCCGGTTGTGGCAGGCGCCGGAAAAATGGACTATAAAAGGTTTGTCACGTTTAACTTGGCAGGCGGAATTTTATGGGCAATCGGCGTAACTTTGGCAGGTTACTTCTTAGGAAGCTTGATTCCTGATGTTGATAAATATCTTCTGCCCATTATTGGACTAATTATTATTGCCTCTGTTTTACCTGCGCTACATCATATTTTGGTTGATGCGGAAATCAGAACCAGTTTATTAAGAAGAATAAGAAAATGACAAATGCTATACCTTATCCCCACACCGATTGGTAACTTAAAGGATATCACCCTGAGGGCATTAGAAACCTTAGAATTAGTAGAAGGTATAATTTGTGAAGACACCAGACGAACCTCCCAGCTACTCAACCATTATCAAATAAATAAGCCGTTATTAGTCTTGAATGACTATAATGAAGTAGGCCAACTTCCTAAAATTTTATCAGCTTTAACGTCGGGCCAAAATTTAGCCTTAGTTTCAGATGCAGGCACGCCTTTAATTTCTGATCCTGGATATAAGTTAGTCAGAGAATGTATTGCTCAAAATATACCTGTTGATTCCCTACCCGGGCCTTCTTCAGTCATCACAGCTTTAACACTTTCAGGGCTTCCGCCTGATAAATTTTTCTTCTTAGGCTATCCTCCTGAAAAACCGGGCAAAAGAGTAGATTTCTTTAAAAAATTATCTACAACTTACAACCTACTCCCTGCCACCTATATAATGTTTGTTTCTCCTCATAAATTACTGCGAGTCTTAGAAGGAATGAAGGAGGTTTTAGGGGATATAGAGGTAGTTTTGGCAAAAGAGCTAACTAAAGTTTATCAAAGCGTACAGACTAAAAAGATTTCCAAGTGGCTTGAAAAACTAAAATCCCCCAAAGGTGAGTATATTTTACTATTTCGGTGAATATAATTTTACTTTTGTAATTTCATTGGAATAAATCATCTTCCACTCCTTAAATTCCTTCGGCAGTTGGCCTTCTTTGACAGCAATATAGTTAAACTTGTCTCCCACCTTAACCCAGGAATCATCAATAAAAGGAAAGTTCACGTAATACAAATTATGGAAGCCGTAAAGCAGTACTTTATCATCCAGTTTTATCTTTTTTGCAAAATAGCCGTCAATATCTGCAAAATTTCCATAATTAAATTCTAGGTGCTTGCTTAAAAAAGCTTCTTTATTTTCCCTACCCAAGACATAACTAATGTACCTCTGATTTGCCATCCCCCTAAAAAGGATGGTAATAAAGGCAATAAATAATATAAATGCTACTGATAGTCTAAAAAATATTTTTTGTGTCTGCAATAAATTCAGAGTTAAAACTACAAGCATTGAAAGTACCGGTAAAAACGGGATTAAAAATCTGCCCCCTCCTGTTCTGGGAGTTAAATACCATACAATAACTGACAAGACGGAAAAATAAAAAAATACCCGCTCTTTGGCATTAAACTTTTTAAAAATTAAAAAAGATAAGGGTAAAAAAACTATATAAACAGGAGATATTGGATCCGCCGCATGAGTAAAAACCTCCCAGATATCTTGAAAAAAATTAACCGGACTCAAAGTAGGGATACGAGTATTACCTTGTAAGTCATTGGAAAACAAAGGATAAAACGGATTTCCCCTATTCATAAAGGCATGAATAAACCAAGGTAGCGGTACCAAAATTGCAAAGCATATATAGGTAACCATATTTTTAAATATTTTGATAATGGGATCTTTTAATTTAAACGAGTAAGCGAAAATAAAGATTAATAAAAGCCCTAATGTTCCGAAACTTAAAAGCTTTGTACTGATTGCCAAACCTATTATTAACCCTGAATAAACAAACCATTTTAATTGCCTGTCTTCAATCCATTTCACAATCCCCCAAAAAGCTAACAGTTCAAAAAACGTCCGAGAGAGTTCTGTGTACGCAGTGATCGATTCCCAGGCAACCACCAAATTGCCATAAAAAACTATAACTGCAAGAAGCGAAAACTCAGTAGTCAAGAAATGCTTGACGATTTTATAAATGCTCAGACAAATCCCCAAACCGAAAATGAAATGTACGATTTTTGCTAAAATTTCCGAGTGCAGCGCCAAAGATGCCAAATATAGCATCTCTGTTAACTGAGGCATGACAGAGTAATAAAGCGTACCCCCGGGAACAAAGTAAAAGGAGCCATTTTGCAAATACAATTTTGGTAAGGTCAAATGATACCAAAGTGCATCGAACGCCAGTTCAGGCCCTAAAACCCCTATCAAGTTTATAAATCCAAGTAAGAATAGAGTAGCAATTAATATATAAAAGAATGCATTTTGACGGTTAAACCGTCTTAGGGATATTTTCCTCCATCCTAAATTCTTTCTAAAAATAACAAGTATAGTTAAAGCAAAAATTAAAGTCGTAATTAATATTATTCCTTTTGACAAAAACCCCAATAGTCCAAGAAATAAAATCAGATAACCATATAAACCTATAAGGATAGCGGTATTAAACATTTACCTCCTCTACAAAACAGGTAATTTATATAGATTGTGAGTTGCAGAAGCATCCAAATATAAAACAATGTATGTAAAATCCATCTAGACATTTTTACCTTAGGAGCTCCTTCTTAAAATGATTCTTTTTTCTACTTGATTTAATAAACCATAAACAGAATGAACCTCATATCTTTCTATTACCACTCCATATACACCTTTATCTATTAGAAAATGCAAAACCTCCGTGTTTAAAACAATTGAACCGGTAGCCAGGAATCTAATTTTGGATTTATGCAATAACTTTACTCCGTCTTCCAAAAACTTAATTAGGCCATCAACCTGATATTTGTAAAAGGCTAAATTTTCCTCTTTCACATCGAAACCATTTAAATGTGCTATTAATTCATCTAAATTTATCACCACTCCATCCAGTCCTACCAGCAGATATTGCTCCAAATTTATAATGTTTTCCGGCACACAAATTTCCAACCAAAGCTGCATGGATCTTTTTCTTGATAATTTCTTAACTGCTAAATTTCTTTTCAGTTGTAAAAATTCATTTAAGCTTCTAACAAATGGAACAACAATATGAACATTTAATAAATTCTTTTTATGTCTGGCAAAATCTAAAGCATCTATTAGCGGATCAAGCAGGCTTTTTTGATGCAGTAACCGTAAAGCACCTCTGATTTTTCCTTGATTTTCTGCTATATCAGCCAGTTTAAAAAGAACAGGCTGCATAGGAAAAGATATTGCACTTTCTACTAATTTAAAAACTAAATTTTCAAAAGAATCCTGCGGTTTTTCTAAGTTGCATATCTTACCTGAATCTATATATACTCCATCCACATTTTTTTCTATGGTAAAACCTGTTGACAAATCCAAAAATACCTTCACAACAGACCTTACTTCAGGCATACCCTTACCCACACCAGCCTTACCCACACCAGGTGTGTCGTAGGTAGACACCTCGGGAATTAAAAATGTGCTAGAAACTGGAGTATAGGGTAATACTCTAGATAATTTAATTCCATTGTCCAGTATCCATTCATATTCCTTGGGAATAAACAATTTTTTATTGGCTAAGTTGACAATTTCTAAAATTTGCTTTTGATCCATCGGATGAAGGCTATGAGAATCAACTTTTATCACTACATCATCTTGTAAAGGATCAAAAAAAGCTTTACCAAAAGACTTTAATTTACGGGTAAAAGTCACAACCTGAGGGTTTAAATCTTCAGTTACCCCGGGATAAAATCCCCCATGCCAAATTCTCCTTTTTATTTCCTCAATCCAATTTTGTAAAAGCGCTTGCCAAAGGGATTTTGTGCCTTTATACACCTCTCCATTTAGTAGAAAATTTTTGTGTTTTTTTGTTTCTTTTTCCAAAATCTGAGGGACCGGGATAGAATTAATTTCCTTTTTCACTAAAGTCAAGCTTTGTTCAAACACTTCTTTGCTGCCAAAGTCGTAGTGTTCCAAAATTGTTTTTAATTTTAAATGCGGGGGAGTTACTACTATGCTTGAAGCAACCGGCAAACCTACCCTGGCTAGCTTACCTAAGGCCACGTTTAAATTACCAAAAATCGGAGCATCGGTATCTGTTAATAATTTAATGGGCAGCGCTTCAATCATAAGTCAAAACTCAAAATTGTAACTTCACACTATCCCCTACCTGAATATTTAATTTCTGAGCCATTCCCCCATTTAATTCCAAAACTTTATCTACTTCTACTTTAGCAGAATAGATAGGTAACTGCGAATCCTTTTGGTTGGGTGATGGGGGAGAAACATTTGCTAAAATATCTACTACCTTATCATCTTTAATCCAAATAAAATCTAGGGGGAAATTTAGTCCCTTCATCCAGAAAGGATATTTATCCGGTCTTTCAAAAACAAACAACATACCCAGATCCTGCGCTAAACTGGTGCGGCCTCCCAAACCCTTACTTCTTTTAGGAGGAGTATCCGCCACCTCAACTTTCAAAACTATGTTATTAATTTGCAAATTGGCAATTTTGGGTGTTTGAGGCAAAAAGGGTAAATCGATATTGCCTGTAGTACCTGCATTAAAAATATACAGTCCGATTACAATGACTATTAAAAGAAATACTGTTTGGATAGTAAATTTTTTCATTAATATAGTAAGTTTATCATAATCCTTAGCAGCCGCCCCATAAACCTCTTTTTTGCCCGCGTGCCTGCCTTTCTGCCTGTAAAAATTGCTCTGTAAATTTGACATCAGGAGGATAAGTTAAACTTTTGGCAAACCCTTCTCTTATTAAATAGTCATTCACAAAAAGTGTTTGTCCGTTTTCCAAAGGCAAATATACATATCTGAGCAATCTATTATATTTATCTGTCTCGGAAACATCCTTTTGTAAAATTACTTCTTTATTTAAAAGTAATTTCTTAGTCACATTAGAGGCCTCTTTACCAAAACAGCCAACAGGACGACGAGGATCTACAGTCTCCGGAGTGTCCACTCCAATTAAACGAACTTTGTTACCATTTTCCAATTCAATTGTATCCCCATCAATCACCTTGGGAATTAGCGCCCTCTCTCCTTCTAAAGATTCCACTGCAGATTGGGTTGCAATTGGTTCTTGCCTATTTTCCACCAGGGGAGTGAAACTGGGCTTTAAACCGAACCAAAGTAGACTAAAACCTATGATGGTTATTAACAAGCTAGTTGCTACTAATAGTTTAGCGCCGTTCATTTTTGAGATTAGTTAGTAAACACCTGCACAAACATTTCCCCGTAAATTCCTCCATTTATTATCCCTACCCCTACCCTGGAAAAATCTGTTGATAAAATATTGGCTCTATGACCCTCTGAATTCATAAACCCTTTATGAGCAAGTTCTATGTCCGGAGCATAAGCTAAGTTTTCCCCAATTACTAAAAAATCTACTTGTAAATTTTCAGCTCTGTCAGCTACAGTCTGATTTTCCGGAGAATAATGGGAAAAATAACCTCTTGCAAACATATCTTTAGCATGTACTCTAGCCACCTCTACCAGTTTAGCGTCAAAAGTTAAAAGCTTTATTCCCCTGCTCACTCTTTCTCTATTTATTAAATTAAACATGACAATTTCAGATTTTACATCTGCACTAACGCCGGTAGTTTGGAATCCCAGGTTTACCTTCTCGTTAATCTCAGGCTTTATGGTTAAAAAGGTTAAAGAATCATTGGTAAAGACGTCAAAAACTTGTTTTAAGGGTTGCTCTAATTTATAGGCATTTTGTAAAATCCGGCTGCCTATTTGAGAATCCAATACCCCCTTTTTAATAACAGGCTGAATAGGAAAAGTGGCAATCATCACAAGTAAAAAAGCCACAAATATTAACCCTCTTAAAAAGGCAGGCAAAACGGAAAGAAAATCAAAACTTTTAAATCTTAAAATAGTTTCTTTGGATATCAATAATCTAACTATTAAGTAAAATATTGTTTCGGATATAAACCAAATTACCATAAACCCCAAAACTAAACTCAAGCCATGTGGCGCTCTAAATTGAGTTTCAAGAAACCTAGCCGGCAAGTTATAAAAAGTAAGTGAAGAAAACGAGGCTAAAAGAAAGCTTAATAAATCTAAAAACTCCAAAACAAAAGGCCGTCCTAAAGCGCCTAAAACAAATATCACTAAAAAAGCTGCAACAGTAAAATCTACCCAATTTCCCATTATTTAATCACCCCCCTTGATTCTGCTTGCCCTAATAGCATTAATAATCACTGTGACATCAATCACCTCCTGCAATCCGGCTCCCAAAATAGGGGGAATAAAACCAAAAGCAGCAAGGACCATTCCTGCCAAACTTAAACCGATTCCTCCTACTATGGATTGCATAGCAATTTTAATGGTTTGTCTGGCAATACTGTATGTAGTCCCAATTGAGGAAAATTCGCTTCCCAGAAATACTACATCTGCTGCCTCTGAGGCTGCAGTTTGTTCTTCATTGGAAAAAACAATCCCTACATCCGCAGCTGCCAAGGCCGGGGCATCATTAATGCCGTCCCCTATCATAGCTATCACCTTCCCCTCCTTTCTTAACTTATTTATCTCTGCCAACTTATCCTCCGGTTCATATTCAGCCCTGAATTCTAACCTCTCCCCTAATTTTTGAATTAATTTTTCTGCTTCCTGTTGCTTATCTCCTGTTAAAATCAGCAAATTTATTCCCTGGTTTTTAAAGTAATCAATTACATCCCGGGAATCTTTTTTTATTTCATCCTCAAATTCAAAAACAGCCAGGTTTTTGCCTTTGGAGCTTAAAGCAATCGCCATCCCCTGATCTTCTTTTAACTTAGATAAGGTATATTTTTGACCCTCTACTACTGCTGAAATTCCTTTGCCTACAATTTCTTCCACCTCTTTCGCATGTAAAATCGGAGTATTCAAATTCCTGGCAAAATCCACTACTGCTTTAGCCAGGGGATGCAAAGAATTTCTTTCAATCGCGGCGGCAATTCCCAGTATTTCATTTTGATTTAAATTTTTAGATAAAATTTGTAAATTCTTAAGCTTTGGTTTACCTATAGTAATAGTGCCGGTTTTATCAAACACCAGCATATTAATTCTTGAGAGTAATTCCAATGAAGCTAATCTCTTGACAATAATTCGCTTTTTGGCGGCAGCATTGACTCCGCCAAGCAAGGCAACCGGAGTGGCAATAATCAAAGGACAGGGAGTGGCAATAGCCAGTACCGCCAAAACCCTTGTTAAATTAAAGTCGGAAGCAAACAAGGCAAAACCGGCTATCGCCAAAGTAATCACAGTAAAATAGCCGCTGTATTTATTGGCCAACCTTACCAAAGGCGACTTTTCTTCTTGAGCCTGTTTGACCAACTCTATAATTTTGTTGTAAGTGGAATTTTCCTCTGTTCTGGCCACCCTTAAGGCTAGAGGCGAACCCATATTAATAGTGCCGCTGAAAACTTGATCCCCTTCTACCTTTTCCACAAACTGGGCCTCGCCTGTTAAGGAAGACTCGTCTAGGAAAGTTGAGCTGCTTATTAAATTACCATCTAAAGGTATTACTTCGCCTTTTTTAATAAAAATCTCCATTCCTTTTTGAATATCTTTAACCCTTGCCTCTTGCCCGGGATGGTCATTTTCCCAAAGAGTAACCTTATCAGGAATTCTTTCTGTTAGTTTGGTTAAGGACTCACGGGCTTTGTTGGCAGCATAGCTTTCCAAATTCCTGCCGCTGGCTATCATCAAAGCCAAAATCAAAGCCACCAAATGTTCACCTGTATATAGGGAAACCGCGATTGCCAAAATGGCAATGTAATCCAGAACAAAATGCTTTTTTGAAATAGAATGAAAACTTTCCTGAAATAGTTGAAAGCTACCCAAGAGGGTAAAAACCCAAGCTGCATAAACTGCCAAGATATCTTGATGAACAAACTTTAATCCTAAATACAAAAAAATCCCCAATAAAACCGCCACCGGCGCCACAAATTGCCTAATTAATGGGACTATCCTATTAATACTCATCTATCTAATTGTAATCTAAAGCCAAAAAAAGAAAAGCGGAAGTTAGTAAGAGAGGGTATAATATGGAAATGGATGAGGAACGAGAAGATATATCTGGGAATGTAGCCCCCAGAGAAGTTACCAGAGGAGGCAAAACCAGAGAAGAATTGCGGCTGACTGTAGACTACCTGCCTAATCAAGCTAGAGAACTTCTATCAGCTGTTTCAGCAATCAGGATAATTTTGCCTACATCAGTTGGAGAACCTAAGACCAACCTAATTATAGCCGGGGACGGTTTACTTAGGGCTGATGTCTATTTAGTCAAACTTCCTAATGATTTGTGGGTACTATATTCGATATGCCCTACTGCTCAAAGTTCCTTACTTGTTCCCATTCAAGAACCATTCCAAAATTGGCTGGATAATTTACCCTCCATGGATTTAAACCCCTTTTCGCGTCTTAAACCCGGGGAAAGTATCTCCTACAGAGTAAATCTTTTTGATCAAGCTTTTAAGAAAAATAAAATTCAGGTAATCGCTGAACGGGGGAAAAATTTATTTGATCATACACTTACTATGATGTACAACCCTAGGAAAGGGAAACACGACATATTCGCTCAATTAACTAAAAAAGATAGAGGTAGCTGGGTAATGGAAGGGCTAGAGCACAAATTGCATTTGCAAAAATAACTCCGATTACTCAACCACCTCTTCACCTTCAAAGGCAACATCAGATTGATCCCCACTAGTCTGTGAATCCTCTGCTGTAGGAGCGACGAAAGTAAAATCAGCTAAAACTTTACTGTAAACTTTATTCCAAAAATCCTCTTCAATTTTGGGCATTTCGATTGTAAAAAGCACTCTGGAATCTAAAGCTCCGAGTAATAATCTATCCTCAGTTTTTATTTCCATTGCTTTTAAATTTCCCAATTTGACCTCTTTTGGAGTATTTTTGGAGTTACCTTTGTTAACCTCTAGCCAATCATCCAAAGAAGAAAAAGTAGTGTCGGATATCTTTAGGGCTAAATTACCGTCTACATCTTTTGAGCTAAGTCGTATATCTGCATAGAAGCTAGGATTTTCTGTTTCATTTTTTGTCAATGAAAGATTATCCGGATAATCAAAGGTAAAGCCCGAAGGATCATTATAAGTTTTTAAAATTTCTGAAGGAACAATTTTGCTATCAGATTGGTTGATACTGCCAGTTATCAAAGGATTCTGTTGCGGACGATATATGATAAACACTACTCCTGCTATTAAAGCTAAAACCAAACCTGTTAGTATTGCAGTTTTTTTATCCATTAATTTTGAGTATAGCATAGGTTTTTTGACTATAGTCAATTGAGTATGTTAGTCTAATAATAGTCGAAGGATTAAATCTTAAGATTTCTCGTACATTCATGAAATTGAATGTACGAGAAATGACATGGATATGAACAAATGCCTTGTTCTGCTTATTACCCTATTTTCTTTATTCTTATTTGTCAGCAAAGCAGAAGCAAAAACTTTACCTCAGGCTCTAAAGGCCGGACAAAAAACAACAGTAGTCAGAAAAAATGTTGGGGCAGGTATTAATGTTTCCGTAAAATTACGTGCAGACAGAAGAGCAGTGATAGTCTATTTTTCTAACTTACAAAACGCATCTTTAGTTTCTTACTTTCTCACCTACAAAACTGATGTTCAAGAAGAAGGAGCTATGGGTGGGATTAAATTAACCGGTTCATCAACCGCCAGCCAAGAGCTGCTCTTTGGCACCTGCTCCAACAATGTCTGCAGGTATCATACAGGTATAAAGATTGCCAGATTGGAAGTTTCTTATACTGCTAAATCAGGCAAAAAATACCTTAAAAAGTATAAAATTAAAGTCTAAGGGTTACAAAGACTACATGCTTAATGCTGTTTTCACATCATCCGCATTATCATAGCTTCCTTCCGGCAAGTTTTCCATGAACCACTTTTTATCCTCATCCGATATACCTGACATCTTATTACAAGCTTCTACCAAATTTTGCTTGGAAGCAGGATAGTCAACATGATCCATATGAGCTACCATTGCAGCCTTTTGCTTAGGCATATTCATTTCATCCATTTAAAATCACCTCCTCACTATTAAACTATTAAAACATTCGCAAGTGAGAAAAAAGATAGATTTAAGTTAAAGTTAAATAAGAAAGGGCATAGTACGTGGCTTTTGCCCTGTCAACCATGAATCCCTTGTTTCTAATAAATCCCTCCCCGCAGCTTGCTGCGGGGAACTGACCCCTAAAAAGAGATTAGACATAAACCTCCACAGTCTTTTTAACCTGTGCTTGTGTTTTTCTGCTCCAGGAACTTCCCTTACCATTTCAGACATAAGTCCTGACCTTGATTTAACAATTCCCACTATTCCCAAAGCCAGATTAACAACTTGAGTTTTCCTTAAAGATGGGAATATCTTTTTAACCCATCCTTTAACAGAATTTGTATTAAATGAAGACAAAAATATCACCAACACGAGTTTCGCACATTGATGTGATTTGAGATACACTTAAGGTGTGGGTAAATCACTCTGCTCAAGGGACTTGTACTGTACATTCTTGAAGGTAACTTCAG
>Ga0209343_10001496_pt1 | contig 31444 bp, 28 predicted proteins | sample RifCSPlowO2_02_FD_184026 | JGI IMG/M metagenome (GOLD analysis project Ga0209343, IMG submission 184026) | Groundwater microbial communities from Rifle, Colorado - Rifle CSP2_plank lowO2_0.2 (SPAdes) (version 2) | ecosystem: Environmental > Aquatic > Deep subsurface > Groundwater | place... | reverse complement strand
GCGGCTTGCTGCTGCTGTCAGGTTTGCTGCTGCTGATCATGCTGCCGCTGCTGGAAAAGGAAATCAGCCTGTTCGTGATGCGCGTGCCGGACTGGATCGACGCGGCGCGCACGCATCTGTTGCCGCAGTTGCAGCAATGGTTGGGCGTCAGCCTGGAATGGGACAGCCGGGCGCTGAAGAACCTGCTGCTCAGCCACTGGCAAAGCGCGGGCGGGGTCGCCGGGAAACTGCTGCCTTGGCTCGGAAGCGGCGGCAGTGCAATCATCGGCCTGCTGGTCAACCTGCTGCTGATCCCGCTGGCGATGTTCTACCTGCTGCGTGACTGGGATGCGCTGGTCGCGCAGATGGATCAGATGATCCCGCGCCACTGGCACGGCAAGGTAATGGAGATCGTCATTGAGGTAGATCGCGTGCTGGCGGAATTCCTGCGCGGGCAAATCTCCGTGATGCTGCTGATGAGCGCGTATTACGTCGCGGCGCTGTGGCTGGCCGGGCTGGAGTTCGCGCTGCCCATTGGGATACTCGCCGGGATGCTGGTGTTTGTGCCTTATCTGGGCATGATCATCGGTTTGTCGCTCGCGACGCTGGCGGCGGTGATGCAATTCCCCGGCTTCGGCGGCGTGCTGTGGGTATGGGCGGCGTTCGGCCTGGGGCAGTTGCTCGAGGGTTTTGCCGTTACCCCGTGGCTGGTCGGCGACCGTATCGGCCTGCATCCGCTGGCGGTAATTTTTGCACTGCTCGCCTTCGGGCAGGTGTTCGGCTTCTTCGGCCTGCTGCTGGCGCTGCCGCTATCCGCCATCCTGCTGGTCGCGCTGCGCCACGGCAAGGCGGCTTATCTGGCGAGTTCGATGTACCGCAAACCATGAGTCAACTGCTGCTCGACATCGCTCCCGACTGGCAACCGACCCTCGACAATTTTGTCGCGGGACGCAACCTTGAATTGCTCTCGGCACTGCGCCACGCGCTGGCGGGCGGCAGCAGCGAGCGAAGTTTTTATCTGTGGGGCGAAGCCGGCAGCGGCAAGAGCCATTTGCTGCAAGCCTGCGTGCGCGCCGCATTGGATGCGCAGCACGGCGCAGCCTATGCGCAGGGCAGCGTGCCCCGCATGGCATCGGAGGGACCCGCCGAAGTGGTGGCGGTGGACGATGTCGAACGCCTCGACGATGCCGCGCAAATCGGGTTGTTCGATCTCTACAACCGGATGCGCGACAGCGGCGGCATGCTGCTGGCCAGCGGCACGCAAGCGCCGCTGCATCTGATGCTGCGCGACGACCTGCGCACCCGCCTGGGGTGGGGTCTGGTGTATCAGGTGCATGGGCTGAGCGACGAAGAAAAAGCCCAGGCGCTGGCGCAGCATGCGCACATGCGCGGCTTCGCGCTGCCGCCGGAAGTCACGCAATATTTATTGCGCCACGGGCGCCGCGACCTGCCCAGCCTGATGGCGGCGCTGGACGCGCTGGACGAACATACGCTGCGCCTGCATCGCGCGCCGTCGGTGCCATTGCTCAAAGAGGTTTTGCAGCAACAAATTTCCGCGCCCGCCGATACGGTTTCTGCAAATCATGATCAGCACTCAGAGTAGGAAAAAACTGGTAGCATAAAGCCTGACCATTGGAAGACGAAAAACCAGCGGAAGGCCACATCATTAAACAAGTACTCATTCATGAGGATGCAATGAATAACACCCAAACCAAAACCATAGCGATTTTTGCCTCACTGGCGGTGCTGATGGCCGCAACCCGTTTTAATCATTTCGGTACGGCAATTTCCCTGCCCGATGCATCACTCGCAATATTCTTTCTGGGTGGTTTATACCTGGCAACGCTTGCCCGCGCGGCTATAGCCGCCTTCATTGTGCTGATCCTTGAGGCGGGTTTGGTCGACTACTATGCGACTTCCATTCAAGGTGTCAGCGACTGGTGCATGACACCCGCCTATTGGTTACTGATTCCGACCTATGGCAGCCTGTGGCTGGTTGGGCGCTGGTTTGCGCTTCGGCACGCCATGGAAGGCAGGGGGCTGGCCGGGTTAGCCTTGACTGCATGGGCAGCGATCAGTTTCGCCTTCATTTTTTCCAATGCCGCCTTTTATTTGTTTTCCGGGTACTTTGCCGGCATGAGCGCTGCTGAATACGCATCACGCGTCGCCCAGTACTATGGTTCGTATGTTTCGGCAGCCTTGCTTTATATCGCCTGCGCAGTCGGCATACAGATGATATTCGGGATCATAGTCAAAAAGAGGGCGCATCCGCAGACTGATGCAGTCTGAGCGCCGTTATTAAACCGGGATAATTCACTGGAATCCGCTTGAGGCACAGTCGGCAGAGCGGCAATATGCGACGCCTGGCGCTGCAGCAGGACATAACCGTTGGGCTACACCGTGTTTTATCCCGGCCTGTGAGACTCGGCTGCCCTTCGAAAATCAAACCCGCAATCGACTGAAGATTGACGCGGTCGTAGCAAAAGCCTAAATTGTGCAGCCCAACACCACCATTTTAGGAGATAAACATGGCTGTACTCGTCGGCAAGTCCGCTCCCGATTTCAGCGCCGTTGCCGTGATGGGCAACAACGAAATGAACGAAAATTTCAATCTGAAAAAATATACCGTCGGCAAATATGCGGTGATATTTTTCTACCCGCTGGATTTTACTTTCGTCTGTCCTTCCGAGCTTATCGCCTTTGACCATAGGCTGGACGAATTCAAGAAGCGCAATGTCGAAGTGATTGGCGTTTCGATCGATTCGCAATTCACCCACCTGGCGTGGAAGAATACCCCCGTTGAAAAAGGCGGAATCGGCCAGGTGCGCTATCCGATGGTCGCGGACATCAAACACGAAATCTGCAAGGCCTACGATGTGGAAGCAGATGGCGGTGTGGCTTACCGTGGTTCGTTTCTGATCGACCGCGCGGGTGTGGTGCGCCACCAGGTGGTGAATGATCTGCCGCTGGGACGCAACATCGACGAAATGCTGCGCATGGTGGACGCGCTGCAATTCACCGAAGAGCACGGCGAAGTTTGCCCGGCCGGATGGAGCAAGGGCAAGGCGGGCATGAATGCCTCAACCGAAGGTGTGGCGAAATATCTGGCTACGCACGCCAAAGAACTGTAATCCGTTTTACTTGCGCTTGGCGAGCCTCCGTTCTTGTAGTCGCGGGGAGTTCGCCAATCTTTTTGGCGGTTTCCCGAAGGAGATTGTATGCACCAACTGCTGATCAATCTGGTGGAAATGGCCGTGCCGTGGATCGAGATGCTCGGCATAGCTGTGGTGCTCTGGGGAGCGATTGAAGGGCTGGTCGGGTTGTTAATGCGCATCAAGTCGGTGCTGGTTCGAGAAGCGCAGCCGGTTCCCATCAGTCATATACGCGTTGCCATTGGCGAAAAAACGGCTTTGGGTCTGGATTTCTTTCTGGCCGGCGACATCATTCAGACCATTATGGTACCCAGTTGGGAATCGCTCGCCATCCTCGGCGGCATTGTGGTGATTCGTACCATAATTGCGTTCTTTCTCAACAAGGACCTGAGGGAGTTGACCGAAAAATAACACCCCTTGTCTATACATCCGGTCTTATGCTGTTTCTGTTTTTGCAGTGCTGCTAGAATCGCCGAAATTTTCAGAAGGAGCGAGTAGTCAATATGCTGATCTGGTTTGTTGTCCTTTACTTGTTGTTCTCTATTGGCATCGGTCTGTATGCCTCAACGCGCGTACATAATTCCAGGGATTTTGTTGTGGCAGGGCGTCACCTGCCACTGCCCATCGTCACCGCGACGGTGTTCGCCACCTGGTTTGGCGCGGAAACGGTGCTGGGTATTTCCGCAACTTTTGTGAAAGAGGGTTTGGGCGGTGTGGTGGCCGATCCGTTCGGCGCCAGCATGTGCCTGATTATCGCCGGCCTGTTTTTTGCGCCGCTGCTATACCGCATGAATCTGCTCACCATCGGCGACTATTACCGGGCGCGTTATGGTCGCAACGTGGAATTGATCATGACGGTGTGCATCATGATTTCCTACCTCGGTTGGGTGTCGGCGCAAGTAACCGCGCTGGGGCTGGTGTTCAACCTGGTGAGCGGCGGTGTAGTGACGCAGCAGGCCGGCATGATCATCGGCGTGTCCATCGTGCTGGCCTACACCATGTTCGGCGGGATGTGGTCGGTGGCTTTGCTTGATTTCGTGCAAATGACGGTGATCATGGCCGGGATGTTGCTTATTGCCGTGTTGGTCAGCGGCGATGCGGGCGGCGTGAGCAATGTGGTCAGCCATGCACAGGCTTCCGGCAAACTGCAACTGTTCCCCAGCGGCGGCCATGAGGCATGGATACCCTTTATCGGCGCGGCGCTGACGATGATGCTGGGCTCTATTCCGCAACAGGACGTGTTCCAGCGCATGACCTCGGCTAAGGATGAAAAAACGGCGGTACGCGGCTCGGTGCTGGGCGGCGTGCTGTATTTTGCCTTTGCCTTCGTGCCGATGTTTCTGGCTTATTCCGCGACGCTGATCGATCCAAAGCTGTTCGGCGAGATGATCGAAAGCGATTCGCAGATGGTGCTGCCCAACCTGATTCTGCTTCACACGCCGCTGGTCGCACAGGTGTTCTTTTTCGGCGCGCTGCTGTCGGCGATTATGAGCACAGCCTCGGCGACCTTGCTGGCACCGTCGGTGATGTTCACCGAAAACATTCTCAAGCACTTCGCACTAAAGCACATGAGTGACCAGCAGATGCTGCGCACGATGCGCATTATCATGCTGGCCTTCGGCATCTGCGTATTGTGGTTCGCGTTGAATTCGGAGTTGAGCATTTTCAGGATGGTGGAAAATGCCTACAAGATCACGCTGGTTGGCGCATTTGTGCCGCTGGCGTTCGGCTTATACTGGAAGCGCGCCAACAATCAGGGCGCGCTGCTATCCATCGCGATGGGATTGATGTCATGGGGTTCGATGGAAATCCTCCAGCCGGACACCTACTGGCCGCCGCAACTGGTCGGGCTGTTGATGAGTGTGGCGGGCATGCTGATCGGCTCTTTGTCACCCAATATGATGCGTCGCCGCAGTCACGCTCACTCGCAGATTTAACCTATGTCATCTTCCTGTCATAAATTCTTCATACCCTTGCAATCTTTGAACTGGAGATAAGGGTTAGATGATGAGCGCGAGAATTCTGATTGTGGAGGACGAGCCGGCGATCCAGGAGTTGCTGGCGTTTAATGTGACGCAGGCGGGATTTCAGGCGTCCCGCGCTGAAGATGCGGAAGGCGCATGGCGGGAAATACGGGACCATGTGCCGGATTTGATTTTGCTGGACTGGATGTTGCCGGGCATCAGCGGCGTCGCGCTGGCTAAGCAGTTGCGCGCTGATGCGCGCACCAAAGAGATTCCGATTATCATGCTGACCGCGCGAGGTGATGAGCGTGACAAAATATCGGGTCTGGAATCCGGCGCGGACGATTACATGACCAAGCCGTTTTCGCCGCGCGAGCTGATGGCGCGGATCCGTGCCGTGCTGCGCCGCCATGTTCCGCAGATGCCCGATGAAACTGTGGCGGCGGGTGGCCTGGAGCTGTCGCCATCGAAACACCGTGTCAGCGCAAAGGGCTCGATCCTGGAACTGGGGCCGACAGAGTTCAGGTTGCTGCATTTTTTCATGACCCATGCCGAACGCGTGTATAACCGCACACAACTGCTCGATCAGGTGTGGGGCACCCAGGTGTTCGTCGAGGAACGAACGGTGGATGTGCATATTCGCCGTTTGCGCGCGGCGCTGGAGCCGGCCGGAATGGATAAGCTGATCCAGACCGTGCGCGGTAGCGGTTATCGTTTTTCTGCAATTGATCAGGCGCGAATTTAATAGTAAACCCATTTCAGTCGTATCTTCAAGGAGCGTTGTTTTGCAGGATTTCCTGTTTCGGTTGAGCATCCCTGTCGTACTCAGCACGTTGTTTGCGTTGCTGCTATGGGGCTTGTTTTCGGCCACTTTCGCCCTGCTGTTCATGCTGCTGGCCATGCTGATTGTGATGGCGCGCCACGGCAGGCAGCTTTACAAGCTGGGGCAATGGCTGAACGATGCCCGGCCTGAAACCATGCCGGAGGCATCCGGTATCTGGGATGAGGTGTTTTCCCGGCTATACAAAATGGTCAAGCAGCATAACCAGACAAAACAGGACCTGGCTGCCGAATTGCATCATATCGAACAGGCTACCGCCGCGTTGCCTGAGGGCGTGGTGATTCTTAACGAAGCCCATCGCATCGAGTGGTTCAACACGCTTGCCCGGCAGCATTTCAATCTTGATGTCGAGCACGACATCATGCAGGACATCACCTATCTGGTGCGCCAGCCCGAGTTTATTGATTACCTGCATGAGGGTGATTTCAGCGAGCCGTTGCTGATGGTGCCGGCGCGCCATGATGAAATGACGCTGTCGATCAAATTGATTCCGTATGGTGATGAAAAACGGCTATTGATCAGCCGCGATATCACGCAATTCAACTCGTTCGAAACCATACGCCGCGACTTTGTCGCAAATGTTTCGCACGAGTTGCGCACGCCACTGACGGTGGTAAACGGTTATGTTGAAAATCTGCTCGACATGCCCGATCTTGGCCAGGAAAGCGCGCGCCGGGCTTTGCAGCTGATGGCAGAGCAAACGCGGCGCATGGCCAATCTGGTGGCGGATTTATTGACCCTGTCGCGCCTGGAAAATGAGCAAAGCCCATTGCATGAGGAGCTGGTTGACATGCGTGCGCTGCTCAACGAGGTTTACCAGGACGGCCAATCGCTAAGCGGCGGGCGACACACGTTGCGCCTGGAAATAACCAGCACATCCGACCTGCTTGGAAGCCACGATGAATTGCGCAGCGCGTTTGGCAATCTGCTCAGCAATGCCATCCGCTACACGCCGGACAAGGGGGTTATCAGCTTGCGCTGGTTCGAGCGCGACGAACATCTGGTTTACTCGGTGCAGGACAGCGGCATCGGCATTGCCCCACAGCACATTCCGCGCCTGACCGAACGTTTCTACCGGGTGGACCGCAGCCGCTCGCGCGAAACGGGAGGCACTGGCCTGGGTCTTGCGATCGTCAAATACATCGCGATGCGTCACCAGGCCAAACTTGAGGTGCTGAGTGAAGAAGGGAAGGGCAGTGTTTTTTCTCTGGTGTTTTCGACAAAACGTGCTTCAAGCTGATACCAGGCGGACTCAAACGTAATCAATCCCGCACCCGGCATTATGCGCATTTGAAAACAAAGATGCGTAGGGCGGGTTAACCAGCGGCTTGCCTGCGTTTTTTGCAGGCTTAGCCGAATGGCTATGCAAAGCCAACCCGCCATTACCCGTCGGATGCCGGGCAACCACGGCGGGTGTGACCCGCCCTGCGTCCGCTGCATCCCGTCCCTCATCCTAAAGCAATACCCGCTCTATCCCGCCGTTATTGGCTTTGGCAACATAGTCCTGCAACCAGTCCTCGCCGAGCAGATGCCTGGCCATCTCGATCACGATGTATTCAGATGTGGTGCCGCTGTCATCGTTATAGCGTGACAGGCCCTGATGACAGGCCGGGCAGGAAGTGAGAATTTTGACTTCGCCGGCAAAGCCATCGGCACGCAGTGCGTCTGCACCCTTGCGCATTTCTTCTTCCTTGCGGAAGCGCACCTGTGTGGCGATGTGCGGCAGCGCCACGCCAAAGCTGCCTGCTTCGCCGCAGCAACGATCGTTAAGCGGCACGTCAACCCCCATCAACTCACTTGCCACCTTGAGCGGCGGGTAGGTCTTCATCGGCGAGTGGCATGGGTCGTGGTACATGTAGCGCACTCCGGTGGGCGTCACCGGCTTCACCCCTGTTTGGCTCTGGCCGCTGAGCTTAACATTCGCTTCGCTCATGTTAGCCTCCGCCGAAAGGGCGTCACCCTTGCTGGCAAGGGTAACGCCCTTTTCCAGCAGGTATTCGTGAATGTCGAGCAGGCGGCAGCCGGGGAAAATTTTCTCGAACTGGTATTTCAGCAATTGATCCATGCAGGTGCCGCACGACACGATCACCGTCTTGATGTCGAGATAATTCAGCGTGTTCGCCACGCGATGGAACAGCACGCGGTTGTCGGTGCTGATCTGGTTGGCCTTGTCGGCCTGCCCCGAGGCATTCTGCGGGTAGCCGCAGCACAGGTAGCCGGGCGGCAGCACGGTGATCGCGCCGATCTCGTACAGCATCGCCTGCGTTGCCAGCCCCACCTGGCCGAACAGCCGTTCCGACCCGCAGCCGGGGAAGTAGAACACCGCCTCGGAGTCTTCATTCAATTTATTCGGGTTGCGGATGATCGGCACAATGCTTCTGTCCTCGATATCGAGCAGCGCGCGCGAGGTTTTCCTGGGCAGGTTGCCCGGCATCGGCTTGTTGATGAAGTGGATTACCCGTGCGTGGCCGAGCGGCCAAACCAGCGGAGCACCGCCGACGGTCGCAGGCGGTCGTTTAGTCTGCGCCCTGAACAAGCCAAAACGTTTGGCGACTTGGTAGCCGGTACGCTGCGCCTTGTAGCCCAGCTCGATCATCACCTTGCGTATCAGCTTGATGGTGGCCGGGTCAGTCGCGTTGAGAAACAGCATCGAAGCGGCGGTCACCGGGTTGAATTTTTTCTTGCCCTGTTTGCGCAGGAAATTGCGCATTGCGACCGATACATCGCCGAAGTCGATATCCACCGGGCAGGGGTTCTTGCACTTGTGGCATATCGTGCAGTGGTCGGCGACATCGCCGAATTCGGCGAAATGCTGGATGGAGACGCCGCGCCGCGTCTGCTCCTCGTACAGGAACGCCTCGATCAGCAGCGAGGCGGCGAGAATCTTGTTGCGCGGCGAATACAGCAGGTTGGCGCGCGGCACGTGGGTGTTGCACACCGGCTTGCATTTGCCGCAACGCAGACAATCCTTGATCGAATCGGAGATTTCGCCCAGCTCGCTCTTTTCCAGAATCAGGCTTTCCAGCTCCATCAAATTAAAGCTGGGGGTGTAAGCGCGTTCCAGGTTGCTGCCCTTGAGCAGCTTGCCCCGGTTGAAGCGGCCTTCCGGGTCGATGCGCTGCTTGTAGTCGGTGAAAGCTGCGATCTCCTCCGGTTCGAGATAATCGAATTTGGTAATGCCGATGCCGTGTTCGCCGGAAATTACCCCGCCCAGGTCCTTCGCCAGCCGCATGATGCGATCAACCGCGCGGTAGGCCTGCTGCAGCATGGCGTAATCGTCGGAGTTGACCGGGATGTTGGTGTGCACGTTGCCGTCGCCGGCGTGCATGTGCAATGCGACGAACACGCGGCTTTTCAGCACCTGTTGATGAATTGTATTGCACTGGTCGAGAATGGGCTGGTAAGTGCTGCCGCTGAAAATCTGGCGCAGCGGATCGCGTACCTCGCGTTTCCAAGAGGCGGTGACGGTGTGATCTTGCAGTACGTGGAAGACTGATGAGCCGGTAGCTGGTAGCTGGTAGTCGGAGTCTGTAGCTTGGCTGCCAGCTACCAGCAACTCGCTACAAGCTCCGTCGAGATTATCCAGCAGCCACTGCCAGCGAGTGCGCACTTCGGCGAGCACCTGTTGCGCTGCCTGCGGGCGGTTGCCGAGCAGTTCGGTGTCGCCAAGTTGCGCGTCGTCCTGGTAATAGAGCGGCAATTCGCCGGCAAAAAATTCGTCCAGCGCGCCGAGCAGCTTGAGCTTGTTTTTCAGCGACAACTCGATGTTGATGCGCTCGATGCCGTCGCAATAATCGCCCATGCGCGGCAGCGGGATCACCACGTCTTCGTTGACCTTGAAGGCGTTGGTGTGCTTGGCGATCGCGGCGGTGCGCGCGCGATCCAGCCAGAATTTCTTGCGCGCCTCGGGGGATACCGCGATGAAGCCCTCGCCGCTGCGAAGGTTGGCGAGGCGCACGATTTCCGATGCAGCCTGTGCCGCAGCATCCGCGTCATCGCTCACCACATCGGCGATCAGCAGCATCTTCGGGCGGATGCCGCGTCTGGCTTTGGTGGCATAACCCACTGCCTTGAGGTAGCGTTCGTCGAGATGTTCCAGTCCCGCCAACAGCGCAGTGGGATGCGCATCCATATAGGATTTGATTTCAACGATAGCGGGAACCGCTTCGCGCACTTGCCCGAAAAACTCCAGGCATACGGTGCGGGTATGCGCATGGGCATGGTGCAGAATAAAGCGCGCCGAGGTGATGATGCCATCGCAGCCCTCTTTCTGGATGCCGGGCAGACCGGACAGAAACTTATCGGTGACGTCCTTGCCCAACCCGGCCTTGCGGAATGCACTGCCGGGGATGTTCAACATCTCTGGTTCGCCGTGCGGTGTCGTGCCGTCCGCCTCGAAGCGGCTGATGCGAAAAGTCGCGCTGGCGGTATCGTGGATTTTGCCGAGGTTATGGCCGATGCGTTCGACTTCCATCCACAAGCCATCCGGCGTGACCATGCGCCAGGAAGCGAGGTTGTCCAGCGCGGTACCCCACAGCACCGCCTTTTTGCCGCCGGCATTCATCGATATGTTGCCGCCGATACACGATGCATCTGCCGAAGTGGGATCGACCGCAAACACCAGATTGCTGTTGTCCGCTGCTTCCATCACGCGGCGCGTCACCACGCCCGCGCCGCAATGGATGGTGGCATACGTCTCGCTGAGGCCGGGCAGGACCAGGTGCTCAACGGGTGAAATCCGGTCGAGTTTCTCGGTGTTGATTACCGCGGAAAATTTATCCAGCGGCACTGCGCCACCGGTGTAGCCGGTGCCGCCGCCGCGCGGAATGATGGTCAGCTTGAGTTCGATGCACGCGCGCACCAGAGCGGCGATTTCAGCTTCCGTGTCGGGATGCAGCACCACGAACGGATATTCCACGCGCCAGTCGGTGGCGTCGGTCACATGCGAGACGCGCGCCAGGCCGTCGAACTGGATGTTGTCGCGGCGCGTGATGCGGCTCAGTACGCGCAGGACGCGTTTGCGCAGTTGCAGGGTTTGTTCGAATTCGGCGGCGAATTGATCGACCGCCGCCGCGGTGAGCTCGAGCAGGCGCTTTACCTTTTGGTTGTCCTGGCGGCGTGCCTCGATGTCATTCAGGCGGTGATGCAATGCGCCGATCAGCGCTGCGCGGCGCTTGCGGTTGGCGAGCAGGTCGTCCTGCAGATACGGATTGCGTGTCAGTACCCAGATGTCGCCCAGCACCTCATAAAGCATTTGCGCCGAGCGTCCGGTGCGGCGTTCTTCGCGCAGCGTGTTGATGATGTCCCATGCCTCATCGCCGAGAATGCGCAAGACGATCTCGCGGTCGGAAAACGAGGTGTAGTTATAGGGTATCTCTCTTAAGCGTGCAGTCATGGTCTGCCCTGGTTCGACAAGATGCACATTTTACCCCAATGCAGTGCGTCGCTGATGCGGATAAAATGCTGACTACTATGCATCGTACATCCGACAACCCGACCGCGCGGGTATTCTTCGCCTTGTGGCCAGAAGCAGCCGGGCGCAACAAACTGGCCGCGTGGCAGGCGCCGCTGAAACGCCTGTGCGGTGGACGCGCGATGCTCGGCGAAACGTTGCATGCCACGCTGGTATTCATCGGCAGGATCGAGCAGGCCAGGCTTGAAGCGCTGCAACTTGCCGCTCAGGAAGTCGGAGCGGAAGGTTTCGAGTTGAGTTTTGATGAGGCGCACTACTGGGGGCACAATCACATCGTGTATGCCGCACCCCGCCATGTGCCGCAGCAACTGATGCAACTGGTTGATGCGCTGGGGCAGCGCCTGACCAGACATCGTTTCAAGTTCGACCAGCGTGAACATAAGCCGCATGTCACGCTGTTGCGCAACGCCCGATGGACCGATGCGTCATTGCCAGCGATGCAGCCGGTATGCTGGCAGATCAGGGATTTCGCGCTGGTGCAATCCGCGCATCAGGACGGGCTGGAGGGTTATCGTGTGCTGGCTCGTTTCCCTTTGAGCCATTCTGCTTCTGGCGGATAATCGCCCCCATCAAACAACAGGAACGCATGCATGTTCAATATTTATACGCTGGATAAGGGACGGCTGGTCAGGATACAACCCGAGGAAATCGCGGTGCGCAAGCCGATCTGGGTGGATGTCATCGCACCCGGCGAAGACGAGCGCGAATGGGTGGACAAGGCTTTTTCGATCATCCTGCCGCAGCCCGAGCATCTGCGCGACATCGAAGCGAGCGCGCGGTTCTACGAGGAAGACGACGAGCTGCATTTGCGTTCGGATTTCCTGCTCGGCAAGGAAAGCGGTTCGCGCAGCGTGATCGTTGCCTTCGTGCTGGCCAATAACGTGCTGTTCAGCGTGCATGATGAAGACTTGCCGGTGTTCCAGCGCTTTCGCATGCGTTCTCATGTGCAGCCCGATCTTGTTACGGATTGCCACGATGTGCTGATCGACCTGTACGGCTCGGATGTGGAGTTTTCCGCCGATGCGCTGGAAGAGACTTACGCCGATCTCGGCGGAACCAGCGGCACGGTGCTCAACAACACGCTCAGCGATAAAGACGCCGCCATGGTGCTGGCCAGCATCGCCCATGCGGAGCACCTGAACGGACGCATCCGCCGCAATTTGATGGATACGCGCCGTGCGGTTTCGTTCCTGATGCGCAGCAAATTGCTCACCACGGATCAGATGGAGGAGGCGCGGCAGATCATGCAGGACATCGATTCGCTGGACGGGCACACCGCATTCCTGTTCGACAAGATCAACTTCCTGATGAATACCACGGTCGGTTTCATCAATATCAACCAGAACAAGATTGTGCGCCTGTTCTCGGTGGCGGCGGTGGCGCTGCTGCCGCCCACGCTGGTCGCCTCAGTCTACGGGATGAATTTCAGGCACATGCCGGAGCTGGAATGGGCCAACGGCTATCCCTTTGCGTTGTCTTTGATGGCCTTATCCGTCGCGGTGCCGCTCTGGGTATTCTGGCGAAAGGGTTGGCTGAAATAGAGCATTGCCGGGTGTGGCGTGTTTCGATGCGCCAGAATTACACAGCAGTCAGTTAGGCGACACATGTACAAATAGTCGAAATCATTGCTTAAGCCAAAACGTCGTTGCAGGAGCCCGATTTATCGGGCGATAGCCAATCTTGAAATCGCCCGATAAATCGGGCTCCTACACATGAATATCAATTTTTTGTAGCTTTAATTTCTGACTGCTGAGTAAACAATATGAAAACCGGGTTTACAGAAGTGTTTCTGCGAATTAGCGCAACAAAATACAGCCAGACTTTTTCGATGCGCACCGCCGCGCTCAGCGCAGCTTTGTGCGTCGCAATTGTCCCCGCAGCCCATGCCGGCAGCGAGACGTTTTTGCAGTGTGCGCAGAAATTTCCCGACAGCGAGATTAAGCGTCTGAAATGCTATGACGGGGTGGCGGCTACCGAACCTTCATTCGCGCCGTTATCCCCGGAAAACACCATTCCGGATGAAGAGGCTGAAGCAAGTGCAACTCCCGCCATGCCCACCGATGCTGTTCCGAACCGTAGCGCCGAGCGTTCGTACTTTACCAGGGCGTGGAATCTGGACGACCTGTCCAATCTAGACCCGAGCAAGCTGGGGCGGCTGCAACCGTATCGGCAAAATTATCTGATCGTGAGGAGGACCAACAGTCCAAACACCCTCCCCGGTTCACCGCTCGCCGACCATAACGCCCTTACGCCAAATGATCAGTATGCGGCGGAGACCAAATTTCAATTGAGTTTCAAGGCGGATATCGGCAGCCAGCAGCAGATCGATTTTCTGGGCATCAAGACTTTTCGTATGTGGGTGGCTTACTCGCAGCAATCCAACTGGCAGATATTCAATACGCGAAACTCTTCACCGTTCCGCGAAACGAATTATGAACCGGAGTTGATCGCAACCCTGGGTACAGGCAACTCGTCCGGATTGAAACTCGTCAATTTCGGCTGGATGCACCAGTCGAATGGCCGCCCGCTTCCGGAGTCGCGCAGCTGGAACCGGCTTTACCTGCAGGGAGGCTGGGAATGGAACAACACCACGTCCTTTCTGGCGCGCGGGTGGCGGCGAATTTCCGAGAATCCGGCAAAAGACGACAATCCCGATATTACCGACTATGTCGGGAGAGCCGATCTGGTGGCACGCTGGGAGCCTATTGATAAATCACAGGCAGTGGCCATTTTGCTGCGTAACAATTTGAGCGGCAAGCATAACCGCAGCTTCGTTCAGATTGATTGGGCAACACCGGCAAAATTCGGCAATGCTGCGCGCGTGCACCTGCAGATCACTTCCGGTTATGGCGAGAGCCTGATCGACTATAACCACCGCCAAACGACGATCGGACTGGGCTTTTCCTTCCGCGAATGGTAAACCTGATACAAGGTGTAACCTACGCGCTTGAACGCGGTTTTGTAGGAGCGCAATTTATTGCGCGATTGGATGTTGCGGAAATCTCATCGCGCAATAAATTGCGCTCCTACAACTGCGCTTAGCTACAAATACTCGTCGGCGGTTTTAAAATTTCCCCGGGCAAATCAGCTTATCGTCAATATGATTTTTCCGGACACACCGCCCTGTTCGATAATGCGGTGGGCTTCGCTCGCCTGCTCCAGCGGCAGCGCATAGGAGACCAGCACCCCGAGCTCGCCTGCCTCGACAAGCTGCGCGCCTTGTTCGAGGATCCTGCGCTGGCGGATGCGTTCGTCGTGCAGCTTCATCAGTTGCGGGGTAAGCATCAGTTCATAGCATAGTGAAAGATTGCGCAGCCGCGCCTGTTGTACGTCTTCGGCATCAAGCGGCGTGGCGAGCAGGGTGACCACTTTTCCACCGATGCGCGCGGCATTCAAAGATCGCTTGAAAACCTCGCCGCCTATCGTGTCGAGCACCACGTCGACACCTTTTCCGCCCGCCCATTCCACTACGTCCTGCACGAATTCCTCCTCTTTGTAGCGGATGATCTTTTCTGCTTCGAGGCCTTGCGCCAGCCCTTCTTTTTTGTCGTCGCTGACCGTGACGGCAACACGCGCGCCCAGATGTCTGGCAAGCTGCACCGCTATATGTCCCACGCCGCCGGCGCCGCCATGGATCAGAATGGTTTGTCCCGCCTGCAAATTGGCGCGCTCGATCAGGGCTTCCCACGCCGCGATCAGCACCAGCGGCATTGCGGCGCTGTCCTGCAAACCCAGGTTGGCCGGGCTAGCGGCGCAGTACTCTTCATGCACCGTAGTGTATTCGGCGTAGCACCCCGGCTCGTCGCCCAGATTTCCCCCCAGCCCGCCATTGCAGAAAAATACCGCGTCACCCTCCTTGAAGCGCGTCACTGCGCTGCCGGCTTTTTCCACGATTCCTGCGCCGTCGCAACCGAGTATCGCGGGCAGCTTGTCGGGATAATAAATGGGCTTGGCGCGCAGTTTGGTGTCGATCGGGTTCACCCCGGCAGCAGTGAGTTTTACGCGCAGATGGTGCGGCGAGGACAGTTCCGGTTTATCAACAGTGAACATGGCCAGCATATCGGGGCTGCCGGCGGCGGTCATCAGGATGGCTTTCATGGAGGGACTCGCTTATCAAATGGGTCTGGTGTCTATGTTAAACTGCGCGCCACATTTGCGCATCTTTTCGACTGGATAGTCTATGTCTGGAAATACCTTCGGCACGTTGTTCACGGTGACTTCGTTCGGCGAATCGCACGGCGCGGCGATCGGCTGCATCGTGGATGGCTGCCCGCCGGGGCTGGCGTTAGGCGAAGCCGACATCCAGCATGATCTCGACCGGCGCAAGCCCGGCACCTCGCGCCACGTCACGCAGCGGCGCGAATCGGACACCGTGGAAATCCTCTCCGGCGTGTTCGAAGGCAAGACCACCGGCACACCGATTGCGCTGCTGATCCGCAACGAAGACCAGCGCAGCAAGGACTACGGCAGCATCGCCGAAACCTTCCGCCCCGGCCACGCCGACTACACCTACTGGCAGAAATATGGCATCCGCGACTATCGCGGCGGCGGCCGCGCGTCGGCGCGCGAAACGGCGGGACGCGTCGCGGCCGGAGCGATTGCGAAGAAGTGGCTGAACGAACGCTACGGTGTGACGGTGCGCGGCTATCTGGCGCAACTCGGCGAAATAACCATTCCCTTCAAGAGCTGGAACGACGTGAACAACAACCCGTTCTTCGCGCCGGATGCCGGCGTGGTGCAGTCGCTGGAAGACTACATGGATGCGCTGCGCAAGTCCGGCGATTCCATCGGCGCGAAGCTCGCGGTGGTGGCGCACAACGTCCCGGTCGGCTGGGGCGAGCCGGTGTTCGACCGCCTCGATGCCGAAATCGCCTACGCGCTGATGGGCATCAACGCGGTGAAGGGCGTCGAGATCGGCGCGGGCTTCAATTGCGTCACGCAGAAAGGCAGCGAACACGGCGACGAACTCACGCCGCAGGGATTCCTGTCGAACAATGCCGGCGGCATCCTCGGCGGCATCTCTACCGGGCAGGACATCGTCGCGCACTACGCCGTCAAACCCACCTCCAGCATTCGCATCCCGCGCCGCTCGATCGACAAGGCCGGCAACGCCGCGATGGTTTCCACCGAAGGCCGCCACGACCCCTGCGTCGGCATCCGCGCCACGCCGATCGCAGAGGCGATGGTCGCGCTGGTGCTGATTGACCATGCGCTGAGGCATCGGGGACAGTGTGCGGATGTGGTGTGTGGGACACCGAAGTTGCGGTAGGTTCTTCATGGAACTTAGGGGACAGCATGCAGTATCCTTCCAAGCTGTTCGGGCTCTTGCGATTGAATGTCATGCTCTTGACCTGTCTGCCTATGATCTCTTGTTATTTCCCGTTCATAATGATTCGCGAGGATTGACAAGGACAACATACGATGAACTTCTAACTTCTAAGATGCTCGCCTTGGCTATCGCACTGCGCACCAAGTTTTATCAAGGTGTACCGCATGAAGGAACTGAGAGTTATTTGGCGCACGTTTGCGCCTACGAACAGGAGCGCAAAGGTACGGCAGAAAGTCATTTGACGCTCAAGGATGCATGCGACAAGATTATTCATGCTGATTCAGTGGTTAGGCAGTTCAAAGAAGAGCAACAGAGGCCGTTAACAATCCTTACTGGTGTAGCTCAAGACAAAGCAAAGTGGACTCTCAGCTTCTCTCTCGCACATTTCGCCGACTCAATATTGTGGTGGCTCGAAGATGTCGAAGCTAGCGCAGTGCAATAACTAACGGGCATTGTGTCGCATAAATACAAAACCGCCGGGGGTAGCCCGGCAGCTAGTCACTTTTCTTGTCTTGCCAAGAAAAGTAACCAAAAGAAATCGCCCCCGGTTTGCCGCCGCTTCACGGTTCCCTGCGTTGCTCGACTGGTCAGGCGGCTGCGGAACTCGCACTTCGTGCTCAAACAGTCCTCGCCGAAATCCCCTGACCCGCCTCCGCTACTCGGCGGCGCACAGGGGAAAAGGCAAAGCGGTTTTGTGTGCGCAACGCGCACGAACTTTTTGTAGGTCGGGCTTTGCCCGACATGGTGGGCAGAGCCCACCCTACGATTTTAAGGTTTTGGTTTTTCGCTTTTCCATCCCCTGTGCGCCGCCTCGATCAGACGCGAACGAGCGGTGGGGTTGGGCGAGCACTGTCTGAGCACGTGGCCGCGTAGCGGATCGTGCGAGTTGCGCAGCCCCGCTCGTTTGCGGCTGATCGAGGGAACCCCGCAGGGGCGGCAAACCGGGGTCGCCTTTTCTTGGGTTACTTTCTTTTTGGCGAAGCAAAAGAAAGTGACTAGCTGCCGGGCTACCCCCGGCGGTGTTGGTTTTGATTGTTGTTTGATTGTTGAGCAAGGTAGGGTGCATTCCATGCACCAATGATTTTGGTGCGTGAAACGCACCCTACGAAATACGAACCGACGATGCTGCCGGATTGGTGTAGTGCTGTAACCGAATACAAACAACAAAGGGAAAACCCATGCAACTCGACGACCGTAGCCTGGACCTCATCTTCCGTGAAGCGCACACCCACAGCAACTGGCTGGACAAGCCGGTCAGCGACGCGCTGCTGCACCAGATCTACGACCTGATGAAATGGGCGCCGACCAGCGCCAACGGTTGTCCGGGGCGCTTCGTGTTCGTGCGCAGCGCGGAGGCGAAGCAGCGTTTGCTGCCGGCGATGGCGCCGGACAACGTCGAAAAGACCCGCACCGCGCCGGTGACTGTCATCGTCGGCTACGACCTCGAGTTTTACGAAAAGCTGCCGAGGCTGTTCCCCCAGACCGACGCGCGTTCGTGGTACGTCGGCAACCAGCCGCTGATAGCCACGACCGCGTTCCGCAATGGCACGCTGCAAGGCGCCTATCTGCTGATTGCCGCGCGTGCACTCGGACTCGATGCGGGGCCGATGTCAGGCTTCGACAATGAAAAAGTGGACCAGGAGTTTTTTGCGGGCACCAGGGTCAAATCCAACTTCGTGATCAATCTCGGCTACGGTGACAGCAGCAAGCTGTACCCGCGCAATCCGCGCCTGCCGTTCGAGGAAGCGGCGCAAATTTTATAGGCAGCAAGGGTGTGTTCCACGTACCCTTGCATGATCGAATTTAATGAAATTTTGTTAAGGGCACCTCTAAAAATCCAAATTCCTTCCCAACTGATGTAACTACTAGCCATTCGACTAAGCTGTCAAAAGACGACAGCCAAGTCGCTGGTTATGCTGCGTTGCGGAAAAAAATTCTTGCTTACATATCAAACATATGCGGCGCGGCGAAATTTTTTTCGCGCCTTGCATTTGGGCGAACTTTGAATTTTTCGAGGTGCCCTTAAGCGTACGCAGGGCGGGTCACACCCGCCATGGTTGCACGGCATCCTTTGGATTACGGCGGGTGTAACCCGCCCTGCATGCAAATGGCTGATTACTTGTCAACCCGCCGATACAGCCGGAAGTGTTCGTTCTGGTCGTCCTTGCGGCGGCCTTCCCAGATTTTTTCCCAGCGCTTTTTGTCGAATAGCGCCTTGGGTAATTGGCTACCCTGGATCAGGTACAGATCGCAGCGGTTTTTTGGGTCGGTTTTTGTAACGATGTTGCCGAAATAATGCAGCATGGCGCGCTGGTTGTCGTCCAGCTGGGTGCGCTTGATGCACTGGTATTGTTCCGGCAACTTCTTCTTCATCGAGACGACCATGCTGCGGTAGCTCTTGCCGCTGTCCAGCCAGGGCAGCCACAGCGTCATCGCCAGCAGCCAGATCAGCGTGATGCCGGCAGCCCAATTCACCACGGAGCGGCGCATCGAACGGCCGACGCGCCATACCACCACCAGCCATAATACGGTCGCGGCGATGGCGATGACGAAAGGAGCGGTTTGCACCGATGGCTCGAATCCCGGCTGAAACTCCTTCAGTAACTGCGTGATCTTGGCGTTGTTGTTCAGCAGCAAGCCTCCCCACCCCCACCACAGCATGATCGCGAGCAGCGCGAAAGTCATCAGCCCGAACCAGTCCAGCGCATTGGCCGCGCCGCGTTTCAGCGCGGACAGCGAGGCCGCCGCCAGCAATGTTATCGGCAGCAACATCGGCATCGCGAACACTTCCCGGATGTTCGGCACAAAGCTGAGTGTGACCAGCATTACCGCAAAACTGACCAGCGGCAACTGCAGATCATCGCGTTGCGCCAGCCGCTTGCGTGATTGCCACACGACCCAGACCGCCAGCGGCAGGGCAGGCCATGCCAGCCAGGGCAGGTTCTTCAGGTAGTAGAACGATTCATTGCTGGGCCCGTGTTTCGCATACTCCAGCCAGTTGCCGATGTTGTGCGTCCATGCCCAGTCGGCGAACAACTGCGGGGAGCGCAGATACAGCAGCAGCGGCCAGACGGTCAGCCACGGCAAGGCCGACAGGACTGCAACGCCCAGGCTGAGAAAATAGTTCTTCACCCGCCATTTACCGAACAGCGCGGGCAACAGCGCAGCCGTCAGCGTGAACAAAACCGGCGAGATGAATCCCTTGGACATGAAGCCGATACCGACACCCGTGCCGATCAGCAGCCCGGCGCGAACGTGGCGTTCCTGGCTCAGCGTGAAGCCGTAGAGCATCATCGCATAGCCGGTCAGCAGCGCGAGGTCGGTAATCATCTCGTGGGAGTGCACCAGCATGCCGATGCAGCCGATCAGGATGATGACTGCCGCCCAGCCGCGATTTTCGCCATACAGTTTGCGGCTCGCGAGGCCGATGAACAGCAGCGTCAGCGTGGAGAAGAAACCGCTGGCGAGCCGCGCGCCGTCGTGCAGCGGCAGCAGCGGCGAAAACAGCCTGGCGAACAGCGCGGCAGTCCAATAGTACAGCGGCGGCTTGTCCATAAAGGGCTCGCCCGCGATGGCCGGCACCAGCCAATCGCCGCTTTGCAGAATCGAATAAATCAGCCCGAAGCTGTACGCCTCATCCGGCTTCCAGGGATCGTGGCCGACCAGTCCTGTGCCCAGCCAGGTCAGGCATAGCATTCCGAGCAGCACCGCTTTGGCGGGTGTGATGGGATTGGGGTCGGTGGGTTTTATAAAGTACATGCGTAAAAATCCAGATTTCATCCCAACTGCTGTGTTGTGGGAAAAATTTCTTGCTTGCATATAAGCACATATGCGGCGCTGCAAAACGAAGTTTCAGTGTAGGCTAACCTTCAGGTTATGCCGGAACTAAAATTTCTCCCGCGCCTTGCATTTGGGAAAACTCTGAATTTTTAGAGACATCCCAAGTTGCTCAGGCATTGTTGCCACAAATAAAAAAGGCAGCAAACGCTGCCTTTTTATGGAACGGCTGCGCGAAGATTCGTTACGCTGCTGCCTTGGTGCCGTATTTCTGACGGAATTTGTCGATACGTCCGGCGGTATCCACGATCTTTTGCGTACCGGTGTAGAACGGGTGGCATTCGGAGCAAACTTCGACGTTCAGCACTGGCTTGCCCATCACGGACTTGGTCTTGAAGCTGTTGCCGCAACTGCACGTTACGGTGAGTTCCTGGTATTTTGGGTGGATATCTGCTTTCATTTTCTTTCCTTGCGAGTAGTTTAGTGCGGCGGGTGTACGCACTCGGGTGTTGCATAAGGGGCGGCATTATCCCTAAAAATAGGGTGTTGCGCAAATATTTATGTGTGTCCGAAGCGCCTGGCGATGCGGTGTCGAAATCAACCCGAAGTTTTCTTATTTATGCCTGCATACATTCCGGTTTACCGCCGCCTTGGTCTCATTGCCTGACCTGTTGTTGCAGAGCCCTTGCCGTATGGTCGGGTGCTGGCCCTAATCGCCCGCATCACATACACTCTGCGCAGTGATAGAGTTATCGAGGAGCAAAATATATGCCTACGCTGAGTCGCAGTGATTACCGGACGCTGGTGTTAGCCGCGTTGGGCGGGGCACTGGAGTTTTACGATTTCATCATTTTCGTGTTCTTCGCGGTGGTGATTGGGCAGTTATTCTTTCCGCCGGATATGCCGGACTGGTTGCGCCAGTTGCAGACCTTCGGCATTTTTGCGGCAGGTTACCTGGCGCGCCCGCTGGGCGGCATCGTGATGGCACACTTCGGCGATCTGCTGGGGCGCAAAAGGATGTTCATGCTGAGTATCCTGCTGATGGCCGTGCCGACATTGGCGATCGGTTTGTTGCCTACCTATGCCGTGATCGGCATCTGGGCCCCGCTGTTGTTGCTCGCCTTGCGCGTGCTGCAGGGCGCGGCGATCGGCGGCGAGGTGCCGGGTGCCTGGGTGTTCGTTTCCGAACATGTGCCGCAGCGCCATGTCGGCTTCGCCTGCGGCACGCTGACCGCCGGGCTGACCGGCGGAATCCTGCTCGGTTCGCTGGTGGCGACCGCAATCAACAAGCTGTATGCACCCGCTGAATTGCTCACCGAAGGCTGGCGCGTGCCGTTCATCATCGGCGGAATTTTTGGCCTGGTGTCCGTCTGGTTGCGCCAGTGGCTGCACGAAACGCCGGTGTTCAGGGAGATGCAGGAGCGGCAAATGCTGGCGGACGAGTTGCCATTGAAAACGGTGATACGCGAGCATCGTCCCGCCGTGATCCTGACGATGCTGATGACCTGGCTGCTGTCCGCAGCGGTCGTGGTGATGATCTTGATGACCCCGATGCTGGTGCAGAAGCTCTACGGCATTTCCGCCGCCATTGCCTTGCAGGCGAACAGCATCGCGACCTTGTTCCTGAGTCTGGGATGCGTGGTATTCGGCGCGCTGGCCGATCGTTACGGCGCGGGACGGGTACTGGTGGCCGGTTGTGCGATGCTGGGCGTCACCTCGGCGCTGTTCTATCAGCAGATGGCTGTCGCACCGCAAAACATCAACGGGTTGTATGCCCTGTGCGGTTTCTTTGTCGGCGTGATCGGCGTGGTGCCGAGCGTTGCCGTCCAGTCGTTTCCGCCAGTGGTGCGTTTTTCCGGGTTGTCATTTTCCTACAACGTGGCCTATGCGGTGTTTGGCGGGCTCACGCCGGTCGTGGTGAGCATGCTGCTGCCGCTCGATCCTTCGGCTCCGGCGCACTATGTGGTGGCACTGAGTGTGCTGGGTATGCTGATCGGGATATATTTGTGGCGGAAAAACCGGGCAGTGGAGCCGGGATAAAAATTTGTGCGACAATGCCCGCCGCGAAATTTTCGCGCTCGATGCGCCTGTCAGGCTGCCAGGCGCAGTGGGGGGCACGCCGTGCCCCCACTATTCAGGATAGAAAGTGTCTATAGAAAACCTCAAGCAACTGCTCGCAGCGGACATGGCTGCGGTGGATCAGGTGATACGCACGCGGCTGCGCTCGGAAGTGCTGCTGGTCAATCAGGTCGGCGAATACATCATCAACAGCGGCGGCAAGCGGCTGCGCCCGGCATTGGTGGTGCTGTCTGCCGAGGCTTTCGGTTATAGCGGAAAACAGCATCACGATCTGGCGGCGGTGGTGGAGTTCATTCATACCGCCACGCTGCTGCACGACGATGTGGTGGACGAATCCGCATTGCGCCGAGGCCGCGAGACGGCCAATGCGCTGTTCGGCAATTCCGCCAGCGTGCTGGTCGGCGACTTCCTGTATTCGCGCGCCTTCCAGATGATGGTCGAAGTGGGCGAGATGCGCGTGATGCAGACGCTGGCCGACGCCACCAACACCATCGCCGAAGGCGAAGTGTTGCAGTTGCTCAATTGCCACGATGCGGATGTGGATGCCGCCAACTACATGCACGTGATTCATTGCAAGACCGCCAAGCTGTTCGAGGCGGCGATGCGTCTCGGCGCGATCCTGGGCAGCGCTACTGCCGCGAATGAAGAAGCCGCGGCCAGGTACGGCATGCACCTCGGCACCGCCTTTCAATTGCTCGACGATGTGCTCGACTATTCCGCCGACGAGCAGCAAACCGGCAAACATCTCGGCGACGACCTCGCCGAAGGCAAGCCCACGTTGCCGCTGATCTACGCGATGCAGCACGGCACGCCGGAACAGGCCGCCGTGGTGCGCGGCGCGATTGAGCAGGGTGATGTTGGAAAGTTTGCCGAAGTGCTGCAGATTATTCACGACACCGGCGCGCTGGATTTCACCCGGCAGCAGGCCCTGCGCGAAGCGGAACTGGCGTGCGCGGCCATCGTTTCCCTTGCGGGTTCAAAATACAAGCAATGTTTGCTAGAATTGGCACACTTTGCCGCGACGCGGCAATTTTAAGGTAAAACCAAACCCCTCCCGGCCTCCCCTTGTCAGGGGAGGAGATGGCGGCTCTCTCCCCTGACAAGGGGAGGGCTGGGGAGGGGTTGAAAACGGGGTGTAGCTCAGCCTGGTAGAGTACTGCGTTCGGGACGCAGGAGTCGGAGGTTCGAATCCTCTCACCCCGACCAGATAGCCGCCCCCAGGGTAAATGACCATGTCCGAAGTATCCGCGAACTTCTCCGGCACGACGCCAACTGTACCGGAGATGCCGCGGGATGCAACACCGTCCCTCACCGACACCCTGCTGCGGCCGCTGCGCGACTTGCGCATTTCGGTCACCGACCGCTGCAATCTGCGCTGTACCTACTGCATGCCGCGTGCAGCCTTCGGCAATAATCACGCCTTCCTGCCGCGCGCCGAGTTGCTCAGCTTTGAAGAAATCGGGCGGCTGGCCGGATTGTTTATCCCCTTGGGTGTGCAGAAGATACGCCTGACCGGCGGCGAGCCGTTGTTGCGCCGCGGCATCGAGCGACTCGTCGAAATGCTTGCCGGGTTGCGCACCACACAGGGCCAGCCCGTCGAGATCGCGATGACCACCAACGGCGTGCTGCTCGCCGGAAAAGCGCAGGCGCTCAAGGACGCCGGCCTGTCGCGCATCACCGTCAGCCTGGACAGCTTGACCGAAGCAACCTTCCACCGCATCATCGGCGCGGATGTGCCGGTGCAGACCGTGCTGGAAGGCATTGCCGCAGCGCAGCGAGCCGGGTTTGCCCCGATCAAGGTCAACATGGTGGTCCAGCGCGGCGTGAACGACCACGAAATCATGCCGATGGCCGAACACTTCCGGGCCGAACATTTTCACAACGGCGGCATCGTGCTGCGCTTCATCGAATACATGGATGTGGGCAGCAGCAACGGCTGGCGTATCGACGAAGTGGTCACCGCACGGCAAATCCTGGAACAGATCGCCAATCATCATCCGATCCGCCCGGTCGATCCCGCTTACCCGGGAGAGGTCGCGGAACGCTGGCGCTATGCGGATGGTGGCGGTGAGATCGGCGTGATCGCCGCGATCACCCGTGCGTTCTGCCACACCTGCAGCCGCGCCAGGCTTTCCACCGACGGCAAACTCTATACCTGTCTGTTCGCCACCCGGGGCGCGGATTTGCGCACCCCGTTGCGGCAAGGCGCGCCGGATCATGCATTGACCGGCCTGATCGCCAGTCACTGGCGCCAGCGCGGCGACCGCTATTCGCAACTGCGCCACGCAGCCGCAGAAACCGCCAGCGCCCCGAAAATCGAGATGTCTTATATCGGTGGCTAATGCGACGGATAAGGGCAGTGAAATAGCCCGGATGCAGCGCAGCGGAATCCGGGGTTTGGTGGGCATGGTCGAAATTCCCCAAGATTCCATTGCATTCCATCAGGGCTACAGGCCGTTTCGACGATTGTTGCAAAAAAACAACACCCGTTGACAAGAAAGCGCTGGTTTAGCTTGCCGTTGTCGAATCGTTATGGATAATGAATTCCTGAATTCTCTAAATCTTGGGAATTTTTAAAGGGTCGCTGGCCTTTACCGGCAAAATAACCGAAAAACTTAATAAGGGGTTTTAAATGCAAAAGAAAATCATCGCACTTGCAGTTGCTGCTGCTTTCTCTGCTCCGGCATTCGCCGCTGATGTGAATATGTACGGTATCGTTGACGCCGCTGTAGCACGCGTTTCCAACTCCGGTCAGAAGAGCGACATGCTGGCTGTTTCCGGCGGCTTGTCCGGTTCCCGCGTTGGTATCAAGGCTGTTGAAGAACTGGACGGCGGCATGATGGCTGTCGTCGTGCTGGAATACGCTCTGGACACTCAGACTTCTTCAACTATTGGCGCAGCCCGTCAGGAAATGCTGGCACTGGCTGGCGATTTCGGTACCGTTGCGACCGGTTACCTGCAAACCACCGCCTATGACTTCGCAGCGAAGTTCGACCCGGCATTCGGTTCCAGCGTGTCCCCGTGGCAGAACATGACCAAGGGCAATCCACTATTCCTGGTTGGCGCTTCCGCGACTGCAGGCCGTGCTCCGCGCGCGCTGGCCTACATCTCCCCGGACATGGGCGGTGTGACCGTCGCGGTGAACCACTCTACCTCTGTTGTTATTACTACACCGGCGCTTGGGACTGATCTGGGCAACTTGGGCGTCGATGCGGCTGCTGGCGATCCCAAGATCACCGCAACCCTGCTGTCCGTTACCTACACTGGCGGCCCGCTGACCGTTGGCGGTGTGTATGCCAAGGCTAGCTCTGCAGCTGCTGTGCTGAACGACCAGACCGAAATGGCCCTGGGCGCATCCTATGACCTCGGCGTTGCCAAGCTGATGGGTACCTACCAAACCACGAAGAATGGCGCGGCCGGTGCTGAGGCCGACAAAATCTTGACCTTCAGCGGCGTGATCCCGGTCGGCCCCGGCGCCATCGCACTTAGCTATGCCAAGGCAACTATCGCTGCAGGTGCCGGCGTCGATGGCAATGGCTCGGGCCTGACCGTAGCGTATCTGCAAGGCCTGTCCAAGACCGTTACGGCCTATGGCGCCTTGTCCAGGGTGAGCAACGGTGCCGACACCCGCGCATTCAGCGTGTTTAACGGCGGCGTAGCTAACGCCAACCAGGATTTGGGTGCGAGCTCTTCTCTGATCGCCGTGGGCCTGAAGAAAGTGTTCTAATCTGACTTAATCGTCAATCCAGAGCTGAAACGGCCACCTTAGGGTGGCCGTTTTTTTACGCCCGAATTCCTGTGCCCGATTCTTTAAGCCGGCCACAAAAGCATTGTCTCGACTGTTGCAATGCTGAATAATCAGCGCTCATCTCAAATCGTGGCTTTTCTGCATGAACGACCAACAACTGCTGCGCTACAGCCGGCACATCCTGCTGAACGAGATCGGCATCGAGGGGCAGCAACGCCTGCTCGATGCCAGGGCGCTGATTATCGGGCTGGGCGGGCTCGGCTCGCCGGCCGCGCTGTACCTGGCTGCCAGCGGCATCGGCCAACTGACCCTGTGCGACCACGACACGGTGGATTTCAGCAATCTGCAACGCCAGATTATCCATCGCACCTCGTCAGTCGGCCAGCACAAGGTCGCCTCGGCGCAAGCCGTACTGCGCGACATCAATCCCGAAGTCGAGTGCATCGCCCTGCCGGTGCGCGCCGATGAAGCGCAACTGCGCGAACTGGTCGCGCAGGCCGATGTGGTGCTGGATTGCAGCGACAACTTCGCGACCCGCTACGCCGTCAACCGCGTTTGCCTGGAGCTGCGCAAACCGCTGGTCTCGGGCGCGGCGATCCAGTTCGACGGGCAGGTTTCGGTATTCGACTTTCGCCGCCCGGACGCATCTCGCCCGGAAGGCGCATCTGGCCAGGCAGAATCGCCCTGCTACAACTGCCTGTTTCCCGAAGACAGCCAGGCCGCCGAATTGCGCTGCGCGACCACCGGGGTATTCGCCCCGCTGGTCGGCATCATCGGCTCGTTGCAGGCGGCCGAGGCGCTCAAGCTGCTGATGGGCATAGAACGCGGCATGAGCGGCAAGCTGCTGACGGTCAACGCGCTGGACATGAATATCATGCGCAGCACATTGAGCAAAGACCCCGCCTGCCGCGCCTGCGGCGGCTCGCTTTCACAGTCTGGATAGGAATTCAAATGGACAAATTAACTCATTTTTCAGACACGGGGCGTGCACGCATGGTCGATGTCACGGAAAAACCCGGCACCCGGCGGGTCGCGATTGCCAGCGGCATCCTGCGCATGCAGACCGCGACGCTTGAACGGATCAGGGCCGGGCGGGTCGCCAAGGGCGACGTGCTGACGGTGGCCGATGTCGGCGCGGTGATGGCGGCGAAGCGCACCTCCGACATGATACCGATGTGCCATCCCGTCGCGCTGACCGGCGTGGAGGTCAAGTTCAGCGAGATTGCCGAACCGGACACAAGCGGCTGCGTGGGTATCAAGGTCGTTACCACGGCAAGCTGTACCGGCCAGACCGGCGTCGAGATGGAGGCGCTGTGCGCCGCCAGCGTGGCGCTGCTGACCATCTACGACATGTGCAAGGCGATTGACCGGGGGATGCGCATCGAATGCATCCAGCTGGAGGAAAAACGCGGCGGCAAGAGCGGTGACTGGAAACGCCCTGAGTTAGCGCGGTAGGGCGGGTCACACCCGCCGTTAAAGTTGGTGATGTTATGACGGCGAGTTGGCTCTGCATAGCCATTCGGCTAAGCTGGCAAACAGCTTTGCATAGCCATCTGACTAAGTTGGCAAACTACGCCAACCAAGTCATTGGTTAACGCCAGCAAGCCGCTGGTTAACCCGCCCTGCGCCTGCACAAATTATAAGGAAGTGAAATGATCAAGGTGTTGTTCTTCGGCCCGGTAGCGGAGCGCATCGGCAACAATCAGGTGACGGTTGCATTCCGCCCCGGCATCCGTCTGCAGGATGTGCGCGACGAGCTGGCGGCAAAATACCCGCAGGCATTCGAGATCGTCTGCTTCGCCGCGGCCAACGGCGAGCATGTGCGCGACATGTCGCTGCCGCTCGCGGACAACAGCGAGGTGGCCTTCATGGCCAGGTTTTCGGGAGGGTAGGATGAAACCGGCAGTCAGGATCCAGCAGGAAGATTTTTCCCAGGACGAGGAAATCGGGGCATTGAAAGCCAGCTCGAAACGCATCGGCGGCATCGCCACATTCCTCGGTTGCGCGCGCGATTTTTCGGAGGGCCGCGAGGTCTCGGAAATCAGCTTCGATGCCTACGGCAGCATGGCGCTGTCGGAACTGGACCGGCTGCGCAGCGATGCAATCGAGAAATACGGCCTGCTGGATGCGCGCATCGTGCACCGCATCGGCACGGTCAAGGGCGGCGAAAACATTGTGTTCATCGCGGCAGGCGCGGAGCACCGTGTCGCCGCGCTGGAAGCCTGCCGCTGGATGATAGACGAGCTGAAGCAGCGCGTGCCTATCTGGAAAAAAGAGATCACGCCGCAGGGTGAGGCATGGGTGATGCCGCACCCATGAGCCCGCCCGTATTTATTTTTGTAGGTCATTCCGGTTGCGGCAAGACCACGCTGGTCGAAAAACTGCTGCGTGAGCTGAGCGGCAGTGGGCTGCGCGTGGCGACCATCAAACATGCGCATCACAAGGTGGTGCTGGATACTCCCGGCAAGGACAGCTACCGCTACAAAGAAGCCGGCGCGGTGATGAGCATGCTGGTCACGTCCAACGAGTTGCAACTGGTCGCCGATGCGGTCGAGCGGCGCGAGCCGGAACAACTGGCACAACGCTTTCTCGGCGAGGCCGACCTGGTGCTGGCGGAAGGTTTTTCCCACTGTGCCGGGGCGAAGATCGAAGTGCTGCGCCGCGAGTGCGCCAAGCCCCCGCGCTGCACGGTCGAGGACGGCCTGATCGCCATCGTCACGGACATGGACGAGGTCTATCCGCAGCTGCCGCATTTCGGGCTGGAAGATGTTGCCGGTATTGCCCGGTTCATACTCGACCGCAAATGATTACGGATTGCACCGCGATTGTCATGGCGGGCGGCGACTCGCGCCGCATGGGAACGGATAAGGCCAGCCTGCTGCTCGACGGACAAACGCTGCTGCAAAGCGTGATAACAATCATGCAGCAGGTCTTTCCCAAGGTTATTGTCAGCGTGCGCCAGCCGCGCGCCGGAATCGACTTGCCGCAGGTCTGCGACGAACAACCCGATGGCGGCCCGCTGGCCGGGCTGGTCGCCAGCCTAAGACAGATCACCACGCCGTGGGCGTTCATCGTGGCCTGCGATATGCCTTTTGTCGTGCCGGAGGTGGTCGAGCTGCTTGCCGGGTATCGTTCGCAGCACCAGGCGGTCGTGCCCGTCGTGCATGGACATCCGCAGCCGCTGGCGGCATTCTATGCGGCCAGTTGCCTTGCGCCGCTGCGCGCCAGCCTCGCGGCGCAACAGAACAGTTTGCGCGGCGTATTGAAACAACTGGATGTGCGCTATGTGGACGAAGCAGAGATGCTGGAAGCCGACCCGCATCTGCGCAGTTTTTTCGATCTGGACACTCCGCAGGATGTCGCGCAGGCGATGAATCGGTTGTAGGAGCGCAATTTATTGCGCGATTGAAGGCTTATCGCGCAATAAATTGCGCTCCTACGTGAGAATTGCGGGTCTTTGCGAATCATGAGGCTGACGTTTTTGGATGGGTGAGGTGTAGATACTATGGAACATTTGCAGGTAAGCGAGGCGCAGCGTCTCGTACTTGAATCGGTCGTCGTATTCGGCGCGGAGCAGGTAGAACTCGAACAAGCGCTGGGCCGCGTGCTGGCCGAAGAGGTGTGCGCCAACCGCGACCAGCCGCCCTATGATATCTCGGCGATGGACGGCTATGCGCTGCGCAGCGCCGATCTTGCGAATGTTCCCGCCACGCTGCAAATCATCGAAGACATCAAGGCCGGCGACATGCCGACCAAGGTACTGGCGCCCGGCCAGTGCGCGCGCATCATGACCGGCGCGCCGCTGCCGCAGGGCGCCGATGCGGTGATCCGGGTCGAGGAAACCGAGGTGGTGTCGGCGGAAGCCCTCTCTCCTAACTCTGATGAAACTACTAGCCATTCGACTAAGCCCGCAAGCGGGCAAGTCGCTGGTTATCTCCCGCAAGCGGGAGAGAGGGACGCGGCCTCGCTACGCGAGCTCATTACCAATGCGGTGCGAATCAACCACGCGGTCAAGCCGGGCAACGACATACGCCGGCTCGGCGAAAACATGTTCAACGGCGAAGTGGTACTGAGACCCGGCACAGAAATCACGCCGGGCGTGATCGGCGTGCTGGCGACGGTGAAGCACGCGCAGGTGCGGGTGTACCGGCGTCCGCGCGTGGCGATCCTGTCCACCGGCAACGAACTGGAAGGCCTCGACGAGCCCGTCGATCCGGACAAGATACCCGATGCCAACAGCTACGCGCTGATGGCGCAGACACAGGCGCTCGGCATCGAGCCGGTGCTGCTCGGCATCGCGCGTGACGACCCCGAAGAGCTGGCGCGCTATCTTAAGCGCGGGCTGGAATACGACGTGCTGCTGGTTTCCGGCGGCACCTCGGTCGGCGTGCACGATTACGTCCGCCCGACCATCGAGGCGCTGGGCGTGCAGATGCTCTTCTGGCGCGTGGCGATGAAACCGGGGCATCCGGTCGCGTTCGGCAAGGCCGGCGAAAAAATCATTTTCGGACTACCCGGCAATCCGGTCTCCAGCATGGTCTGCTTCGAGCAGTTTGTCGCACCCGCGTTGCGCCGCATGATGGGACATGCGCGAATTCACCGCCGCACCATCGAGGCGCGGCTGACGCATGACGTGAAACACCAAGCCGGACGCACCGAATTCATCCGCGTGCTGCTGGCGAAGGAGCAGAGCGGCTACACGGCAACCTCCACCGGCGCGCAGGGCAGCGGCATGCTGCTGTCCATGGCCAGGGCAGACGGATTGGCGGTCGTGCCGGGCGATAGCTCGGGATTGGTGGCGGGCAGCATGGTGACGGTGCAGTTGCTCGACGGCACTACGTTCCAGGATGACGCAGGTTTCAGGGAATGATCTTGTAGGGCGGGTTACACCCGCCTGATCAGGCTTTTGTAGGGTGGGCAAACGGTTTTATTGTTTGCCCGCGGAGGAACGGTGGGAACAAAAACCGTGCCCACCCTGCAAAACTCCGTTCCTCCTGAGCCAAGTAAGCCCCGCATACGCGAGGCAAGGCGTGAGCAGGAAACAGTATGCGGTGCGAGGAGTTTTCGCTTTGGCTATCATAAGCGGAATGCCAAGCCAGCAA